>Ga0074045_10001860_pt1 | contig 20036 bp, 17 predicted proteins | sample BogForMeECP23OM2_FD_94442 | JGI IMG/M metagenome (GOLD analysis project Ga0074045, IMG submission 94442) | Bog forest soil microbial communities from Calvert Island, British Columbia, Canada - Bog Forest MetaG ECP23OM2 | ecosystem: Environmental > Terrestrial > Soil > Wetlands ...
AAGCCGCCGCGAGGTTTTTTCTTGGCTGCCACAGTGTATAGATGTCCAAGTGCGGGAACAACAACCAAGTTCCCGTCACTATAAGCCTGATAGTAAGGGACACCGCGATCAACGTTTCTTTTTCCGCGCCCTTCAATATCCAAAGCCGCAGCTATTCTGCTGGCGGCATCAGGCTTCTCGGTGATAATTAAAGTGTACTTTCCCATGACAGTTTAACTCGCCGCGTTAAGTCACAAAATATCCATTCTTGAAATAAAGGTTTGCAATACGGCAAACGTTAAAGCATTAACCAGCATGGTGATCATTTTTTAGCAATCAATAAATATTCCATGACCATGTATTAGCTGGGAAATTAGATGCCGCAACGTGTTATTTGCCATGGGTGCAATCATGTTTTGTATGAAGGATCTGAGCTAAAACCGCCGGACGAAATTATTTCTCAAAATGGCGGAAAATGTCCGAAATGCAATCGAAAACTTTCATTGTTGCCATTAGATGTGGAAGTTAAACCACTAAGTAAGCGCTAACAGCCAAGGTCCATTTTCACAGCCAAAACCAACAAAAAGATAGAGCAGAAATTTTTCCGAAGAACCAGAGGCAAATGGGTGAGTGCGTAACTTGAAATCCGCACACAGCAGTTTATGTCTTGTTGTCCTCTTTGTTTTTAAACGAGATGAATTGATGAGTCAAATGACTAAGCGCAAAATCACCTCTAAAACAAAAGCTGGGCAGTACATGTGCCCTGAATGCGGCAAAATCTTTGAGGACAAAAAATCAGTTGACACTCACATTTATGGCAAGCATGAACCCAACTTGAAGAGCGCATGGAAACTCGCGTAGAAATAAGAGATTTTTCGTTCATTTTTTCCTCCCCAAATCAAAAGAGCAAAACTTTGTTTTGTAGTCACTAAAGATTTTAGTCTCATATGCGCATAGACATGTTAAGGTCAAATGGGATGGCGCGAACACTCTTAGACTATTGCATTAGCGAACCAGCTAAGCTCCTGCCAAAACAAGAGGCTAACGCGCAAGTCGCGCCGTCATCTGAAGTTTTCAATGCTTTGAAATTCAAAGAGAAAAAGAAGAAGCCTCGTAGTTTTCCGCCTGTTGCGCCCCAGAATCTTCCCGCATCTTATTTTGTCTCCGCATCTTACGATGGGCGCCTAAAAAAGGCAGTCATCAAACTTTACGAGCCCGAGTCAGGGCAGATTTACTTTTGGTACGACAACACGGGACACAAACCCTACTGCCTAACTAACTTGTCTAAGGCTGATTTGGAAAAGATCGAGCGGGTGGTTAAACATGAAGGCTTTGACCATATCGAAACATGCAAAAAACTGGATCCTTTTCAAGATCAAGAAATTGAGGTATCAAAAATCGTTACAGACGATCCATTAGCCATCGGAGGCAAACCATACGGCACTATAAGAGATATTATTCCTGCAGATTTTCCGAAAGTTTCTGATTTGCCAGTTGCCAGGGAAGATATCAAGGTATGGGAATCGAGCATAAAATATTATCAATCATACATTTATGACCGCCAATTTTTGCCCGGCATGATTTACGAAGTCAAAGACGGCTCCCTTATTGAAAAAGTGGTTGAAGAAGCAAAAAATAGCCTAAACATGATACGTGCACTTTTCAAAGACTGTTCTGAAGAAGAACGTGGCTATGTTGAAATGTGGGCAAAACTGTTAGAGTATCCGGCGCCGAAGTTCCGCAGGGCAGCTATAGACATCGAAGTTCTGTCACCAATAGCAACGAGAGTTCCTGACCCCGAGAAAGCGGAAGGTCAAGTAATCGCCGTATCGGTGTACAGTTCAGACGGCGAAAAAAGAGTTCTCGTTCTAAAGCGGGATGGAATGAGAGAAGGCATTCAGCACCTCACAGAAGACATTGAGGTGGAGTATTGCGAGACAGAGGAGGAACTTCTCAAAAAAACGTTCGAGGTTCTTTGGGATTACCCGTTCATTTTGACTTTTAACGGTGATGACTTCGATTTACGCTACCTCAGTAACCGAGCGTTAAAAAAAGGATTAAAGTCAAGTGAAATCCCGATTGTGGTCGGAGACAGGGTTTGCCTACTTAAATATGGCGTGCATATTGACCTCTACAAGTTTTTCTTTAATCGTTCCGTGCAAATTTATGCTTATGGCAACCGCTATAAAGACGTAAGCCTTGACGACGTAGGAAACGCTCTCTTAGGCGAGCAAAAAATTCATTTAGAAAAAACGTTCGGAGACTTGAACTACTCTGAGCTAGCCGCCTACTGCCTCAGAGACTCAGAAATCACCTACAAACTAACAAGTTTCGACAACGATTCAGCGATGAAACTGATCCTTGTTCTGGCACGTATTGCAAGCATGCCAATGGAAGATGTCAGCCGCCAAGGAGTAAGCCGATGGATCCGCAACTTTATGCACAGAGAACATCGCAAACGCAACATTTTGATTCCAAACGCAGAAGACATCCTAACTAAGAAAGGCAAGACCTCAACAACAGCCGTTATCAAAGGCAAAAAATACAAGGGCGCGATTGTCGTTGAGCCAACTCCGGGTATTCACTTTAATGTTGCAGTTATGGACTTTCCTAGCCTGTACCCTTCAATCATCAAAGTCTGGAATTTGGGCTACCAATCTATCCGCTGCAATCACCCTGGATGCAAAGGACACAGCATTCCTGGCACTCAGCATTGGGTCTGCACAGAAAAACGGGCTCTCGAAAGCTTGCTTATAGGCTCACTAAGGGATCTTCGTGTAAAATGGTACAAAAGCCGAGCCAAAGACAAGACCTTGTCTCCTGAACTCAGAAGTTGGTATGGTATCACTCAGGGAGCGCTCAAAGTCATTTTAAATGCAAGTTACGGAGTGTTCGGCGCCGACAGCTTCGATCTTTACTGCCCACCCGTAGCTGAAGCAACTGCAGCCATCGGCCGATATTCCATCACCCAAATACTCAACCATGCTGAGTCAGTAGGCATAAAGGTTCTCTATGGAGACACAGACAGCCTTTTCCTCAAAAACCCCACAAAGGAACAGATTGAAGATGTCGTCAATTTTACAGAACATGAATTGCACATGGGCATAGATGTTGACAAAGTCTACCGCTATGCAGTTTTCAGTTCACGTAAGAAAAACTACCTTGGTGTTTTGGAAGACGGAACCGTTGACGTTAAAGGCTTAACGGGGAAAAAGAAGCATATCCCTCTTTTCATTAAACAAGCCTTCAACAGCATGAAGGATACGCTTGCAAGAGTTAAAACGCCAGCCGATTTCGAAAAAGCCCGAAAAGAGATTGCCGAAATTATCCGTGAACGGTACTCGCGGCTGAAACGTCGGGATTGGGCTGACATAAGCGAGCTTGCTTTCCACGTAGTATTAGGTGATGAACTTGCAAGCTACACTAAAACTACGCCTCAGCATGTCAAGGCTGCTCGAATTCTTCAGAAAAGCGGCAAAGAGTTGAGGGCAGGTGATTTAATCAGTTTTGTTAAAGTCATAAAGTCCTCTTCTCGAGGTTCATTGGATGATTCCAATTGGGGGGTTAAGCCCGTTGAGTTAACGTCAAGGAACGAAGTTGACGTTGACAAATATATTGCTTATTTGCAGTCTACATTTGACCAAGTCCTTGATGCGTTGGGCTTGAGTTTTGAAGAAATCATCGGGTTAACGAAGCTTGAAAGCTTTCTTGCTTAATCAATAAAGTTGGCTGGCGACCGCGAGCACAGCGAAAACTGCAACGATCAAAGCTATTATTCTTACAGTTTGTTTTTCACTTAGTGGACGATGATAAGTTACTAGTGTAATAAGGCTTCTTCTGTGCTCAGAGCAGAGTTTGTTTCCGTCAAAGATAACTTTAGCCTTTTGTCTGGTGAAGAAAATCGAGAGGAGAATCAAGGAAGAATTAAAGATGTAGGGCAGCATCGCTATGATTAAACTCAGTTTTAGATCCGAAATTACTGCGAAAGATGCTATAGTAATGCCTATGGCAAATGAGCCTGAGTTTCCCACAAAAATTTTTCCTTGAAAATTAAAGTATGCGAGCACCAACCAGAACAGCAAGGGCCCAACCATCAGCAAATAGGATGACGAAATAGCCATCAATCCAATTATCACAATTGCGGGGCATATTGTTTCTAAACCGTTTAACCCACCGAGCATGTTCACCGCGTTGGTGACTATCATTACGATTACGGGAATTATGATGTAGAAGTAAATTGCACCCAGGTGAAATGACGCGATGTATGGTAGCAACAAGGTTGTTCTTGCTCCTATCGCTTGGGCGTAGTATATGAGAGGGAGCGCGGCGATTAGAGGCATAAATGCTTTGTAACGCCATTTAAGGTCGATCCAATCGTCAAGCAACCCCATGAAGCCGCCGAAAAGGATACATGAAGCCAAAATCAATGGGGCTGAAATAGGTGCGGAAACGCCTGCTGGGTTCTTAATTGCCCCTGCGAAGTAGAGAAGAAAGAGGTAGATGGTGGTGAACAGGACGTAAAATACGCCGAAGCCGTTTGGAATAAGGGGATTTCCCGGTTTGTGTTGATCTGGAACCTTTGGGAACACAGAGCCGCTTCCTTGTTGCCATCGTCTAGCCGACGTTAGTGACGCCTGTGCCTTTTGCGCCTGTTGCTGCGTAGTATGCTGGATAGTTAACTTGGTATATTGCGACTAATGGCACTAGTCCGCCGTATTGGAATGGTGAAGTGCTTATGCCTGCGATTTCTACTGGTGTAAAGTAGCTTGGCAAAGTTGCTTTCCAGCTTGTGGAGACGCTGAACCCAGCTTGAGTCAAAGCTCCCACATACTGTGATGCAGCATCGTACATTAGCTCGTTTATGGTGCAGTTTTCTCCTTGGCTGTTCCAACTCCAAGCTCCATTTGTGCTGCTGTAGTTGCCGAATGACGTTTCATCTTTCCACTTTGTTAATCCGTTGCTCGTGCCCATATAGCCGTCGTTTATGTACATTTGCTCGTATGTTCCTGATATCCTTGCCATCCATACGAATTTGCCTTCGTCTCCGTATCCCGCCGGGGAAGCTGTGTAGGTGGTGCTACCACCGTTTGACTGCTGAATCGCCAAGACAAGGAACACGACCACGTAGTTTACGCGTCCTGGGTTGTCATAGTTTTCATAGTGGTTTAGCATCATCAATGATTGATTTTCGTTGCCCATCATTATGAGACCTACGTTAGCGATTTGCGTAGCATTGTATGTTGTGTTATCGCAAAGCGTAGTAACGTTTCCGATATCGCTTAACCAGTCGCCGTAATCCCACCAAGCAACGACAACGCTATTTGCTGGAGCATTACCCGGACTTTTGAACCAACTTAACGCGGAAGTCCATGCACTAACGGATTCCGTTAAACTTGTTCCGCCTATAGGGAGGCTGGATGCGCTAATAGCGGTGGGGATGAAAGATTGGTCGATGGATCTTGGGACTCCGCCTGTTTGGGGTGAGAAAGCAACCTCTGTCATTAGGATGAGGAATATGAGGAAGATTGCGACTCCGCTATACTCTTTGCTGACGCGTGCAAGTTTTCGTTTTGTTTTCGCTAGGCTGCGGGGCGATTCCTTGAGCAGAGTGTAGAATGGTTTGAGTACGCTTAAGACACCTACCGCAGCTATGACGGCGAAAGCTGGAGCGAATATTGCGAGCAAACGAATCATTGATGCTGCAAAGAAGAGTGCTGTTACTGCAAAGATTATGAAGAAGACGTTTTTGGTCGTTGGGTTCCTCAGAATGAAATATAGTCCAACTAGGAAGAATAGTATGCCGACACCTAGTTCAAGGTAAACGTTTCCCCAAGCTGTAATTTGTTGTTCAGCCACTGAGTTAATGATGGGTGAAGAAGCCCTGATGAATGGGTCTAGCACTGTTTCGAATTTTCCTGTTATTCCAGCGCCGTTGATGACTCCAGTTGCAATTAACCCGGCGAAGCCTCCGACAACCACAACCAATGCGCCTAATGCCATGGTTAGTTTGGTTCTCATGGAGAGGTTATAATGCAGAAGTTCTGCGATAAGAAGCACCACGAATCCGGCTGCGACAGGAAGAACTGCGCCTGAAGTCAAATACGACAACCCCATGTATGGGACTTTTGTTGCGATCATCAGCGCTAAACCGAAAGTTATGCTATAGCTGAGGAGTAGGCGTTGGCTGTACCGTCGTAGCAGAAGCATAACGAACGTGAATAGGACTGTTGCGTCTATCATGTAGTAGGCGCCTCCCCAGCCTGCGATGAAGTAGGCTAAGGTGGCTGCTGCACCAACGGAGTAAAGTATGGATGCCCGCAGGGACTTGTTGCTATCAATTGACCTTAGAAACAGGAAAACAAAAAGTATCAGACCGATCGTGCCTGGAACCTGCGTGTCGAAAAACCCTAACGAAGTTCTTTCGATAATCGATGGTTCTAAAGCAATAAAAAGTGCGGAAAACAAGCCTACAGCTCTTCCGCCGATGTCTTTGCCTAACAAGTACATCACGTAAACGGCAAGGACACCAATAGCAGGAGGAATCAACGCGCAAAGCGTAATCATGTTAACGTTTGCGCCTAACGCATGGATTACGTCGTAGGCCACTGCGCCGGTTATTGGTATTGAAGGCAGGGCTGTAGCCATGTTAAGTCCAAAAGGATACCACAGTTGGTTGTTTATCCAGTGAGTAGGCCAGTAAGGCGAAAGCAAACCATGGGTAACCATGTATTGCGTCACCGTAAACTGATAGTAGGGGTCGAATTCGTTTAGCGTTGTAGTTCCCGATGCAAGGTTTTCCCAACGCAGCGGCAAAATGCGGATAACAAACGAAACAAACAGAATTAGCGCTAGCGCAGAATATGCAATTATCGTGCCGTGACTAACTTCAAGACGTAGTCTGCTAAAAGGTGCTAGCCTTTTACTAAGCCGGTCTTTAATTCCTTCCCCCACTTTAAGCCATCCTTATACAGCGATTGATTACTCGTTTGTTAATTCTTTACTTATACACATTGGAGGTTTATTTATGGCTTTCCAAAATGCATCAACATGGATTTGAAGACTGCGTGGCTTAGAGGAAGCAACAATTTAAACAAATGATTAGATTCTGGATGGTTTTTCCAGTCAAAACAGCCATAAGGACAGCGGAAGGAAGACAGAAAACGATGCAACGAGAAGCCAAAAGAGGAAAAACACGTACCTGCAACTATTTTAAGCTAAACAGAAGAAGAATTTGCGCAACCTGGTTGTATTCTTATTTAGAGGCGCTGTATCTTGTTCTGTCGTGAAGACATTTGTTGAAGGATGCTTGGACAGTCGCCATTGAAACCCTAAGCTGGATGGAAATGCAGAAACTAAGCGAACACTTAGCACTCGCAAGAACCATCAATCAACTTGGCGTAAAAGACCCAAACGCCATACGCTATGCCTATGGTCTCGTTGTCGAAACCACACGACGCCGAAATCTAATAGACAAATTCGTAAATACCGTGGTTGTGCCCAAAAAAATCAGCGACTACAACCTTGGCATCCAAAGCTTCCTTCGGCTCTACGTTTACCAGACCCGCATGACGAAGAACTGGGGAAAAGTCAACCTTCAAGAAGCCCAACACATTGCCAGCATGGGCAGAGCCATCCTCGGATGGGAAATCCTACGGGAAGTCGAGCAGTACCTCGGGTTTCTGCTCACACGCCAACTGCAGCCTATCCTTGAAGCAGCAAGCGACGAAGAACATGTCAGCCTTGAAACTTTTCACCCCATATGGTTCGTCAGGTACTGCTTCAACCTTATGGGACGCAACGAGGCCATTGCTTTTCTGCAGGGAAGTATGAACCCGCCGCCCACATACCTTCGAGTCAACACGTTAAAGTCAACCGAAGAAGCCATTGTGCAAAAATTAGATGTTGCAGGCGTCAAACTGGAAAAAGCATCGCCTCTGAAGTTCACGTATAAAGTATGCGAAACCAAGCAGCCACTGAACAGTTTATCCAGCTATAAAGAAGGATTATTCTATGTCCAGGACAAAGCAAGTTGCTTCGCAACAGAAGCCGCCGACCCTAAAGAAGGTAGCATCGTCTTCGACGTATGTGCTGCTCCGGGCGCCAAAACCACCTATCTCTCCCAGCAGATGCGAAACAACGGCGCCATCTACTCCGTGGATTTTTCAGGTCGAAGGATGCAGACGTGGAAGCTGGAAGCTACCCGCATGGGAACCAAAATTGCCGAGCCTGTTATCGCCAGCGCATGTGTCAGCCTGCCATTTTGGGGCGAAGCAAACCTGATAGTTCTGGATCCGCCATGCACGGGCACAGGGATCTTCGCAAAACAGCCCTCAGCGAAATGGCGCATCACTTCGAAATCCATCAGCAAAATGGCGGATATCCAATGGCAAATGATCAACAACTGCGCGGAAAAAGTGGCGGCTGGTGGCGTTATGATTTATTCAACGTGCAGCATAACAGTCGAGGAAAACGAGATGATTATTGAGCGGTTCCTGAAAGATCACCCCGAGTTTAGCTTGGCAGAAATCAAGCCAGAACTGGGGTCGCCAGGATTGCGTGGATTAAGCCAATGCCAGCGGCTTTACCCGCACATTCATCAATGCAACGGATTCTTCATAGCAAAACTACAAAAACAATGATGAAATAGTAGAAGTACGCTCCAAAATCACCGAGTTCCCAGCTCGTTGGATTTGTAAATAAGGGGACGCCATTTTTGTATTTCAAATATGAGCCATTTTTCTGAGCAAATTTTTGAATTCCGCCGTTTTCTCATGATACCTAGAAATTATCGAAAAAGTTCCATTTATCTTGAATCACCAAATATGTAATGACAACTCCACTCACTCCCGAAACAGCCATGGGTCCTACGCCAATATACAAGTTGACTGCTAGTGCTACCGCTGCGGTTCCGCAGAATCCGAAAAAGCCCACTTTTTCCAGAGGAACAGAAAACAAACACAAACATTAAACGTGCTTAGAGCGGCAAAAAAATAAACTGTCCAATTGGGGACGATAGCAAGTAGTAGACTGAACCAGGTCGGATAAATCGCTAACGTCGAATAAAAAAGAAGGACAGCCAAGTTTGCCACAAGCTTAAGAATCAGCCAGACTGTAATCAACATGCCGCGTTCTTTAGGGAGCGACGTGCTTCTTAGATGGAGAATGCACATAAAAGGTTTGACGAGAAAGGCACGTTATTTTTACTTGAAATCGCCCAAGGTTCTTTGTGGCGTTTCTTTGGGGTATAGTGGGTAGGTTATTTTTGTTCCTTCCACCTGAGCCATCTCGCTTACCTCATGGTTGATGAGGCTGGTTACGCTTATGATGTGCTGCACTTTCATGTGCCGAATCACAAGGGCATCTGAGATAAGACTTCGGTGGCATCGCCAAGGCAACGCTTCAGCGCACATAAGCGTCAAGAGGTTTTCCTGTGCAAGGGCGATGATTTTTAACAGGTTTTCGGTGAATTCTTTGGTTTGCATGAAATCGGCGTAGCCTCGGAAACCCATGTTTTTCCAAGCGAGGTTAACGGAGTCATGTTTGGGTCTGCGTAAGCCGCCGATTTCGGGCATATGGATGTATCTTATGCCCTCTAGTTTGAGGCTGCCAGGCAGTGTTTCCTTGTTGAACTGTGGGTTGTGCCTGCTGTGAGGAACCGTACGCACATCAACTACTAAGGTCACGCGGTAGGTTTTGAGCAAAACGATAACCTCGTCAAGCGTTCGTGTTGAGTGCCCGATCGTGAAGAGGGTTAACTGCGTCTCCTTAAACAATAAGGTACCTTAGCAGGACTTATGCTTGTGTTGAAATATAAGAATTCAATACTTAGAATGCCAGGCACATTAGGCGTCATATTTTTTTCTTGATTCTTCCAATTGGCAAAGCATTTCGCATATTACTTTTGCCGCTGCAATCGCAGAGATTCCCTGATCATAGGTGGGCACAACCTCAACCAAGTCAAAGCCGAGCACCCGTTTATCGCACAGGGCACACACAAGGTCTACGAGCTGGGTTGTGCTGATTCCTTCGGGTTCAGGGTTCTGCACTGCCGGCGCAAACGCTGGATCAAGCACATCCATATCCACTGTCAAATACAGGTTCTCGTACGGCAGAAGCTTCTCTTTGAGCTGTTCCCCAATGAGCAGTGAACCTTGCGTGATAATTTCTCGGGAAGTAAAAAAGTCCACATGGGCTTTCTTCGCGTAAGCCAACTCCTCCTTGCAGGCACTGCGAGTGCCAACCTCAACGATTTTAGCTGGCTTGACTTCCTCGCTTATCAGCTGCATAAATGTCGTGTGAGAAAGGGTTGAACCAAGAAATTCATTGCGCAAATCTAGATGGGCATCGAAGCTTACAATAGCCGTTTTAGCCGCCTTTGCGCCTAATCCCTTCGCAGCCCCAAGCGTAACCGTGTGTTCCCCGCCTAAAGCGACCGGCAACTTCCCAGCCGCCAAAATCTCATCCAACACAAAGCGGGTCATTTCGACGGTTTTCTGCGCTTCCACGGAAACGGCCAAGTCGCCTGCATCATGCAATGCTAAATCTTCAACGTCGACCCCGCTGCGGAAACTGTAAGTTTCGATATTCAAAGAGGCCTGTCTAATTGCTGCTGGAGCAAACCTTGCGCCGTTGCGGTAAGTGCTTGTTGCGTCAAAGGGAACACCGAAAACAACGTATTTCGCCTCTTCAAATGGCTTCTGGACGCCGCTAAAAACATTGGTTTGAGACGCGAACAATTCGAGATAACTCATGCTACAATCGACCTTCTGCCATGTATTATTGCGTCAAGACTTGTTCTAAACTTTTTCGCTATCATCTATTTTTACCGACTCAAAGCTTGGGGAAAAACGTACTTTGCGAGGGAACACTTCATTCCTTGGAGAGAGTAATGGGATTACTTTCGATTTAGAAATGCCGTTGGATGTTTTTAACCCGTCGGATTATATTGGCTTTATTCAAGATAATCACCCTTAGTTTACCTGATAGCTCTTGTCGGCTTCCCGAAAACTTTGCTCTATACCAGTCGGGCGTCATCGCAAGGATCGGTAGCCTCGCTTCCCAATTTTCCAACATTACCATTCCGCCAATAGTTTTCATGGTTGAATTATCTGTGGCCTTCTTGATAATGAAAAAAAGTTTACCTCAAAGGCAACGGACTACCTTGCTCTTTCCCGCACTGCAAAACTTATTAATTCAACCCTGAATGCATTAGGTAAAGGCGAGCAAAAAGTGACTTTGGCATTAGCGTCTAGACTGAAAGACTTCAACCGCATCGAAATCATATCGTTAGCTTTCTATGCGCTTAGCGGATTAATCCTTCTCATTTCCCTGCCCTTCGCAGACTACGCACCGCAACTTGGGCTCCTGGGAATCCTGAGCCTAATCGTCGCTTACGGCGTCTTCACAAAACGGTTTTGGGCTCCATACTTAGTATTTGTCCTGTTCGTAGCTGCATCAACTTTCGCACTCTACACGTTGATCGTAGCAGGATTCAGCAACGTATTGATTGGCTTGAGCATGCTTGGCTACCTGGTGCTTACCTGGGTGTTTGCTATTTACTTGTTATTGATAAGAAGAAAACCCTAAACCCGAAATTTCTTTGAAACAATCCAATTATTGCTCTTCAACAGAGTGTGATTTTGACGCACGAACCATTATAGTTCGGGCGTTCTATTTTAGCAGCAGATTTGAATGCATGTAATATCCCCAAAGAAGCGTAGAGAACAAGGAAACTTGACAGATGTTAATTAGCTAGAACTTACCGATCCACAAAAGCTAATTTGCTCAAGCGCGCCTGGTTTACTTTGATGAATAATTTCAAAAAGCAAAAGTTATTGAAGCCTAGAAAGCCGTTCTTAACAAACTCAGCTCACGATAAGGAAAAAAAGAGCCCTTTGCTATCTTACACTTTTCCTGCAACGTTGCGAAACAGAAACACTAGTACTTCTTGGTCTGAGTCAACGAACTGCTCGTTTTCAGGAATTTCCACGAATCCATCAGCCTTTGCCAAGGTGGTGATTGCCCCTGAAGCACCTGATTCTACGGGATCAGCAATCAAACGGCAGTTTTTGTCAAACATCAACCTCACCATAACAAAAGTACGCCTTCCTTTTGCGCTGAACATGCGCGAACCAGCAGCTGCTCTAATCGTTTTCATTGCGCCGACAGGTCTTCCAGCTAACTGCTGAATCAAAGGTCTAGCTAGCAAATAGAAAATCAGAAGCGCCGAAGTGGGGTGACCTGGCAAAGAAAAGACTGGTTTTTCTCCGATGAATGCAACGGTGGTTGGTTTTCCAGGCTTAACTGCGATACCGTAGACAACGATACCGGGTTTGCCCAATGAATCCACTATTTGCGGAGTATAGTCCCGAGGACCTACAGAGACGCCGCCGGAGGTGATGACCATGTCAGCTGAAGCCAATGCTAAATGCAAAGCCTTAAACAACGCCTCTTTGTCATCGGGCACTACACCGAAATAGACGGGTTTGCCGCCGCTTTCCGTTACAGCTGTGGAGATGCTGTAGGCATTGATGTCGTAGATTTTACCTGGCGGAAGGGGCTTGCCGGGCTCGGTTACTTCGCCACCCGTCGACAAAACAGCAATCACAGGGATCCTTGAAACCTGAACTTTGGTCAAACCTAAAGCGGCTAAAACACCGATTTCTGAAGAACCTAAAATCTGTCCTTTCTTAAGAACTGCCTCGCCCTCCTTGATATCTGAGCCGCATTTCATAACGTTCTCATTAGGGGTAATGGGCGTGAAAACATGCAGTTCGCTATCTTCCCGCTCTGTGTCCTCAACCATAACAACAGCGTTGGCCCCCTCAGGAATCGGCGCTCCAGTGACAATTTCAACCGCCTCACCCTTGGCGACGTTAACGTGAGGCTGCTCCCCGATGTTTACGACCCCACAGACTTTGAGGGTTGCAGGCTGGTTTTCGTCTGCTCCGAAGGTGTCTTCGGCTTTCACTGCGTAACCGTCCATTGTAGAGCGGCTAAACGGCGGAATATCTAGCGTTGAAACCACATCTTCGGCCAAAACCCGATTGTATGCTTCAAGCAACACCGCCTCTTCCTCGCCCAGAGCTGATGGCTTAAATTGAGATGCGATGGCTCTTTGTGCTTCCTCAAACGTCATAAGCTTCCTAAACATTTACACAGCCTCCACTGTGCCAAACATTTGCACAATTACTGTTTCGCCTTCGCTTACGCCTTCACGGTTCTCTGGAACCACAACGAAGCCGTTGCTCTGTGTCATTGTAGAAATCGAACCTGAACCCTTCGCGCTCACAGGCTCAGCGTAAAACTCCCCATCATTCAAGGTCACATGGACCCGAACGTACGTTTTTCGTCCCAAGGCGCTTGAAACCCGTCTCCTCAAAACTGCCTTCAACATGGGTCTTGGCTCCGAGTCAACCATGCCGAGCAACCTGCAAACCATCGGACGACCGAATACTTCGAAGCCTACAATTGCAGCAACAGGGTTACCTGACAAAATTAAAACAGGCTTGCCATCCAATATTGAAAGAGCCGTGGGCATAGCAGGTCTAAGCGCAACGCCATGAACAACCACGCCAGGCTTTCCCAGCTTGTTGACTGCATCAGGCACCAAGTCAAAACCACCGACGCTTGTGCCGCCAGTTGTGATTACAGCATCCTGCGTTTTTAGCGCCTCACGGATTTTTTCGGCGATTTCATCCAAATTGTCTTTTGCGATTCCATAGTCGGTTGTTTCTGCTCCGAGTTCTCGGCATACTCCTGAAATCATGATCTTGTTGGAGTCATAAATTAGGCTGCCGCTAAGTTTTGCTCCGGGCTCTGCCAATTCGTTTCCCGTGGCGACTATGCCGATTTTGGGTTTCGCTGCAACTTTCAGATGGCTAAAGCCTAACGCTGCAGCTAACCCGATGTGGTAGGGGTTCAAGCGTTCCCCAGCCTTTGCGATGATTGTGCCTTTTTTTAGGTCTTCCCCTACGTTAGCAACGTTTTCACCTAGCAAAAGCCGACCCCAAACCTCAAGGTTGCCCTCTTTTTTCTCAGTGTTTTCTAGCATGACGACGGCGTCTGCTCCTTTAGGAATCGGGTTTCCCGTCCAAATCGGCTTGGCTTGCTTGGGGCCTATCTCTTGGTCGTCTGCGAGTAAGAAAACTGCGGGTTTAGATTGTGAAGCGCCAGTCGAATCCGCCGAATTCAAAGCATATCCATCCATTGCTGACTTGTCAAACCGCGGCAGACTTTCTGTGGCAAAGAAGTCTTCAGCTAAAATCCGTCCTAGCGCATCTTCCAGAGACAACGCTTCGACTTTCGGTTTGCCAATCTGCAGCGTTTCAAGCCAAGTTTGCAGCGCTTTGTCTGTCAAGGTTAATTTTTGGAAACCTTTGAGTTTCACCACGGCAATCACCGTAGGACAGTAACGAACTTTACGTAAAAAACATATCGAAACAAAAAGCCTAATTGGCCTAGGACACTGTAGCTTCTTTATCTTTTAGCTGTGCCAGTTCGGCCATCTGCTTAAGAAACGTTTTGATGCCTTCTTGTTGCCCGTAAACTACTAGTCGCCCGTCTTTTTGCCGGTTCACTGAAAGGCTGTTTTCCTTGGCAATCACGGTAAGCTTCTCGGCAGACAAGTTGGGCATAGGTTCAACTCTTATCCACTTCTGGTCTCTTGGAATTCCTGTGATAATGGTTGATTCGCTTTCCCCTTTTGCTTCATAGGTTGGCAAGCTAGCTTCGTCAAGACGCTTGAGCCATTCATCGACCTCTTCTGAACTCATGGCGATTTCTGTTTGTGTAATAAGCTGCGATTCGACGATGCCAAGGATCTCTTCCAGCTTCAAGGCAACGTCACCCGTGCTTACTCCTGCATCTGCGATTTTGATCATCATCTTCGCACTTCTTAAATCATTAATTACGTTCGGTGTAGCGTCGTAGCCTTTTTTCCGCAACGCCAACATCAAGTCTTCAAGCACCTTCCACTTCTCAGTGTAACCCATCTACATCCTCAACTATTCTATGGTTAAAAGTGACCTTAAAACCTTGCTTTATCATTTTGGAAAGGAATAAATTCTCTAGTTTTTGATATATTTGCAGAGGTAACGGTTTTGTTCGAAGATGAGCAATTTCAGAGTCCCATGCAGAAGTGCCAGCGTCAGCAGTAAACGTGAGGTGGACAGGACATGAGGCTTCAAGTGATTAAGTCGGAGGGGTTAGCGCACAACAGCTACTTCCTCGCAGACAAAGGCGAAGCAGTCGTAGTTGACCCAAGACGCGACTGCGAAATCTACACGGAACTTGCTAAAGAGGAATGCGCATCCATTCGCTATATCCTTGAAACCCACCGCAACGAAGACCACGTCTCAGGCGCAGTCGAGTTGAAAAACATGACTGAAGCAGAAATCGGGCACAGCAACGCTCTGCAGTTCAAGTATGGAGAGCACGACCTCGCCGACGGCGACACCCTAAATCTTGGCGACGTCAAAATCAAAGCGATTCACACTCCCGGGCACACAAACGAATCCCTCTGTTACCTCATTTACCCTCTAGGCAGCTGCGAGGCAACCATGATATTCAGCGGCGACACACTCTTTGCTGGCTCCGTGGGAAGAACCGACCTATACGGCAAACCTACACTACAAAGTCAGGCTGAAAAACTCTTCACAAGCCTCCACGAAAAAATTTTGCCGCTTGGCGACCATGTTGTTGTTTACCCCGCGCATGGAGCGGGAAGCGTCTGCGGACATGACATAAGCGAGCAGGAACCAACAACTATTGGGTACGAGAAAAAAACCAACCCATACCTTCAACTAACAATGGAAGATTTCGTATGCAAATCCGCCTCAGAAGAACTTGTTGTGCCAAAGTATTTTCGCGAAATGGAAGAATATAACCTGAACGGACCGCCCTTGCTGAGCAAGCTGGCTTACCCGAAGCCTTTTTCACTTCAGGAGTTTGAAGAGAAGATGCAAGAAAGCCTCGTAATGGTTATGGATACCAGGATGCCTTACGCCTTTGCAGGTTCACACATTCCCAACTCGCTGAGCATATGGCTTAGCGGCACTAGCGTATACCCAGGTTGGCTACTGGACACCCATCAATACCTCGTTTTTGTTCATGAACGACCCAGCGACATCGACATTGTGGTGCGGAGGCTACGAAGGCTCGGGTTTGACAACATTTGCGGTTACCTTTGCGGCGGCATGAACGAGTGGCAGGAAGCTGGAAAACCTCTAAGTCGAAGCGGCACAATGTCGGCGCTTGAACTTAAAACAAGACTGAACAATGGCGAGGTTTCCCTTTTAGATGTTCGTGAACCAAGCGAATGGAGGGAAGAAGGCACAGTAGAAGGTGCCATGCGAATTTTCTTCTCTGATCTACCAGAAAAAACGGATATCCTGCCGAGGGAGAAGCCCATTGCTGTGGCATGCTCAGTGGGAAACCGCGCCAGCACAGCCGTCAGCATACTGCAACGAGCAGGCTTCAGCAACGTTAGCAACGTGTTGGGAGGCATGACCGCTTGGACAAACCTTGGCTACTTGACCAAGAAAGGTTAAACCCGTTTGCGCCAGCTTATTCTTCCTTTTCGTCAATCATTGCTTTTGCCATTCGGCTGAGTTTATCCTTTGGCTCCATCAGCTCTTGAACGAGTTTAAATTGTCGCTTGTAGATGTGGCAGTTTTTGGAGTGAAAAATCAGCTTGCCTGTTCTTATGGAAAGATTCCCGCGGTCGTTGATTTCCGCCACGAAAGCTTCGTTGAATAGTTGGAGTCCAGCTATGTTTGCAGGTAGTCCAGCGTAGGCATCCCAACTGCGGAAGTAGCATGTTAGATGCATTTTGCCTTCAAGGATCTCCGTGTCAATTAGGCTTAGACATGGTGGTTCGTGACGTTCGGTTGTGCCGGGGCGAAAAAGTTTGATGTCGTCGGGCAATCTTACAACCATTGTAATTTGCCTGTCTCTCTGCTCTTTCATGTAGCGTTTAATAGCTTCTTCAACCTGATCAACCGGTTCTCGAAGCCTGCTTCCATAAGTGTAGGTTTCATCCTGCTTACCTTCGCCGCACCATAAATACGTCAACGCATACCACTGGATATATTTCATGTCGCAAGGAGCTTTGTCGCTCACAAGGGGACGGTTCTCTGGATGGTCAATCTCAAGCGTTAAATTGAGTTTTTTCGTAAGAGTTTCCTCTGACCCGTACCCAACTTGGAAATCATCTCCGTCCTCCCATATGCTAGTTAAAGCTTTGAACCAAGCGTCAGGGCAGTCAAATGCCGTTACTTTCACGTGCTTCATATGTAAGCCTCCAAGACACGAAATAATGTTTAGCTGATTCGAATATAAGTCTGCACTTTAAGGGGCACAAAAGTTAGAAGCAAACTCAAAACTTGTTATAAAAATCTAAAAAATAAAGAAGAAAGTTGGGTTTTTAGTAGGGCATTCCGCCCATACCGCCCATGCCGCCCATTCCACCCATGCCGCCGCCCATTCCGCCTGGAGGCATCGGAGGCATTTTTCCGCCGCCTTTGACGCTGATTAGGTCGTCGATTTTAAGTATCATGTTTGCGGCTTCGGTGGCTGATTTTATTACTTGCTGTTTCACGCGCAGTGGCTCGATGACGAGTAGGTCTAACATGTTTTTGATTTTGCCTGTGGTGACTTCGATACCGAAGTATTTGCCGTCTGGCTTCTCGTGTTGCGCCCTGAGTGCCACCATGATGTCTATAGGGTCTAACCCTGCGTTCTCAGCCAACGTTAACGGGATTGCTTCGACTGCTTCAGCGTAGGCTTCCACTGCAAGTTGTTCTCGTCCGCCGACCTTGACTGCGTATGCGCGTAGTCCTCTGGCAAGTTCTGCTTCTGGTGCTCCACCGCCTGCAACGATTTTGCCGTCTTCAATCGCGTTGCGGACAACGCATAAGCCGTCGTGTAGTGATCGTTCCGCTTCGTCTATGACATGGTTGGATGCGCCTCGGATGACGATTGTTACTGCTTTCGGGTTCTTTGCGTCCCTAACGTAGATGAGTTTGTCATCACCGATTTTGACTTCTTCAACCCGTTTTGCCTTGCCCAGAACATCAGCTTTGAGGTCTTTGGGGTTTGCAACTATTGTGGCGCCTGTTGCCTTGGAAAGTTTTTCTGCGTCGCTGCTGCTTACGCTTTTAACTGCTAAAATGCCTGCTTTGCCGAGAAAGTGCAGTACCATGTCGTCGATGCCTTTTTCGCAGAAGACAACGTTTGCACCAGATTTCGCAACTAACGTAACCATTTCTTTGAGCATGCGTTCTTCTTCGTCAAGAAAAGCCTGCATTTGATTGGGGCTTTCAATGTTGATTTTTGCGTCGAACTCTGTTTTTTCAATTTCCATCTTTGCGTCTAACAGGGCGATTTTGGCGCCTTCGATTATCTTGGGCATCCCTGAGCTTGCGACTTCTTTGTCGATAACCATTCCTCTGACAAGCTCTGTTTCGTCTAAGCTTTTGCCATGTTTCTTGACGACTTTAATGAGATCAATGTCAGCTTTGTATTTGCCGTCGATTTTTTCAGAAACCTGTTTAACAGCTTCAACGATGATTTTTGCAAAGTGTTCCTCAGCAACGTTGATGCCTTTGCTAGCCAAGGATGTGATTGCTATATCCCTTAGGGTTTTGTCATCGTCTATCGAAATAGGAATAGCTATTTGGTCCAAAATTTCTTGAGCTTTTTCACTTGCCTTCTTGAAACCTTCAATAATAACTGTTGGATGCACGTTTTTGTCGAGCAAACCTTCAGCTTTTGAAAGCAACTCTCCAGCCAAAATCACCGCTGTGGTTGTTCCGTCGCCTACCTCGTTGTCTTGGGCTTTGGCAACTTCGACAAGCATTTTTGCTGCCGGATGCTGAATGTCAAGCTCCTTCATTATTGTTGCGCCGTCATTAGTTATGGCAACGTCGCCCATGCTGTTAACAAGCATTTTGTCCATGCCGCAGGGGCCAAGCGTGCTTTTCACTGATTCAGCCACTATTTTTGCAGCCATGATGTTGTTTTTCTGTGCTTCGCGGCCTGTTGATCGACCGGTTCCTTCCTTAAGTACTAAAATTGGAACTGTTCCACCTTGAGACATAATTTTCACCAAGTTTTGTTGTTTTTATACAAACGGAATTCAACAATCAAATATTTAAATATAAATTTTTCTCACCGACAACGCCACAACTACCCAATTGACATCTACTTTTGGATCAGCTTGTTCACTTTAAAGGTTGGAGCACGTGTTTTTGGGATCGTCAAAAAAATTAGACGCTTGTTCAGGACGCAATTAAGGGCAGTTTTTGTTTCTTAATTTATTTTGGATTACTTGTTTTTTTTCCCTTTTTGATAGTACCATTAAAAGTTTGTACTGTTTCTTCGCAAATACCCGGTTTCCATTTGCATATACCACCAATTATCTCTTTAAGATAGTATTCGAGTTCTTCATTTGTCAAGTCGTTAGAGCGATCAACGCTGTAGACAATTTCATCTTTTTTCCGGCTTACAGTTACCGACAATAAAACATTGTTATCCAACGGGATTTTCAGCCTCTTCTTCTATTAGATTCGATTTAGATTTAAGCTTTTTACACTTTGAACTAACTGAACCGGCTGAATATTTCTTGCCAATGTTTTTCTGCAAAAAAACTGATCTTTAGAATAGATAATGTGCGTTTATAGTGATGGTGTTGCTGAGTGCCTTTCTGAATGCAGTTGTCCACCTGTTGCCCAATTTGTCTTCGGCGCTTCGTAAATAACGATCTCGACAGCTTCTTTAGGAACTCCCATGTCCACAAAAACCTTAGTTATCCCTTCAACCGTCTTTTTCTTATTCTCAGAAGTCATACCTTCCCAAACAGAAACTTGAACTATCGGCATTTCAATCCTACCTCAAATAACACTTTGCAGTTTTCGCCTAATTAATCTGTTCTTCCCTACGCAGAAAAAGCCCCGCCTTAATTTAAAAATGAAGCGTTAGTTTGCTTTGATGATGTGATAACCTGATGCTTTGCGAAGCCTGTTCATGACAGCTAATCCGAGCCCTTCAGAAGAAAC
>Ga0074045_10001861_pt1 | contig 20036 bp, 21 predicted proteins | sample BogForMeECP23OM2_FD_94442 | JGI IMG/M metagenome (GOLD analysis project Ga0074045, IMG submission 94442) | Bog forest soil microbial communities from Calvert Island, British Columbia, Canada - Bog Forest MetaG ECP23OM2 | ecosystem: Environmental > Terrestrial > Soil > Wetlands ...
CGAACTCCGCCTTCAGCGTCACCGCGTCGGCGAGCTGGCCGGCTTCGACGCGGCGCTGGATGGCCTGGAAGATGCGGCCGTGGATCGGGTCGGCGAAGTGCTCGGGCACCAGGAATTCCGAGACCCGCTCGAAGGCCTTGTTGTTGGCGAGCAGCGCGCCGAGCAGCGCCTGTTCGGCTTGCAGGTTGGATGGCGGCAGACGTTGCGAGAGGCCGAGCAGCGGGGACGCGAACGTGTTCATCGGACGCAGCCTAGACCCGCCGCCCGAGTCCGTGCAGGGGCGCGAGCCTGTGGATCGCTGTGGATAGCGGGAGCGCGCGCGTCAGCAGGCGCTCGGCGGCCGGTCGCTCGCGCCGAACCGCAACAGGCACTCGCCGAAATAGCCGGTGAAGGAGACCGCGAGTCCCGAATCGGCGCCGGGAAATCCGTCCGGCTGCATCAGCAGCAGGTCGCCAAGTGTGGGTTTCGCGTCCAGCGCCGCACGTCGCACGGCGTCCGAATCGCCGGGACTGCCGTCGAACAGGATCACAGCAACGCGGGTGCGCGGCGCGGCGGGGATCGGCCGCACGACTCCCGGCGACAGCGCGATCACCGCATCGGCGGCCGGGCTGGCGGCGAGTGCGGCGGTGGCGCTGTCCGCGTAGCCGCCCAGCACGACACGGGTGAAACCGGCATCGCGCAGGGCCGCGAGACGGTCCGTGGACGTCGCCAGCACGACGTCGAATCCGGCGTTGTTGTACAGCCGCGCGAACGGCGGCGGCGGCAGGTTGCCGAGCCAGATGAAAACGCCCGAGGCCGGCGGCGCGTGCCACAAGTAATCCGAATCGGGGCGCAGCGTCGGATCGCCGACGGTGTCGGGCGGCAGCTTCGCGGTCCAGGCGAGGCCCGGCCACACCACGTCGAGGCCGACCGCATACAGCTTGCAGTCCCTGCCTCCGGCGGCGCGGCAATAGAACAGCGCGCGCTGCCGCGTGGCGCGCTCGCTGCCCCTGACCCGGGCGGCGAACGCATGATGCCCGTCCGAGGAGACGGCAAAGGCGCACGGCAGGTCGACATCGAGGAAACGCAGATAGTCGTGCCGGTCGCCCGCGCTCAGATACGGCACGACGCTTGGGTCCAGGATCGGGTCCTTCTCGTCCGCGGCAAGCGCAGACGCGGCGCCCAGCATCGCGGCGATTACGCTGGCGACAAGAGCAAGACGGCGCATTCGCGTCACCTGTTCCTGGGTCGTGAGGTGAGGTCGATGTAGGGGCGCCGGCGGCCGGCGCTACGTTCCGACCAAGCCTCGCGCGTACTCCTCGGCGTCGAAGGCACGCAGGTCGTTCGCCTGCTCGCCGACGCCGACGGCGTGAACCGGCAGCCCGAACGCCTCGGCGAGTGCCACCACGATGCCGCCGCGCGCGCTGCCATCGAGCTTGGTGACGATCAGGCCGGTGATGTCGACCATCTCCTTGAACACGCGGACCTGCTGGATCGCGTTCTGCCCGGTGGTCGCGTCGAGCACCAGCAACGTCGCGTGCGGCGCGGTTTCGTCCTGCTTGCGGATGACGCGGACGATCTTGCGCAGCTCCTCCATCAGCGCGGCCTTGTTGTGCAGCCGGCCGGCGGTGTCGATCAGCAGCACGTCGGCCCGCTCCGCCGCCGCGCGCGTCAGTGCGTCGTAGGCGAGGCCGGCGGGGTCGGTGTTGGGCGGGCCGCTGACGACGGGCGTGTTGGTGCGCTGGCCCCAGACCTGCAGCTGCTCGACGGCGGCGGCGCGGAACGTGTCGCCGGCGACCAGCACGCAGCGCAGCCCCTGCTCGGCGTATTGCAGCGCGAGCTTGCCGATCGTGGTGGTCTTGCCGGTGCCGTTGACGCCGACGACCAGGATCACGAACGGCTTTCGCCCGACGTCGATCATCAGCGGCATCGCCACCGGTTCGAGGATCTTCGCGATCTCGGCGGCGAGCGCCTCGCGGACCTCCTCGTCGGTGACTTCCTTGCCGAAGCGGGTGCGGCGGAAGCTGTCGATGACCCGTGCGGCGACCTCGGTGCCGAGGTCGGCGGCGATCAGCGCGTCCTCCAGCTCCTCCAGCGCCTCGTCGTCGAGCTTGCGCTTGTTGAAGACGCCGGTGATGCCGCCGGACAGCTTCGCGGTGCTGCGCGAGAGACCGTGCTGGAGCTTGCCGACAAACCCGCCGAGCGCCATCAGGCCGGCTCGGCGAGGATGTGGTCGTCGTTCGCGGCGATCGCGCGGACGGCGACGAGCTGGCCGGGGAGTGCCGCGTGCGTCAGGCGCACGGGCGCGAAGTGCTCGGAATGACCGGTCGCGTCGGTTTCCGTCAGCAGCGCCAGCGTGCGGCCGACCTGTGCGGCGTAGAACGCGGCGGCGGCGCGGGCGCCGGCCGCGCGCAGACGAGCAGCGCGTTCGCGCCGCAGCGGGACGGGCACAGCGGGCATCCGCGAGGCCGGCGTGCCGGGGCGCTCGCTGTACGGGAAGACGTGCAGGAAGCTCAGGCCGGCCTCGTCGATCAGGCGCAGCGTGTCGTCGAACTGCGCGTCGGTTTCGGTCGGGAAGCCGGCGATCAGGTCGGCGCCCAAGGCGATGTCCGGACGCAGCGCGCGGGCGCGCGCGGCGATGCGCAGGACGTCGGCGCGCAGGTGGCGGCGGCGCATGCGCTTGAGGACCAGGTCGGCGCCCGCCTGCACCGACAGGTGCAGATGCGGCATCAGCCTCGTGTCCTGTTCGATCAGCCGCCAGACGTCGTCGTCGATGGCGGCGGGGTCGATCGAAGACAGCCGGACTCGCGGAAGCTCCGGCACGGCGGCCAGCAGGCGGCGCACCATCTGGCCGAGCGTGGGATTGCCCGGCAGGCCGGCGCCGTAGCTGGCGATGTCCACGCCCGTCAGCACCACCTCGCGATACCCGGCCTGCACCAGCGCGCGCACCTGATCGACGATGGCGCCGATCGGCACCGAGCGGTTGGGCCCGCGGCCGAACGGGATGACGCAGAAGGTGCAGCGATGGTCGCACCCCTGCTGCACCTGCACGAAGGCACGCGCGCGCCCGCCGAACTCGGTGACGAGATGCGCCGCCGTCTCCCGCGCCGCCATGATGTCGGCAACGGCGGACGGCGCGTCGTGCGTCCAGCTTTCGGCGCGCAGCTTCTCGGCGTTGCCGAGGACGCGCGACACGCCGGGGAGTGCGGACCAGCGCTGCGGGTCGATCTGTGCGGCGCAGCCGGTGACGACGATGCGGGCGGCGGGGCGCTCGCGGTGCAGGCGGCGGATCGCTTGACGGGCCTGACGCTCCGCCTCGGCGGTGACGGCGCAGGTGTTGACGACGACGGTGTCGTCGAGGCCGGCGGCGTGGGCGCGGATCACCTCGCTCTCGTATGAGTTCAGCCGGCAGCCGAAGGTGACGACCTCGGTCATGGGAGTTCGCCGGTGAAGCTGACCGCGACCGGGCCGGTCATCAGCACGTGGCCGTCGTCGCGCCAGACGATCTCCAGTTCGCCGCCGTCCAGCAGCATCGTGGCGGAGCGGCCGGCCAGCCCGCGGCGGTGCGCGTTCACCAGCGCCGCGCAGGCGCCGGAGCCGCAGGCAAGCGTCAGCCCGGCGCCGCGCTCCCACACCCGCAGCCGGATGCGGTCGGGCGCCAGCACCTGGGCGAAGCCGATGTTGGCGCGGGCGGGGAACAGCCCGTCGTGCTCCAGCGCCGGGCCGATCGCCGGGATGTCGATCGCCGCGACGTCGGCGACGAAGAACGTCGCGTGCGGGTTGCCCATGCTGCACGCGGCCGGGTTGGCGACCGGACCCAGACGGAGCGGCAGATGCAGCGTGTCGGCTTCGCGCGACAGCTTGAGCTCGTCCCAGCCCAGCCTTGGCGCGCCCATGTCCACCTGCACGCGCCCGTCGGCCAGCACCTCCGCGGCCAGCGGACCGCCCGGGCTGCCGATCGCGACCGGCCCCGGGCGTCCGCCGGTGAGCAGGTGGGCCACGCAGCGGGTGGCATTGCCGCAGGCCTCGGCCGCCGAGCCGTCGGGGTTGAAGATGCGGATGGCCGGGCCGGGCTCGATGACGATCACCTGGTCGCAGCCCACGCCCCGATGCCGGTCGGCAATGGCGGCCGCGCGTGCCGGGTCCAGCGCCAGCTTCCGGGCGCGGGCATCCAGCACGACGAAGTCGTTTCCGCACCCCTCCATCTTGACGAAAGCTGTGGACATCAGGCGTTATTCAACCTATGGTTGCGCTCGGCAGGAGGAAATGACATGAAGGGGCATTTCCAGGCGTATCTAGAGGCAAAAGGCTTTCCGCCAAAGGCGGTCGCCGAACGTGTGCGCGCAGCCATGCGGGTGGAGCGCCATTACGGCGACCTCGACCGCCACTACGCGGACGACCGGCTGGCCGGCCTGGTCGCGGCGCTGACCTACACCGAGGAGGACGAGCGCCTCGGCCGGCCCAACCCGTCGCGCCTGACGCTGTGCGGAAATGTGCGCGACGCACTGACCGGCTGCCGCACTGCCATCGAGCTCTACGCGTTCTTTTGCTGCGACGTCGAGGAGCCGGCGCCGGAACCGGTCGCCCGCAAGCCGTTCGCAATGCCGGTCCGGGGGTTCTGGGCGCCCCCGGCCGCGGACGCACCCTTGCCTGCGAGCGCCTGACCGGCTAACAGCGCGCCCCTGTCTGCGCGCCGGGCCTGGAAGGGCATGCCCGGCCGCGACCGCTTGCGCACCGCCCCGGTGGGGCGAGCAAGCCCAACTGCAGGAGCGACAAATGCCCAAATGCAAGACCAAGTCGTCGGTCAAGAAGCGGTTCAAGATCACCGCGACCGGCAAAGTGCTCGCCGGCCCCGGCAAGAAGCGCCACAACCTGTATGCCCGCACCCAGAAGGCCAAGCGGACCAATCGCGGCAGCCAGACGCTGACCCATGCTGACGGGCTGACCGTCAAGCAGTGGGCGCCGTACGGGCTGGTCTGAGGGAGGGCGGGCCATGGCACGCGTCAAGCGCGGCGTCACCACGCACGCGCGGCACAAGAAGGTCCTCAAGGCGAGCAAGGGCTTCGTCGGCCGCAGTTCGACCAACTACCGCATCGCGCTGGAGCGGCTGGAGAAGTCGCTGCAGTACGCCTATCGCGACCGGCGCAACCGCAAGCGCGACTTCCGCGGCCTGTGGATCCAGCGGATCAACGCGGCGGTGCGCGAGCACGGCCTGACCTACAGCCGATTTATCGACGGGCTGAAGAAGGCCGGCATCGAGATGGACCGCAAGGTGCTCGCGGCCATCGCGTACGACGACGCGGCGAGCTTCGCCGAGATCGTCCGCAAAGTGCAGGCCGCGTTGGAGCAGGCCCCGGCGGCAGCGGCGGAGTAGCCGCCGCACCCTCATCGTCATGGCCCGCGCAGGCGGGCCATCCACGCCTTTCGCGCGGCCGGCAAAGGCGTGGATGCCGTGCCTTCGCACGGCATGACGGCAGCGGCCCGGAACCGCGATGACCGACGATCTGCTCGCATTGAAGACCGACACCGAAGCGGCGCTGGACGCCGCCGGTGACCTGCGCGCGCTGGATGCGATCCGCGTCGGCGTCCTCGGCAAGTCCGGCACGTTGACGAACCTTCTGAAGGAACTCGGGAAGACGCCCGCCGAGCAGCGGCGCGAACGCGGCGCCGCGCTGAACGCGCTGAAGTCGGAGATCGCCGAACGCATCGAGGCGCGGCGTGCGGTGCTGGAGACGGCGGAACTGGACGCGAAGCTCGCCTCCGAGCGTCTGGACGTCACGCTGCCGCCACGGCCGGAACCCGCCGGCACCATCCACCCGATCAGCCGCACGATGGACGAGATGGCGGCGATCTTCGGCGCGATGGGGTTCGAGATCGCCGAAGGTCCCGACGTCGAGAGCGACTGGTACAACTTCGGCGCGCTGAACATCCCCGCGCACCATCCGGCGCGGGCGGATCACGACACGTTCTACGTGCCCGGCACCGACGGCGGGCCGCCGCGCGTCCTGCGGACGCATACGTCTCCTGTGCAGGCGCGCGTCATGCTGACGCGCACACCGCCGTATCGCGTCATCGTGCCCGGCCGCACCTACCGCGCCGACCACGACGCGACGCACAGCCCGATGTTCCACCAGTGCGAAGGGCTGGTGATCGACCGCGACATCACGCTCGGCCACCTCAAGGGCTGCCTGATCGACTTCCTGCGCGCCTATTTCGGGATCGGCACGCTGCCGGTGCGCTTCCGCTCCAGCTACTTCCCGTTCACCGAGCCCAGCATGGAGGTCGATATCGGCTGGGACCGGCGCAGCGGCGAACTCGGCCGCGGCGACGACTGGCTGGAGATCCTCGGCAGCGGCATGGTGCATGCGCGAGTTTTGGCGAACTGCGGAATAGACCCCCGCCACTGGCAGGGCTTCGCCTTCGGCATGGGCGTCGAGCGCGTGACGATGCTCAAGCAGGGCATTCCGGACCTTCGGCGGTTCTACGAGAGCGACCTGCGCTGGCTGCGCCGCTACGGGTTCTCGCCGCTGTCGGCGGTGGCGCTGCACGAAGGGCTGAACCCGTGAAATTCACCCTGTCCTGGCTGCGCGAGCATCTGGACACCGACGCGCCGCTGGAGCGCATCGCCGCGACACTGTCGGCGATCGGGCTCGAGGTGGAGTCGATCGAGAACCGCGGCGCCGTACTGGCGTCGTTCCGAATCGCCCGGGTGATCGAAGCGCTGCCGCACCCCAACGCCGACCGTCTGCGCGTCTGCCGCGTGGACACGGGCGACGGCGAGGTGAGCGTGGTGTGCGGCGCGCCGAATGCGCGCACCGGCATGAAGGGCGTGTTCGCCGCCCCCGGCAGCTTCATCCCCGGCACCGGCATCACGCTGAAGGTCGGCGAGATACGCGGTGTGCAAAGTGCGGGCATGCTGCTGTCGGCGCGCGAGATGGGGCTGGGCGACGACCACACCGGCATCGTCGACCTGCCGGACGATGCGCCCGTGGGCTCGAGCTACGCGGCCTGGGCGGGGCTGGACGATCCGCTGATCGACATCAGCGTCACGCCGAACCGCGGCGACGCGCTCAGTGTGCGTGGGGTTGCGCGCGACATCGCGGCGGCCGGTCTCGGCACGCTGCGGCCGTGGTCCGCCCCGCACGTGCCCGCTGCTTTCCACGGCGGGCCGCGCTGGCGCGTGGAGTGGAGGGAGGCCTGCCCCTGGGTGCTCGGCCGCACCATCCGGGGCCTGCGCAACGGCCCGAGCCCCGCGTGGCTGCGCGACCGGCTGACGGCGATCGGCCTGCGCCCGATCAACGCGCTGGCCGATGTGACAAACTTCTTCACCGTCGATCTCGGCCGCCCGCTGCACGTCTTCGACGTGAACAAGCTGCACGGCGACGTGCTGACGATGCGCCCGGGCTGTGGCGAGACGTTCCTCGGCCTGCACGGCAAAGAGGTCACCGCGACCGCGGACGATTGCGTCATCGCCGATGCATCGGGCGCCGTCTCGCTGGCCGGCGTGGTCGGCGGCGAGGCCACCGGCTGCGACGAGAGCACCACCGCGACCTTCATCGAATGCGCGTTGTTCGACCCGGTGCGCGTGGCGCAGACCGGCCGGCGGCACCAGATCGCCAGCGACGCCCGCCAGCGCTTCGAGCGCGGCATCGACCCGGCGTTGCTGCCGGATGCCCTGGAAGCCGCGACGCGAGTCATCATCGACATCTGCGGGGGCGAGCCGGGCCCGGTTGTCGCCGACGGCGCCGAACCCGCGTGGCGCCGCGACGCCACGCTGCGGTTCCATCGGCTGCACGACTTCGGCGGCGCCGACATCGCACCCGACGAGGCCGTGGACCGCCTGGAGCGCCTGGGCTTCGTGGTGCGCTCGCGCGACGCCGAGCGCGTCACCGTCGCGGTGCCGTCCTGGCGCAACGACATCGCCGCCAACGTCGCGCTCGATCTGGCACCCGGGCTCGAACCCGCACGAGCAGAGGCGACGGCCGAGGGCTGCGTGGAGATCGAACCCGAGGCCGATCTGATCGAGGAGGTGCTCCGCCTGCGCGGGCTGGACGAGGTGCCGCCGGTATCGCTGCCGCAGGCAGAGCCGATCCCGCCGGCAACGCTGACGCAAGCCCAGGTCCGCCGCGCCACGGCACGGCGCACCCTTGCTGCGCGCGGCCTCGCCGAATGCGTGACGTTCAGCTTCGTGGCGCGCGCCGAGGCGGCGCTGTTCGGTGATACCCCCGAGAGCCTGCGCCTGCTGAACCCGATTGCGGCCGACCTCGACCAGCTCCGGCCGACGCCGCTCGCCTCGCTGGCGCTGGCCGCGCGCCGCAACGTCGCCTACGGCTTCCCCGATCTCGGCCTGTTCGAGGTCGGCCCCGGCTTCGCCGCGGACGCGCCGGAGGGCCAGCGCCTGATCGCCGCCGGCCTGCGCACGGGCTCGACGCCGCGCCACTGGGCAGCGCCGGCGCGTCCGGTCGACGCGATGGACGCCAAGGGCGACCTGTGGGCGGTGCTGACGACGCTCGGCGTGCTGTTGGAGGCGCTGAGCGTGACGACCGACGCACCCAGCCACTACCACCCCGGCCGATCCGGCCGGGTGAGGCAAGGCCCGAAGCTGACGCTGGCGACGTTCGGCGAGCTGCATCCGAGGGTGCTCGCGGCGCTGGACCTGCCCAGCCCGATGGTCGGTTTCGAGCTGGACCTCGATGCCATCGCCGAGCCGAAGCGCCGGCGCGGCGCCTTCGAGGCGCCGCCGTTCCAGCCGGTCCGCCGCGACTTCGCCTTCGTGCTGGACGCGACTGTCCCGGCCGAGGCCGTGGTGCGCGCCGCTCGCGGCGCCGTGCGCGACCTGATCGCCGGGGTGTCCGTGTTCGACCGCTACGAGGGCGGCACGCTGTCCGCGGGCAAGGTGTCGCTCGGCATCGAGGTCACGTTCCAGCCGAAGGAACGCACGCTGACCGAGGCCGAACTGGCCGACGCGTCCGACAAGGTCGTCGCCGCCGTCGCGAAGGCCACCGGCGCCACGCTGCGCTGACCCTCGTGCGGATAAAGCTGACAGCGCACTCCGCGAGCCTTATCTGCTGGGCGGCATGACCGACACCCCCACCGCGCGCATCCGTAACTTCGCCATCATCGCGCATATCGACCACGGCAAGTCGACGCTCGCCGACCGCCTGATTCAGGCGACGGGCGCGCTGACCGACCGCGAGATGACGAACCAGGTCCTCGACAGCATGGACCTGGAGCGGGAGCGCGGCATCACCATCAAGGCGCAGACCGTGCGGCTGTCGTACCCCGCCAAGGACGGGCATACCTACGAGCTGAACCTGATGGACACGCCCGGCCACGTGGACTTCGCCTACGAGGTCAGCCGCAGCCTCGCCGCCTGCGAGGGCTCGCTGCTGGTGGTTGACGCCAGCCAGGGTGTGGAGGCGCAGACGCTCGCCAACGTCTACCAGGCGATCGAGGCCAACCACGAGATCGTGCCGGTGCTCAACAAGATCGACCTGCCGGCGGCGGATATCCCGCGTACGAAGCAGCAGATCGAGGACGTGATCGGCCTCGATGCCTCCAACGCGGTCGAGATCAGCGCCAAGACCGGGCTGAACATCGAGGGCGTGCTGGAGGCGCTGGTCACGCGGCTGCCCGCGCCGAAAGGCAGCGGCACGGCGCCGCTGAAGGCGCTGCTGGTCGATAGCTGGTATGACCAGTATCTCGGCGTGGTCATCCTGGTGCGGGTCAAGGACGGCCGGCTCAAGCGCGGCCAGAAGATCCGCATGATGTCGACCGGTGCCGTGCACCAGGTCGAGCAGACCGGCGTGTTCTCGCCCAAGATGATACCGGTGGACGACCTCGGCCCCGGCGAGATCGGTTTCATCACCGCCGCGATCAAGACCGTCGCCGACTGCCGTATCGGCGACACGATCACCGACGACCGCCACCCGGCGAGCGAGCCGCTGCCCGGGTTCAAGCCGTCGGTGCCGGTCGTGTGGTGCGGCCTGTATCCGGTGGATGCCGACGATTTCGAGAAGCTGCGCGAGAGCCTGGCGAAGCTGCGGCTGAACGACGCGAGCTTCCACTACGAGCCGGAGACCTCGGCGGCGCTCGGGTTCGGGTTCCGCTGCGGGTTCCTGGGTCTTCTGCATCTGGAGATCATCCAGGAGCGGCTGACGCGGGAGTTCGACCTCGACCTGATCGCGACGGCGCCGTCGGTGGTGTATCGCGTGCACAAGACCAACGGCGAGGTCGTGGAGTTGCACAACCCGGCCGACATGCCGGACGGCAGCGTGATCGACTTCATCGAAGAGCCGTGGATCACCGCGACCATCCTGGTGCCCGACGAGTATCTCGGCTCGGTGCTGCAGCTGTGCAGCGAGCGGCGCGGCCAGCAGAAGGACCTGACCTATGTCGGCAGCCGCGCGATGGCGGTGTACGGGCTGCCGCTGAACGAGGTGGTGTTCGACTTCTACGACAGGCTGAAGTCGGTCAGCCGCGGCTATGCCAGCTTCGACTACACGCTGGGCGACTATGCCGAAAGCGACCTCGTGCGCATCACGATCCTGGTTAACGGCGATCCGGTGGACGCGCTGAGCTTCATCGCGCATCGCAGCGCCGCGGACGCCCGCGGGCGGGCGATCTGCGGCAAGCTGAAGGAGCTGATCCCGCGCCAGCTGTTCAAGATCGCGGTGCAGGCGGCGATCGGCGGGCGGGTGATTGCACGCGAAACCATCAGCGCGCTGTCGAAGGACGTGACGGCGAAGTGCTACGGCGGCGACATCACGCGCAAGCGCAAGCTGCTGGAGAAGCAGAAGGAAGGCAAGAAGCGCATGCGGCAATTCGGCAAGGTGGAGATCCCGCAGTCGGCCTTCCTGGCCGCCCTGAAGATGGACGCCTGATGCGGCGCGCGACACTTGCGGCGATGGCACTGCTGGCGCTGGGCGGACCGGTGGGCGGACCGGTCGCCGCCGCCCAGGTCGCGACCCCGAGCGGGACCTATACCGGGACCTATCGATGCGGCCAGGGGATGACGGCGCTGTCGCTGTCGATTCGGGCTGCGCAGGACGGCAGTCTGTCCGCGCTGTTCTATTTCCACGCGGCGGCCGGCAATCCCGGTGTTCCCAAAGGCTGCTTCGACATGCACGGCCAGTGGGACGCGCGGACCGGCGCGGTGTCTTTGCAGGCCGGGGCGTGGTTGCTGCGGCCGCCGAACTACGTGACCGTCGATCTGCAAGGCCACCTGACCAAGGGGTTCCTGGGTGGAACGGTGATCGGCCCCGGCTGCACCGACTTCAGCCTGCAAGCGGACGACTCCCCGCCCGCGCCCCCGGCGGAGTGCACGTCGGGGCACCGGACCGGGGGCTTCATCTGACCCCGGCAGATGCTTCCGTGGCGGGCCTGCCCGGTGCTAGGTCTGCCGCGAGACGGAGGGATGGCCGAGCGGCTTAAGGCGCACGCTTGGAAAGCGTGTGTGCGTTAACGCGTACCGTGGGTTCGAATCCCACTCCCTCCGCCAGTCGCGCGTGTAACCTCTTGACTTATTTGCTACTTTTAGCGATCATTCTAATGCAGTCCACAATTCGGTCCATAATCTGGCTTAGGCTAGGCGGGCTAATTGGCCGAAACGCGTCGGGATGTGTCAGCTCACGCTTCACTTAGTTCCGCCCGGCGCCCCCGTTGCTCCGTAGCGCGTTGGCAAGAGCTGCATTCTGCTTCTCTGCGTCGCTCGGCATTCGTTCATCGATCTTGATCCAAATGCCGAGTAAGGCTTTCTGTTGCTGATCAAAGGAAGCCATTTCGCGGTCTAGCGTCTTTCCCATGCTCCCAGGATCGGCCCCGTATGTTTCTATGTCCTCCAACCAGCTGCGGTACACGTGCTTACTTATGTCCCACCACGAAATGATGTTTGCAGCGTCGTAAGCCAACTGCGCTTCGGCGAAGGCTGGCTGCATCTCGCTCTGAGCGCGTTGTAACGTCCTCGCATCGTCAGGCCGCAACTTAGACGGATCGATGGAGCCGTTCGCAGGCAGGTTATACTTCTGCCTTTCCTGATTAATGACATCCAGACTCCGCCGAGTCGTCGCGTCGAAGGACTGAATCCGCGCAAGCGTCTCCCTCTCCACCGCATCCAGAGCACTATCTACAGAGCAAGATGACGATTGCGGGATATTGGGTATTTCTGGCTGCGGTCTCAGGACTCGGAGCACAAGCAGCGTAGCGCCTGGAACATCGCCATCGGCCGGAACGTAAGAAGGATTTCCATACGCGGCCCAAGCAGCCGCATACATTCCCGCAACGACTCGCGCATCGCGCGCCCGCGCACTCTCGATCAATTGTCCGACGCGTATCGACTGGAGCTTCTGGCTGAGTTCCGTGAACCGCGCAGCGTCTACGGAGTTCAGCTGCCGCGATAGTGGCACACCTGGCTTTTGCGCCTCATGGGTGATCCGCTCCAACGCCTGAATGATGGCCATAGACTCGGCTGCAGATCGGCCTCCGCGTTCGATCACATCCTCTTCAACAGAAGCTGTCGCTTGTTCGACCGAGCAGGTTTGTGCATGAGCTGGTGATCCCGCTGAAAGACAAGCCGCCAATAGCAGCAACGGTGCGCGCCGTCGGTCGGCTAACTTCGAACGACGGTTCATGAATGCTGGCATGGAGATGCTGACTCCGCCGTAGTGGGTTATCCAGGTGAAGACGGTAGGAGCGTTCATACCCCGCCTGCAACAGCCGGAAACGGCAGGGCTTAGAGGGACTTGCGGGGGGTAGCCCAGCTCGGCGGACTTCGATCCCCAGGCCGGCATCGTGACCATCGGCCGCAGCAAGGCGGCAAGCCGCGCCATGTTGCCCTGACCGATGAGGGGCGGAAGTTCTTCGAATACATGGGGGCGGGAAAGGCTGCTGCTGCTGTTCGAACGTGCCCGCACCGTGCGGCAAGCTACGCGAACCGAGCCGGCCGAGACGGCGCGCGCGCTGGTGATGCCGCCAACGATGAAGCCGCCGGGCTTCGCCCGAGTTCGCCCTTCCGCTCAGTAAGTCGTGCAGTTGACCATGTTGCCGAAACGATTGCAGTTCGTAATTGCGGGCCGATTCATCTGGTTGATGAGCTGCTGCTGCTGTGCCGCTTGCGAGAACGCTGCGGCTGCCTGAGCTAAGGCGGCAGCGGCGGCGGCACGTTGCGCGCGCTCCGCCGCGTCGGCCTGTTGAAGCTGGCTAACGATCTCTTTTGACGCCTGCATCAAAGCTTCTTGGCCCTGTCGCCGAACAGCGACCAGTTGCTGGTCCGCAGTGCCCCATGAGATCTGATGTTTCATGAGGGCGACCAAGACTTCATCATAGTGCGCATAGGCTGTCTGCAGGACCACCGCGATGGTCGGCAGTGTCGGCTGGATATCTGCGAGTAACCCGTGGCGGCACTGCTCGATCGCCGAGTGCCAAGTGATAAGCGACTGGGTTTCCGCGGGAGTTATCCGGCTGTCATCGGCAAGCTGCTGTAGGCTCGGCTCCGCGTTGCCGTTGAGAGGCATGTGAGCCGCCAGATCATCGTGCCCGAGGGCGGCGCTGGCCACGCAGCTATCCAACGCGGCTTTGGCGGAAAGAGTGAGCGTGCGGATGTTCTGCGCTTCGCGCTGCGCCTGAGTTGCACAACCCGCGAGCAGGACGGACAGGGTGACTGCGGCTACGGCACGAAGCATCGAGGCGGCCCCCGGTATGTGGCGAGCACACTACAGAACCGTAATGACTGTCAAGCGCACCGAGGCAGTTGCAGCGAGACATATTGAGCGGCTGCTTAGGGGACCGGGTGACAGGTCGCGCAATTCCATGCGTACAGGCCGGGCATGCCTAGGTCCGGCCGCCGCCGCTGCCAGGACCGCCGGCCGCCGCAGCAGCTACAGCGGTACCGCCCGTTCCGCCCGGCTTGGTCGAATATCTAGCGGCACAACTCCCGAACGAGCCGCATGGCCTCCTCCCTGTCCTTGGCTGCCTGCCGCGCCTCGGCATCGCGACCACCGTGCTTGCGCGGGGCCTGCCGGCAGCGTTCCAGGCCGTCGGCCGTGCTTGGGCCGGTGCTCTTGCCACCGTGCAGCCGGCAGCGGCCGTTCGCCATCGCCGCCCCGCGGCAGGCTCCGCCCCCACGCTTTCGGGTCGCTCCACAGCGTGGCGCCGCGTTGGCGGCACGGAGCGCCGTCTTCCAGCGAGGCTCGGACGCAAGCGGTCCCTTGCTCGGTTCGGTCACTGACCCGGGTTCCAGGCCGCTTTCGGAGCCCTCTCCCGCGCGCGCCTGCGCGCGTAGTGGTCGGGTATCCAGCCCGTCCGCCACCGTCACGCCCCCCGCCCCTTGGCTTGGACCGTCCCGGCCACGACGGCTTGGCCGCCGTCCTGCAATGTCACCTGTTGCCGCTGCACGACGACCGTCTGCTTGCGCCCGTTCCGGAGCGTGTCGAATGTCAGCAATCCAGCCTGGAAGGCGCCCATCAACCGTGCCGCAACATTTGCCGATCGCGCAGCTTCGATGTTCGCGGCGACGGCCTCATGATGGGCCCCCTGATTGTCGAACCGCTCGGCCTTGTCTGCGAACCGGGCCGCTTGCCCCATCATGCGCATGGCGAGCTCGTGGGCCTTCGCCAGTTCATGTGCCATCGCTTTCTCCGCGCTGTTCTTCGCGCCTATCCCGTCCGCGAGGTCGAGGCCGAGCGCGGCGTTGCTGCCGAGTAGGTGCAGCCGCTTCTCGCTCGCCTCCGCGTGTAGCAGGTCGGGCGAGAAGCGCTCTGCTCCGGCTTCATCGGGTCGCACAAGTTCACCGCCGCGCCCGATTCTCAGTGGAGTTGCTGGCGCCAGGGCGGCCTGAGCCGAAATTTCCAGCGCCTCGGCGTCCTCGGTTCTCTCAGCAGCCGATGCCGGATCGCTCCGCTCAATCGCGGAAGCCTCCGCTCGCATCCTACGTGCCTCCGCCTGCGCCGACACCGCCTCGTCAACCGTCATCGAGGGCGATCCTCCACCTTCGCGCAGCAGCTCAGCGTCGCGCCGCTGTCCGTTTCGCGTCATCGGTGCAGCACGCGGACGCGCGGTGCTATCCGCCAGGGTTCGAAAGATGCAGGTTGCGGAGCCATTCGCCTGCGCCCTGGACGATGCCTGCGCGGTCAAGGTCATAGACGGCCCAGGCTGCGAAAAACAGGATGATGCCTGCGCCGCGGTAGATCGCCGCTTGCGTGGCGAAGACGACGAACCGGGCCAATTGAGCGTCGCGCGGGATGCTGACCTGAGCGGTTGAGGCCTGCTCATACGCTTCTTCAGCGAGAGATTGACGTCTTGAGCTCTGGAACCAGCAGTACCCCACGCCTAGGACTAAAACCGCCAGACTGATTGCTGCATTCATGCGCCGCCCCCACTAACCGATGACAGTGCCAATGAACGCAGGGCGTCGGCCCCGCAACAGCCTTCCGTGTCCGACACGGACGCTCAACTGTGCCTAGCCGCGAAGGACGCGCCGCTCGACGAGCTCAACTGCCTCAACGCGGGCTGTATCATCCGTCATCAGCGCAAGCCGGCGCCGGGCCTCAGCCCGGAAGTAGATCGCGGCTCGCTCCGGGTCCGTCATCCACTGCCACGGGCGCGGGGCCATGAGCGCCGCCGCCAGCCGCTCGATCAGGCCGGGGGCGGGCGGCGTGTCCGAGGCCACGTCGGGGCCGGCGGCCAGCAGCGCCAACAGCGCGGCCTTGTGCGCACGCGCCTCAGCCAACAGCCCGGCCGGCGGCGTCGGTACCAGCGACAGCCCGCCACCATTCACCGCGGCCACTCGGACGCCAGCGGCCCGCAGCGCCGCCAGCACCGCGGCCGGCATCATATCACCACCCCGGCGTTAGGGTCGCCGGCCGCGCCGGCCTCACCGCCATCGTCGCGGGCGTCGCCGTTGTGTGGGGCGGGTCGGGGTTGTGGGGCAGGTCCCCCTAGTTCTTCTTGTGATTCACCGTGTTTTTTTCGCGCGTGGCTGGAGCCACCCCCACGCGCCCTACTCCCCCCCACATCTTCCCGCCCCCACAGAGGCCGCGTCGCGGTGCCAGTGCGCACCAGTTTCCATGCACCGGCGCGCTTGTCCTTGTGGTTCCGCAGCCAATTCCCGAGCACGACGGCCGATAGTTGGCCGCGCCGATCAGTCGCCACGGCCTGCACCGCCGCCAGCCACTCCGGCCGCACCAGTTGCCCGCTGAAAGCGGTCGCCGTCGCTCGGTCGAGCAGCTCGGCCGTCGTGTAGGCGAGCTGGTCGGTCGGCCATGCCTCCATCACCGCGGCGAACGCCTGCCGTTGCGGGTCCTCCGCTCGCGCCGTCGTAACCGTCGCCACGGGGTCGGCGCAGCCAAGCCAGACCAGCGCGCTGCGGACCAGATCGGACCAGGCCCCGAAACTCGGCATCGGCGACAGCCGATCCGGCCGGCCAGCGACCACATACGCCCGCGCGATGGTCAATACCGCGGCGACATAGCACCCGCGGTCGGCCAGCACCGCCGCCACCGGGTCGCCGCTGAAGGTCCGCGTCTCTGGCGCCTCGGCGTCGGCGTCGAGCTCGGCGACCAGCACGCGGCGCACCAGGTCGCCGGCGACGCGCAGGTTGTTGCCGTTTGCAAAGACGCACACCGTGTTCGGGATCAGTAGAGACTGGCTCGTGCCGAGCGGGCGGACACGGATCGAAGGCCGCTCGATCATTTGGCACAGGAAGTCACCACCAAGTATGCCGTTCACGTTGTCGATGCAGATGATCGGTGCCCCCTCGATCAGCAGGCCACCCAGTCGCTTTTCGAGTTCTTCCGGGTCGCGTGACTGCGCCACCACCGGGCACCGCGCACCGGTCGCGATGGCAGCGGCCACGTCGGCGAGATAGCTTTTCCCGGTTCCGGCCTCGGGTGCTGTTGCAACGTGCATCGGAACGGCGGCGCAGCACGCCACGCGCAGCACGGGTGTCAGCAGCATGGACAGCGCGACAGCGCGAGCGCCGTCAGAGACGAAGGGGAAGTCGCGCAGCAGTTCCGCCAGCAATACCAACGCCCGCCGCGCATCTTCCTTGCTCGGCCAGTCCGGGATCGGCGGCATCGCCGGCGGCCCGAGCAGCATCAGGCCGGTTGCCGTGTCGAAGCCTTCGGCCGTCAGCAAAGAACCGTCCCGCCGCATCGTCGGCGTCGATATCGTGGCGGCCAGCACCGGGAAGGGCCACTCGCCGGCCATCGCCAGAATTTGCGCGATCGCGTCGGCGGACGGATTGCAGCGCACCCGTCCGCCCTTGCGGCCTGCCTTTTCCCATCGCGCGACGCGGCCGAGTTCGCGTTGCAGCATCGGCGGCGTTGCCGCGACGATGCCAGGCGTCTCGATCTTTGCGCCATCGCTTGCCCGTGCCGCGATCATCGCGGGCCGCACCAGTTGCCCGCCGCGCTGGTAGATGTGGCAGCCCGCGCGGATCAGGGCGGCATTCCCGGCGTCAGCGGCTTCGTGCACTTTTCCGGCTTCAACCTTGATGACGTAGCCGGCGCGCTCTCCGACGGTAAAGCCCGCTTCCACGTTCATGATCGTTACCTTCGCAACAGAATGTCGTTGAAGTCGTCGCCCAGCCGGTCCGGCGTCGCGATGTGCACCGTCCGCCCCTCGGCCCGCCATCGTGCGGCAGCCCGCTCGGCGGCTTCCTCACCCGGCCCGTCGCGGTCGGCTGCAATTGTCACCGCTCGCACCTCCGGCGGCAGGATCAGCGCGCTGGCGAGGTTGCCGGCTGCGATCGCCGACCATGCGGGCAGGCCGAGCAGCAGACCGGCCGCGAGACTTGTCTCGATGCCCTCGCCGATGACGATTTCCGGTGCGCATGGATGCAGCCGCACGGCGCCCCCGAAGAACGGACCGAGCGCCGCGCGCGGTGGATCAGCGGAGGCTTTGCCGCTGCCATCGGGATTGAGGAACGTCCGATGCATGGCGCGCGGTGCGCCGCTTGCGTCCCAAACGAGCGCGAGCATCGCGGGCAACGCAAAGCCGGCCGGATGGCGGCAGTTCCATGAGAAGCGCAGCGCGGGCGAGTCCGCGCATGACGGCGGCAGGCCCCGCCGAACGAAATACGACTCAACGATCGTGTGAGCGGCCGGCTGCGCTAAATTCCAGATCGCCAGCGCCCGATGCTGCTTGCGCTCGGCCGCATCATCGCGAGGCCGCGGCGCCACGCGCTCCTGATCGCCGCCAAGGACGCGCGCGATGGCGGCGCCGTCCTGGCAGGACGCGCACCACCAGCGAACACGTCCATCGCGCTGCGTGACCCGGAAAGTGCCCTTGTAGTGGCATGCGGGGCAGTCACCGCGCCCCGCCTTCGTCAAGCCGAACCGTCGGATCAGCTCGCGCAGAGAGGGCGCGCTCATCGAGCTGCCTCCCGCAGATCTGCCACGCGCCAGTGCAGCCGTTCGGCGACAGCGTGGTTGCCTTCGCGTTCGGCCATCTCTGCATCGCGCCGTACGGCGAGCGCGAGTTGGTGCAGCTCGTTGGACGTGAGGCTGACGCGGACTAGCCGACGGCAGCCGATAAGCGCCGGGCCGGTCGAAAGTCCGTAGACTGTTCGGAGTGTGCATTTCGGTTCCGGTTGGGAGCCGGTCTGCTGGAATTCGCCGCGTAAGGCTGTTATTTTCCGTGTGCCTGCAAGCACCAACGTCAGCCTCGCGCGCCGGCCCCAGTGGCCGGCGTCGCATTTAGGCGGCGTTTCGAGGTGGGCTGATCTCAGCGGCTGGCAGTGCTGCGAAGTAGCTTCGCACGGAGGCCACGTCGACAAGCGTGCGCTCACCCAGCTTCAGCAGCTTGATCCGGCCGCTGCCGGCAAGCCGGTAGATTCCGGTGCGCGATAGACCGAAACGCGCGCATACCTCCGGGATGCGGGCATATTCAGCTTCGCCAAGCCCACCGGGCGCCGTTCGATTGAGCATATTGAGGTTGGGCATAACGACCCCTTGTTCCGCGCCACACCACGCGGCGCTGTGGGTCAGCTATCTAGTCGCCTGAGAGCATCCCGCACATTGGGAAAGAATGAGCTCAATCCTTCCCGCAATTCTTTCCCCTTGGCACGGTGAGACTGTTTAGCCCTCCAGCTGCATAATGAGGCGCATGAGTCTCGACAGGCTGGGAGGAAGTGCTTTGGCCGCGCGAAAGTAATCTCGGATGACGCTGTCGCGGCCCCGAGTGGTCGAATCATTAGCCTCCCCTGTGATCCGGTAGAGTGAAGCTGCGGCCCTATGGGCTCTCAGATTCGTCTGTCCGGGATAGCGACCGTGTCCAGCGTGCCATGCTTCGCGTTTCGCGAGCGCGCAGACGATCTCCGGCTCGTATTCAAGCAAACTACGGCCGGGCGGCTCCGCACGTTTCCGTCCACCGCCCCCCACTTCTCCCGCGAAGGCGTGACTAGTAACCGAAATACGCATCAGGTCCGACTGCAAGTCGAGGACGCGCTGGTACGACCAATCATAGTATCGGCGAAGGTGCTGAAAGTGATCGGAGTCAACTAGGATACTGAGTTCATAGGTAGCGCTCGACAGCCTCCGCATGTATTTGGATACCTCCGATCTCCGCGGCAGCTTCTGGCGTGCAGAGTAGGTGCCCCAGACGGTAAGGGCAGCGTGTCTTAGGGCTTTCTCGACAGCATCCGCACTTTCCTGCGGCTCGATGATGGCAGCAGTCTCAATGGCCGCCTTCGCTACATCGCTTGCACTTGGTTCGCGGATGTCGGGTGCTCGATTCGGTACCAGTTGCAGCCTTCGCGAGCGGGATCGCGCCTGCTTTTGAGCCGAGGGCTCGCCCTCAGTCATTTGCTGGTCCTACGGCTTCCGGTCACGCCCAATGAGAACATCCAGACGCCAGATCACCTCATTCAGTTCCTTTGTGACCCGCAGCAGATAAGGGTCCCAAGGCGCGTCTGGGTTTTCGGGCATGGGGGATAATGTTACCGAACGCAGCTCCATCCTAAGTGTCCGTCCGGGAGGTTTGCGAGTCGCGAGAATCGGTTAGCTGGAGCGAGGACTTGAAGGGCGGGAATCTTTTGTGATTCCTTGTGTGGCACCGATTCG
>Ga0074045_10001863_pt1 | contig 20023 bp, 21 predicted proteins | sample BogForMeECP23OM2_FD_94442 | JGI IMG/M metagenome (GOLD analysis project Ga0074045, IMG submission 94442) | Bog forest soil microbial communities from Calvert Island, British Columbia, Canada - Bog Forest MetaG ECP23OM2 | ecosystem: Environmental > Terrestrial > Soil > Wetlands ...
TACCATGCGGATACGCTACTTGCTCTGGCGGACAAAAATTCAAAAGAAGCCGCTCAGTGACTGCCGCACACGCCTGACAGGTTTGCTCAGCCGTGGCCGCGCAGGCACCCCCGAGAAGGCCTTGTGGGAAGGTCCATGAAACCAAAACGCACCATCCTTTGTGTTGATGATGACGAACGCTCGCTCTCCATCCGGAAAGTTATGCTTGAAACGCGGGGTTACCGCGTCCTTACCTGCTGCGATCCCGACCTCGCCATTGAAATCATGCGGCGTGGCGGAATCGATCTGGTGCTGGCCGAACTGATTATGTCCAAAATGAGCGGCGCAAAACTAATTCACCGGCTCAAAGCCATTTCGCCGTATACTCCGGCCTTGCTGTTTTCCGGCTCCGTCACAGCCTGCACCGAAGAGCACCTCGCCGATTGCTGGCTGCCCAAAGGCGAGTTCGCTCCTATGGAGCTGCTCGAGCGGATCCGCCTGCTGCTAGTGCGTAAGCGCGGCCCGAAGCGCTACGCCGCTCCACGCCAGCTCGCTTCGTAAAGCCAATACGGAAAAGCTGCCGGTTCATTGCCATCATCGGCTAGGGCTATGCAGTTTTCTGCCTTGGGCTTTTGGCCAGCTAGAGCTGTTGGTCCACCGAGTTACTCCTCGAGAAAATGCCGATTAGGAATCGGGTGCCTAGGTTCAACGAATGCTACCTGCTCCACCTCAGCGATGCGCGCGGCATCCTCAACGGTTAGCTTCGCCAGGCTCCCTTCAGCCGGGGATCCGCAATCTGCTCATCCTCTCATTTCCAAGTTCCGCCGCGAATGCGGCGACATTTTCATTTGCTTTCCGGCGAGTTTGTGACGTACGACAGCCTAGTCTCCCCATAAGCTCCCGCCGGATGGCAGCCGCTATTGAGAGGCTATTGCTCCCTTTAACCGTTGCGGGGTAATAAAACGTGTCCAATAATTAGATATACGCGGTACGAATCAGAATCGCCGATGCCGCGAGTCAACAGACATGCCACTCCGCAACGAGTGGCATGTCTCTCGCACAGCTTGTTTTTCGGACAACGATAGCAACATCTTCCTACGGCTACGGCTACGGCTACGGCTACGGCTACGGCTACGATTACGGCTACGGCTACGGCTACGGCTACAATTACGGCTACGACTTCGACTTCGACTTCTTTTTTCGTTCGGCCCACCGCTGCTTCATCATTTCCGAGATACGCTTGCGCGAGGCCGCGCTCATGTGGCGGCGTGGGCGCTTGGTTCCCGCGTGACTGCCGGCCGATTGCCCGCGCGGGAGGCCCGAGCCCAGCCCTTGCAATGCGGAGATGGCTCTTTCGATACGCTCACTCTTTTTGTTAAGGTCGCGTAGGATGTTTTGAATATCCATACCTCTCCCTTCGAGGTTGCAAACCAGCCGTAGTGTAGCAGTAATTTAGCAATACCGCTAAGTAGATAGTTACGTGAATAAGAGATGAGGCGAACCGCAACCGTGAAGCGGTGTTCAAGCTGTAGCTAGGTCAATGGTAGCGAACAGCCATAAAACGGTGTGGATCGTCGCAGCCAATATACTGAAGTTTCAAAGAAGGTTAGACCAACTAAGAAATGATCTCTCATAGAGTCGGATACCTAAGTCCCACGCACCGCGGTGCGGCTTCAATGTACAAGAATGAAGGGTGGCGAGGCAACAGCCTTGAGCTCCTATAGACTAGGTCCTGCTTCTCTGCTCACCATCTATTATAGGCTGTAGGCTAAACTTAATTGCTCGATCCTCGCCGGCTTTCCAGGATCGAGTTGAAAGAATCGGGAGGACGTTTTGCTGCCAGAGAAAAGCTACCACATGACACCCAACCAGTTTCGCCAGTGTGGGCGCGCTATGGTCGACTGGATCGCCGACTACTACGAACGGATCGAGATGCTCCCCGTTCTATCCCAGGTAACTCCAGGAGAAATTCGGCGAGCACTTCCGGCGGAGGCTCCTCTCCATAACGAAGAGTTCGAGATGATGTTGGAAGACATCGACAAGGTCATCCTGCCGGGCGTGACCCACTGGCAATCTCCCAATTTTTTTGCCTACTTCCCGGCAAATGCTTCCGGCCCAGCCATCCTGGGTGACCTGCTCTCGTCCGCGCTGGGTGTGCAGGGAATGTTGTGGGCCACCAGTCCCGCGTGCACAGAATTGGAGACCCATGTGCTCGACTGGCTCGTTCCCATGCTGGGACTGCCGCAGAAGTTTCTCTCCTCCCGTAGTGGGGGAGGTGTGATCCAGGACACCGCGTCCAGTTCGTCGCTGTGCGCGATGCTCGCCGCACGCGAACGTGCTACCAACCATGTCAGCAATCGGCGCGGTTGCGATGGACGCCTGGTCGCCTACACCTCGAGCCAGGCGCATTCGTCGCTCGAGAAAGCGGCGATGGTAGCCGGAATTGGTACGGACAATCTGCGCCTGATCGAAGTTGACGAGCGCTTTGCCATGCGCAGTGACGCTCTGAAGCACCAGATCGGACAGGACCGACACTCTGGCTTGGTTCCTTTCTTCGTCTCTGCCACGGTAGGTACTACTTCTTCCAACGCTCTAGATCCGTTGCCCGCCATCGGGGCGATATGTCGTGACGAAGGCATCTGGTTCCATGTGGATGCCGCCATGTCAGGCACGGCTGCACTGTGTCCCGAGTTTCGCTTCATCCAAGAGGGAGTTGAACTCGCTAACAGCTACACCTTTAATCCTCATAAATGGATGTTTACCAACTTTGATTGCAACTGTTTCTATGTTGCCGATCGAAAGGCGCTCATCGACACGTTGAGCATTCTGCCGGAATACTTGCGCAACACCGCAACGGAATCGGGTGCGGTCTTCGACTACCGTGACTGGCATATCCCTCTTGGCCGCCGCTTTCGTTCGCTCAAGCTATGGTTTGTGATTCGCCATTATGGTGTGGAAGGACTTCAGTACCACGTCCGCCAGCACGTCGAGATGGCGCAACAATTTGCTGGATGGGTGAAGCAGGACGATCGATTCGAGCTGGGCGCACCGGCACCGCTGAACCTGGTGTGCTTCCGCCATCGCGGCGGAGACGAGAGCAATCAGCGCTTGATGGACAGCCTCAATCAGAGCGGCGATCTTTACCTTACGCACACCCGTCTGAATGACCGCCTCACGCTGCGGTTCTGCGTCGGCCAAACCAACACGTTGCAGCGTCACGTCGAGCACGCATGGAAGCGCATTCAGGAGGAGGCGGGAAGACTGTAGTCGGCTTTCAGTTTGCTTTTGCTGATTTTGATCTACGGCTGGATGGCGATGCTGGTTTCTAAAAGCGCTGGGCTTTCATCTTCCGCTCATGTTGCTTCGTTGCAGTTTCGCGAGCTTCAAATGTATCCGTGCTAATGTCCCTTAAAGGCTTTCCTTGACTTGAAAAGCGACATCGCTTGCTCCCGTTATCATCACAACCGCCCTGTCACTTCCGGAGAGGCATTCGCTCCGCATGAGACGATCACAGCGGTTTTGTCTTGCTGCCGTGATATTTCCTTGAAGAATGCTGCGACGGCAACACCAGCGGCGCCTTCAATCATCCAGCCGCGCTGGTACGCCCACCGCATCGCATCCAGGATTTCCGATTCTGCCACCAAGACACTGCGGTCGATGACGCTCTTACATAACTCGAACGTTATCGACCCCGGTTCAACACCACCTGCCGTGCTCTCTGAAACTGTCGGCTGCTCAGGGAAGTCGATCACCTTTCCGGCTCGGAGACATTCATACATCACGCGAGAATTTGCTGGCCAGCAGCCAACAACCTCTGTTCGCGGCGAAACCGATTTCATGTATGCTCCGATGCCGCCAATCAGTCCACCGCCTCCGACCGCCACGTAGATAGCATTGATGGCTTCAACCTGTTGCACAACTTCGGTGCCGACTGTCCCCTGTCCCGCAATCACGTAGGGATCGTTGTAGGGAGAGATGTAAGTTTTTCCGGTGGCAGCGGCGGCGACCCGTGCAGCGAGTTCCGCCTCGAGGGGAGTGTGTCCCGCGGAGCAAATTCTGGCACCGCAGTCTTCGATGAGGCGCAATTTCTTCGCCGACACCTGCGAGGAAACGAAAACTTCGGTGTCAATTCCGCGGTGCCGGGCAGCTGTCGCAACCCCCAAGGCGTGGTTGCCGGTGGATGAGGTGACCACTCCGTTGGCTGCTTCCTCGGGCGAGAGACTCAGGACTTTGTTGGTCGCCCCTCGTAATTTAAAAGAGCCGGTCTTCTGGAGATGTTCGAGCTTCAGATATGGCCGCACCGAACCGAGGCGAGGATCATCTTCGATTAGAACTGCAGGAGTTTGCTGTACAAGTTCGTAGATTCTGCCATGGGCCTCAGAAACCCTGGCGAGCCAGAAGGAGAGGTCAGTGGCCGTCATGCTGCTCTTCCGCCACTAGGGTAGCGTCGTACGGCAGATAGGTCTTGCGCCGGAACCAGTCTTCCATGGAGGCGCGCAAGCGCTCCAGAGGCACACGCGCTCCGATCTCCATCTGACCGGGGCCGGTGGGAAGGGTGTCGTCGAAGACCTTGTCGTTAGTGAAATTGCGCATGCTGAAGCTGTCCAGCCACTTCTGGGGACAGGGATACCGCTGCCCGGCTTGTTCGTACTCGATTCGTATCTTGCGCATAAACATGATTCGATTGTGACACGAGAGTCGCAATTCGCCGCAATCAGCTCTCCACCGGCAGCCGACTGCAAGCGGCCCTCCGCCATAACAGGTATGAAATTGAATGACTGCCGGCCTGTGGTTCCCAACGATTTGTTACCCTGTTAGTTCGCATGAGACTGCGGCTCTGGCTGATAGCGAGTTTGCTGGCCGTTGCTGGGTTCGCCGGGTGCGGCACTCCCGGGGCTCCGCAGTTGCCGTCGTTGCAATTGGCGCGTCCGGTCGAGGACTTGATCGCCACTCGGGTGGGCAATCGGGTGGAACTGGATTGGACTCTGCCTCGCAAGAACACCGATCGCACGCTCGTCAAACACATTCCTGAGACTCGCATCTGCCGGCGCGAAGGCGTCACGTTGATGAGCACGTGCACCGTTGTGGCCGATGTTCCGACCCCAAGGTCTCAGCCGCAGCCAAAGCCGAAAGGAGAGCAAACCCCAGAGGCGGTTCGCATGCAGTACGTGGACATTCTGCCGCCGCAGTTAGGGCTGGAGAACCCGGCAGGTTTCGTTACCTACGCCGTCGAGGAGATGAACTCCAAGGGACGCAGTGCCGGGCTTTCCAATCAAGTGGCCATTTCGGTGGCGCCGACCCTGGCCGCGCCGGACGAGTTGTCCGCCCAAGTCAGTGGAGAAGGGGTTAGCATCACCTGGGTCGGCCCAGCCCCTGCCGCGACGACGCCGGGTCTCACTTACCGGTATCAAATCGAGCGTAAACCTGCAGGAGGCTCTGCCTATATTGTCGTGGGCGATCTGGCGGCCTCGGCCCGAGGATCGTATCTGGATAAGACCTTCGAATGGGAGAAGAAGTACGAATACCGCATCACCACGCTGACGCAGGTCCGTTCGCAGGGGGTGAGCGCCTCCGTCGAGGGCGACAGTTCAAAGCCGGTCGAGGTATTCACTCGCGACATCTATCCTCCGGCACAGCCAGTTGGGCTGCAAGCGGTCTTCTCCAGCGTGGGACAAAAACCGTTTATTGACCTCACCTGGGCCCCGAACCTGGAGAACGATCTGGCGGGCTACAATGTCTTCCGGCGGGTAGAGGGCAGTACGCCGGAGAAGTTGAACCAGCAATTACTCCAGCTGTCGTCGTTCAGAGACGAGAGCGTCAAGCCCGGTAAGAAGTACACCTATTCCGTCTACGCTGTGGACCTGCGTGGCAACGAAAGCCCGCGTTCCGCCGAGGCGAGTGAAACCGTGCCCGACAAGTGGTAGCGTTCGACGAGGATCTCTCCTATGTCATATTGCCGATTTCAACAGCGGAACGTCTCTCGCTATGGGCTGATTGAGAACATGCGCGGCGATGCAACCATCACCCGGACGCTCTCGCGAGTTCCGCATTCCTTTGCCGATTTCGAGCAGGGAGACAAGGCTGAGATACCATTAAGCGCGGTTCGTCTGCTGGCTCCAGTAGCACCCTCGAAGATCGTTTGCGTCGGACGGAACTACCGCGAACACGCGAAGGAGTTGAACCATCCGATCCCAACCGAGCCGTTATTCTTCTTGAAGCCACCCTCTTCGGTGATCGGCGCGGGCGATGAGATTCGCCGCCCCAATGCTCTCTCGCACCGCGTGGACTACGAAGGCGAATTGGGGGTTGTGATCGGCAAGCGCTGCTATCGTCTGGGGGAGAACGACGATGTGCGGCCATACATACTGGGCTACACGTGCGTCAATGACATCACCGCGCGTGACTTGCAGGAAAAAGACGGACAATGGACAAGGGCGAAGGGCTTCGATACGTTCTGCCCTGTTGGACCGGTTGTTGCCGAGGGCCTCGACCCGTGGAAGGGCGTTCGCGTCCAATCGCACGTGAACGGTCAGGTGCGACAGGATGGGACCACGGTAGATTTTCTGTTCCCGCTCGAATTGCTCATCCAATTCATTTCGCAGGTTATGACGCTGGAGTCTGGGGATTTGATCGCGACGGGAACTCCCGCCGGTGTTGGTCCGCTTCAGCCCGGTGACACAGTCGAGGTCACCGTGGAAGGAGTCGGGATGCTCACGAATTCTGTGGTCAACATCGACTAAGATAGGAGAATACAGCCGTCGGTACCATCACATGAATGCAATTCGTCTGTATCCCATCCTCGCTTTTGGCGCCGCTGCAGCCATCATTGGCTACGCGCTGCTCTCGCGCAAAGACAAGAAGACACCGGAGCAGATTGAGCGCGAACGAAGAACTCAGCTCACACTGGGGGGGCGCATCATCGATGGCAATGTGATTGACGTACTGGAACTGGAGGAGAATGAATCCGGCCGGCAGACTATCCTGCTGATCTATACCTACGACGTGGCCGGCGTCACTTACGAAGCGCCCCAGGACGTGACTCACCTGCGGCAATTCATCGATCTCTATTCCTGCCGTTTGGGCTTGCCAGCTTCGGTGAAGTACGACCCGCATAACCCTGGAGACTCCCTCGTGATCTCGGAAACCTGGTCAGGACTTCGGAAGTCGCCGATCCGTGCGCAGCCCAGGAATGTCACCAACCCCCACACTTTGGTGTAGGTCATCTTTGGTGATCGCCCCCTTTGGAAAATGTGTCAAGAAGTTCACATTTACCGCCGTCGTCGCCCCTTGGAAACATTGCTACAATGAACTCTATGCATAGCCTGCCGTTGCCGATTGCCGCATTCCTGGCGGGGCTGCTCTCCTTCTTGTCCCCTTGCGTGCTTCCTCTTGTGCCGGGCTATGTGTCTCTGATCTCAGGAACCAGTGTTGAGGACTTGCAATCGCCGGAACACCGCATGCTGCGCACCGTGATGCTCCACTCTCTCACGTTTGTGCTGGGGTTCAGTGTGGTCTTCATCGCGCTAGGCGCAGCCGCCACCGGCATTGGTCAATTTGCAGCCGAGTACCACAGATGGTTGTCGCGCATCGCGGGCATCGTCGTCATCATTTTCGGTCTGCATCTGACCGGCATTTGGAAGATCAAGGCGCTTTACGCCGATAAGCGACTGCACGACGTCAAGGGAGGCGCAAGTGCGCTGGGATCCTTCGCCGTAGGTTTTGCCTTCGCCTTCGGATGGACGCCGTGCATCGGTCCGATATTAGCTACCATCCTGGTTTTCGCCGGGGCGCAAGAGACGGTGTTCAAGGGAATCATACTTTTGGCAATTTATTCCCTCGGTTTAGCAGTACCTTTTCTACTGACATCGTTGGGGGTGGACCGGTTCCTGTCGTTCTATGGCCGCTTTCGCCGTCACCTGCACACCGTTGAAGTAGTCAGCGGTATATTGTTGATTGCGATCGGCGTGCTGATCTTTCTCAATAACCTGAAGCTGCTTTCCGGCTATTTGTCGTTCCTTAACCGGTTCGCGCTCTAGAGGAACCTCTTGTTGAAACGCAATGCCATCGTTTTCGTGATGCTGGTGGTCGTAATTATGGGCATGTTGGCTGCCGGCAATTACCTTGATCGCAGCCGGAAACACGGCCCCATCAAACTGGTCGGCGATGTGCACAATGTCCCGGCGCCCGACTTCGAGTTGTCCACAATCGATGGTCGGAGGGTGAAGCTTTCGGACTTCCGCGGCCAGGCCGTGCTGCTGAACTTCTGGGCGACATGGTGTCCGCCGTGCAAAATCGAGATGCCGTGGTTTGTCGATTTGCAGAAGCAGTATGGCAAGGACGGCCTGGTGGTTTTGGGTGTGGCAATGGACGATACCGAGTCCGCCAAGATCGCCGAATTTACGCATGAGATGGGCGTGAATTATCCCGTGCTGGTGGGTACAGACCAGGTCTCAGACGACTACGGCGACGTAGGGTCACTGCCAACCACCTTCTACATCGATCGCAATGGAACCATCGTGGCCAAGGCAGTCGGTCTGCTGGGCCGCCAGGAAATCGAGGCCGACGTCAAAAGGGCTTTGAGCACACCTTACAAACCCGCTGTGGAACAGCCCAGCCGTGAGGCGGCCAAAGTAAAGCCGTCGCAGGCGAAGGAAGCGGCCCGTTGAAACGTCGGCTTATTTGGGGGCTGATTGCACTCCTGGTTGCCGGCCTTGCTTTGGCGCAGGCGCCCGGCGAAAAACAGCCGTCAGTCATCATGGCACCGGTCGGGAACGTCCAATTACACCCCGGCGGCAGCGCTAAAGTTGAGCTCGATTTTCGGATTGACCCCGATTTTCACATCAACTCCAACAAGCCCAGAGCCGATTATTTGATCCCTACGGTTCTGAAACTTAATTCCCCAGAACCGGTCTTACTCGTAGACGTGAAGTATCCCGCGGGAGAAGACATGTCGTTCGCCTTCTCGCCCAACGAGAAGCTCAGCGTCTACAGCGGGGATTTCAGCATCAACACCGTCTTGAAGGCACCCGCTACGGCAGCGGCCGGAACGTATCCGGTAAATGGTGAGTTGCGTTTCCAGGCATGCGACCGCAGCGCTTGCTACCCGCCTCGCAGCATCCCTGTGCAGTTCCAGGTGACCGTAGTCAGGAAGTAATCGCGGTGAGATCTTCACAGCGCTTTGGCTCTCTTCAGCCTCGCCACCGTGCGCTCCTGTCCAAGGTTTGCCATGACGGCGAACAAGCTCGGCGCCACGCCTTGTCCGGTTAGCGCCACGCGCGCCCCATTGATCAGCACGCCGGCCTTCACGTTCTTCTCAGCCGCAAAATCGCGCAGCAACTTTTCGGTGCTTTCCTCCGAGAACACGGCCTCCTGCTGGTAACGCGACGCCAGATCAATGATCATTTCACGCACAGCGGCGTCTTTCAGGAATTTCTGAACGGCGGCCCGATCCGCCTCAAAGTCGTCGCTAAAGTAGGCTCGAAACAAGCCCGCGAAGTCCTTCAGAGTGCGCGCCCGCGGCTTTACCAGATCGACAGTGGCCTCCATGGCTTCTCGGCTGGTTTGAAACGGGATAAGCCCGACCTTCTTCCATTCTTCCTCGATGAGCGGCAGCAACTGCACAGCCGGATAGGAGCGAATGTACTCGGCGTTGAACCAGTCGAGCTTGCCGCGATCGAAAACCGCATTCGACTTTTGAATGCCGCTCAGGTCAAACAGATCGATCAGGTCGCGCTCATTCATGATCTCCCGCGATGAATCCGGCGGCGTCCATCCCAGTAGCACAATGAAATTACGGAACGCGTCGGGGACGATCCCTTCCTCTTTGTAGGCGGTTACGCTGGTCGCGCCATGCCGCTTGCTGAGGCGCGTCTTGTCGGGCCCGAGGATGAGCGGCACGTGTGCAAACACCGGCGGCGGTACGCCTATGGCCTTGTACAGCATCACCTGCTTCGGCGTATTGGAGAGATGGTCCGCTCCGCGAACGATGTGGGTCATCCGCATTTCAAGATCGTCAACCACCACGCTGAGGTGATATGTCGGTATCCCGTCGGAGCGCAGCAGAACGAAATCCTCGATCTCGCAGTTGGCAAACTCAACGCGGCCGAACACGGCATCGTCGAAAATGGTGCTTCCCGTCTCCGGCACGGCGAAGCGAATGGCGCAGGCCTCTCCTGCTTCGCGACGGGCCCTTGCGTCGGCGGCCGAGATGAGGCGGCACTTCCCGTCATACTGGGGATCGCGGCCTTCGGCTTGTGCTTGCGCACGCCGCTGTTCCAGCTCTTCCTTGGTGCAGAAGCAGTAGTAGGCTGCGCCGGCTTCGACCAGGCGTTCTGCGGCCGCCTGGTGGAGCTCCATACGCTGCGACTGGAAATATGGTCCTTCGTCCCAGTCGACGCCCAGCCAGCGCAGTCCAACCAGAATGCCTTCTACCATCTCGGCGGTGGAACGTTCGAAGTCTGTGTCCTCGATGCGCAGGACCAGCCTGCCACCGTAGTGCCGCGCGAACAGCCAGTTGAACAGTGCGGTACGCGCTCCGCCGACGTGCAGATAGCCGGTGGGCGAAGGCGCAAAGCGGAGACGGACGTCGGTGTGGGAGTTCGCCAGCGAAGGGCACATGGATGACGGTTGGGATTACCCCCTTTTCCCCTTCTCCCGCTTCTCAATCTTCGCCCAAGTGTCCCGCAGCGGTACGGTGCGGTTGAACACGAGTTGTTCCGGCTTCGAGTCAGGATCGGCGCAGAAGTACCCCAGCCTTTCGAACTGGTAGCGGCTGCCCGGGGTCGCCGCAGCCAGCGATGGCTCCAGCTTGCAATCGGTCAGTACCTTGAGCGATTCCGGGTTGAGGTTGGCGGTGAACTCCTGGCCTTCGGGCACGTCATTGGGGTCTTCCTTCGTGAACAGTTTTTCGTACAACCGCACTTCGGCATCGAGCGCGTGTTCTGCCGAAACCCAGTGAATGGTCGCTTTCACCTTCCGGCCGTCGGGCGCGTTGCCGCTGCGGGTCTGGGGATCGTAGATGCAATGGACCTCGCGGACCTCGCCCGTCTTCTCGTCCTTCACCACGCTGGTGCACCTGATGAAGTACCCCCCTCGCAGCCGGACCTCGCGTCCCGGTGACAAGCGAAAAAACTGCCTGGGGGAATCTTCGCGAAAGTCGTCCTGCTCGATGTAAAGCACGCGTGAGAACGGCACGTTCCGCGTCCCGGAGCCGGGATCCTCCGGATTGTTGACTACTTCCAGCTCTTCAACCTGGCCCTCAGGGTAATTGTCAATCACGACTCGCAGCGGGCGCAGCACGGACATCGCTCGCATCGCGCGTTTGTTCAAGTCTTCGCGTACGAAGTGCTCCAGCATGGCGAGCTCGATGGTGCCGTTGGACTTGGAGACGCCAATGGCGGCGCAGAAGTTGCGAATCGAATCCGGCGTATAGCCGCGCCGCCGAAGGCCGGAAAGCGTCGGCATGCGGGGATCATCCCAGCCGCACACATGGCCTTCTCGCACCAACTGCAGCAGCTTACGTTTGCTCAGAAGCGTGTAGGTGAGGTTCAGCCGGTCGAACTCGATTTGCTGCGAAGGGAATATCCCCAACTGCTCGATGAACCAGTTGTACAGCGGCCGATGGTCTTCGAACTCGAGGGTACAAATGGAATGCGTTATCCGCTCGATCGAATCAGACTGGCCGTGGGCGAAGTCGTACATCGGGTAGATGCACCACTTATTGCCCGTGCGATGGTGCTCGGCATGAAGAATGCGGTACATCACCGGATCGCGCATGTTCAAGTTCGGCGAAGCCATATCGATCTTCGCCCGCAACGTGCGCGAGCCGTCAGGAAACTCGCCGGTACGCATGCGTTCAAAGAGCTCCAAATTCTCTTCGACCGAGCGGCAACGGTATGGACCCGGCGTACCCGGTTCGGTCAGGGTGCCGCGGTATTTGCGGACTTCCTCGGCGCTCAGATCGCAGACGTAGGCCTTCCCCGCCTTGATGAGCTGAACGGCCCACTCGTGGAGCTGATCGAAGTAATCGGACGCGTAGAAGAGCCGGTCTTCCCAGTCCGCGCCGAGCCAGCGGACATCGGCGATGATCGAATCGACGTACTCCTGCTCTTCCTTCTCCGGGTTCGTGTCGTCGAAGCGCAGGTTGGTCTTGCCGCCAAACTCCGCCGCCAGTCCGAAGTTGAGGCAGATGGATTTCGCGTGGCCAATGTGGAGATATCCATTGGGCTCGGGTGGAAAGCGCGTCTGCACACGTCCGTTGTATTTGTTTGTCTTCAGGTCTTCGAGGATGATTTCGCGGATGAAGGTGGATGGCCGCTCCGATGGCACAGCCGCCCATGTGGCGGATTCCACTTCGTGCTTAGCTAGCTCCATGATTGTCGATTGCCTCGATTCCAAGTTGCAGGAGGACGATGGGCGGTCGTCGCCCGCTGAGAACATCTATTTTACGCGGTTGGAAAGGTCGCTTTGCTCCAGGTCGGTGTCGGTAAGGTCCTCGGTCGCCTCGCGCTATTATCTGCCGTCTGAAACCCGCGATCTTGACGGCAGAAGCCTCGCTTTATCCCATCATTTTCGGAAAGCAGATGCTCAAGCAACTACGCGCCGAGTCGAGCCGACCGGAAGATCAGGCCCCAAGATCTCGTCCTGTTCTTGCAGAGTCAGATCGTTAAATTAGACGAGCACCTCACTGATTTCAGGACTTTCCGGGGCGATCCCAGCCTTGGAATCATGATCTCGTGTTGTGCGCCGAGAGTTCCACCGCCTCATCCGTAACTCCCGTGAAGTACGGAGCGCCCACCGATTCTAGAAAAACAAAAACTTGGCGGTCTCGATCGAGTCCTGAAACCGCCGAAAGTCTCCAGGCAGGTCGAAGAATACGCCAGGGGAACTCTTGCACCGTTCCATGAACGGCAAATCGTTTTCTCGAAAAGTGCGAGCTTCAGTTGCAGGTCTCGTTGCTCACGGGTGATCGGCAACGATACATGCTCTCCCACGAGAGCCACTGGCCCCCCAAGAGTTCCCAACCCCGCAACCGCAGGCAATTACCTTCCTGTATATCTATGAGACGCTATCACAGCCAGATTTCGGTGAGCAGCACGGCCACCTGCGCGATAGCGGCGTTGCCGGTTCCCATGCCTTCCGGAGTTTTCGCCTTGATGCCAACGCGCGAACGATCAATGCCCAGCATTTCGGCAACATGCTGTTGAATCGCCTGAGCATGCGGACCAATTTTCGGCTCGGCGAGGATCAGTGTACTGTCCACGTTGCCGACTATGTAGCCGGCTTCCTCGATCTGTTTAAGCGCCTCGCGCACGAAAAGGACGGAATCGGCGCCCCTCCATTTCGGATCTGTCGGCGGGAAGTAGGTTCCGATGTCTCCGGCGGCGATTGCGCCCAGCATGGCATCGGTCAAGGCATGCAGCAGCACGTCTCCGTCGGAGTGGCCCGAGAGGCCCCTGTCGTGCGGAATCAGGACGCCGCCGATTTTCAGCGGGATGCCGGGCTTGAACTCGTGCGAGTCCCAGCCGAAGCCAATTCGCGGAACTCGAAACATTTGAGCGTCGGATGACAAGGATCGTTCCTTTACCCGCCCAGGCTGGCCTTGCGGCGGTTCTCCTGCGACAGAAAGAATTCCGCCAGCTCCAAATCGGCCGGCGTCGTGATCTTCATATTTCTAGGCGACCCCATAACAACATGCACGGTGCCTCCCCTGCGTTCGATCAGTGAGGCTTCGTCGGTGCCCATGAAACCGTCAGCCATCGCTTCCTCGAACGCTTTCTTCAGCAGGCCGAAGCGGAAACCTTGCGGGGTCTGCGCCAGCACCATACGTTCCCGTGGAACGGTTGCCACGACGACCGCACCGTCGGCGGTCCGATCCACCTGTTTTACGGTATCAATCGCGGGCACCCCGGCAATGGCAGCCTCATATTTCTTGACTGCTTCGATCACTCCCAGAATTGTGTCCTGGTCCACAAACGGACGCACCGCATCGTGCACCAGAACAATGTCTTCCTCAGCAGCATGGATGGCAGCTAGCGCATTCGCCACGGAATCCTGCCGGTGTTCTCCACCCTCAACAAGTCGGATCGGCTTGTTGAAACCTTCTGTCTCAATCTGCTTCTGGAAGCCGGCTGCTTCGCTCTTACGCAGCGCGACCATGATCTCGCTCACAGCCTCGCATTGGGCGAACTTGCGGAGGGTATGCACGAGAATCGGTGTTCCCTGCAACTCAAAGAATTGTTTGCTCTTGCTCTTGGGAGCGGCGCGCGCGGCAGACATGCGCGTACCCAATCCGGCGGCGGGAATGACGACAATAACCTTCATCGTAGAGAGCGCAGTCTAAACGCCGGAAGCGCTCCAATTAAAATCGAGGAGCCGACTAACGGCGGACAGAATTCGTCACCTGACAACTATTCCGGCTTTGGCACTTCGGGAATTGCCGTCGCAGGCGCAGGCGCCGACACCGGCGCAGGCGCTATCACCGGCTTGCGAAAGTCCGTTCGTGAATCAATGGAACGGGGTGTATACACAGCACGCTCGTCGAATTTGCCGAAAATCATTTTGCCCGCCGTTGTCTGCAGCACCGACGTCACGGAGATTTCGACGTTCTTGCCGATCATCTTCCTTGCGTTGTCCACCACGACCATCGTTCCGTCATCGAGATAGGCCACACCCTGGTTGTATTCCTTGCCTTCCTTCAGGATGAAGACCTTCATGATTTCCCCGGGAAGCACGATTGGCTTCAGCGAGTTGGCCAGCTCGTTGATGTTCAGCACCTCGACGCCTTGCAGTTGTGCTACCTTGTTGAGATTAAAGTCGTTGGTAACAATCTTGCCTTCGTACAGCTTGGCCAGCTCGATCAGCTTCAAGTCGACTTCGCGCACTGCGGGAAAATCATCTTCCACGATCTGGATGTGCAGCGTTGCAATCTTCTGAATGCGCTGCAGGATATCCAAGCCGCGCCGTCCGCGGTTGCGCTTCATGGAGTCGGCCGAGTCGGCCACCAGCTGGAGCTCCCGCAGCACGAACTGCGGTATGACGATCACGCCGTCGAGGAAGCCGGTTTCGGCAATATCGGCGATGCGCCCGTCAATGATGACACTGGTGTCGAGGATCTTGTAACTCCTCCTCGACTGCTTCTCACCACCGAATATGCCTCCCAGCGCAGCCAGGTTGAGCAGGTCGCCCTTGCCCGCACCGACGATCAGACCAACATAGGCCATGACCAACATCACAAAGAGTTGCAGGAAGCTTTGGGTGGGTCCGGGACGGATACTGTTGCCGATCACAAGACTGAAGAGATAAGCCCCGATGATTCCTAAGATGCTACCGATAACGGCGCCGATCAGCCGCTTCAGGCTGACCTGACGCAGGCGGATTTCGAAGAGAATGACCGCAAGGCCGAAGAGCACTCCCACGCCGGCGGACGGCCAGCGCTCTAACCGGAGCGGCTGCAGTTCGTAGCTGGCGAGTGCTGTAACAAAGACGAATAATATACGTATAAAAACCAGGTCCAAGCAACACCTCCCATGCCTGTCCTGGCGTCTACGGCCGGATTCAAAGAGCGCCGGGGATATGAAGATTATGCCGGCGATTCAGTCCCGTTCCCAAGACGCACGGGCGGGCTTCGACTCGTTCGCCTTTCTCGTCTCGAACAACAGCTCGTAAAATCTTCGGGGCCTATGAAGATGAATTACGCCCCTATCCGCCTCGGGCGGAGTTATAAAAGCGGGTTAGCCGAAGTATATAACAACTATGGACGTCTACCGCGGCGCGCCCGCGAGGAACGTCTGGGCCAGTCCAGATTTGGGCGAGAAAACCATGTCGGGATCGTCGCAGAGAGATGCGGGGGTCACGTCACGTGGCCAGTTCTTACGCAAATATAGCCGCGATTCCTGCTCCGCCCAGGACAACCACCAGCCACCAGCCGAAGACGACGGCCATGCAGGTTCCGCGTTTGACCTTGGTAAGGCATGAATACCCGATTCCAGCCAACACGAGCACCCAGATCGTGAACACGTCGAGCGAGGTCGCCACTGAGTAGAGGAAACGCGAACTGGGGTCCACCAACGCACCTAAATTGCTTGCTACGGGATTCTGGAAAGTGAAGCCTTCAGCCCCGCCGATGCTGACGGCGAGAATGGCAATGAGCGCCTTCAAAATACCTGGCAGCCAGGAATACATAGTGACGGCCAAGCACTGATTGAAGGTTAGTTCGGCGCCAAAGCCAAAATTGAAGGTCCCCAGCAGCACGGCGGCAATTATGGCAGCCACGACCAGCAAAACCACCGGATAGATGTAGGCGACAACTCGGTTGAACTTTACGATCGTCTGCATCTGCGCTGCTCGCTGATCGGGAGGCAGTTGGTCCAGCTTCTCCGCCTGCTTGGGCGAGAGAGCCATCTGGTTCTCGACAACCTTCTCCATGCCGAGCTTCTTGTCCACCACGAACACCAAGGCGAAACTGGAGATTACCATCAGCACAAAAGGCAACCACCAACTGGCGCTACGGCGGATGTCGGTGAAAGTCTTGCTGGGGGCAATGAAGGTGTCTATCACCCTTTCGCCCTCCGACAGAGCCTTGCCTTCAGGCAGAACGGGGTACGTGGTGGAACTCATGAACTCTCCTTTGACAGGAACGAAACAGTTGCAGCCGGAGCAGGACGCGGCGAAATTGTACCACCTGCCTGGCAGCAAACAGCAATCGGCATTCACCAATCGGCATTCAGCCGAAGCGCGCAATCCGCTGTTTATTATCCATTAACCCTAACGACGCTTTCGGCAGTCAGGGGAGCCTCGCTTTGGTCCACGGATCCAGGCTAGCGCTTTTCATCGTTCGGCTGTTAGTGATGAGCCGATAAACGGCGTGGGGAACAAGGACATATGGATGCGAGCAGGATGCAACCACAGCCACCCGGAGGTGTCCACCCTGCAGGAGACAGCATATAATGGCTGCCGGTTTCGAAGCGAAAAGAGGGGATGAATGCGAGTTGCCCTTCGCTTGTGCGATCGGCATAGGGTTCGTTGCTGGGCTGCGTTCGCTGACCGCTCCCCCGCAGTGAGTTGGGCCGCCCACCTGGGATGGCTTAACCTGCGGGGCTCATTCTTGGCGTGTATGGGATCCTCAGCAGCAGTCGCAGGCTTCTCAGGGAAAAGGTGAATCCAAGCTGACAATTCGTGCTGTATGTTCCACGAGAGGTAGATCCGAACATGAAGTACGACGCGATCATCATCGGGACTGGGCAGGCCGGAGCCCCACTGTCGTTTGCCCTTGCTGACCGCGGATGGACCGTCGCACTCGTCGAGAAGGGCAACCTGGGCGGTACCTGTATCAACACGGGCTGTACTCCAACCAAAACCATGGTCCATCGCGCCCAGATTGCTCACTACGCGCGGAACGCTGCGCGTTGGGGGATCGTGGCGCGCGATGTTAGCGCGGACCTTGCCAAGATCGTCGCCCAGAAAAACCAACTTGTGCAAGGCCGCCGTGACGGCAAACAGAAGGCGATTGATCGGCGCCCAAACCTGCACCTGTACCGTGGCTTGGCGCAGTTCCTGGGACCCCAGCAAATCAAAGTCGGAGATCAATCGCTTGAGAGCGAGCGCATTTTATCAATGCCGGCGGACGTCCCACGATTCCTTCAATTCCCGGTCTGGACGCGGTCAGTTACTTGACGAACGAAAACATCATGAATTTGACAGAGCTGCCAGAGCATCTGGTTGTTCTCGGCGCCGGCTACATAGGACTCGAATTTGGGCAGATGTTTGCCCGTTTCGGCAGCCGTGTGACCGTGATCCACATCAACGACCAAATCGTCCCCCGGGAAGATCCGGAGGTCGCAGCAGAGCTGCAGAGGTCCCTCGAAGCTGAGGGGATCCGGTTTGTGCTCAAGGCTCACACAAAGCAGGTACAACAGAATAGCAACGAGGTCGTCCTCACCATCGAACAATCTAGCGGTGCATCCACTGTAGCTGGCTCACACCTGCTGGTTGCGACCGGACGGCGTCCCAACACGGAGGACTTGGCCCTGGACAAAGCAGGGGTTGAAACCAATGAGAACGGAACGGTTAGGGTCAACGGCCAGCTCGAAACCAATGTGCCCGGCATTTGGGCCCTCGGGGACGTGAAAGGAGGACCGGCCTTCACTCACATTTCCTATAACGACTTCCAGATCGTTTACGCAAACCTGGTCGAAGGCAAGAATCTCACGACCGATACGCGGATTGTTCCTTACTGTGTCTTCACCGATCCCCAGTTGGGCGGCGTCGGCATGACCGAGAAGGAAGCCCGAGCCCAAGGATACAAGCTGAAGATCGGCAAGGTACCGATGTCCGTTGTGGCGCGAGCCTTCGAGCGTGACGAAACCGCCGGACTCATGAAGATCATCGTGGACGCAACCAACGATCGCATTCTGGGCGCGACCATTTTGTCGAGCGATGGAGGGGAGACGGTTCACATTCTTTACACCCTCATGCTTGCCGATGTTCCCTACACACTGCTGAAGGGCGCTGTGTATATTCACCCAACGCTCGCCGAAGGACTTTTCTTCCTTATGGATGACGTTAAGCTGTTGACACAGAAACGGAGACTTCGGAGCGCATGACCGCCTGAATTTGTAAAACCGTCCCTGGAGATCAACGACTCTCGAGTTGAATAGATTGCGATCCCGCTTTTAGACTGAAGGTATGCACCTGCATGCCAGCAACGTGCGCAATGTGACCACCTCGAGGGTCTTGCAGATCTCCCTGGTCGTCACGCTGGCTTACATCGTGCTTCTCATCGTAGCTGGTTTGCGTGCGCACAGCCTGGCTCTGCTCTCCGAGGCCGGGCACAACTTCACCGATTTTGTCGCATTGCTCATGTCCTGGGCCGCCGTTTACCTTCAGGGACGTCCGCCGAGCGCCCGGAAGACCTTCGGTTACAACCGGGCGGGGGTGCTGGCGGCCTTCATCAACGGCCTCTCGCTGGTGTTGATATCGTTCTACATACTGTACGAAGCCTTTCGCAGGCTGCAAAACCCGGTGGATGTCCGGGCTGGCATCATGATCTGGGTGGCAGCCGCGGGAGTGGTAATGAATGGCGCGATCGCACTGCTGCTCATGCGCGGCCATCGCGACATCAACCTCCGCAGCGCGCTGCTGCACGAGATTGGAGATACCTTGTCCACCGCTGCCGTGATCGCCGGAGGTGTCGCCATCGCGGTCACCGGTCAGGGCTGGATCGATTCAGCACTTTCCGTGGGGATTGGGATTATGATCCTGTGGTCGTCGATCGGGATCATTCGTGAGAGCCTAAATATCCTGCTGGAGGGCGCTCCCAGCGGCATGGAACTGGCACGCATCGAGCAGGTCATCTGCGAGATCCAAGGTGTCAATGAGGTGCATGACCTGCACGTCTGGAGCATCGGCAGCGATACTCACTCACTGTCTTGCCATGTCGGCATTGCCGATATGCGCACATCAGAGTGTGAGGACATTTTGCGGAGGATTCGCGAGCAATTGGCCGGACACTTCCATATCCATCACACTACGATTCAATTTGAGCTGGCGGTGTGCGACGTGGCGGACGGCTGCGTCATACCCGTCAGCCAACTTCATGGCCGAGAGCGTGGTCACTCACATTGATGTTGGGGAACAATGGGCCGGTTACCGTCGCCTGAAGACGATCTTCAGCTTGTCCGCTTCGAGGATGCGCGCGATCTGATTTCGGGCATGCACCGCCCACGGGCCTGAGCTGTCTAGCTTGAGATAAATCTTCCAATGTGGAAGCGCTTGTCGCGGCTGGCGTAGACGCTCATAGGCCAGCGCCAAGTTGTAATGGGCGTCCGCGTAGGTAGGCGCTAACCGGATAGCGCTGCTGTAAGCAGCCACAGCTTCGGCAATGCGGCCCGTCTCATCGAGCACGTTGCCCAGATCGAAGTACGCCAGCGCATAGCGGGGATCGGACGCCACCGCGTGACGGTAATGCTGCTCGCATGAGACAAAATCCTGCCGGTTGTAATACAGAGTGCCCAGATTGATGTGGGCGGAGGCGTGATGGGGCTCA
>Ga0074045_10001864_pt1 | contig 20022 bp, 17 predicted proteins | sample BogForMeECP23OM2_FD_94442 | JGI IMG/M metagenome (GOLD analysis project Ga0074045, IMG submission 94442) | Bog forest soil microbial communities from Calvert Island, British Columbia, Canada - Bog Forest MetaG ECP23OM2 | ecosystem: Environmental > Terrestrial > Soil > Wetlands ...
AACCAAATTGAACCCCGTTCGTGGCCGCCCAGCCCCGTTTTGGGATCGTCAGATTTTCCTGCCGCCCCAGCTCATCCTCGACCTTGTCCCCACTCCTGAGGCCCACTCGGTGGGCTGGCTGGCGAGATGGAAGTTGCTGAAACAACTGCCAGATCCAGTAAGCAAAGAGCTTTGCCCGATGCCCGCGGCTGGAAGCCATTCCAGCCGCGGGCAGCGCGGCCTCGGGTATCGTTGCGTGGTCTGCAAGCATCGGTCCTCAGGTTCTAGCCCCAATCCGGGAAAGATCAGCCTAGCACGAACTCTCTGAACTTCCTCTGAAGGCCGAAGTGATTGCCCCGAAGTGCATATACACGTGGGTCTTAGGCGAAAATTCGCGGTGGCGAAACTTTGGCGAAGCAGGTGCTTATACATTATCGCCGCCAGCCACCTGACCATTCAAAAACAGGCAGGCGGGGAGTGTGGGCGATGGAAATCGATGGAATCAAGGTGACTCCGCGGGACCAGCAGGTTCTGGATTTGCTGGTGCAGGGCTGCAATAACAAGGAAATTGCCGGCCAGTTGAACATCAGCCCGCGCACCGTGAAGCAGCATCTGCGTACTCTTTTTCTCCGCGCCGGAATTCGCGATGGCCGCAAGCGCGTGAAGCTCGCCATTGCCGCCTTCGAAAAAAAGGAAGAGGCGAGCTCATGACCCCCCGCGATCAATTAACCCAAAAAGAGATTCAGGTGGCCACGCTTGTCTGGGAAGGCCTGACCAATCGCGAAATCGGCAAGCTCATGGGCACCACCGAGCAGGTCATCAAGAATCACCTCCGAACCACCTTCGACAAACTCGGAGTCTGGAGCCGCCTCGAATTGGCCATGTACGTGGCCAGTCACGGCGGCAGGAGCTGGCGCGAAGAGCCCGAGCCGCCCGGCTTTGCCTTGGGCCGTGCCGCGGGCGGCTAGCGCGGCATCGCCGCGCCAACCATATCGGGGAACGCGCGCCTGCCCTCAACTTCCTTCGCGCTAAACATTCTTCGCGCCGCAGCCGAGCCGCGTTACACCTGGGCCGAAGCTGTGCCAGTTCTTGCACTGGGCGCGGTTGGACAATTTCTGCAAAAGGTTTGCACCCGAATGCGCCGGGATGCTCCGCCGAATCGCTTAAAAGGCTGAAAAAATGCTGGTTACCGGCCACCAGTCGCGGCCCGCAAATTGCTCCATCCCTGCCGACTCACGCGAGCAGGCTCGCCATCCGGCAGCCGGTTCCGCAACTCTCGGGGCGGGGAATGGCTTACAAAGAAACTTTCTGGATGGCGTGCGATTCCACCGAGCAGCTGCGGGCCGAATACGGTCCCTTTCACACTCGCCTCGAAGCCGAAGCCGAAGCTCACAAATTAGGCTTTGGCTACCTCCTCCGCTACGAACACTTGCTCAACGAAAACGAGGAGATTCAGGAAGTCCGCTGCATCTTCATCGAATTGCCCGGAGCGGCCGAGGCTCAGGATCCGGCCGTCAGCCTGCACACTCGCTGCGCCACCTGCGGCCTCTCCGCGACTCACGGCAAAGCCTGGCAGGCCGAGGTTTGGGCCGATATTCACGAGTTCGAACACTCCCGCCACCGCGTGCGCCTCTTCGAGCACTCCCGCGGCAAAGGCCTGAAGGAAATCGGCGGCTGGCGTTCCTGAACTTAAAGTCCTAATTTCAGATTCGACCGCCCTTGGGAAAGGCGCGACCTTCAGAGATCGCTGAAAAACTCACTCTTCCGCCCAGTTTTGAAAGGATGCGGCTTCCAGCCGCGCAGTAAGACGCTGAGGGGCGTTGGTTAACAGGAAGTGAGTTTTTCCTGTCGCTGAGCCCGCCTCTTACGCCGCCATCGACAACTCACTCGCCGCCGCGCGATCCACAAACCAGATCAGCTTGCCCTCGTTCGGCCGCACCAGTTTCGAAGGATATTTCTCTCCCGGCGCCCTGCCCTCCAGAACTTCGTGCAGGATCGCCGCCTTGTCGGTTCCGCTCACCAGGAACATCGCCCGCCGCGCCGCATTCAGCACCGGCAAAGTTAGCGTGATCCGGCTGGTTTTGAACTTTTCCACCCAGTTAGCCACCACCCAGCGTGACTTCTCTTGCAGTGCGGCAGTCTCTGGAAACAGGGAAGCGGTGTGCCCATCCGGCCCCATGCCCAGCAGAATCACATCAAAGCGCGGCCACTCGCTGGGCTTGACCTCGAAGAAGGTGCGCAGCGTCTGCTCGTAGGCCGCCGCCGCAGCCTCAGCATCCGGATTTTCCGCGGCGATGCGGAAGACGTTGCCGGGCGGCACAGAGATTTTCGAGAGCAGAGTTTCCTGTGCCATGCGGTAGTTGCTGTCCGCGTCCTGTGGCGGAACGTGGCGTTCATCCCCCCAGAAAAAAAACCACTTCTCCCAGGGCACGCTGCTGACCGCGTTGGCGGCGATCAGGGTATACAAGCTCTTGGGGGTCGATCCGCCGGAGAGCGCGATAGTAAAGCGCCCACGCTGTTCGATGGCTTCGGCGGCGGCATGCAGAACCTCGTCGGCCGCCGCCTGAAAAAGATCCTGCGGCGTGGTCAGACGGCGCACCTCGATCACAGCGCTCATGACACTCCGGTGCCGATATAGCTGCCTTTGGTTGCCGCGCACCGGGCCGCGCCCAGCAAGCCCGTCTTATCGTTGGTGATGACGTGCACTGGGATGCTCTCGAGCAGCGGCCGCAATCGGCCCTTGTCGAGAAAACTATTCATGAATCCCGAGTGGGTCAGCTTGGGAAGAATCTTCGGCGAAATTCCGCCCCCCAGATAAATGCCGCCAGTGGCCATCAATTTAAGCGCAACGTTGCCGGCTTCCGCGCCATACACGGAAATCCACAGGTCCAGCGCTTGCCCGGCCAACGGGTTCGCTCCGCTCAGAGCCGCCGCGGAGATCGCCGCCGCCGCATCGCCTCGGCCAATCTGCTCCGCAAATCCGGCCGGCTCTTCGCTGCCGCCCTTCTCCCGCAGAAACTGGTAAACGTTCACCAGCCCGGGACCGGAAAGAATTCGTTCATAGCTCACGTGTTCGAAGCGGTGGGCCAGAAAGCGCAACAGTTCGATCTGTAACTCGCCTTGCGGCGCGAAGTCGCTGTGTCCGCCCTCGCAGGCAAACACCTCGTGCTGGCTTCCGTTCCAAAATAATCCCGCCTCCCCGAGGCCCGTGCCGGGTGCGATCACCGCCTGGTTCCCGGCCGCCGCGCCAACCTGATTGAGAGGGACCACATCCTGCGCCCCGAGCGCCCCGATGCCCCACGCTCCGGCTTCGAGATCGTTGATCAAAATCGTGGCAGGCAAGTGAATTTGTTCCGCCAGGCGGGATTGCTCGATCACCCAGGGAAGATTCGAGGTCTCGACTCGCCCATTGCGCACCGGTCCGGCAATCCCGAAGCAGGCCACTTCAGGGCGAGCCCCGGAGTCTGCGAGGAACTGTTGGACAATCTCGCCTAATCCCCGATATTCGCGGCTGGGAAAAATCCTCTCCGTGACCAGATGGAAGCTGCCATCTTGTGGTTGAAAATATGCCAGTCGAGCGTGGGTGCCTCCAATGTCGCCGGCCAGGATCATTTCTCGAAATTCCTCCAGCTTCGCCCGTCCCGCTCCAGAAGTTCGTCGGCATCCTTCGGTCCCCAGGTGCCGGAAGCGTAGTTGGGAAAATTCCTTGGCGGCAGCGCCTTCCATAAATCGAGCACCGGATTCACCACGCTCCAGCCCGCCTCCACCATGTCCGCGCGCTGAAACAGAGTCTGGTCGCCGATCATGCAATCGTGCAGCAGCCGCTCATAGCCGGTGCTGGGCTGCTTGCCAAAGTATTCCTGATATTCGAAATTCATGTCCACCGTGCCCAGGCGCATCACCGGCCCCGGCACCTTGGCTGCAAATTGCAGCGAGATTCCTTCTTCCGGCTGAATGTGCAGCACCAGTTGGTTCGGCATCAGGTGCTCCACCGAAGTGTCGCGGAAGAGCACAAACGGCGCCTGCCGGAACTGAATCACGATATGAGTATTGCGGGCCGGCATCCGCTTTCCGGTTCGGAGATAAAACGGAACATCGGCCCAGCGCCAGTTGTCGATCAGCAGCTTCATGGCGACGAAGGTTTCGGTGCGCGAATCCGGCGCTACGTCGCTCTCCGAGCGGTAGGCGACTACCCGTTCCCCTTCCATGGTTCCTTCGCCATATTGCCCCCGCACCGACCGGGTGAGAACTTCCTCGTCGCTGATGGGCTGGATGGCGTGCAGAATTTTGGCCTGCTCGTCGCGCACCGCGTTCGCGTCAAACGAAATCGGAGGCTCCATCGCCGTCAGGCTGATGAGCTGCATGATGTGATTGGGCACCATGTCGCGCAGCGAGCCTGCGTGCTCGAAGTAGCTGCCGCGCCCCTCCACGCCCACGGTTTCGGCCACCGAGATTTGCACGTGATCGATGTAGCGGCGGTTCCAGATGGGCTCGAAGATTCCGTTGGCAAAACGGAACGCCATGATGTTCTGAACCGTTTCTTTTCCCAGGTAATGATCAATGCGGTAGATCTGCTTTTCGTCGACCAGCTTGAGGATCTGCTGATTCAATGCTTTCGCCGACTCCAGGTCGTGCCCAAAGGGCTTTTCAATAATCACCCGCCGCCAGTGGTCGTTGCCCTGCTCCATCATTCCCGTGGCCGCAAGCTTCTCAACAATGGGACCAAAAAAACTTGGGGCGGTCGCCATGTAAAAGAACACGTTTTGCTGCGTCGAGTGATCGCGGTCGATCTTGGCCAGGCGATCCTTGATCTGGGGATAAAGGTTGTCGTCGGTAAAATTGCCGGCAAAGTAATAAAAGCGGCGCGAGAAGTTCTCCCAAGTGTCGGAGTTGACGCAGTCGCCGCAGTACTCCTTCACATCCTCCAGAATCCGCTTGCGAAAATCCTCGTCCGTCATTTGCGCTCGGGCCACGCCCAGCACCGCGAACTCTTTCGAAAGCAAGTCCGCCCGGGCCAGATTGTAGAGCGCGGGAATCAACAGGCGCGCCGTGAGGTCGCCGGCCGCGCCGAAGATCACCATCACGCAGGGATCGCCTTGTTTGCCGATGCGGGGTCTGGCTACTGTGGGTTGTTCCGCCAATTGAGCCATGCTCAGATTCCTCTGGGTTCCCTGAAACTGGATTCCCTGAAACTGGGTTCCCTGAAAACTGGATTTCCCCTGGTGCTGGGATTCGCTTGAAAGAGGTTGTGGTTACGCGCTCTTTTTCTGCGCCGCGCCCGCCTCGATGTGTCCGCCGAATTTCTGCCGCATGGCGGAAAGCATCTTCTCCGCAAAGGTATGCTGCTGCCGCGACCGGAAGCGCACGTACAACGCCGCTGTCAGCACCTCCGCCGGTACCGCTTCTTCGATCGCCGCCTGAATCGTCCAGCGCCCTTCGCCCGAGTCCTGCACGAAGCCCTCATACTCCGAGAGCGTGGGATTCTCCGCCAGCGCCATCGAGGTCAGATCGAGCAGCCAGGAGCTGATTACGCTGCCCCGCCGCCACACCTCGGCAATATCCGGCAAATTCAAATCGTAACGGATGTCCTCCGGCAAATCTTTGCAGGTCGCGTTCTTGAAAATGTCGAAGCCCTCGGCATACGCCTGCATGATTCCATATTCGATTCCGTTGTGCACCATCTTCACAAAGTGCCCCGAGCCCGAAGGCCCGCAATGAATATAGCCTTGTTCCGCCGTGCCCCCAAACTTTTCCCGACCCGGAGTGCGCGGAATATCGCCCACCCCCGGCGCCAGCGTCTTGAAAATCGGGTCAAGCCGCTGCACCGTCTCCTTGGGCCCGCCAATCATCATGCAATAGCCGCGCTCCAGGCCCCACACCCCGCCGCTGGTTCCCACGTCCACATACTGGATGCCCCGGCCTTTGAGCAGGCCGGCTCGGCGCACGTCGTCTTTGAAATAGGAATTCCCCCCGTCGATGATGACGTCGCCAGGCTGCATGTGCTCGGCCAGTTTCTGCACCGTCTGCTCCGTGGCCTCGCCCGAGGGCACCATCACCCATGCGGCCCGCGGCGGTTTCAGTTTTCCGACGAGATCCTCCAGAGACGATGAACCGGCGGCGCCTTCGCCCGCCAGTTGCTTTACCGGATCTGCGCTCCGGTCCGACACTACCAACTGATGTCCGCCCCGCATCAGGCGCCGCGTCATATTCGCCCCCATGCGGCCCAGACCCACCATCCCCAATTGCATGTCTTGCTCCTTGAGTTCGTAACGCGGCAAGTTCGTAGCGCAGCGGCGCCGTAGCGCGAGCCGCCGCCTTACGCGCGCTCTATGCTTTTTCCCGCGTGCTCTTTTCCACCGCAGCCAGCAGTTTGTGGAATGCGTCGGCAAACAGCTTCACGCCATCCGTCGTCAGTTTCGCAGTCACTTCCTTGATCGAGATTCCGGCCTTCGCCAGATCGTCCATCACCTTCTGCGCCCCGGCAACGTCCTCGGTCAGGCTGTTCCGTAATTTGCCGTGATCGCGAAAGGCATCAATTGTCGCCGGCGGCATCGTGTCCACCGTATCCGCTCCGATCAACTCTTCGACGTACATCACGTCGCGGTACGCCGGATTTTTCGTGCTCGTGCTCGCCCACAGAACCCGCTGCGTCTGCGCCCCTTTCGCCGCCAGAGCCTGCCAGCGTGGCCCGCTGAAAATCCGCTGGTAGGCCTTGTAGGTCAGCTTGCCATTCGCAATCGCAACTTTGCCCAGCAGACTCTTAAGCAGCGCCTGCTCCCCGGCATCCTTGCTGGCCTTCAGTTTCTCTTCGATCAGCGAATCCACCAGGGTGTCGATCCTGCTGATAAAGAAACTCGCCACTCCCGCCATCTTCTTCAGATTGCCGCCGCGCGCCGCCAAATCTTCCAGGCCCGCGATGTAAGCCTCTGCAACTTTCTCGTAAACTTCCTGCGCGAACAACAGAGTTACGTTGATGTTGATGCCCTCGCCGATCAACTGCCGGATCGCCGGCAGTCCCTCCGCCGTCCCCGGAACTTTAATCATCACATTCTCGCGATTCACCGTCTTCCACAGCCGGCGTCCCTCCTCGATCGTCTCCGCCGTCTTCATCGCCAGCAGCGGCGAGACCTCCAGGCTCACGTATCCATCGCGGAACTGCGAACTCTCATACACCGGCCTCAGCAGGTCGGCCGCGCCTTGAATGTCGCGAATCGCAAGCTGCTCGTAGCGCGCCTTGGTGTCCAGTTCGCGCCGCGCCGCCAGCGACTTCAACATGTCGTCGTAGAGCGTACTTTCGCCGATCGCCTTCTCGAAGATCGACGGATTCGAAGTCATCCCCCGAAGCCCATCGTCTTCAATCATGGCTTTCAGTTTGCCAGTCGTGATCAGATCGCGGCGGATGTAGTCCAGCCACATCGATTGCCCATAGCTCAGCAACGCCTGCAAAGGATTCGTAGCTCTTGCCTTTTCCAGAACTCCCGTTGGCTGCATAGTGATTTCTCCTGTTGAATCGACGGCGGACGTCGCTTACGGCCAATTTCCCCATTCCGCGAAGTCTCGGTGCGCCAAGTCTCGGTGCGCGAAGACGAACTTGCCCGAACCCGGGGCGCTTATTTCTCTGCCATCGCCTTGCGCGCCTCGGCCACCACGTTATCCACGGTAAAGCCAAAAAACTTCAGCAGGTCTTTCAAGGGCGCGGAAGCTCCAAAGCGATGCATTCCAAGCTTCCGTCCTTTCATCCCGACATAGCGGTCCCAGCCGAAGGTGGCGGCCATCTCCACCGAAACCCGCGCCGTCACCGCAGCCGGGAAAACGCTCTCCTTGTATGCCGCGTCCTGCTCTTCGAAAATCTCCCACGAGGGCATGCTCACCACTCGGGCCTGCACCCCTTCCGACTTCAACTTTTCGTAGGCCTCCAGACACAGGGAAACCTCGCTGCCCGTGCCCATCAGAATCACGTCCGGCTTGCCCGAAGGTGCATCGGCCAGGACGTAAGCTCCCCGCGCCGTTCCCGAAGCCGCTGCGTACTTGCTCCGGTCCAGCGTAGGCAGCGCCTGCCGCGTCAACACCAGCACGGCCGGTCCGTGTTGCAACTGCGCGATAATCTTCCACGCTTCCACCACTTCGTTCGCATCACCCGGACGCAGCACAGTCAAGTTCGGCATCGCCCGCAGCGAAGCCAGTTGCTCGATCGGCTGGTGCGTCGGACCATCTTCTCCCAGTCCAATCGAGTCGTGCGTAAAGATAAAAATTGAAGGAATTTCCATCAGGGCCGCCAGCCGAATACTGGCCCGCATGTAATCGCTGAAGTTAAAGAAAGTTGCCCCGAATGCCCTGATCCCGGAAACCACCAGGCCATTCACGCTCGCGCCCATCACATGCTCGCGTATGCCGAAGTGCAGGTTCCGTCCCGCATATGCCTCAGCCTGAAAGTCGCCGGCTCCGTTGAGATTCGTTTTATTTGAAGTCGCCAGATCGGCCGAGCCGCCCATCAGCCACGGAATACCCTGTGCCAGCGCATTCAGCACCTTACCCGAACTCTCTCGTGTCGCCAGGCCTTTGGCGTCCGCCGGAAACGCCGTCAGCTTCTTGTCCCAACCTTCGGGAAGCTCGCGCCTCTGCATGCGTTGTAAACCGTCCGCCAGCTCGGGATACTTCTGCGAATACTCCGCGAACATCTTCGTCCACTCCGCCTGCGCCTCCCGCCCGCGCTTTCCCACTCCATCCTGGAAGTGCTCTCGCACCCCGTCTGGAACAAGGAACTGCGCATCTTCCGGCCAGCCGTAAAATTTTTTCGTCAGCCGTACTTCCTCTTCGCCCAGAGGTTCTCCATGGGCGGCGTTACTGTCATGTTTGTGCGGCGAACCGTAGCCGATGTGGGTGTCCACAATAATCAGAGTCGGACGGTCCGTCGTATCCTTGAAAATCCGGAAAGCCCGCGCCAGCATCTCCAAATCGTTGGCATCGGCGACCCGCGTCACGTTCCAGCCATAGCCGATAAATCGCGTCGCCACGTCTTCACTGAACGACCACGCCGCGGGACCGTCCAGCGTGATGTGATTGTTGTCGTACATCCAGCACAGATTCGAGAGTTTCAGATGGCCCGCCAGCGAAGCCGCCTCGCCGCCGATTCCTTCCATCAGGTCGCCGTCGGAGCAAATTGTATAAACGTCGAAGTCAAAGACCTCAAAGCCCGGACGATTGAAATTCGCCGCCAGCCACCGGCTTGCGATCGCGATCCCCACGCTGTTACCTACGCCTTGCCCGAGCGGGCCGGTCGTGGTCTCCACGCCCGTCGCCAGATGGGACTCGGGATGCCCCGGAGTTCTGCTCCCCAGTTGCCGGAAGCGCTTGAGTTCCTCCATGGGCATGGACAGCTCTTTCAGAACCTGCCCGTTCTTGTCGACTTCACGCACTCCGGCGAGATGAAGCATGGCGTAAAGCAGCATGGAGGCGTGGCCGTTCGAGAGCACGAAGCGGTCGCGGTTCATCCACTTCGGATCCTCCGGGTCGTAGCGCAAGAATTCCTGCCACAGGCAGTAAGCCACGGGAGCCAAACCCATCGGCGCTCCGGGATGCCCGCTGTTTGCCTTCTGTACCCCATCAATCGCCAGGGTGCGGATGGTGTTGATGGATAATGTGTCCAATTGCTGTCCGGTTACGATCGCTTGTTCGCTGGCTACCATGAGCGGATGATCCTCCTAGGGAAACTGTACCGTGGCTGCTCCACCGGCACGGTATTAGAGTCCCTGGCACCAGAAAGAGTTACGCCCCGAGTGTACCAATTTTCTTGCCCCGCAAATGCGACAGGTATGTGAAAAAGCTAATCCGGGAAGAAACGGAGGGAAAACGGAGGGAAAGAAGACGCAGGAAAGACGGAAACGGGACCTACTTCAACATTTGCAGGTAACTGTTCTGACTGTGCGAGGCGCGGGTCGTCTCCTGGACATACTTCAGAAATCGCCGCAGATTTTCTTTTTCCGCGGGCTCCATTCCGGCGAAGCGAACCCGCACCCCAGCGGCGGCGGTGCGCGTTACCACTCCGTTCAGCGCCAGGCCTTTCACCCATATCTTGCCGCTCGCCACCCAAAGTCCAATTTCCACTTTGGAGCCGCCGCTGATCGCGGTCGCGATTTCGACCTGGCATCCCCCCATACTGGTGTTTGAGAGATTCCCCCAGATCGGTGCCTCCGCGTCGTCGACCCGCAACTCCACCGCCACAAAACATTTCATGCGGGGATGCCGCCGCCGGTCCTGCGCCCACGTCGGAGTGAATAAATCCGGTTCAAAAGGAGGTGAAGATGCGGCTGGAGTTGCCAGTGGCTTGGCTGCAGGTTCCTCCGCCGGCTGGCCCGCCGCCGCGGCTTTGCTCGAAGCTCCCGCTGCGGTCTGCCGGAGCTTGCCTTCGGCTTTGATCTCGCGCATCGCCGCCAGCAGAGCCTCTTCCCGCCGCTCCGGGGGCGCCTCGCGATAAGTTTGCAGAAGTCTCCCCAGATTTTTTGCCAGGTCCGGGTCGGCCCACAGTCCGGTCCAGTCGGTGCCCGTCGCAGCGTTCGGTTTGCCCATGGAGTTGCGTTTCCTCGCCTTTCCTGCGAACGAGTCCCGTTGTCAGCTTCAACCCCGTCTCCCTCATCGGCAAGATGACCAAAGTCACCCGCAATGGGTTGGTGAAAAAGGGGTTTTTCTGGACGGCGCAGCGCTTCGCCGCTGCAACAATGAAAAAAACTCTGATCCAAACAGATCGGGAAGGGCACGACCTTCTGTCGTGCCCCCAAGCCGCTCAAAATGAGCCGGCGCTTTAGCGCCGGAGTGTGCCTAAGAACCCTCAACCTCTTCCAAAACTTGCAGATACTTCGCTAGCATCTCCCGCTGCTCCGGATTCAACGCCAGAAATTCAAACCCGTACTGGTATCCGCGCCGGTGCCGCACCACTGCCCGCGGCTCCCACGCCGCCTCCTGTCCGGGAAACTTCATGCTCAAAGTCGCGACTTCGCCGCCTTCCAGCTCCGTTGCCAAAAGTATGCCAATTCCGGCTTCGGACAAGTCTCGGCAATGGCCCTCCACCTCCTGGTAGTGGTCGCCAAGAAGATGATTCACCGTAACCCGGAAGTCCGCCCGATATCGAACAAACCGCCTTCGCCGCCGGTCCAACGGGTTCGGCGCGCGCTTTGGGATCGAACTCGACATGAAAGGGGAAGCTCCTCAACGCGGGCTGCGGCTAGCCAGATTCAAAGCAGATGCGTACAAGCTCAGTAGTGTCTCACGAGTGGATTGATGTCGCGCTCCCCGGACTGTCTTCGGCGGCTCTTCTCGCAGCGATGCCCCCGTCCCGGACCGTCACCCCACTTCTCACTTTATCGGCATTCCCCGCCAGGGCAAACGTGCCTTCGGTAACTCGCGTCCCTCTTCTTCTCGGCGCCTTCCCGCGTTTTTGCATCGTGCGACCGCCTAAAGGCATCATTAACAGCGTTATGCGGCTATAGTGATACTCTCGTCTGAACTGAGAAAGGTCGTCCGGGTCTTAATACATTGGGACTTTTTCAATCGGAGATGCCCCGCTTTTCAGCCCGCAGGATTCTCAACCTTACTCTCGTCTTTTTTTTCGCGGGTGCGCCTTTGGCGGCGCAGACTCCCGCTCCCACTCCTTCGATCTCTCTACCCGGTTCGCAAAGCCCCTTCACCGGCAGCGAGCCTGAGAGCACCGCGACTCCAGGAGTTCTGCAGCTAGGTTTCAAAGAGGCCATTGACCGCGGACTGCGCAATAACCTCGGCCTGCTCCTCGCCGGCGATCAGACGCTCCAGGCCCGAGGCGAGAGGTGGAAGCAATTGAGCGATCTGCTGCCCAATCTCTCGGCGCGAGTGCAGGAAGATGTTCAGAACACCAGCCTTGCCGCCCTCGGCTTTAGGAGCAACGTTTTTCCCTTCCCGGTTCCTCGCGTGATCGGTCCCTTCAACTATTTCGATGCCCGCGCCTCCCTCAGCCAATCGCTCTTCAACTTCAAACAGTTTGAGCAGGAGCGCGCCGCCGTCGAGAGCCTCAAATCCGCTCAATACACTTTTAAAGACGCTCGCGAACTCGTCGTCCTCGCCGTAGGCAACGCTTACCTTCAGGCTATTGCGACCTCCTCTCGCATCGAGACTACGGAAGCTCAGGTCCAGAACGCCCAGGCCCTCTACGACAAAGCGGTCGACCAGCAGAAGGCCGGCCTCACTCCCGCCATTGACACTCTGCGCGCGCAAGTCGAATTGCAGACCCGCCAGCAGCAGCTCATCGCTGCCCGGAACGACTTTGGCAAGCAGAAGCTTTCCCTGGGTCGAGTCATCGGATTAGCCTCGGGTCAGGAGTTCGTTCTCACCGAGAAGGCTCCCTACCAGGCGATGACCCCTTTGCCGGTTGAGACCTACCTGGAGCGCGCCTATACTTCACGCTCCGATTATCGCGCCGCCCAGGCCCAGGTCCGTGCCGCCGAAATTTCACGTCGCGCCGCGACCGCCGGTCATTATCCCTCGTTGGATCTAAACGCAAACTTTGGAGACGTCGGCGTCAACCCGAGTCAATCCAACGGCACTTGGCAGGTCGATGGAGGCCTCAACATTCCCATCTTTGCCGGAGGAAAAACCCACAGCGACGTGCTCGAAGCCGAGTCGCAATTAAGGCAGGCCCGCTCTCAGCTCGCCGACCTGCGCGGCCGCATCGACTATGAAGTCCGCGCCTCGTTACTCGATTTAATCTCGGCCGCCGATCAGGTCGAGGTCGCTCGGAGCTCCGTGAACCTCGCCGATCAAACCCTCACCCAGTCGGAAGACCGCTTCTCCGCCGGCGTCGCCGACAATCTTGAGGTGGTTCAGGCGCAGGAGTCCGTCGCCAGCGCTCATGAGAGTTATATTCAAAGTCTCTACGCTCACAATCTGGCCAAGATCGAACTCGCCCGCGCCATTGGGGATGCCGAGCAGGGAGTCAACCGTTATTTGAAAGGCATTCAATAACTCATGGAACCGACCACCACTACGCAAAGTCCGCCCGCCTCCGACCGGCCCAAAAGTGATCCCGCCGAAACCCGCGCCCAGCCTCTGCCGGCGACCGAGCGGGATTTCCGCGCTCAGCCCTCGCGCGCCTCCAGTCCCGGCTTCCGCATCGCCATCATCATCGCCGTCGTGGTTCTGCTTGTGGTCGGCTTTTTCGTCTACCGTTACGTCACCAGTTACGAGTCGACCGATGATGCCCAGGTCGATGGCCACATCAATTCCGTCAGCGCCCGCATCACCGGTCACGTCATCAAGTTGAATTTTCAGGACAATCAATATGTGCAGGCGGGCACAGTGCTGGTCGAGATCGATCCCGCCGATTATCAGGTCGCCTACCAGCGCGCCAAAGCGGATTACGAAAATGCCCAGGCCGCGGCCATCGCAGCCGGCGTGAACGTCCCCATCACCGATGTCAATACCAGCAGCCAGGTTTCCTCCGCGGATGCCGATGTCTCCAACGCGCGCGCTGGAATCACCGCCGCCCGGCAGCAGTTCGAGGCCGCCAAAGCCCAACTCGACGAAGCCGAAGCCAACAACGTGAAAGCCCAGAACGACCTCGGCCGCTACAAACAGCTCGTCGATAAGCAGGAAATTTCTCAGCAGCAATATGATCAGGCCGTGGCCGCCGCCAAAGCCAATGCCGCAACCGTCCAGGCCGCTCATGCCAACGTCGATGCCGCCCAGGCCCAGGTCATACAAGCGCAGAGCAGGTTGGCGCAGGCCGAAGCCGGCTGGCGCAACGCTCAAACCGCTCCCCGGCAAATGCAGGTCATACGCTCGCGTGCGGCGGCGGCTGAGGCGGATGTTCAGCAAAAGAAAGCCGACCTCGATCAGGCCCAGCTGAATCTGCAATACACCAAGATCGTCGCTCCGATCGCTGGCGTCGCCACCGGCCGCACCGTCGAAGTGGGTCAGAACGTAAGTCCCGGCCAGGAATTTCTTAAAGTTATTCCCCTCGACGATATCTGGATCACCGCCAACTTCAAAGAGACTCAGCTCCGCGACATGAAGGTCGGCCAGCCCGTCACCATCGAAGTCGATGCCAACGGTAGAAGCTACAAAGGTAAGGTCGATAGCTTTGCCGGCGCCAGCGGCGCACGCTTCAGCCTCCTGCCCCCGGAGAATGCCACCGGCAACTACGTGAAAGTGGTGCAGCGCATTCCGGTAAAGATCGTGCTCGATCCCGGAGAAAATAAAGATCGCTCCCTGCTTCCGGGAATGTCCGTCGATCCGAAAGTCTGGATTCGGCAATGAGCGCCGCCGCGCCGCCGCTGGAGAATGCCGATCTTTGGCGACCGGCAATCAATCCCTGGATCATCGCCATCACCGTCACGCTCGCGACTTTCATGGAGGTGCTCGACACCTCCATCGCCAACGTTGCCCTCCCGCACATCGCCGGTAGCCTCTCTGCCGGGCAGGATGAGAGCACCTGGGTTCTCACTTCTTATCTCGTGTCGAACGCCATCATTCTTCCTCTGAGTGGCTGGCTCTCCTCCATCATGGGCCGCAAGAATTTTTATATGGGCTGCGTGGCGCTATTCACAGTCAGCTCTTTCTTATGTGGTCTAGCTCCGAACCTGGCGACTCTTATCGTCTGCCGCGTGCTCCAGGGCGTCGGCGGCGGTGGCCTGCAACCCAGTGAGCAAGCCATTCTCGCCGATACTTTTCCTCCCGCCAAGCGCGGCATGGCCTTCGCGGTTTACGGCATCGCCGTTGTCACCGCTCCCGCGATCGGTCCCACACTCGGCGGGTGGATCACCGATAACTTCACCTGGCGCTGGATTTTCTTCATCAACATTCCTGTCGGCATTCTTTCCATTCTTCTCACCACGCGCCTCATCCAGGACCCGCCCTACCTCAAGCGCCGCAAGCTCAGCGAGACCAAAATCGATTACATCGGCCTCGGCTTCGTCGCCCTCGGTTTGGGAGCCTTGCAGATCGTCCTCGATAAAGGGCAGCGCGATGATTGGTTCGAGTCGCACTTCATTGTGGTGCTTTCCCTGATCGCTGCCGCTTCCTTGATCTTTGTGATTCTGTGGGAGTGGTATCACAAGGATCCCATTATCGATTTGCACCTCTTTCGCGATCGGACCTTCGCCGTCTCCAATCTGCTGATGTTCATGTTGGGATTTGCTCTGCTCGGCAGCACCCTGCTCCTTCCTCTCTTCAGCCAGACGCTGCTCGGTTACACCGCGGAAACAGCCGGTCTGGCTCTGATGCCCGGCGGCTTCACCATCATTATTTTGTTGCCTCTGGTGGGCTTTCTGCTCTCCCGCTACAGCCCGCGCTGGCTGCTGCTCTTCGGCCTGACCATGCTCTCCGGAGCCCTGTTTCACATGGCGAGCTTTGATCTGGATATCGATTTCCACACCGTCGCCCTCGCCCGCGTCTTTCAGGCCGCGGGTATGGCGTTTCTCTTCGTCCCCATCAATACGGCTGCCTACGCATTCCTGCCTCGCGAGAAGAACAATGCCGCCTCCGGCTTGATGAACCTCGCCCGGAATATCGGCGGCAGCGTCGGAATTTCTCTGGTCACCACCATGCTCGACCGCCGCAGCCAGGTTCACCAGAGCGATTTATCTCACAACCTCAGTGCCGGCAATCCGGCCTTCCGTTCTATGCTGAGCGGCGCTACGCAGGCCATGCGGTCCCACGGCTCCAGCGCCACATTCGCCACCCAGCAGGCCTACGCCCTAATCGAAGGCACAGTGCAGCGCCAGGCCGCCATGCTGGCCTACATCGACGACTTCCGTCTTCTCGGCATCTCCATTCTGGCCATGGTCCCCCTGGTTTTCCTTATGAAAAAAGGCCGCCCCGGAGGCGGAATCGCGGTACACTAGTGCGCGGTAAAATCAGGTGAAGCTCGGGGTTTGAGCGGCTTCTCGGCAGGGGTGGGGCTAACACTTTGCACGTCGATGCGAACCGTCGTTCGGGAAGGGCACGACTTCATTCGTGCTTCGATGCGAGCCGTGGTTCGGGAAGGGCACGACTTCAGTCGTGCCGCTAAGACGCGAAAGCTGTCTTGCGCTTCAGCGCCTGAGGTGCGCTTTTTTGCGCCGCGCGAAACCGCAAGAAAATAAATTAAGACTATGTTTCGCCTGATCACCATCGAGCGAGAATACGGCTGCGGGGGAGGCGCCATCGCCGCCCAACTCGCCTCACATCTCGGCTGGAAGCTCTGGGACCAGCTCCTCACTCAGGAAATCGCCCGCATGGCCAACGTGGATGCCGCCACCGTCCGCCGCTGCGACGAGCGCATGGACAGCCGCTTCTACCGCCTTGCCAAAACCTTCTGGCGCGGCAGCTACGAACGCTCCTCCACTCTCGAAAGCCGGGCCTTTGATACCGACTGCATGGTCGAGATGATGGAGGAGATCGCCGCGAAGATCGCTCAGGAAGGAAACGCCGTAGTCGTCGGCCGCGGCGCTCCCTTCTTTCTCCGTAACCAGCCCGATGCCTTCCACGTTTTTCTTTACGCCCCGCGCTCCGAGAAGATGCGCCGCCTGCTGCAAGACGGCCTCCAGGAATCCGACGCCGAAGAACGCGTCGACACCATCGACCGCGAGCGCATCGCCTTCGTCAAACATTACTTCGACGCCGACTGGCCCACCCGCTCTCTCTATCACCTCATGATCAACACCGCCCTCGGCAACGAATCGGTGATCAAAACCATCCTCCATACCATGCAGCTGGTCGAAGGCCGCCCCAAAGCCACAGATTACGATCCCGCCAAAATTCCCACCACCCGCTAGCCTCAGGGTTTTGGCTGTCGGATTCCGGCCTCATGATTTCGGGGTGGGGCAGCGCTTCACCGCTGCGATTCAAGCCCGGGTTGTGGAACGGAGCCGTCAAAAGCCGCGCCCTATGTGTCCGTGCTCGGGAAGGGCCGAATGTGTCCGTGCTCGGGAAGGGCACGGCTTCAGCCGTGCCGTTAAGCCGCTGAAATGTGTCCGCGCTTTAGCGCCTGAGGTAAGCTCTTCACGTGGGAGTCTTAGAAACGACTCCAAGTCGTCTTAGGGGATCTTCGCGGAAGCGTGCGGTCCCATCCGCACCGGCGCCGGACAGCAACCCACCTCACAAACATCCGCCCGCGGTCCAAGCACTCCCACCGCCCGCCGCTCCGACCCGGGACTGATCCTCTCGAGAATCAACTCTCGAACCATGGCGACGAACTTAGGATGCACTCCGACCGTCTTCGCCCGCGTCATCGTCATCCCGAGCGAATCGCACAACTGCCGCGCCTCCACATCCAGGTCGTAGAGTACTTCCATGTGATCGGAGACAAAGCTGATCGGCGCCACCACCACCGCCGATGCCAGATTCTCCGCCTTAACCCGCCGCAGATAATCGAGAATGTCCGGCTCCAGCCAGGGCTGCCCGGGAGATCCGCTGCGGCTCTGGTAAACCAGCGCATCATTCTTTCGCTCCAAAGCTCCTGAAACCAGGCGCCGTACCTCTTCCAGTTGCTTCACGTAGTCGGAGGTGTTGGCCATCGAAAGTGGAATGCTGTGCGCGGTGTAAACGATCTGCAAGTTTTCCCGCGCGTTCGCCGGAACCGAATCGATCGCCTCCCGCACCCGATCAACCGTAGCCTCAATGAATCCCGGATGGTTGAAGAACGGCCGCAGCTTATCGATCTCCGGAGCGCCCGCTCCGGCCTCGCTCTGCGCCCGCGTAATATCTTCCCGATACTGCCGGCACCCGGAGTATGAACTATAAGCGGAAGTTACGAACCCAAGAGCGCGCCGGACTCCGTCCCGCTTCATCTTGTTCAGCGTCTCGGCAAGGAACGGATGCCAGTTCCGGTTGCCCCAGTAGATGGGCAACTTCGGTCCACTCTTCTCCAACTCGGCTCGCAGCGCGGCGATCAGCTCCAGCGTCTGCTGGTTGATCGGGCTCTTGCCTTCGAAGTGATAGTAATGCTCGGCCACGGTCAGCAGGCGCTCGCGGGCAACGTTCCGTCCACGCAGTACGGTCTCAAGAAAAGGAATTACTTCTTCTTTCGCTTCCGGCCCGCCAAAAGACACAACCAGAATAGCGTCGTAGTTCGTCTTCAGATTCGTTGTCGGTTGGGTAAGCAAGGTCGGTTCGGAAGTCAAAGCAGAAAGATGAAACGCCCTCGTGAGGTTTTCCGCCCTGCCGAAAACGTACGAAAAAGATGAGGTGCGGAAAAAGACGAAATCTGGTGCGCCCGGAGAGATTCGAACTCCCGACCTATTGCTCCGGAGGCAATCGCTCTATCCATCTGAGCTACGGGCGCCCACGGTTTCAGTTTACACGGGCCGGCTCGCACGCATCAACGCACAGCCGGCGCGGGCACCCTCGGCGGTGATGGGCTCTGAATCGTTACCAGCGGCCGCGGCCGCCCCCTCCGCCACCGCGACCGCCACGGTCGCCGCCGCGATCTCCGCCACGCCCGCCGCGGTCGCGTCCGCCGCCGCCCGCGTGCTCGGTCTTGGGGCGTGCCTCGTTCACGTTGAGCGTGCGTCCGCCCACCTGCGAACCGTTCAACGCAGTGATGGCCTTCTCTCCATCTTCGTTGCTGGCCATCTCCACGAAGCCGAAGCCGCGGGAGCGTCCGGTATCGCGGTCGGTCATGATGCTGACCCGGTCCACCTGCCCGAAGGGCTCAAACATCTGCCGCAGTTCGTCTTCCGATGTGTTAAAGCTCAAGTTCCCCACAAAGATATTCTTCACGCATCTTCCTCTGCATTGAGCTGTCGAAGTGCAAGCTCGATGCGGCGGACTGGCAGGTCGGGGACGCCTTCCTGAAAATCGGAACCGGAGCTGGCGAACAGATCGAATGCGGCACGAAGTATAGCAGGTTTGTCAAACCCGCTCGTCAAAATACAACTATGGTCGGACCATATCCGTCAGACGCGGAATCGATGCCGCAGCTAGGTGCGAGACAAACCACTCAACATTCGTCCACCTTCCAATATCCCTCGCCATGGTAGGCGACCTGCAACAGGCGGTTCTTGGGGTCGTGCCGCTTGCCGCAGTTCGGACAAATCAAATACCGGCTCCAGGCTGTTCCTCGAAGATCGTAGTTTTCCGCGACCGCGAACGTGGTCCGGCAGCTGCAAGGGACGAGAAACATCCGCGGCTGTGCCGCGTCCTTGGATTGATCTGATGGACTGCTGGACTTCAACTTTCCTCCACCGCCGCCATCGCTTTCTTCTTGCGCTGATTCGATTGCAGAGTTTTCTTTCGCAGGCGCAGAGACTTCGGAGTGATCTCGACGAACTCATCGTCGGCGATGAATTCAATCGCCTGCTCCAGATTCAGCTGGCGGAACGGCACCAGGCGGATGGCTTCGTCGGCCGTCGATGCGCGCATATTCGTGAGTTTCTTTTCGCGCACTGCGTTTACGTCGAGGTCGTCGTCTTTCGCGTTTTCGCCGATGACCATTCCCTCGTAGAGCTCAACGCCTGGACCAACGAAAAGTTCGCCGCGCTCCTGCAGGCCCCACAGCGCGTACGCGGTCGAGGTGCCGGCACGATCCGCAATCAACGCTCCCGTGAGCCGGTGCGGAATCTCTCCCTGCCACTCGGTGTAGCCATCGAAGAGCGAATTCATCACGATCGTGCCGCGGGTGTCGGTGAGGAGCTGGCTGCGCAGCCCGATCAATCCCCGGCTGGGCACGCGAAACTCAATCCGCACCCGCCCGTAGCCGTGGTTGTGCATGTTGAGTACTTCGCTCTTGCGCGAGCCCAACTGCTCCATCACTACACCCACAAAGCCTTCCGGCACGTCCACCGTGAGATGCTCCACCGGTTCCATAAGCTTGCCTGTTTCTTTGTCGCGCTTGGTAACGATCTCCGGCTTGCCCACCATGAGTTCGTAGCCTTCGCGCCGCATCATTTCGATGGTGATCGAGAGCTGCAGTTCGCCGCGACCCAGCACTTTGAAAGAGTCCGTCGTGCCCATCTCTTCGACGCGCAGAGAAACATTGGTGAGCAGTTCTTTGGCGAGACGCTCGCGCAAATTTCGCGACGTAACGTAAGTTCCTTCGCG
>Ga0074045_10001865_pt1 | contig 20008 bp, 12 predicted proteins | sample BogForMeECP23OM2_FD_94442 | JGI IMG/M metagenome (GOLD analysis project Ga0074045, IMG submission 94442) | Bog forest soil microbial communities from Calvert Island, British Columbia, Canada - Bog Forest MetaG ECP23OM2 | ecosystem: Environmental > Terrestrial > Soil > Wetlands ...
CGTGCGCCAATAATCGATCCGACTATCAAAATCTCGAGTTTTGCGAAACGAAGCCAACAAGTCATTCGTTATCAATGGACCGTCGCCCTTCATTACTTCCACCATGGGGTGTAATCGGGCACTTCGGCTTATGCTCCCGACATCTGCACGCCGGCCTCCGCTAGCGGTAATTGCTATCCGCAGCCGTGCCACAGCGATATGCCCTGACATAATTGTTGGCGACTACTGGGCGCCTACTCCAAACCCAGGATGAAGGTTCCCGCCACACGCGGTCGGAAGCTTCCACTACAACGGCGTCGATGCCGTACTCTTGGCACGTAGCGTCTAAATAGCTGCCATCTGGAAACTCGAACAAACCAGCGAGCTTCTGCAAACGCAGAGCACAGACGCCAGCGTCACCGCCAAAGTCTGTCCCACATTTCCCATCACCGGCGGCGGCGTCATGACCGGAATATAGCATGTGCAGGATGGGATACTCTCTGGATGGATTGCTCTGCAGAACTGCCGAAGAAGGCAGTTGCGCATCGAGAACTTCGTAGGCTGACCGAAGCGCATATGTCCGTTTGCCGAACTGCCGACCCGGAGCCACCCAGCTTTGTCCCCTAATCGCCCCGCGATCAACCAGGACCGGAAACATGCGCAGCATGAATACCTGGTACGCAGTTCCGAGTATGCCTAGAATCAACAGCGTCGCGAGCGCCCTGCGAGCCCACGGACGCGGCGCGGGTTGTGGCTCGACGCTGGGACCGTGAAACCACCAATCATGAACCATCGTCGCCCCCCACAGCAGCAGAACCAGTTGCGCCGGAAGAAAGCATCTCCATCCTAAGTCGTTAGTGCCGATGGTACTCGAACGCAGGAATGTGCCGACCAGGAAACTGGTCACGACCAGCGTCCATGCAGCCAGTTCGTTGACGCTGGCCTCAATGCTGCCACGCACGAGCTGCCGCAGACGCAGAACACCGACGGCGAGAAAGAATCCGAGTTCAAGCGCATAGTTGATGGGCAGGAAGATCGCGTTGGCGACGGTCAACGCGAATGGCGTCCGGAGGTCGATGCCGATTTGTTGGGCGAGAAGAACCCCGAGTGGAAACGGGCGCAGCGCGACTTCCACAAAAGCAGCGCCGCTACCGGGACCGCGAAGGCCAGAAAGGTAGGATAGTGCCCAGACAAACGCCACCGCACCCGCGCCCACGAACATCGCTGCTTCCAGCCAGTCCTTCCGCGCGATCAACGCCAGCAGCCAAAGGGCGACCGCAACTACAAACGTGAACGTAACGTAAACCGACATGCCCGCCGCGCTGGCAAACGCCATCCCCGCCACCATTACGGGCGCAGTGGCCCACCTGCGATGGACGTCAGCCTGGTGTCGCAGCAGCAAAAATGCAATGAAACATGCGATCAACGCGCCGACGTGGTGCGGCACCCACAGCAAGGAGCCACCCCATGAGGTGATCTGCGGTTCGTTCCACCACTCCATATCACTCAGCCACAACCGTCGCGCAACCCCAAGGTAGAGGGTCGGCAAGATATCCAGACCGGTGACACAGAGCAGGCCGACCGCGAGCAAAGTTTTTCGCTCGATGTCCGTTTGGACCCGCACCAGGAACTTGAGGCCGAGCGCGATCACGCACATCAGGCCCAGTCCGCACCAAACGACGCCGGAATAGACCACGAATCGCGGCGACAAATGGAACACCTTCATGGGCAGGCTGCAAAACAGCAACCACAAGTAGTGATAGCGCAAAGGCGCCGCTGCATTGGCAAAGAAAGGATTGTTCGGGGGGACATGGCGGGCGATCGCAACCGTCAGGGCGGTCCGTACGGAATGGTCATAAGCGACACTTGGCGGATAGAGCTTGTCCCCGATTTGCAGATCTACCATCGACCCAAGAGCCACTACTCCCCAGAGCGCGATCAGACCCAGAGCAGCCCATATGTATTTTGAAACCGACCGCAGCTTCGCTCGCCGAGCTTCCTTTGCCAGAAGCAGCACGCAAGCGGCAAACACAAGGATATAGAACGCCCAGAGCCCCGGCTCCAGGAACCGCGCCAGCAGATACGAAAGCATCGGGCAAATGGCGATGGTGAGTGGGACGGCGAGAATCAGCCGCAGAATCGGACGACGCTGCCGGAACTCAAAGAGGTCGAGCGCCCATCCCGCGACATACCCCGGGGCGAACATGAATGGGAGAAGAGCGAGGCATGCCTCGAGAGTCCCCTGCGTGTCCACCACCGTAAAATTTCGCATGCAATTCAGAGTAGTTCTGAGCTTGTTCTTCCGGGCGCTGACGATCTTCCGGTACCTTGCCAGCTTACCAGTCTAGATGCACGATCAAGCTACCACCGGCTTTTCCCTGAAACGCGACGCGGCAACGGACGGACAGAACAGCTTCATGCGGGCCAGCGAAATCGAGCGAGTCGAGAAGCAGCAAGACAAGCGGGAGGCTCATTGCCATGGGCTTGGACATCAGCGCCAGCGAAAAGGCGGCGGCGACGACCAGGTATTTCTTCCAGTCGGGCCGCCGAACGTACCAGCCATAGGCAGCAATCGTGAGTAAGGAAAAAGGCACTAAGCAGACTTTTTCTTTGCGCCACCCAGGCAACGGTTTCCACGTTCAGCGGGTGCGCGGCGAAGAGTGCGGCCACGAGAAAACTGCGCCACACCGCGCCGGTGGCCCTTTGCAGCAGCCAGAACAACAGTAGAACGTTGACTGCATGCAGTACGACGTTGACGAGGTGATGAGGGCCGGAACTTAGGCCAAACAGTTGACAATCCGCCATGTGGGAAATCCACGTGAGCGGATGCCAGTTGCCCTGGTGAAAACTGGTAAAAGCCCCAACCACATTGCCGAGATTCAAACCTGTGCTTACATGAATGTTCTTGGTGACATACGCGCTGTCATCCCACACGAACTCATGATGCGTGACCGGACCATACAACAGCAGGGTGGCGAGTACAAGTAGTGCGCTCAGCAAGATCGGTTTCTGGCGCAAATTGTCAATCCATTGCTCAAAGCGAGAGGCATTTACGTGTGCGATGAAATTTGGTGACAGACGTAGGTCCTCCGGATTAATATCTGCTGCCGTTGTGCGCCGCGCCGTGGCAAGTCAGAAAGCACTGCCTCCGCGAGGCATCCATGTAGGGTTGGGGATTCCTGCCGTAGGGACCCACTATCTTCGCATCGAAATTCACAAGATGTCTGTTATTTGTGGGTGTACCACCTTGGATGCCATGCACGGCATGACATACTGAACAGGATGCCCCATCGCTCACGACATGGCTCCGGTGCTTCCCAAATACGGTATCTTGGCCGGTGCCGAGCAGATCGAGCTTGTTATCTAAATCGTGGCATTTATCGCACAGCGCGTACGGGCTGTTGATTCCAGGCGTGTATGCAACGCCAGGGAAGTTAGCGCCCGGTCCTTGTCCCGGACGTGAGTTCTCCTGGTACTGGCGCTCCAGTATATGCGTCCATTTCGAGCCGTGCGGTCCATTCGCAGCCGTGCCCCCTGAAGTCCGCGCCGCGTCATTGTTGTGGCAATCGGTGCAATAAAGATAGCGGCTGGCTACCAGGGATCGGCCGGTCGGATTGTCGTTCAGATCAAGCATATTTGCGCGCAGGCTCGGCGAGATCCCAGGTCTGGCCGGTTGGGAAACATTGTGCCGCGCCACCGGCGAGTTAAGGTCAAGCCGGATATTGTAAGGATCAGCTGACAACGTCACGCGTACAGGCTGGCGTCCATACAAATCATAGGCTGCGGATTGAGGCTTGTTGGGGCTATCCGCGTGGCATTTGAAACAGATCTCGTATTGGTTGTGAGCCGGATCAACAATGCTTCCGGAGGAATTTATCCCCGAGACTCCGGCCAGGCTTTGTTGGACAATCGGCGGAGAAAGGGTGGTCGTTGCCTGTGCGGCATGCGAGTTGTGACAGTCAGAGCATTCTGAATGGCGCGAATTCCTAACTGGCAGCGGCTCAGCAGGATCATGCCGTGGGGAAGTGGGAATTCCGATCGGATGTGTGTAGGGGCGACTGCGTTCGGCGCTGATATTGAGCAACGCGGGACTCACATTCGCAGTGCCCCCGTGACAGTTGGCGCACGTATTTTCCTCACTGCCGCGCAGCAACCGCCCACCCGTCTTTGCACTGTTATGTTCGCTATGACAGCTTACGCAAGCGTTGGCCGCCACGGTAGAGTACGGCAGTTGGGCGCCTCCGTTGACGACATTCGCCGCAATCGCGTGTTGGCTGATAGACCACCCCGCAAGTACACCGCGCGAGGCATCATGGCAGGCCGTGCACAGAGCGCTGTTGTTATTGCTGCGAACCATGAACTCGACTGCGGTATCAAGATCGGGCGTGTGCGGATTATGACAAGTAACACACTCGATCTTGTTGTCGAAGAGTTGGACCGCGGGATCGGAAGTGAGCGGGGGCGAGGTCGTCAACGACAATTTCATTTCGCCATCGTCCACGGCGGGCATTGTGAACCCAAACGGATGATTTCTGCTCAAATCAGTGCCAAGGTTATCGGCCGAGGCGAGGGCCCCCTGCACGGCGATTTTGCCGCTGGCATAGGTCTGGCCGATTGCGACGGTACCGTCGTGGCAGCTCAGGCAAAGCTTGCTGCGGGTTGATATCTGGTTGTTCGTCTGCTTGTAAGTGCTGCTGGCATACTGAGTGTAGGATGTTACCGTCGAGAGCTTCTGGTTCCACAGGGGATGAGGGGAGTTTGAATCCTGAATGTGCGATGCGTGGCAGAACAGACATACCTGCTTTTCGCTGGTCGCCTTGACCGGCCCAGAGCCCCGGACGGACAAATCATGCCGCGATCCATCAATCGTATTCCTCTGCGCAAATGCGGCCAGCGGCGTCAGCATCCACACCATTACCACCGCCCACCGCTTCTGCCGCACCAGCCACATCAATGCCGGTCTCCTGTCGCCCGCTTCGCACCTATAAACTGGAACATTTGTACACGTTGGTTGTAGGAATCGGCGACGTAGACCCGATCGCTCGAGTCAATCCACAGTCCCGCGGGAAGCTGCAATTCCCCCGGCCCGCCGCCGCTTCCGCCAAACGTATATAACAAGGTTCCGTCGCGGCTAAACACTTGCACAGCTTCGAGCTGTGCGTCCACTAGGTAGATGTTTCCTTCGCTGTCCACCGACATCCCCTTGGGGCGAAAGAGCCTGCCGATACTGTCGCCACGCTCGCCGAACTGGGCCAGGAAGTGGCCTTGCCGGTCCAGTATCTGCACCCGGAAGTTCATTGCATCAACCACCAGCAGGTCGTTTCCGCGCAGCACGAGCTCGGTGGGGAAGTTGAACTCGCCCGGTCCACTGCCGCGGCCGCCAAATTCGCGCAGCATATGCCCCTCTAGATCCATGACGAAGATCTTGTCGCGCAGCGTGTCAGTGACAAACAGCTCGCCTTGCTGCTGGTCAATGGCAATGCCGGTGGCGCGCTTGAAGAATCCCTCGTTCTTGGCCACGGATCCGACAAACCTTCGGAACTTGCCGTCCGCATCAAAGACGAAAACTTTTCCGCTGAGCGAATCGGTCACATAGATATTGTCCTGGGCATCCACAGCAACACCGATCGGTGATAGAAGGTCTTCACCTTTGCCGCCCTCCAAACGATGGTATTTTTTCTTATCAAAATCGAAGATGTGGACGGCCATCGCGCCAGGGTCCGCGACGATGATGCGCCCACGCGAGTCGGTCGTGATGCCATACGGGCGAATCAGCCGGCGGTAATCCGGCGGGCCAGCCACGAGATCCACGGCCCGTTTCCAGATGGAGCGGTTGGGATTCAATTCCCTTTCCGAGGAGAAGGCGCGCAGGAATTCCAAGCGCCGCCCCCCGTCCATCGTGATGACTGGCACCATCAGCGCAGGGTTTGGCTGTTGCCTCGTTCCGGATCCCGGCCGCGAAGCAGACAGCGCGAGCGCACACCCTAGAAGCAGTGCGGCGCTTGCTCTTTTGACGTTCAATGCTCTCAATGCGCGCCAGGTTCTAGTATAAGCGGAAAACGCGCTCAACCTGAAAGTACTTCAGGTTGGTGTTAAAAATACTCGACTGCCCAACGCCAAACGTTTGCGATTGCTTCTGGTATCCTGCAATCAGGCGGAGCCGCCGGAGCTTGTAAGAAACGTGCAGGTTGAGCAAGTTGTATTCGGTGGTCGGCGCGTTTTCGGTTGTGTAAGTGAAACGGTACCAATAGCCCAGCACCATTAACCGGCTGCGTCGTGACTGATAGGATCCCTGCAGGTTCGTGCCGCTGGTGGTGCTGTGGATCGGGATTCCCAGCACAGGGCTAACCACCTGGGGGCTCGTGACGTAGATCACGCTGGTGCCTAGTGTCACCGCCAAGCCGCTACCGTACTGGTAGCCCCCGGACAAGTTCAGGCCGCGATATGCGGCGGCCAAGGAGACAGCCTCTGACGTGCTCTCGTTGTTTGTCCCCGGTTCATTGACAGCGATCTTCTCCAGGTTGAAACTGCCGGTCACAGTCCACTGCCCCACAGGCCGCGTCAGGGAAGCCAGCCCACCATAGTCATGATAAGGGTACGGGCTCCCGTTTTCCGTGAGCGTACCTTCCGAGACGTGCGCCGAAGTCGCGAGTCTGAATTGGCTCCGCAGATTCAGGTTCAGGTTCACAGCGCCCGTCTCCAGGTCTACGTCTTGGGAAAAGGGGCTGTAAGTACCGGTACCGGACGTATTTGCCGCTCCAGTTGTGGCGCTCTCGTTCAGCACCTCCACATCCGTCGAGAATTCGCTATGCGAAAAGTTAGTGGAGAGCCATCCAGAGCGCCACCTGTGGCTATAGTTCAGGCCTGCACTCCACTGCGTCGATGTGGCCGAGTTCGACGAACGGCTTAACCCGGCGCTCCCAGTGAGCGAGAACCCATGGCCCAGGAGGAATGCCGCCCCCCAGTTAAGATTATCCACGTGGTATGGCGCCGCTAAGTAGGTAAGCGGAACCGTACTCGCAGGCGCCGGGCTGGGCGAGGTGCCGGGAACTGCTCCAGCAAGGGCTTGTTGCACTTCGGAAGCTTCCAGGTTGCTGGCGTATTGCGCTTGCAGCGTCGTTGTGAGTCTTTGCATTGGTTGGGAGACAAGATAGGCATTGGCGGTTCGCGCGGTAAGGTCCGTCTTCAAGCCGTCGATGTCAAAGTCCGATTTCGTGTCGTCGGCATTCACACCCAGGGTGGAATGGAGCGGCAACAATCGTGAGGCGGTAAAGCCGAGATCGGATGTGGTACCGTTGTCGTTCTCCATGCCACCTGTCAGGATGTCGGGCGCCGTCGTCGTGTACTGAGAACGTTGATAGCGGCCCGCGAACTGCCACCCCCACTGGCTGTAGTTTATGTGGGTAGTGAAGTCGTGTAAGCTATGGTCTTCTTTCGAACCAAGCGCCTGGGGCAGCTCCGAATTGTAATCCGTGTCCCTGTAATCGAGACTGACTGTGGGCCAATGGACGAATCGCAGCGTCTCGTGGGCGTCGAACACAGTATTGGTCGTCTTGTTTTCCACGCCACTCAGCACATTGCTGGTCCCGTTTGAGACGGTGCCTTCCCCGAAGGAACTGCTGGTTCTGGAAAAAGAGAGGGCCAAGGGGAACGAACTGCCCTGCAGGATTAGTGCCGTGGCCGAACCGCCTGTCAACGCGGTGCCTGATTCCGTTCCGGGCACGGCTTCACCGAGGGTGACGATGGGCCTGACATCGAACTCAAAAATCCGGGGATCACGCCAAAAACCGGTGAAGTGGGTCTCCAACGTGGCGGAAGGGCCGCTCTCGGTATAAGAGCCTTGCGAAAGGTCGGCATAGCCAAACAAGATGCGTCCAGTGACGTTGAGTTGCTGCTCGGGCGCCTGGGCCCAAGCTGCTACTCCCAGGGCTGCCAGTACAAATCCCAATAGGGCCGCCCACTTCCTGGCGCCACTGCGCCTCATAACATCTGCACCTCGGCTTTGCTCCGCAGTAACTGCTCAAATTCTTTTGCGCGCTTCTCGCGCTGCTCCGCTTCCAGGCGCTGACGGATGGAGGCGGCCTTTTCGGCAAACGTCATTTGCCGCTTGGGCTGGTAGTCATTGGCGCGCAGGATGATATATCCGCTGGAGGTTTCCACCACTCCGCTGGTCTCCCCCTTTTTCATGCTGAACAGGGCCTGTTCGAAGTCGGGAGTAACCGTACCGCGGTGTACCCAGCCGTGATCGCCCATCATCACCCGCCAGTCGTCCTGCGAGAGCTGCTCGGCCAGCGTGCCAAACTCCTCATAGGTTTTCGCGGCTTTGGCCTTAACCAGGGTCTGCTCGGCGATCTTGCGCGCCTCCTGTTTTTGCTCGGCGGTGGCGCTGCTGGGGAAAGCAATCGTGATGGTTTGTAACTGGACGGACTCGGGACGAACAAACTGGGCCTTATGGCTCTGATAGTAGGCGCGCTCCGCTTGCGCGGTGACCACCGCCTTGCGCGTAACTTCGGCATCCCAGAGCTGCTCCACCAGCATAACGCGGCGCAGGCTGCTTTCGTAGGCCGCAACCGAACCATACTGCCTGGTGGCTGCTGCTTCATACGCCTGGCGCGAGGGGAAACCTTGCCGGATCTTCTGCAGGCGTTTTTGCCAGGTCAGGGATGGCACCTGAAGGTGCCGGCGCCGCGCTTCTTGATATACCAGCTCGTGCAGCACCAGACTGTGCATCGCATTCTGCCGGATCTCCGGTTCGGCGCTGGGCGGGACGCGGCCCCCATGGATCGCATAATAGGGGAAGAGGTGCTGCATCTCTTCGTTGAGTTGTGCTTCCGTGAGCACCACCCCATTGACACGCGCAATCTGCGTCAGCGGCGGTTTGGCTGGCGCCCCGGCAGCATCACTCGCAGCCGCGGCGGGTGACGGGACCCCCGGTGCCGGAGCCGATATTGTCGGCTGGTGAGCCGATTCCAAGGGCATCTGCTGGGCAAGCAGGCGCAGCGGCAGCCCGGCAAAAAAAAACAAGGCCGGTATAACGAAGATCTTTCTCATAGTCTCAAACCAAAAAACCGAAAAAACCCGGAGAGGGATGGCCTCCCTCTCCGGCTGGAAAACAAGCAATTACTGCGCGTTATGGCACTCGCGGCAGAGATAAGTGCCATCCGTGTTGGCGACCCGCAGGAACGGGACGCCACCGAATGCGCCGTTGTCGGTCGGGTAGTCGTTGTGCACGTCATGGCAGGTGCCGCACTCGACGTGATACGCACTGTCCCACAGCGGCAACGCATCGGAGCCAACCGTGGCGGTAGTCCCGTACAACCCGAGTGAGCCAAGAACGGTAGGCTGGACGTAGTCGCTAGTGGTCGGGAATAACGCATCCACCGGATGCTCCGTTGTCAATCCCGTCGAGGTGCCACCACTGGTGTTTAGCAATGGATAAGGCGTTCCATTAAAAGTTACGGCTGCGGTGACGCCGTTCGCGCTCGCCGACGTGCCGTCGTGGCACGAGAAGCAGAGCATCGAACGGGAGTTCCCGCTGACGCCAGTCGGGGTGGTCAGGGCGCCCGAAGGGTTCGTCGCGGTAACGTAGGTGGGAAGGTTAGACGGGACGTTTCTCCACGCCCACAAGAACGACTTACCGTAAGTCGGTGAAGTGTGTGGCAGGTGGCAGGTTTCGCAACCCAAAGGCTGACTAGTGTTCGCGTCCTTCAGGTCATGCCTGCCCAAGCCCGGGCCGCCTTGGTTATTCGGCCCAGCGCCAGCAAACCCAACACCGGGAGTTGAGGTGAGACCACCGTTTAAATCGGTGGGTCCCTGACCCGCGGGACTCTGTTGTGCGAAGGCGACCGATGCAACCAAAAGTGTCGCCAGCGCAACCATTAGCATTTTATTCATACCGCCTCCTAAATGAACGTTAAGGTTAATTTGTTAGTACAATTACCTATTGCAACTACATGCGGTGCGCTTTCCGACCGCCATTTGCTTCCGCTGTGGCGGCAAAGCCAGAACCGAATACAACGTGCTGCCCCTAATGGGGCGAACTTGGGTCCTCCTGGGCCGGTTTGTTGGCCGGTGCTGTTGTTCCTCCTTTCCCGGTGGCGTCTGGCTTCTGCGCCTGTTGCGCGGCCAGCTTTGCCTTCAGATCTGCCAACTCCTTCTGTAGCTCTTCCACCGTGGGCCCCTCAGAAACTTTCGGTTGGGTTGCCGGCTGTGTCTCATGCGGTACTTTGTCCGGTGCAGCCGTCTTGCTGCCGGCGGCAGCCTCGCCGCCCCCCATTTCAGGAGCCTTGCGCCCCTCCTTGGCTGCGGCCGCCTCCGCGTCCGTTATGTAGTGGAAAACCTCGATACGCGCCGGCATCTGGTCCACGGCAATGATCCGGTTTCGGCTGTCAATCGCGAGGCCGGCCATCAACATGAATTGTCCCGGCCCCCAGCCATTGCCGGAAAAAGACAAAAGCGGCTTTCCTTCCTGCGAAAAGACTTGCAAACGGTCCAGTAGCGCATCGGCGACGTACACGTGGCCGTCGGCGTCAATCGCAATGCCTTTGGGGCGCCCGAACATCCCCGGGCCGTCGCCGCGCTTCCCCCAGACACGGACGAAGTTGCCGTCGGTGTCGTAGACGAATACGCGGGGAACTATGGCATCGGTAACATAAAGAAGACCGTCAGGATCAATGGCAATGCTGTTGGGATTGGTTAGGGCGCCAGTTCTGTCCGCGTCATTATCTTTGATCTCGGCGAAGTAGCGGAGAAGTTTGAAACTGTCAAGGTCGAAGACGGCAATGCGCTTGCCACCCACATCGGCCACGTAGAGGCGGCGCAGCGGATTATCGACCGCCATGCCGGCGGGGCGTACCAGGTCACTCTCCCCAAAGATGCCTTCGACTTTGCCTTCGGGCCCAAAGCAGGTAATCTGGTGCAGTTTGGAATCGGAGACGAACAGCCGGTCCCCCTCGTCCAGCGCAACCCCGATGGGCATCAGAAGGCTCGCCGGCGCCTTGTCGCCCCGGAATTCGAGTTTCTTGTTTTCCAGGTCGAACACAAATACGTTGTTCTGACCGGTGTCGGTGACGTACACGCGGCCCTTGGAATCCACCGCCACGCTGTAGGGCTTGAACAGCCTCGGCCGCTCTTCCGGGGTAACGGTGACGCCGGCGATACGCTCCAGCACGCCACCCTTGATCTGCTTCTTCCCCAAGAGGTCGAGTTCGCCGAAGTACTGGCCCACGTAACGGATGCGCGGTTGATCCGGCGGCGACGGCCATACCAGCGTCGAGATATCAATCTGCGGAGCCTGCTTCTTCTTCTTGCCTCCCGCCCATGCGGACGGTAGCAGGACCAGGATCACGCTGGCGGTCAGGGCGACGGTCTGGATGGACGCAATGCGCCACTTCTTGTGGGCGAGTTGGTGTAAGCCTAGAGCCATAGCCTCTCCCCTAGCCACAAGCTTGAGGTGCACGTTCCGCTCCAGAGATGCCATGGCGCGTAAGTTAAACACTGTGTGTGACTTATAAGGAAAGAAGACGATAAGAACGACCGCTGATTTGGGGCTAATCGCCCACTATCGCCTGGTTCGACAGGGATTTGACCCATTCCTTTTGCCCACTGACGAAAATGGCTACCAAATCTCATAGTCTCACTGTTGCTGTTGCGGTTTCTTCCTCTTGTTTTTGTCGTTTGTGGACTTCCGCACTACTCCGGGAGGATTGGCCGTCTTTAGATTCGCGTGACACTGCGCACACAGCGACCCGCTCTTGTTCGTGGCAGGAACCAGAAGACTCTTGTCTCCGCCGTGCGGGGTGTGGCAAGTCAGGCACGTGATCATTCTCAATTTCTGTGGATCGGTGGGATCCAACACGCCACCCACGGGATGCTTTTCCTGTGGATGGCCCCGACCGTTTTCGTCCAAACGCAGCAGGAACACTTGATTCAAATAGTTCTCCGGCAGGCGGACGGTTCCGTCGAGGATTGTTATGTCGCTGCTACCAGCTACCGGCGCACCTTTTGCATTCGGGCCGTGGCAGGAGAGGCAAAGTTGGTTAGTCTCGGCGCGTAACAGGTGTTCGCGTTCGCCGCCGTGAGGCGTATGGCAAACGCTGCAACCCTGCTGGAACGCGGGCTGGTGCAGCACCTTCTGGGTCTTGTGAATCTCCGCTTCGTCGGAGTGGCAGCTTTCACAGACGGCCACAGGGTTCGGCTGCACAAACCTCGGGTGCTTACCGGCGTGCGGGTTGTGGCACTGGGTACAATCGCCTTGCGCCCCGGGGTGCGCAACTTTGGCGGTATCGATCTTCTTTACCTGGTCGTCGTGGCAGATCGCGCAGAGGGCGCGGGTGTCGCTTTGTGTCAATACCACTTTGCCGTCCTTCGCAGGCTGGTGGCAGGTGTCGCAGGATTTCTCTTCGAACGGCGGATGAAGATACTTCTGAAGCAGCTTAGGCGATTTTGAATCGTGCGGATCATGACAGGAAGTGCAGGTGGCTGTCGCAAAGGGCTGGCCTTGGTGAGCTGCGACCAGCTTCGCATCCTTTGTGTCATGGCACCCAAGGCACAGCTCAGGAACGGCCTTGGTAAGGTGAAAATCAAATTCCTGCTTGCCAGTTTCGCCCACCTTGTGGGTCACGTGGCAGGTGCCGCATCCCATATCGAGAGCAGCATGGCGGCTGCCCTTGCCGGGCACGTTCAGGCCTTGCTCATGGCAACCGAGGCACAGGTTATCGGCTTTGCCTCCGGAAGCGGTCTTCAGCAGCAGGTGCTCGTTGGCCGAAGTGTGGGGATCGTGACACTTGAGACAATCCTGAGCGGCGGGGGCGTGAATCTGACGCGAGTTCCCAGCAGTGGGTTGCTTGTCTGCATGGCATTGGAAGCAGAGGGTTGCAATCCTCGCTGTTCTCAGGTTCACCCTCGTCGTGTCGGGCGTGTTCCGGATGAGGTGACAGGTCAGGCATCCCATGTCCACCGCCGGGTGGATGTCCTTTCCTTTTGTCTTATCGTCGTGGCACTCGACACACTGAGGGGTGTCCGCGCCCTTTTCGAGTTGAACCGGGTGGATGCCTGCCAACGCGCAGCGCACCGAGACATGGAGGAGCACCTGCAGGAGCAGTACTGTCTTGATCGCGGTCCGGACTTCTTGCTCCCAATCCTTCCCTGACAGGGTGCGTCCGTCTTTTACCTGCCTGATCATGTCTGGCCTTGCGTCAAAATTATGTTGACGAGCAACTACACGGGTTGTTTGCCAACAGGGCCAATGCGGGGCGTTCCTTCCTGGCGAACTCCCCGGCTTTGGACTTTGTACCCTATCAAGAGGTTTGAATTCTCGATAGGAGTTAGTTAACAAGAAGTACCTCCGATGATTGGCCGGGGTTTCCCCCGGCCAATCATCGGAGCATTTCACCGCTTACTGGATCGTGTAGCTCGCGCTAGCAACGGCGCTGCCACCATACCCGCCGCCGCCAGCAACCGCTTCGATCGTCTCTGAGCTGCTGACCGAAATCGGCGAATAAGTATACGTTGTTCCGGTCGTGCACACTCCAGCCGTACTCACGGCTGGCGTAGTACCGTTGGTGGTGTAGCAAATCGTTACACCAACTCCGGTATCATTCAGCGTCACCGACACTGGCCCTGGGTAAGTCCCTGCCCCTGGCGAGAACGTCGGGGTGGGAGCGGGAGCACCGCTTATGATGTATGCCGCGCTGGCTACGCTGCTGCTCGCATACCCGTTACCGCCAGCAACCGCTTCGATCGTCTCTGAAGTGCTGACCGTAATCGGCGAAGAATACGTCGTACCGGCCGTGCACGTACCGGTATTCGCATTCACTACCGGCGTAGTAGTACCGTTGGTGGTGTAGCAAATCGTGACACCACCCGCGTTGTCCGCCAGCGTCACGGTCTGCGCCGCTGCGTACGACCCTGCAACTGGCGAGAACGTCGGGGCAGGAGCAATATTTATGGTGTAAACGGCGCTGGCTACGCTGCTGCTCCCATAGCCGTTACCGCCAGCAACCGCTTTGATCGTCATTGAGGTGCTGACCGGAATCGGCGAAGAAGAAGAATACTGCGCCCCGGCCAGGCACGATCCATTCGTACCCACGGCTGGCGCAGTACCGTTGGTGGTGTAGCAAATCGTTACACCAGTCGCGGTGTCCGCCAGCGTGACCGTCTGTGCCGTTGTGTACGTCCCTGCTACCGGTGAGAAGGTTGGGGCAGGGGCGGAAGCAGTTATGTAGTATACCGCGCTCTTAACACTGCTCTCCGAGAGGAGACCGGTGTCGTACGCGGCGACAGCTTCAAGGGTTTCGCTCGTCGACACTGTGACCGAGCACGGGCTCGAGCACGATGTCGTGGTTGTTCCGATGCCAGCACTCGTTGGCGCCGCACCGACGGCCCAGTAGATGGTCGCGGTGGGACTCTTGACATTGTCCGTCACCGTCACCGTCTGCGTTCCGTTGAACGACCCTCCTGACGGTGAGAAGGTTGGGGCGAGCGCTTTGACGGTGAATGTATGCGAGGCGACGTCGCTGGACTTGAAGCCAGGGCCACCAGCGATAGCTTTAATCGTGGTTGGATGCAAGACCGGAATCGGCGAGGAAGTAGCTGGCGAAACAAACGCCGTACCTGTTCCTGTGCAGCTTCCGGACGTTGCCCCCAAGGCTGGCTTACTACCGTCAGTGGTGTAGCAGGTGGTCGCGCCGCTCGTCCCCTCCGACACGGTTACAGTCTGCGGGGAGTAGTAGGTTCCGCCGGTCTCCGAGAACGTCGGGACGAGGGCCTTAACGTTAATGGTGTATGTCGCGCTGACTACGTTGCTGCTCGTATACCCGGTACCGCCAGCAACCGCTTCGATCGTCTCTGAGGCGGTGACCGGAATCGGCGCAGTATACGCCGTACCGGTCGTGCACGTTCCAGTCGAGCTCACGACTGGCGTCGTACCAGTGGCGCCAGCGGTGTAGCAAATGGTCGCGCCGGACGTCGCATCCGAGATCGAAACACTTTGGGCGCTGTTGTAGGTTCCAGAGGGTAACGAGAGCACGGGCGTTAGCGCTGTAGAAGAACCATGTATGCCGGTTGCTCCGCTCGCCAAATAGGTTCTGTTGAACCACGGTGGGGCCGGGCTCGGCGGAACTATGCCGTAGGGGTTTTGGTTCGGGACTGTGCCCCCGCCATGGCATTGGCCGCAAGCGACGTCAACGTCGTTCGCGACAGCGGTGCTCCACGTAGCGGTCCCGTTGATCATCGCGGCGGACGGTGTGCCATACGAGGTCAGTGTGCCGTAGGTGTAGGTTCCGTTCGCAAGGGTAACCCCGTTATACAGGACCGTGGCGGTCGGATCCGGGTTCAGCGCAGTCTGTCCCGCATAGAACTGGGCCGCGGTTGGGTAGGTGAAGTAGCTCGCGTTGGGGTTGATTTTGAAGAAGTGGGTCTGGGAGACGCCGCTGGCGCCTTGCATGTGGCAGGTGAAGCAAGCGCCCGGGAAATCGGCCGACGTTCCGGTCGGGAACGGCGTTCCGGGGCCTGTTGGGTGGGCGATTTGCTGCATGCTGCCGCCGTGGCAGGCAGCGTCATTGCAGTTGTGCGAATTAGCGCCGGCGCTGACAAGCGCGGGCATTTCGCCCTGCGGGCCCGACGGCGAGCTGGTCGTGGTCATGCCGTTATCGCTATACAGCACGCCCCAAGACGGGTTCGTAGGAACATTAGGCACGTTCGCCGTGGTGAAGTGCGGATCGTGACAGCCCGTGCAGCCCTTGGTGCCGGGGAGGCTGCTGCTCTGGTTGATGGTGAGGAAGTTACTGGGGTTGTTGAGGGTTCCGTTCGCAAAGGACAGATCAGCGGAGTTCTGCTGGTTCATCTGTGGTGCGGGACCAATGTACTTGGCATGCGGGCTGGCCAGCAGTTCCGTGCCCTGTTGCTCATGGATTGTGGGGACGAAATTCCAGGTTGAGCCGTTGGCTATGCATGTGGCGTAGGGGGCCCCTGAACCGTCGGCGCAGCTGCCGCTGTCAGAGGCGACGACAACCGGCCAATTGATCGCAATGTTAGCAGTGTTAGCGCCGATGGAGGTGACCGTCTCCGAGCGATGGCACTGCATGCAGAGCAGCAGCGAGTTCATGCCGGTCGCCAGCGGTTCGAAGCTGTAACCGTTAGCAGCGAGGGTGCCGTTGGCAACGTAAGGGACAATCTCAGGATTAGAAGCTGAATTCGTGCCAGAAGGCACTGTGGCAGCCATGTCCTTGCCGTAGCGATAGCTGCCGGTGCCTTCGTAGTAGGTGAGACCCGACCGCCCGGACACGGCCTCTATGCCTTGGGAGGAGACCGAGGTACCGATATTCGAATAGTGGCAGCGTTCGCACGTGACACCGTTCAGATACCACGAAGCCGATACCGCTCCAGCGGGACCAAATTCGCTGTACGGGCTCGTGTTGAGCGTGCCGCTCGGGAGTGCCGCATAGTTGTAGGTGGGCACGCCCGTGGAATTCCGGTAGCCGTTGATGCCGTTGACGACGGTGCCATTAAATGCCACGGTACCGCTGTTGATCGTAGTAATCGAAGGCTCGAGGCCCGACTGAGTGAGCAACTGGCTGCCGTAGCCGCCTACGCCGCTCGTGCCGGTGGCGGTGTTGGGAGGATTGGGACTCCAGCCTGTGGTATGGCAGCGCGCGCAAGCGCCAACGGACAATCCAACTGGGGCTGCGGGGAAAGTCACTGGCGACGACTCCAGCCAGCCGCCGAGGATGTAGTACGCCCCGTCGATGCCGCTGTAAGGAGTGCCGCTCGCATCGGCCAGCGGCACGCCCGGGATTACCTTGCGCAGCGCGTTTTTGTGGCCGCTCAACAGGTAAGCCGGGCCATCAGAGGCTTGAACGTTCATGTGGCCATGGCAGCCCATGCACTGCTGGGCAGTGCCATAGGAGATACCGGTGCCTTCGATCTGGCCCGAAGCCCCAGGCCCGCCGGGGGTCATTGCATATGCCGGGTTGTAGTTTACGTTCTCGTCCAAGAGGTAAGCTTCAAGGTTGGAGAAGTTGCCGGCGCTGCAGTAGCCATACGAGCCAATGGCCCAGGTCGTGTTCCCACCCGCGACGGTGGCCTTCCAATTACTGCAACAATACATGCTCTGGGAAGCAGCGTTGCCGCCAATCTGGACCTGAACCAAAGTGGGGTAGTACATGCCGTTGGCGACCGTCCCCGTCCCGCTCCAGAGGGGCGTCATGTTGCCGAACATGTTCGAGCAGACAGTCGAGTTGGTGTAAAGAGGATCGGAGCCGATCCCTGAAATAGGCGGAATCAGCGATGCGCCTTCACCTCTGTAGAACTGTCCGCTGCCGTTGCTGGTCGGGAATGGATTGAAGAACGGCTCGCCGTTCGGCAGGTTGTCGTTCAGCGTGTAGGTCAGCGGATCGGAATAGAAATTCGGCAAGGGCCCGGTTGTCCCGTTGTAGATCAGGATCGACGGATTTGTGTAGCTTGGGTCCTGCGCCATGGCGCTGAGTGAACATATCAGTGTGAATGCGAGGAGGGCTAAAAGAGCTAGCACTCCAAATCTGGGTTGTGATATCGTCAACTGCTTCATACAGGAAGGCCTCCTAAATGTAGTAATGCAGAAAATTTTTCCCTTTACCGCCGCGTTGCAAAAGCTTTTTACTCTTACCGCGTAACCATGCTCCCGGACGTTACCCCGGGCGTTACCTTTATTGACGGAACCTTGTGAAAGCGCTCTCTCACCTCGTTGTGTTTCTGGAACTGCAAAGCCACCTTGAAAGCGAGCGACAGGTGAGCGGCCATTTTCATGACCCGGCCTTTCATCGGATTTGATCTGACCGCTCATCTGACTGCTCATTGAACCGTGTAAATCGCACGAACAACGCTGCTGGCTCCATACCCGTTACCGCCGGCAACCGCTTCAATGGTGGTTGTTCCGACGCCGGCCGGAATCGCCGAAGAATAGGCCGTACCGGCCGTGCACACTCCAGCCGTGCTCACGGCTGGCGCAGTACCGTTAGTGGTGTAGCAAATCGTTACACCCGGCGCGGTGTCCGCCAACGTCACCGACTGTGCCGTTTTGTACGTCCCGGCACCGGGCGAGAACGTCGGAGAGGAAGCCTTAAGGGTGTAGACCGCGCTGGTAACGCTGCTCTCCGAGAGTAGATGGGAGTCGAACGCGGAGACAGCTTCCAGGGTTTCGCTCACCGACACTGGGACCGAGCACGGGCTCGAGCACGATGTGGACGAAGGAGTCGGTGCCCCGTTGAAGGCGTAGTAGATGGTCGCACCGGGACTGCTGCTGTTGTCGGTCACCGTCACCGTCTGGGGTCCGGTGTATGACCCTCCTCCCGGTGAGAAGGCGGGGGCGAGCGCTTTGATGGTGAATGTACGCGAGGCAACGGCGCTATACGTATAGCCGTTGCCAGCATCGGGAAGGCCCGCATTGTTACCCGCAACAGCCTCCAACGTGGTTGGAACCGAGATCACAAGCGGTCCCCCGTACAGGGTTGCTGTTGACGAGGTCGTCGGATTCGTGCCGTCGGTGGTGTAGTAAATGGGTGCGCCGCTCGTCGTGTCCGACAGCATCACAGTCTGGGGTTTGTAGTAGATTCCGGGAGTCAGTGAGAAGGTCGGAGTAGCCGCCTGAATGTTGTAAACCCCGGTGACTGTCGCGCTGAGGGTGGTGGGGTTGTAGCCAGTGCCCCCGACGGCAACCGCGATAATCTCGGTGTTCTGCGAAACCACAATCGGCGCCGAGTACAGAGTGGAGGAGGTGGTCGGCGTCGTGCCATTGGTGGTGTAGTAAATGGCCGTGCCGGGAGTCGTATCCGACAGCCTCACGGTCTGGGGGGTGGTGTAGGTTCCCGAGGCTAACGAGAGCGTGGGCGTTGCCGCTGTAGGCAGAGTATCAAACCCATGGATGCCGGTTGCTGCATCCGCCAAATAGGTTCTGGTGAAGGCAGGTGGGACGGGGTTCGGCAGGGCTATGCCGTATGGATTCTGGCCCGACCCCGTGCCGCCTCCATGGCATTGCCCGCAAGCGATGTCAACGTCTTGCCAGATCGCATTGGTAAACCCGGTCACTGTGTCTGTCGCCACGTTCAGAGCGTTGGCTCCTGGGGCTCCACTGTAGTATTGAGCCGCCGTTGGGAATGTGTAGTAGTTGGGGTCCACACTAATTCTGAAGAAATGGTTTTGCGGAACTCCCTGGGTTGGATTGCTTGGGTTGGGCGAGGCGGCTTGCATATGGCATACCACGCACGCGCCGGGAACATCGGCGGCCGTTCCCGTCGGGAACGGCGTCCCAAGCCCGACCGGGTGTTTAATTGTCGCCATTAGATTCGTGGTGATGTTGCTATGGCAGCCGCTGCTGCTGCAATTCGACTGCGTGGTGCCCTGAAGGGTGTGATACAGGCTCGGGTTGGCGGCATATTGGGCCGGGGTAGTGACCGTAGTGAAGTGGGGGTCGTGACACCCGATGCAACCCTTGTTCTGGCCGATGTTCGTGCCACTGGTCTCTTCAAAGTACCCGCCTTCAGGTGTAGCTACGGTGGCACTGTAGGTGCCGGAAATGGTAATGGAGAGATCCGGAGAGTTCTGGTGGTTCTGCGTCAAGGTTCCGCTAAACTCGGCATGCGGACCATTCAGGAATGTTGTACCCATTCCGTAAGGGATAGTTGGCTTGTAGATCCACGTAGCCGTGCACGCACTGTAAGGGTTATTCGAAAAGTCAGAGCAGTAACCTTTGTCAACAGCCACAGGGGGGTAAGTTGGTGTTATGGTCCCGCTGCCAGTGGTGCTGACGGTTTCCTCCCGGTGACACTCCATGCACAACGCGGTCGACGCCTGGTCGGTGGCTACCGACGGTATTGTCAGGCCGTCCAATCCCCCGCTACTAGGGTGAGACACGTTGTAGGGGGCGGTGCTAATGTTTACATCCGTGATGTGGCATCTTTCGCACTGCACGCCGGTTAGATACCACGAGGAGGTGCCGCTTGTCTGGTCGGTGGGCCAGCGGCGGAACTGGGCATCAGTAATGGCGGTGTAACCA
>Ga0074045_10001866_pt1 | contig 20005 bp, 21 predicted proteins | sample BogForMeECP23OM2_FD_94442 | JGI IMG/M metagenome (GOLD analysis project Ga0074045, IMG submission 94442) | Bog forest soil microbial communities from Calvert Island, British Columbia, Canada - Bog Forest MetaG ECP23OM2 | ecosystem: Environmental > Terrestrial > Soil > Wetlands ...
AGCTGCTGACAGCCTAGGGGGCAGGCTGGAGCGTGAGGCCCATGGCGGCAAAAGTGGGGCGCGGTGGGGGTAGGGGTGTTTCGACTCCTTCACCCCAGCGTGCCAAAACCGGGCGCCCTGGGGACCCCGATTCCGCCGGGGCTTCACTGCGTGAAGGCCCGGCTCCGCTCAACATGACTGGTCGCAGGTGCAATCCTTCGTGCGGCCGTGGTGAATTTTCCATCCATGGGCGACAATGAAGCGATGATCCACAAAGTCCTCCCCGTCGGGCCGCTGCAGTGCAACTGCTCCATCATCGGCGATGAGACCACGCATGAAGCCATGGTCATCGATCCCGGCGATGACATCGAGGACGTCCTCGCGATCATCAACCAGCACAAGCTGAAGGTGAAGCAGATCGTCATTACCCATGCGCACATCGACCACGTGGGTGGAGCGATGAAGCTGCGCGCGCAAACCGGCGCCCCCATTCTGCTCAATCAGAATGACCTGGCGCTGCTGAAGATGCTCGATGTGCAGGCGAGTTGGGTCGGCATGAGGCCGCCGGGCGCGGTGGAGATTGAGGCCGACCTCAAGCACGACCAGACACTCGAAGCCGGCAGCCTTTCGGCGAATATTTTGCACACTCCCGGCCATACGGAAGGCAGCGTCTGCCTGTACTTTCCCGCGGAGAAGTTGCTGATAGCCGGCGACACACTCTTCGCGCGCAGCATCGGCCGCACCGATCTGCCCGGAGGCTCGTTTGAAAAGATCATCCGCTCGCTGCACGACCGCGTGCTCACCTTGCCCGACGAAACGGTCGTAATTCCCGGCCATGGACCGATGACGACGATCGGGAAGGAAAGGGAAGAGAATCCATTCTTGCGGTGACTGGGACTGTTCTCATAGACGGCTTCGGGGAGAGAGCACGTGCCAATCATGCCTTATTAAGTTTGCACGCGGGTTGCCACCATCTTTCTCAACTGCTATCGAACCAGAAGTGGCCTCCACTGCGGAGGTTGCAGGTTACGTTGAGCGCAGCTAAATTAGTTGCGAGAGTTGGAGCTGAACATGAAAAAGCCCGTCGCGGTCAGCCACCCGGTGGAATCTGCCTCTGCATTCATCGACGAGAAGATCATGGAACTTGGCGACTGGCGCGGGAAGATGCTTGCGAAAGTGCGCGCGATCATACACGGAGCAGACCCTGAGATCGTCGAAGAGCGGAAGTGGGTCAGGGCGACATCGCCGGGGACTCCCGTCTTTTCGCACGGCGGCATCGTCTGCACGGGAGAGACATACAAGAACGTCGTCAAGATTACATTTGCCAAGGGAGCCGCGCTGAAGGACCCTTCCGGTCTATTCAACTCGAGCCTCGAGGGGAATGTCCGGCGCGCGATCGACATCCACGAAGGCGACAAGGTCGATGAAGCGGCCTTGAAGGATCTGATCCGCGCTGCCGTGGCGCTCAATCTCAAGGGCAAGCCCATGCCGAAGGCGAAGCCAGGCGGCTAGGGAGGGCAAGCAGGCTCTTACCGACGAGGAATTCCGGCGAATGTGCAAACTGGTTGAACAGTTGCCTACAAAATAGAAACCCCGCCTTGCGGTGTGCGTAGTTTCTTCGACCGGACTTAGTTCCGCGGGACCGGCGAAACCGGGTGGGCCGACGTGGCGCTTGCTGATTCCAACAAAAACCCCACCCTAGAGCAGAGAACGCGCTAGGATGGGGCACCCTCTGTTATTTAGTACACGCCTTCTTTAGTACATGCCTTCCATGCCGCCGCCGTGGCCGCCGCCCATGGGAGCTTCCTTCTTTTCTGGAATCTCCGAGACTAGCGCTTCGGTGGTCAGCATCAGGCTGGCGATCGAGCCGGCGTTGGTGAGTGCGGTGCGCACTACCTTGGTCGGATCGAGGACGCCGGCTTTGACCAGGTCTTCGTACTCGCCGGTTTGGGCGTTGAAGCCGAAGTTCGGGTCCTTCGAGTCGTAGACCTTGCCGAGGACGACTGCACCTTCTTCGCCGGCGTTTTCGACGATCTGGCGCAGCGGCTCGGTGATGGCGCGCTTCACGATGTTGACACCGATCTGCTCGTCACCTTCGAGTTTCAGCTTCTCGAGGGCCGGGACGCAGCGCGCGAGCGCCACGCCGCCGCCGGGGACAACACCTTCTTCCACGGCTGCGCGGGTTGCGTGCATGGCGTCTTCGACGCGGGCTTTCTTCTCTTTCATTTCGGTTTCGGTTGCGGCGCCGACTTTAATGATGGCTACGCCACCGACCAGCTTCGCCAACCGCTCCTGCAGCTTCTCGCGGTCGTAGTCGCTGGTGGTCTTGTCGATCTGGCTGCGAATTTCCTTCACGCGGCCTTCGATCTCGTTGTGCTTGCCCTTGCCTTCGACGATGGTGGTGTTGTCCTTGTCGATGGTGAGCTTCTTAGCCTGGCCTAGGTCGCTCACCTGGACGTTCTCGAGCTTGATGCCGAGATCTTCGGTGATGGCCTTGCCACCGGTGAGGATGGCGATATCCTGCAACATGGCCTTGCGGCGATCGCCGAAGCCAGGAGCCTTGACGGCCGCGACTTGCAGCGTGCCACGCAGCTTATTGACGACTAGAGTCGCCAGCGCTTCGCCTTCCACGTCTTCAGCAATGATGAGGAGCGGCTTGCCGCTCTTGGCGATCTGCTCGAGCAGCGGGAGCAGGTCTTTCATCGAGCTGATTTTCTTTTCGTGGATGAGGATGTAAGCGTTCTCCTGAACGGCTTCCATGCGCTCGGGGTCGGTGACGAAGTACGGAGAAAGGTAGCCGCGGTCGAACTGCATGCCCTCGACTACATCGAGCTGGGTTTCGAGCGTCTTGGCTTCTTCAACGGTGATGACGCCGTCTTTGCCGACCTTCTTCATGGCCTCGGCGATGATCTTGCCGATGGTCTCGTCGTTGTTGGCGGAGATGGTGCCGACCTGGGCGATGTGATCGCCCTGGATCTGCTTGGAGAACTTGTCAAGTTCGCCGGGCTTGCGGTTGCCTTCCTTGTCGAGGCTGCCGCAAATGGCGACGATGGCTTTCTCGATGCCGCGCTTGAGGGCCATTGGATTGGCGCCGGCTGCGACCGTCTTCACGCCTTCGCGGAAGATGGCCTGGGCCAGAACCGTGGCGGTGGTGGTGCCATCGCCGGCGATGTCGCTGGTCTTGCTGGCGACTTCGCGGACCATCTGAGCGCCCATGTTTTCCTGCGCGTCCTTCAGGTCGATTTCCTTGGCTACGGTGACGCCGTCCTTGGTGATGGTGGGCGAACCGAATTTCTTTTCGATGACAACGTTGCGGCCCTTGGGGCCGAGAGTAACCTTCACAGCGTCAGCCAGAATGTTGACGCCGCGGAGAATGGCCTGGCGGGACTCTTCTCCGTGAATAATTTGCTTTGCCATTTTCTTTATCTCCTAAATTGATTGCAGCTGAACGCTGCAGAATTTCTGCTTGGGCCATCGCTAATCGGCTACTAGCTGTTAGCTCTTAGCTTCTAGCTTGAAGCCCAAAACCAGTGTCTTTCCGAGAAACGGCTAAGATCGCTCACGAGACGGGGCAAGCCCCGTCTCTACGGCGTGTTTCACGCCGTCATTGCGTAACTAGCGGCGGGTGCCGGCGGTTTCTTTTTTTGCCGCGCCGCTGAGCACGCCGAGTACTTCTTCTTCGCGCATGATGATGAAGTCTTCACCGTCGATCTTGATCTCGGTGCCGGAATACTTGCCGAAGAGAATGCGATCGCCGTCTTTCACATCGAGCGGACGAACCTTGCCTTCTTCGCTGATCTTGCCTTTGCCGACGGAAATGACTTCGCCTTCCTGCGGCTTGTCCTTCGCGCTGTCGGGGATGATGATGCCGCCGCGGGTGGTTTCAGCTTCCTCTACACGACGTACCAGAATGCGGTCGTGCAGGGGGGTAAACTTAGTTGCCATGGTTGTTGCTCCTTTCAAATGGTGGTTGGTTTTTTGAATGCTTGGTAGCACTTTTCTTGCTTGTTAGCACTTTAGGCTTATGAGTGCTAATTGTAGAGATGTGAGTGGGGAGTTGTCAAGCTGGGACGTGGTTTTTGATGGGTTGCGCCGGGCACTCTGGCGCGTCCAACTGGAATGCCGAGCTCAGTTTGAACGACAGCAGGCGGGAAGTCGGAGGATCAATGCCAAGGCACATCGCTACTATCTCCTGTGTTATCTGTAGCTTAATCGTAACATTGTCATGCAATAAGGCAAGCCGGCCCAGGATCAGCCAAGACGAACTGGTCCGAAGAACCCAAGAGTTGGTCGACTCGGTCGCACCGGGAGACCAAGCGCCCTGGAACAAGTACTTCGACGACGACGCGATGTTCTTTGATGAAAGGGGCGAGAACATGAATAAGAAGGAGCTGGTTGCAGGCATCACTCCGCTGCCGCAGGGCTATTCTGGCACCATCAAGGTGGCCAATGCCAAGAGCCACATCCAGAGCGATGTGGCGATTCTCAGCTACGACCTCAATGAGACTGAAATCGTGTATGGGCAGAAACAGATGGCGCGCTATCACGAGACCGATACCTGGATGCGCCGCGATGGACAGTGGCAAATTGTGGCCGGACAGGTGCTCCGCTACTACGAAGACCCGGCCCCCGGCGAGGCCGATGCGAGGGCATTCGCGGATTATGTCGGGACGTACGAAGCAGCCCCAGAGAAGACCATGACGGTCTCAAAAGAAGGAAAGCAGTTGTTTCTTCAGCGTGGCGATCGGCCCAAGGCCGAACTGATTCCAGAGGCGGGGCCGATTTTCTTTCGCAAGGGCGTGGAAGGGCGAATTCTGTTCCGCCGTGGCCGGAACGGCAAGGTGGATGAACTGATTGACCGGCGGAATAATGAGGACGTTATTTGGAAGAAGGAGGGGTAGATTTGGCGTGTTCGGCTCTAGGTACTCGGTGACAGGCCGGGGCCTGGCGGGCCGCGTTTCTGAGTGACGAAACGGCACAGCGGCTGAAACCGCATGAAGATCCGAAAATGTGGATGGTCCGATCGTAATAGTGATGAATTTCGCAACAAACCGGTGGGCTGTCGCCGGTATCGATCTCACCGAGTACGGTGCGCGAGGAAGATTCGGGACTGTCCTAACAGTGCTTTGATTTCGTAAACCACTGGTCAATATCGAACAGACTCCATCGCAGCCCTGCTATACGCTTTAGTACATGAACAGGCCGTCCATTTGCGCTAGCGAATGTGCATTGGCTCATGTCGTAAACAATAAACTCAGCGTCGTCATGGCGATGTGCGACCGACTCTCTGAGCATACTACTGATCGAGAAATTCTGGCTGGCCTGCGCGTGATCCATATGGCAGCGCAAGCACTAGGGGACGAGTTCAACAAGCCTTTGGGTCGAAGCACAGGCGCGTAGCCTCAGTAGTCCCGCCACCAATCATCAACGCACTATTTAGGACAGTACCGGAGATTCGGACAAGCTCCTGATTTCATTGCCTGATCTTTTCTTCGAACCTGGGAAGCGAGGCCGACCGATTCTGTGTTGTTGAAGTTTGGGTGCGAAAGGGCGGCCGGCAGAATCGGCGTCCCTTGCCATTTTGCCCGCAGGCGATGCTCCGCCAAGCAAGACCAGGGTGTTCCAAAAACCAAACAATTCGAGAATAGAGAGGCACATAGGGGCGGAGATCACAAAGAATTGTGCGACTCTCACACAAATAAGTGATGGAGATCACTCAGTCATGTGGCAAAATACGCAGCCGTAGCCTAAATCGCAATTAAACGCGGCCTATACCGAATCCAGGCGATTGTGGGAAACAGCCTGATTCCAAAGGGCGATGGGCTTGAAAGGAGGGGGATACGCAGAAGGCACTGAGATTGGCCCACAGGTTGCCCTAGGCAAAATGCGGGCTGAGCAAACCAACGCAAGTAGAGAGAGAGAAAGGACGACCGTATGGCAAGTGCGACTTTGGCAGTAGCGAGAACAGCGGGCTCCAGTTTTCGATATTTGGCGGATGCGCAGGCGAAGGCGAATTCCCCGTATGGTCTGCCGATCGTCGACGATATGCGTGATTTCCAACTCGGTGATCAGAGTTTTTTTGCCGGCCTCGAGAGCGAAACGATGGAAGACTTCAACCGGATTCAGCATACGAGTTCGTATCCGGAAGGCGCGGTAGTGCTGATGGAGGGACAAGCGGCGCGGGGCGTCTACATCGTGTGCCGCGGACGAGTAAAGCTGATGACGACGAACAGCGAAGGCAAAACGCTGATCGTGAAAATTGCAGGGCCGGGCGAGGTGCTGGGGCTGCAATCGGTGGTGATGGAAACGCCTTATGAATTGACGGCGGAGACGCTGCAACCGAGCCAGTTGGCTTATGTGGGGCGCGAGCAGTTTCTTAAATTTCTGAAAGCGCACGGGGATGCATGCCTGCGGGCAACGCAACATTTGAGCAGCGATTGCCAGGCGGCGTACGAGGTGATCCGGTCGATCGGACTGTGCCATTCGGTGGCGGGAAAGCTGGCGCGGCTGCTTAATCAGTGGTCGTCGGAAGCGCGCGTGAGCGATGGCGTGGTGCGGATCAAGGTCGCGCTAACCCACGAAGAACTGGCGCAGCTGATCGGATCGTCGCGAGAGACAGTGACGAGAATTCTTGGGGACTTCAAACGGCGCGGCGTGGTGGAACTGAGCGGCGCGACGTTGACGATCCGGAACCAGGGTGCGCTCGATACGCTGTGCGTATCGTAGCGAGTTGAGTTGTGGTCGAGTACCGCGGCGAAAGGCCCTCCCCCGAGTTCCAAAGCCGCGGCGGCGGGATCACAAGGTGTAACGCCTTTAGCGCGGCAAAAACTGGCCGCCGGCGATTGCGATCCTCCTCCCCCAGCACGGTGAAACAACCCGTGCTGGGTTCTTTTTTTCGGGCAATTGTCTCTTTGTGTTTCAAATCCTCGTTTCAGGTCGCGGGATCCGATTGTCATTGGGTTCGATATAATCCACAGCTGCGGATGCCCACGCGCATCTCTACTTTCAGGACCTTTCCGTCGGATATGTTGTAAGGGACGAAGTAGATGGCTGGATAGAAGGGAATCATGAGGAAGCTGGCGGTGCTGGCGGTTATGGTCGGCCTGGGGATGGTCACGGTGGGAGCCTGGGCGGCATGGGCGCAGGATGATGAAGACGAAGGCCCGATGTCGAACATGCACTTTGTGGTGGTGCGCGACTGGAATGGCAAGCCGGTAAAAAATGCGGCGGTGGTGCTGCATCCGGTAACGAGAAAGGGCAAGCAGGCCATGGGCGGGATGGAGCTGAAGACGGACGATGGCGGGAAGACAGGGATTGACGGGATTCCGTATGGGCCGCTGCGGGTGCAAGTGCTGGCGGAGGGCTTCCAGACGTTTGGCGAAGACTACCAGGTGAATCGGGCGGAGATGGAGATTACGATCAAGCTGAAGCGTCCGGTGAAGCAATACTCAACCGCGGGCGTTCAGGAGAGCGTGAAGAAGCCAGAAGAGAAGAAGGCGGGCGACAACAAAGCGCAGGAGCAGAAGCCGCAATGAGAGGTCAGAGGTTAGAGGTCAGATTGAAGATGGACAAAGAGCGGATTCACTGTATCGAGGGGGAATTTCAATGAGAAAGCGGGTGGAGCTTCTGGCCGTTGGCTTGGCTGCGATCCTGGCGCTGGGTGTGGCCGGGCGGGCCTGGGCTCAGGAGGATGAAGGGCCGATGGCGCTGGTGAGGGTCGTGGTGCTGCGTGAGGCGAGCGGAAAGCCGGTGAAGGATGCGAAGGTTGTGTTGCACCCGGTAAATCGGAAAGGGAAGGCGACGAAGGGAGAACTCGACCTGAAGACGGATGCGGAAGGGCGTGCCAGTATCGACGGGATTCCGTATGGGTCGATCGAGGTGCAGGTGCTGGCGCCGGGGCTCCAGACATTTGGAGCCGACTACGAAGTCAAGCAGGCCGAGGTGGAGATTACGGTGAAGCTAAAACGGCCGGGCGGGCAGTATTCGACCTATGAAAATCATGACGACAAGAAGGCGCAGTAGCGAGGGCAGAGGTTCCAGGCCAGATTGCTGAGGTCAAAAGCGAGTTGCCCAAGTCAGAATGCGGAAGTCAGATTGAAGAAGTGAACTTTGTTCCTCCCCGTTGTTTCCCCCAAAAATCTATTTTGTCCAGGCATGACGAGAGGCTTTCCCTTTGAATCGATGAGTGGCCCGCCAGAGCGGGGACGGGCTGCGGGTTTTAGCACGTGACAGGACAGGCCGCGTCTCCTACAATCTCAGACCAAGCTTTTGGTGAACTATGGGGTTGCAAGAACTGACAGTCGAGCGCTATGAGGGAGTGGCGGAGGATCAACGGATCCTGCTGCTGAAGGGGCCGATCACGATCGAGACGACGCCGCAGTTCGAGCGCGCGTTGCAGAACGAGCAGGCGGAGACGATGATTCTGGATCTGTCCGATGTTCCCTACGTGGACTCGGTGGGACTGGGGTCGCTGGTGGCGACGTATGTGTCGCATCAGAAAAGAGGCCGGTGCCTGGTGCTGACCGGAGTCAGGCCGCGGGTGAACAAGGTGATGGAGATCACGAAAGTGAAGGATTTCTTTGTGACGTTTCCGACGACGTGGGAAGCGGTCGAGGCGCTGGCGAACACGGGGAATGCGTAGGGGCAGGTCAGAGGTGAGAAGTCAGAAGTTAGAGGGCAGATTGCAGAGGCGAGGGGCGACTGCGCCTAGATGGCCAAGACCTAGCCTTGCACATCATGGTGTCGGACGGGGGCGCTTCCGTCAGACACGCCTGCTAGGGTTCTCGCGCAGCTATTACCTGTTTACAAGAGTTGTTTGCGCCGCTACTATGTCAGGCCACGTGGGGATGGTCCTGACCACTTGCAACCGAGGCCATCCAACCGGTCGTGCCGAAGTCGGCACAGCCGCTTCAATACACTTCAAAAGGAGACAACTGATGAGAATAGTGCTGCTGACTATTGCCGCTCTGCTGGCACCGATCTGGGCCAGCGCGCAACACATTGATGTGATTCAGTTCAAGTTGAAGGAGGGCTGCACACTGGCGAACTACGTGACCCTCAAGAACGACTTCAACGGGCAGTGGGGAAAGAGTCATGGGTATATTGCGGAAATTGCTTCCCCGCTAGCCAGCAACGATCTTGGTTCCCTTTATTGGATCGGGCGGACTGCGAATGCGGAGGCCTTTGGCAAGGCATGGGATATCTGGCGCAACGAACTGACCGACCCCACTTCGGTAGCCTCTAAACTGGAAGAGCGTTTCGAGAAGTGCTCGATCGATGAGTCGCGGCGTAGCTACGACATTTACTGAACAGGCCGGGCCAGTCACAGGTCTGGACCGCGTTTGCCCGACCTGTGACTCGACTCGGGGCGGTTGAGCGGTAGGATCGCTGTTTGTGGCCGGGGGGAGGGGCGCTGCCATTGGATTACCTGCTCAAGACTGAGCCTACTGTGTACTCGTTCGCCAATCTGGAAAAAGAGAAGACGACCATCTGGGATGGAGTGACGAATCCGGCCGCGGTGAAGCATCTGCGGGAGATGAAGCCGGGCGAGCGGCTGGTGATTTATCACACGGGAGATGAGAAAAGCGCGGTGGGCACGGCGACGGTGGTATCGGTGGATGCGACCGACGCGCGGAACCCGCAGGTGAAAATCAAAGTGGGGCAGGCGATTGCGGTTCCGAGGACATTGGCGGAAATTAAGGCGCACAAGGTGTTCGCGAATTCTCCGCTGGTGCGGCAGGGGCGGTTGAGCGTAGTGCCGCTGAGCGAAGCGCAGTGGAAATGGCTGGTGGGAGAGTAGACCGTTACTGTTCGCCCAGGTCAGCGCCCACAGTCACCCCAGCACGTGAAAAGCGCTCGTGCCGGGGCCTGACTCCGGGCGCTAACGTGAGGCACCCGCAAGTGAATTGAAGATTGCAGAAGTCAGATTGCAGAAGTAAGTTTCTCTCCGGCGCGTTCGCGACTTCCCGAGAAATTTAGCAAAGCACTTCCTTTGCCGCTATCAGGTGCGCATAACCCGTTCGGGGCAATCTGGTTCAGGGCATGCGTAGGTCAGATGATTGCGCTGGCGATCGATGCTAATGATGAACATGGGACGACCGTGACGGTCGCATTTGGGCTGGTCGGGCGCGAAAGCGGGTGGGACTCCGCGCTGCGGCGTCGAGTAGCCGATGCGCTCGCCGAAGCAGCGATGGCAGAACTTGTCGGTGCAGCGGAAGAACTCGATGGAGAAATCGGAGCTGTAGGGAGCCAGGACAGGCTCCATGGTGCGGAAATGCTGGTCGCAAAGGGGAAGGATGTCGGTCCGCATCGCAAGCGAGTGTAGCACTTGGGGGATGGATCGGAGGAAGTGCTGAATCGCGGAGAGGGCTCTCCGAGCCTCGCTCGGCTGGGCGGGCGGGACGCCCCCACACTAGCTAGCCCAGGTAGCGGAGGGCGTCGACTATGCCGAGGTTGGAAGCGCGGTAGGAGGGGATCAGGCCGCTGACCAGTCCCACAAACGCGGCGACCAGCATGACGACGAGCGCGGTGGCCGCGGTCATGTGCATGGAAAGAGGCAGACCAATGCCGGGACGAGCCATAAAGAGGACCACGCCAGTAGCGCTGAGGACGCCCAGTGCGCCCCCGATGAGAGCGATGGCAATGGATTCGCTGAGTAGCAGTCGCAAAATGCTGCCGCGGGTGAAGCCGAGGGTGCGCAGCACGGCGACCTCGCGCGTGCGTTCGCGGATCGACATGGCCATGGTGTTGGCGCAAACGAGGAGCGTCGTGAAGACGACGGCGCCGCAGATACTGAGGATGAAGGCTTTCACGTTGCCGAGCAGGGCAACGAAGTCAAGCTTGAAGGCTTGCTCGCTCTCGCTTTTGGTGGGAACGGGGCTGCCGTGGAACATGTCGTCAATGGCGCGGGCGACAACGGGCATGTGCGCGGGAGTATCGACGCGGGTGAAATAGAACCCGGCGGTATCTTTGAACCAGTCGACGGATTCCTCCAGATACTTGGTGTGAAAGTAGAGGTTGCTCTGGGGCGGGTCGATGGTGTAAATGCCGCGCAAGGTCAGGTCGAGATTGGCCGGGAAAATGGTTCCCTGAAGGTGAATGTGGTCGCCGATCTTCCAGTTATGTTTGCGGGCGAGGTCGGCGTCGACGACGCAGCCGGCGCGATCCTTTTTCCAGGCGGCGATTTGGTCGGCAGGCATGATCTTGTCGGCGGCCACCTCGAAATATTCGTCGGGATCGGTGGCGAGCTGGGCAAAATAGTTTTCCGGCTTGTCGTTGACGTAGGTACCACCGAACCAGGTCATGGGAACCACATGAACGACGCCGGGAATGGCGCGGATTTTGTCGCGGTAATAAATGGGTAGAAAATTAGCGAGCGAGACTTTATGGCGTGTCATGATGCGGAGCGCGGAGTCGGGTGCGCCTTTGTCGATGTAGAAGCCGCGCCATAGGCACAGCATGATGCTGAGCAGGAGCAGCGAGAAGGCGATGCTGGCGACGGTCAGCAGGCTGCGCCGTTTGTTGCGGAAGGCGGACTTGGTGACGAAGGTGGAGAGGGTCATGGCGGAGCGATAGATACATTTTACCTTGTGGGAGTGAGGTTAGAGGTTAGAGGTCAGATTGCAGAGGTGAGTCGCGGCAGGCCGCAGTGAGATGGCAGAACTCAAGAGTTTGGGAGACGAGGATCTAGCCTCTCTTCGCTCTAGCCTCTCCTGCGAAGGGGTTCTCGATGCGTATGCCCGCGATGGTTTGCCTCGCGTTCAGATCTTCGGAAAGGATGCGGTTGGCGCCGCTCTTAAGGGCTGAGGCGACAATGAGAGCATCCCAAAATCCGATGCGGGATTCGTCCTCGACCTGAAACGCTGTCGAGATGTCGCCAGGCGCGGCACCGACACACCAAATCGCATAACTGTTCACGACCAGACGCGCGGACTGCTTCGACATCGGACGGGGAATCTTGCGCGTGACATTCACATAGAATTCCTGGAGCACCTGCATGCTCAGCACGCCGCTCCGGCCGCTCCATAGTTCGCGGAGAACCCTCTTTGCAGTTTCGTGCTTTTCCTTGGCATCAACGTCGTGCGCATAGATCAGGACATTGGTATCTACAAAGGTCTTAGCGCTCATGCAATTGTTCCCGGCTTACCCGAATCACACCGCCCAAATGGAAGCCTTTGTCGAGAAGCGCCAAGGCCTGGTTTTCGGCGCGCTCGTAGGCTTCCTCTTGGCCCACCAGGAATTCGACCTCCTGCGCAAGGAGACCACTGATGGAGGTCTCACGCCGGGCAGCAAGAATTCTTGCTTTCTTGAGCACTTGCCGGCTGAGACTGATTGTCACGTTCTGCTTGTCGCCATTTCTCGAAGCGGCCATGATTTAGGTGTCGTCCACGTAGTTTACGTGTATCACGTAGGTCACGTGGATGTCAAATTCTCGAAGCCGCACCGAAACTCTTGGCAGCGCACATGGGCAAGTTGCAGCCGGCACCTTACGACAGGTGCTTGCGCAACTCGCGGCGCAGGACTTTGCCGGAGGGGGTGCGCGGGACGGCGTCTACGAAATGCACTTCGCGAGGCTGCTTGTGGTGGGCCAATCGGTCGGCTACGAAGGCGCGGAGCTCGCTGTCGAGCTTGTCGGACGGAGTGAAGCCATCGCGGAGGACGACGAAGGCGCAGGGGATTTCTCCGGCCTCGGCGTTGGGCTTGGCGACTACGCCGCAATCGCGAACCGCGGGATGCTCGAGTAGAACGGCTTCGACTTCGGCAGGAGCTACGGGAAAGCCTTTGTACTTGATCATTTCCTTGCGGCGGTCGAGGACATAGTAGAAGCCATCGGCATCGGTGCGGACGATGTCGCCGGAGAAGTACCAACCGTCGCGTAAAACGGCGGCAGTGGCCTGTGGCTCTTTCCAGTATCCGAGCATGATTTGCGGACCGCGCATGACGAGTTCGCCGGGCTCGCCGGGGGATACTTCGTTGTCGTTGGGATCGAGGACGCGGCAATCGGTTTGGGCGAGCGGCTGGCCGATGGAGGCGGGGCGGCTCATTTCCGGCGGCGCGATGTAGCCCACGTGGGTTACCGGGGAGGCTTCGGTCATGCCGTAGCCCTGGAGCACTGGGATACCAGTGAGGTCGGTGAAGCGGCGGGCGAGTTCGGGGGCAAGCGGGGCGGCGCCGGATTTGATCCAACGGACTTTGTGGTTCTTCGGGAAAGCGCCGGCTTCGGCGGCCTGGCAGAGTGCGTTGATGGCGGGCGGGACCAGGGGCATCATGGTGACGCTTTCCTCGATGAGCAGAGCACAGAGTTTTTGCGGATCGAAGCGGGGCATGAGGACGAGTGTGCCGCCGAGCGTGAGAGTGAGCGTGAGGCCGACGGTGAGTCCGTAGATGTGGTAGAGCGGGAGGAAACAGAGCATAACGTCTTCGGGGGTAAGTGGAGAGGCGTGGGGGCCGAGCATCTGGTAGACATTGGCGACCAGGTTGTGGTGCGAGAGCATGACGCCTTTGGGGAGTCCGGTGGTGCCGCTGGAATAGGGCAAAGCGGCAATGGTCTGGGCGGAGGGCTGGGCAGGCGGGGGGAATTTGGCTGTCGACGGACGAAGCAGATTGGAGAAGGGCTCGCAGCCGGGGCGATCGTGGCGAGTGGTGAAAACGCGGCGGAGAGTGGGGGGTCCGGCGAGGTTGATGTTTTCCAGGAGCGGCGCGTCGGTGATGAGGAAGACGGCGCCGGAATTTTCGAGCTGATAACGAATCTCGCGTTCGCGATAGGCGGGGTTGAGGGGGGTTGGGATCGCACCGGCGAGCGTGGCGGCGTGGTAGGCGACGGCGAACTCCCATGAGTTAGGGAGGAAGATGGCGAGGACTTCGCCCGGAAGCAGGCCGGCAGCGACGAGGCCGCGGGCTACGGATTCGACGAGTTCTCCATATTGCGCGTAGGTGATGCGGCGGCCGCAGGATGTGTCGATGAGAGCGGTTTTGCCGGCGTTGCGCTGGCAGCTTTGCAGTATGACGTCGTGGACGAAGCGGCCGGCGGGATCGGCGTAGAGTTGAGTGCGCAGCATGGGGGGAAATTGTATACGAAGGTTGCGGGCCGGGTGCAGGAAGCATTTGCGGTACAGGCAATCGGGTCCGCCCGGCGGCGGGAAGAGCTTAACCGCAGAGGGCGCAAAGGGAGCGCAGAGCGCGCAGAGGAAATCCTTTTAGAAACGGGACGGGGAGGGCCGAAGGTCAGCTGGCGAGTTTGCGGAGGAATTCCTGCTCGTTCATGCGGTACTTGAAGGCTTTGCGGCCATTGATGAAGACGACGGGGACTTCGTCGGTGTAGCGGCGGCGGACTTCGGGGTCGGAGTCCACGTCCACTTCGCGCCAGGTAAAGCTGCCGTGCCGTTCGAGCTTGACGAGGCTCTCCTTGACGATCTCGCAGAGATGGCATCCTTTGCGGGAATAAAGAACGACCTCGCCCCGGTCTGACATGGGTGGAGTGTAGCAGTTTTCGGTGCGGGCTTCCAAGATGGTTGGAGATTATCTCGTCTTCGCCTCAGCCACGCGGGCGACCGGCGGATTGCGAAATGCAGGTCGTGCTTGAGTATGGCAGGGCTAGGGGCGGTTAAGACTCGGCGTTGGCGCGGTAGGGTTGCCTCCGATGCGCGATTCTAACTGCACACCTTACAAGTTCAGGTGCCTGGTACGACTGTCCTACGGAATCAACTCGAACACAGTCCCGCAGCCGCCTGTGCAGTTGTCGCTGCTACCGCCCTGCCATGTTGTTCCATAGAGGTTGCCTTCCTTATCCCGGACCAATCGGGCCTTGGGATTTGCCCCGTCTGTACAAGTTACACCGACATAAGTTTGGCAGAAACTGTAGAGCACGGTCTCGGTCCATGTGCCGCCCGGTTGCGATGGAGGCTGAAGCTCAAACACCGTGCCGTAGCCGTTAGCTCCACCAGCGAACGTCGTGCCATAGAGGTTACCCTTCGAATCTCGGATCAACCCAGCGTAAGGTTGCGCCCCATCGGTCTCTCCAGAGAACGCATGGATTACGGTCTCCTTCCACTTCCCTTTCGACAGGGCTAGTTCGAAAACGGTACCGCAGCTAGTAGGGTTGCAGGAGCCACCAACTCCGTATTGCGTCGTGCCATAGAGATTGCCCTTCGGATCCCGGAGCAAATCGGCGAGCGGGTTTGCCCCGTCTCCGGAGGCCCCAGTGAAGCTGTAGAGCACAGTCTCCGTTCCAGTCGAAGTTATCTGATATACCGTACCAAACTTAGATGTGCCACCATAGTAGGTCGTGCCATAGAGATTGCCCTTCGCATCTCGGATCAAACCAGCATAGGGAAATACCCCATCCGGTTGGCCAGTAAAGCTGTAGAGCACAGTTTCCTTTCCAGCCGGAGTTACCTGAAACACGGTGCCATAATCGTTACCTACGCCGTAGACAGTTGTTCCATAGAGATTGCCTTGCGAATCTCGGACCAAGTCTCCCTGGGCATAGGATCCGTCGGTCGGCCCATCCACGAAGCTATAAAGCGGCTCCTCTCCGCCTTTCAGCGGTAACCCAAAAACGGTCCCATAGTTGCTGCCCGCACCACCCGAGGTAGTTGCGCCGTACAGATTGCCCTTTGGATCCCGAACCAAGCCAGCGTAGGGCCACGCTCCATCATCTCCGGTGGGCCCCTTGAAGGCGTGCAGCACTGTTTCAGCCCCGATCAGAGGCACCTCAAATACAGTCCCATCTCCGAAACTCCCGCCGTTGAGGGTTGTGCCATAGAGGTTGCCCTTCGCATCTCGGACCAAGCCAGCGTAAGGCTGCGCCCCGTCTTCATTTGAGGTGAAGCTGTGAAGCACGGTTTCTGTTTGCGCTCGCGCTGGGCGAGCGCCCATAAGAAGCAGCGCAAAAAGCACAGCCAGCGCCAGAGCGCCGCGGATGGTTGCGACTGCCAGTTTGGTTGCGTCGAATCTCGGCGCGACAGCGGAAATGTTCAAACGCCCGTTCCTGATCGTTCCCGGTGAGTGCATGGTGCCCTCCGCATAGCTTTGTTCTTTGTCGTCAGCCCTCGGTAAAGTGTATTCCCTAATTGTCGCCGAAATCCCCTTTTTAGGCGCGGGTCTCGTTTTTCACTCCTGGAATTGTCACGCAAGGTAAATAGATGCCCTTTGGTAGGCTCCGTCGGTGCTCTTTGTCACGCGACGATGTGATTGGGGAAAGCCTCACTTCTTTTTCGTTTGAGAATAGGGCGAGCGTAGAATCCGGGGATGGCGAAGAATGCGGGAGCACTTTCGGGGAAGGTCGTGCTGGTGACGGGTGCGGCGAAAAGGCTGGGGCGGGCGATTGCTCTAGCGGCTGCGGATAGGGGTGCGGATGTGGCGATCACTTACCGCCAGTCGGCGCGCGAGGCGCGGGCCGTGGTGGGCGAATTGGCGCGGCGCGGGGCAGAGGCGCTCGCGGTGCGCTGCGATGTGACCGATGAGATCGGCGTTCGCGAGATGGTGCGGGAGGTCGCGGCGACGCTCGGCGGGATTGACGTGCTGGTGAATAACGCGGCAAATTACGAGACGGTGGAGTTTGAAAAACTTACGGTCGCACAGTGGGACGGCATTTTTGCATCGAATGCGCGCGGACCGTTTCTGGTATCGCGGGAGGCGCTGCCGTATTTGAGGAAACGCCGGGGGCGCATTGTCAATATGGGATCGCTGGGCGGGCTGAGGCCTTGGGCGACGCACGCGCATTATTGCTCGTCGAAAGCAGCCGTGCATATGCTGACCAAAGTGATGGCCAAGGCGCTGGCTCCGGAGATTGCGGTGAATGCGGTGGCTCCGGGGATGATTGAGCTGGGAGAGAAGGCGGCGGCTGCGTTCATGAAGCGCATGGCGAAGCAGACGCCGATGCGGCGCAACGGGACTGCGGCGGATATTGCGGCAGCGGTGATGTTCTTTGCCACGGCTCCGTCGTTTATTACCGGGCAGGTGCTGAGCGTCGATGGAGGGATTGGTCTGTAGCGAGGTCAGAGGTTTGAGGTCAGAGGGCAGAGGTTAGAGCGATTGCAGATTGCGGAGGTCAGATTGCAGAAGTGAGAACTTAAGATTCAAAACGCACTCAGCCTCGGGAATGCGGATTTGTTTCTTGCGGCGGGTTCGCGTATTGTTCCGTTTCGACTTGATGAACATCATGAAACGATCTGTGTGGGTAGTGGGGCTGGTTTTTGTGGCGCTGACTTTTGCGGCGAGGCAGGCGGCGGCGCAGGATCGTCCGGAAGAAGGCGGACATGAACTGGAAGTGTGGACGGGCGGCGGACATTCGGTGCCCGGGGGAACGAAGGACACGAACGTTTGGAATGCGGGCGTGCGCTTTGGATGGATTCTTACGGCACCGCACGGGCCGGGCTTTCTGAGCGGACGATTCGAGTATGCGGTGGATGCGGTGCCGCTATTCGTTGTGTTTCAGCGAGCGGATACGGCGTACGGAGCGGGGGTGAACCCGTTTGCGCTGAAGTGGATTTTTGCCACACGGGGTAGCGTGGCGCCATATCTGGAGTTGAATGGGGGCACGCTGTTTACCAACCATGAGGTGCCGGCGGGGACGATTGGAGTCAATTTCACATCGAGCGCGGCCTTGGGAGCGCATATTCTGGGCGGGCATGCCTGGACGGTGGAAGTGCGCTACATGCACATTTCGAATGCGGGCCTGACCACGCCGAATCCGGGGATTAATACGGTGCAGGTGCGGCTGGGATTGGGGAAGTTTTTCGGGAAGAAGTAAGAGAAGCAGGTTTAAACGTTTTAGGTTGCAGGTTTTTCAGCGATGGCGGCGGATTTTGGTTGTCGGCTTCGACCTGCCTCGATAAAATCCTCGTAGTCTCGCGTCTCCGGCCTTTTGTCTTAGGCCTTTCGGGGTGCACGTCATGAACTATTCTGTCCGGCAGTACCCTCCGGCACGGATTCCTTTTCTTTCAATCCTTATTGGCACGTTCCTTTTGCTGTTATCGTGTGCGGCATTTGCGCAGAGCGATGCGGCTGTGGCGAAACGACTGCTTGGCTATTATCCCTCGTGGTCTAAGGACTACAAGGCTCCGTACACTTATTCGGCGGCGCAGATTCCTTACAACGAGCTGACGCACATTGCGCATGCGTTTCTGCTGCTCGACGCGAAGGCCGACGGCACGCTGGATACGCCCGCTGGATTCATCGAGCCAGACTTGATTTCGAACGCGCATGCGGCGGGCGTGAAGGTGATGGTCTCGATTGGCGGGGGAGGCGGTGGCCAGGGCGCCCGCTTCAACAAGATGGCGCGCGTGGAGGGGTACCGGCAGAACTTCGCGCAGAATGTGCACGCTTTTTTGACCGCGAATAGCTATGACGGCGTGGATATTGACTGGGAGGTGCCGAATGCCAAGGACACGTCGGATTGCACGACTTTGATGCAGGAACTGCGCAACGAATTGCCCGCGGGCCAGTGGTTGATTTCGATGGCGACGCCTTCGGACCCGCGGACGTATGGGCAAGGATTTGATATTCCGGCGCTGGCGCCGCTTGTAGATTTCATGAATGTGATGACATATGACTTTACGGGATCGTGGGCGGGTTACGCGGGGCTGAATTCTCCGCTGTATCAGGATCCGGCGGACCCGATCCAGAGTGGCAGCCTGAAGACTTCGATGGATCTTTATGCGAATACCTATGGCGTTCCGCTGGAGCAGATGAATATCGGAACGCCGTTTTATGGCTATGTGTTTAACAGCGTGGATGCGTTGTGGGCGGCGTGCGGCAAGTGCGTGTCGAGTGAGCAGAATTATGGGAGCTACATTGAGCCGCTGCTGCATTCTTCGGAGTGGAAGAAAGAGTTCGATAAGAGCGCTCAGTCTCCTTATATGGTGAATTCGAGTGCGGGCAAGTTCATCACTTACGATAACGAATCGTCTACCAGTGCCAAGACGCGCTACGTCATGAAAGAGCGAAGATTCGGCGGCGTGTTTATGTGGGAGCTGAGCGCGGACTACGACGGGAAGTCTCAGGAGTTGATGACCGCGATGTATAAGGCGTGGGCGGCGGCGAAGTAGGGCAGAGCAGCTCGACTTCGCTCAGGATGAAAACTCCCCATGGAGCGAGTTCTTTAGGCGCAGCAAAGCCCACCCTAGCGCGGCGATTCCTGCAGCCCAGACTGCAAATGCAATCCTTACTACCCATGCCGGCGCTACTCCTACTCTGCGCAGCAAAAATGGCAGGAAATTCCAGCATGTGATGTGGACATAGTCCCAGGGATCCTGCGTCATGGAAACGTTGTTCAGGCCCCAGGCATCCATTTTGCCGAGAGCGAAGGCGGCGATATTTTTGAAGCGCAGGGCGATCACGAATGTTGGATGACCCAGCGTTTCCATCTGATAAATCTCCAGCGGCAACCAGAAGGCTAGAGACGCAAGCTGGATCAGTAGACTGGCGACGATCAGAGCAATTCCGGCGCACCAGACCCACTGGCCTAGATTCGCGCGGTATTGCAGCAGTAACGGTACGGCGATCAACGCAACTAATTCCACCGTGGTCGAGACATAGCGGTCGCCCCAGGCGAAGTCGCCGGCCCAGAATGTGTAGCGGGCGTAAAAGCTGATGTAGGCGAGCAGCAACAGGAGAGAGGTTATTCCATAGGCGCGGAGTTCCGGGGAAAGCCGCTTCCACAAAATGATGAGCAGGGCAATCGCCAGCACGAGCAAGGGGTCGAACAGGAAGATGGATTTTCCCGGTTTGAAGAGCGCTCCGGCAAAGCCGAATTGAAAGGGCGTGCTCCAGGGATAATTGGCGGGGAGGGTCGGATCTTGCAGTCGTGCCTCACGCGCAAAATTTGTGACGTAGGTGGTGGTGAAAGATTCGAAGCGATAAAAATTGTAGACGCGGTCGATGAGCAGGGAAAAGGCATAGACGGGAGCGGCAACCTTGACGTACTCGAGCAGGCGCGGCCATAGAGTGCGCATGCCGGTGCGCTCAAACCATAGGACGAACAGCAGGAATACACCTGCTGCGATGAGATCGAGGCCGGTGGTCA
>Ga0074045_10001867_pt1 | contig 20002 bp, 22 predicted proteins | sample BogForMeECP23OM2_FD_94442 | JGI IMG/M metagenome (GOLD analysis project Ga0074045, IMG submission 94442) | Bog forest soil microbial communities from Calvert Island, British Columbia, Canada - Bog Forest MetaG ECP23OM2 | ecosystem: Environmental > Terrestrial > Soil > Wetlands ...
GGCGGTGATCGGAACCGGAGTGCACGCGGTCATGGGATCGGGCGGCGCTCCGGAAGGCGTGATTACAGCGGCTGCGATCCGCTGCCTGAACGGATACATGCAGGGACGGCTGGTGATCGACAAGCCGGAACTCGAAGAGCGCATTGCGAAGATGGGGATCAAAGACAAGAAGAAAATTTATGAAGCGGAAGACCTGGCTCCGGGGAAACAGATGATCTTCGCCGCAACCGGCGTGACCGAAGGCGCGCTGCTGAAAGGCGTCCGCTTCTTCGGCGAAGGGACGCGGACTTCTTCGGTGATTCTGACGTTGCGGACGGGACGGGTGCGGTTTATTGAGAGCATCCATTTGGATAAGGGGCCGGATGTGAAAGTGAGATTCTCGTAGGGCAGAGGTATATACAAAGTGTTTCACGTGAAACACTATGCAGGCTTAATTGTGCGTACAAATGTGTATGGAATAAGGCGAAGAACAAGCGAAAGATTGAAAACCGCGAGATCCCGGTTAGCCGGTGGGGCTTGTAAGTCTCTGATAACGCTCAGGCGCTGATTTGGTCAAAAAGCCACAGACGAGTATGTTTTACACTGTAGTTACTACATAGTCGTCATTTGGGCAGGCGCGGCATCTCGGTTGAGTGTCCGCTTGGGCAGTCGTCCACGCGAGCAGGGAAAATAAGATGCCTGCCTTTTCGAGCTGATTTCCAAGTAAAATACTCTCATGAACTTGACTCTCAGCGCGGTCTACGAGGAAGTCCCGGAGTCTGAAGGTGGCGGTTATGTTGCCTACACGGAGGAACTGCCGGGTGCGATTTCAGAGGGTGACACGCTGGACGAGGCGCGTAGAAATCTCCGCGATGCTATCGAGATCTTGCTGGAGGCTAATCGGGAACTAGCCAGTCAGTCACATCGCGATTCAGTGAAGTGGTTCCCAGGAATTTTGCTTTGATGGATCGAGACTGAGCAGCCTATCGAGATCGACTCGCGCTTCTGATGGTAACCTGAAGTGATATGAGTCGCCCTCCGAGATCGCGTAATACTCAAAACTTTCGTAGGGCATCCCGTCGTTCGCATAGAGACAATAGAGGTGTGGAAAAGGATAGTACTCGTCGCCCCGCAAATCGTAATGTCGAATGTTACGCCAAGGGATTCTTCCAGTCTTGAAGACCTTTACGGGCCAGAACCCGTGCGAAAAGTTTTCTTCCGCTCTGTCCTCTGGGAGCGCGCTCCAACTCTTCGTGAACTCAGATACGAGCACGTATTCGATGTTCAGAATGCCCTCAATGCCGTTGAAGTAAAAATCGAAGACCTCTAGCTTAAACCAGCCGCTCATCCCCGGGCTTGGATCAGAATTCGGATATGTCGTGTCGTCGACCCGATGGACGATGAATTCTGTTTCCCGAAATTTCCGGTACTGAGCAGAGCCGGGACCGGTCGGCATGCGATCGCTTGGGGGCTTCAAAAACGCTCTGGTGAGTTCGTCACGAAGTCGGTGGTTCCGCTTGAGTTCTTCTTCCGCTTTCGGCGCGGCCAATAAAGCCCTCATATTCGTCTTACCGATTCGTGCCCGAGCTTCTCGTTCGGCTTGAGTTTTCCACTTCTTCAAGAGCTCAGTCGTGTACGCCACAGTATCGCTATCGATCAGCTTTGCGCATGTCTGGCAAAGCCAAATGCCATTTGCCGAACTTCGTCTTTCCCTATCCGTCAACTGGGAGTCGTACCTGGGGCCTCCGAGAGATGCAGCCGTGATGTGTGCCCCCACCCCGACGTTGACCGCCCTCTCCGGCTCGGATTTAGGCCCGCTTGTGTAGGCGCGGCACTCAGGATTCGAGCAATGTAGACCGACCCTCTGTGCAAGCGAGTTACATACGGCTTGGCTGAAGTCTGCCCTCACGGCGTCCTTTCATCGCAGCAATAATAGCAATATGGCGAGGTGCGACTGGGAACAACTGGGGACAGATCGGGCGTTCGCCAATTTCCATTCGTCGAAAAATTGGGAAGCGTCCCGTCTGTCCCCGGTTTTCACATATCAGAGTTAGGGGACTACTCTTTTCCTTCCTGTTTTTCAAAGCACGTTCGGGTTTTTCGAAAACCAGTCGCGGAGTTGCTCGATCTTTTGCAGTGCGTAGGGAAAAGCGAGATACGAAAGCCGAACAGTGTCGTCTGAAATCTTCTCGTTCATCGGATGTACCGCGTTATTCCGTTGAACTTGGACCGCCTTAATCAGCGACACAAGGTGATCATGGCCCCCATCAAATACCTCAAAAGAGCGACCCGGCAAGTTATTCGCTTGCTCTAAAACGTTCCTCATCTGAAAGAATAACTCTGTGAGATCGCGCCGCGTGAGAGCCGTAGTGAATTTTACTTTCCACTTCGGCGTGGAAATGGCGTCCAGCATCTTCTCTGCGAGCATGTACAGCGCCTTCTCAGAAGCCGCGCCCACCATAACGGCCGCCGCCCGAAATCTGTCGTGCTCGAGTGTGCCAAGTCCCTCCACTATGTATTCCCGAACAACTTCATCCAGATTCGGGACCATCCTCTGCAATGCGGCGATGTATTCGGCAGGCAGCTCTGGAATAGGTTCATGCCCATCAACCCACTCGCGGCCCCGCGTAGTCAGTTCCAGGCGCAGACTATCCAATGAAGGGAAACTCCTGGAAGCTGGGATCGCTAAATCGCGACGTTGAAGGTATAGCCACGCTTGAACCGCAGATTGTCTAAGGCTGTCAGGGTCGTTGTTGTGGGTGAACTCGGGATTGTCCGGATTATTTGTTGCAGGGGCGCGTTGTCGCCGCACTTGTGCGCCTGATTTTTCCAATTCTGTCCATGTCGCGTTTACGAATGCGGTGAGCGTAAAGCTCGATTTCACTTGGCGCAGCCCCGACCGCACAAACGGCAGGATGGACGATAAGGTGTACTCCAGCATCGAATCAGATCATATCGGATAACGGTCGCCGGAAAACACCATCACACGCCATAGCGCTCCTCTATTGATGTGGAGACGGGTGGCCCACCTTTAACGATCTTTCCGTACGCCGTTCCCACCGGCTGGTGGGACGGGCGAGGACGCCCGTCGCTCCATTAACTGGAGTGCGGCGGCCCACTTCTCGAAAAGCGCGAGAAGTGGGGCACCCCCGTTTCTTTCTCTGCTGACGAAAAGTAGCTGGGGTTTATGTCCCGCTGGCGGAAGCGGGCCACCCGCCGTTTTGCCTGAATTCATTTTGTGCCCTCTCTAACAATCGTGGCCGAAAACAATCCAGAAAGGAGATCGCTCATGCCAGACTCGGGTCGGGGGGCTCGACGTGGGGCAGGCCGCAATGTTTGCTCACGGATGCACTGAAGTCAAGAAGAAACAATTGCGGAGGAGACGACGCAGGGTGGACTGAAGGTTAGTGCGGGGGTAGGGGTCCTTCGACTCCGTCACGATATGCGCTTTGCGCATATCCTGGCTCCGCTCAGGATGACAATTATATTGTAAATAATTATAAATAAACAAGATAATTTTCTGATATTATCTGTACGAGTCCTGCACAGCTACAAGGATTCAAGGACTTACAGAAAAAACCTGCACGGAATCTGCACAGAACCAGTCAAACAATGGAGGCGAATATGGCATTCGTCACCGAAAAAGAGGAACTAAAGCCCGGCCTGATTCTCTTCCGGCGCGGCGATGTGGAGCATCGCATGTGGTATTGCCGCATGAAGATGCCGAAGGCCGACCGTTACAAGACGGTTTCGCTCAAAACCTCCGATAAAGAAGCGGCGCGGGAACGCGCCTTCGATCAGGACGCGGACATCCGCTTCCGCATCAAGCATGATGTTCCTGTGTTCAATCGCCCCTTCCGCGAAGTGGGGCGAGAGTATCTGCTGACCCAGGAGGCGCGGGCGCAACGCGGGGAAATCAGCAAGGCGCGTCCTAAGAAGGTTCGCGCCATCATCGAAGGAACTTTAGACCGATATGTAGGTTCCACGCAAGTTCACCTTATTGGAGATGAGCTTTGGGGTGGCTATCCGGCATGGCGGCGGGTGAACGGCGCGGGGCGCAACAAGCGCAACGGCGTTCGGGAGGTCAGCGACGAGATGGCCCAAGCCTTCGCTGACAATGAAGCCGAGCGCCGCACTAAGGTTCAACACACGCTTGGCATCCGGGTTTTGAAACCAATTGAAGTCAAACCTTCCGATGAGCGGGTGGTTCCTTTTATCAGCGATTCCACCATCCGCTTTGAGATGTCCATCTTCGGCGCGGTGATGAATTACGCCATCAAGAAACGCTATGTTCCTGCCAGCCAGCGTTTCGACGAGCGCCCGAAGCTCAAGACGATGCGGCGGGACGAGTTCACGCTGGAGGAATACCGCAAGCTCCACACCGTAGGCCGCAAGTGGATTGGTGAGGCAGATAAGCCGTCAAGCATTTGGTATCGCACTGTCACCTACAACATGATCCTGATTGCCTGCAATACCGGCATGAGGCCAGCGGAGATGAAGAATCTCCGCTGGCGCGACATCATGCCTGCCAAAGACCGCGAGGGACGAGAGATTGTTGTCCTGTTCGTGCAGGGTAAGGGTAAGTCACGCAAGCTGGTTGCCCCCAAGAGTGTTGGAGAGTATTTAGAACGCATCCGCGCAATCTCCAAAGCCACGGAACCGAACGACGGAGTGTTCACCAATGTCACAGGCAAGCCTGCAAAAACTCTCTACGGCAGCTTGATTATCGATCTACTGAACGAAGCGAATTTGCGCGAAGGCACGCAGGGCGTGCCGCGCTCCACGTATTGCTTCCGGCACACCTACGCCACGCTGCGATTGCAAGAAGGCGTGGACGTGTATTTCCTTGCCGAGCAGATGGGCACTTCCGTCCACATGATCGAGGAGCACTACGGGCATGTGAACACCATCAAGCACGCCGACCGCGTATTGCAGGGCATGGCGGGATGGGAACTGCCGCACCCGGAGCCGGATGAGGCCAGGGCCAAGGCATCGAAAGCGGCAGCAACCCGCGATCAGTCCAAGAGAGGTCAGCGCAACAAACCGCGCTGACCGTGAACCTCCCGAAGCCGTTTTTGCCGGAGCCGTGGCGGAGGCAGGCGCAGGGAGGCAATCGTTCCCTGTTCAGCTTGAACTCTTCTCTCTATGAGATTTTTCTGATTTGCCGCTGCCCCGCCGGGGCGTTCTTAGCGGCAAATCTCCGCGCACGAGCCGCCGCTGGCGGCTGTTCTTCGTGCGCTTTGTGCCGAGAAGGGTGCTCCACCTTTCCGCACTCCAACCGCTCGCAATACGGGGTGCTTTCGGCTTCCCGTGGGACCCATGACAGTCGCGTTCCAGTGAGAACGGCACAAGCATGGTGCCGACTTTCGCCTTGCATTCGCCCGCGCTCAGTGCTACTCTGGCGGCGAGGTGCGCTAATGGCGGCAGGGCGAATTATCTACGGGCGGACGCCCAAGCGGAAGCCGAAGCACCGGGGAATCCTATTGCGTGGATTGCCACACGGCCCGACTGGTGCGGGCGAGGGTATCGGCTTTGACCGGAGCATTGAGCTGGAGGGCGAGAAACTGAGGCAGAAGTATCCAAGCCTTTCCGCCCACATAGACGGCGTGGTCGCCGACTTCAAAGAGCGGAACCGTGCCGGGCAGTTCCATGATTGGCTGGATACGATGTTTGAGTTCATTGATGCCGTGGGCAAGCCCCCACCTCGCAAGCGCGTAAATCCCTCGGGCAAATCCGGGTACTACAAGCGGTGAAGTTGAAGGCGTTGGGCTGCTCATCAGGAGTCCCATAAGTGAGGGTTGTCACACACAGGGAATCGACCTACGTTGGCCGCTGCATTTATTGCGGAACGACTCAGGGCAAGCTAACTGAGGAGCACGTCTCTCCGTATGCTCTAAATGGGTGTATTACGCTGGGCGATGCAAGTTGCCAAGACTGCTGTAGAGAGACCACGAAGATCGAAGAGTATGTGCTCCGGCGTATGTGGGGTGCCGCTCGTGCGGAGATGGGCTACCGCACAAGAAACAAGAAAAGCGCGGACGAATTGTATCCCCTCACCGTGGTTCGAAACGGCATCAAATCCACCCGCAAGGTGCCGCTTAAAGATGCGTTGAAGATTATCGAGCTGCCCATTTTCAAGCATCCCGCAATCCTTGGCGGAGGGGTCGCACCGGATCGAATCGAGTGCATTTTTAAAGATCAGTTTGTTCTTGTCGAGAAAAGGGAGGACCTGGCGAAAAGAATTGGCGTTGGCGAAGTGTGCCCACCGGACTTCGACCCAGACATTTTTGCTCGCTTTGTTGCAAAATGCTCTCTTGGCTACGCGGTTGAACGGTACGGGATTGATGCGTTCGAGTCCATCTACGTCCAATCGGCCATACTCGGAAGCGCGAAGAACATTGGACTGTGGGTCGGTTCGCCAGACTTCCGGGAGTTCCCGGTCCGCAAAACCCCAATGTCGGGAGGCTTCAAAATCCTTTTGGACAACGATGTCCTGGTGCGAATCAAACTCTTTCCGCGTTTCGATGGTGCTGAATATGTCACGGTAGTTGGAAAGATGAGACAGTTTCACGCCGATCAGTACCGCCTCATCGTTCATGCCGCCGCCATCGCGCAGAGAGCCGTGGACCTGATTCTCGGCAGCACGTTTGAGGAAGTGAACGAGACAACCGAAAACGCCGGGGATGCCGCTGTCAGCGGCTTCCCCGCAGCCGTTGCAGTGAATATCGCTCCGGCGGTCTACGGCCATGCTCATCTCTGAGCAGTGGCCGGATGCTTTTATGCGTCCACCTGCTATCACCCGCTGCTGTTGTTCAATGCTGAAGGCGATTGCGTGGCCGCGAAACTGCGGCCGGGTAATGTTCACAGCGCCGACGAATGGAAGCAACTCCTGATGCCGGAGGTCGAGCGGTTGCAGAAACTGGGCAAGGAGGTCTGGTTCCGGGCTGACGCGGCCTTTGCCAAGCCTGACATCTACGAAGCATTGGAAGAACGTGGTGCGAAGTACACGATTCGGATTCCGGCCAATGACTGTCTGTTGCGGGACATTGCAGAGTTGCTCATTCGGCCAGTAGGCCGTCCGGGACATAAGCCCGTTGTGTGGTACAAGGGTTTTCTATATCGGGCGGCCAGTTGGACGACGGCGCGGCGGGTAGTGGCAAAAATTGAGCATCATGCCGGGGAATTGTTCCCCCGGCTGGGCTTCATCGTGACCAACACACAGCTCGCGAACCGGAAGGTCGTCCACTTCTACAACCAGCGCGGCAAGGCAGAGCAATGGATCAAGGAGGGCAAGCAGGCGGTAAAGATGACGCGGCTGAGTTGCCATCGGTTCCGGAGCAATGAGGTCCGGTTATGGCTCAGCATTTTGGCCTACAACCTGGGCAACCTGTGGCGGCGGCTGACCCTACCAGCCGGGATCGAAGACTGGTCTCTGACCAGCCTGCAGCAGCGTTTGGTGAAGACGGGCGGGCGGCTGGTGAAGCATGCGCGGTACTACTGGATGATGCTGGCGGAAGGACATTTGACGCGCACACGGTTTGCAGCGATGTTACGCAGGATCGCGTTGTTGCCGCTGCCGGCAAACTGATCGGCTGGCGGCGTTGAGCATAATCCCAATGACAGGAAGAGAAGGAGGGAGAGGTGTCGGAGAAATTGGCGAGGAACGACATCGATAACCTGGGCGAGACTAGGACGGCACGGAATCGCTCGGTTTTTCGACTGCAAATGCAACTTTGGCGTTGCGATTCCACTCGGAGCGGTACAATTGAGGCAAATCGGTCCCCAAAAAGGAGATTCCGGCTATTGTCCGAACCGACGGACACTGAAAGAGATTGGCAAGCCGACCAGAACCATATGGACAAGAAGCCCTTGCACCAACCCCCGGTATTGGTAAGGTCCCGTGGCATGCAGAGCTGAGAGCGGCAACACGATAAGACTCATTGTCAGATCAACCGCGATGCCAAAGAATAATCCGCATACCAATGCGTGCTGAGCCAGGAATTGCAGTCTGCGACTTGCTCCATAATAAACAGCGGCGGCTGTGCAAGCGATCAGGAAGTGCAGGAGGATGCCCAGGATATAGATAGCTGCGCCGCCACGAAAGGCTTGAGACCCAAGGAGACCTCCAGCAACGGCGAGGGGAACTGTCGGGCCAAAAAGTATGCAGGCTTGGGCAAGGTCGAGTGTTCCCGCAACCAGACCGCCAATGGCGATTGCTAACAGAGCCTGCCTTCTTCTCGATTGCATAGGTGCAAATCCTCAACAACCTTGAGACCCATTTCTTGGCTTGCTGAAGGTCGGTGTACACTCATTCCGCCACCTTCCACCTGAATTTCAGCGATAAACGTAACTTCGATTCGACCGGGACGGAAGTCAAAGGTGGCAGACTTCCGCGATTCTGCGATGAGTCGTGCATCTCATGCGCCCAGTCGGTTTCAGCGGAAGAGCTCGATCGTTAGAATGGATGCGTGCCCCAGATTACCCCACAGCGCCGTACTCCTTCTTTTTGGCCCCTCCAGATCGGAGGATGGACGCTTTATGGATTGGCAACAGCCGTCTCTTACATCCCATTTCGTCACATGCGGGAACAGGTGGATTACCAGGTCGCTCTCCTCTGTTCAACCTTTGTGGCCAGCTTCGTTCTGTATGCCTGTTGTCATCTCCTCTGGCGCCGTTCTACCGCGTTAGCTTCTGCCCTTTTTCTATCAGTGGGATTCTCATACATTCTGGGCGTTCTGTGCACTGTTGTCTCGGCTCTGACTGCGCTCCACTTGGTTGAGCCCCAGACACACCTCAGTTGGAGTTTGGTCGCCGCCCAAGCATTCGAAGCTGCGATCATTCTCATCGCATGGAGCGCACTTTACTTCGGGATCAAGCATTACGGTACCGTCGAGGAGCAGAGGGAGAGGTTGTTGGAGTCGGAAGCGACGGCGCGTGAGGCTCAACTTCAGGCGCTCCGTTATCAAATGCAGCCTCATTTTCTGTTTAACACTCTAAATGCCGTCTCGTCGCTCGTCGTAAGCAAGCAGCCCGAACGGGCTACCGAGATGATCGCAAAGCTAGCCGCACTACTGCGGAATACCCTCAGCTTCCCAGAGGCTCATGTTGTGACTCTTCGAGAAGAGCTGGCCGTCACAGAGGAATATCTTTCCATTGAACAGGTTCGCTTCGGACCTCGTCTTGCTGTCTCGCTGAGCGTGAGCGCAGAAGCTTATGAGGCACAGGTCCCCAGGTTTCTCTTGCAACCGATTGTAGAGAATGCGATCCGTCATGGCATCGCACGTTGTCCGAATGGTGGAGAGGTCGCAATCAGAGCTTCGGCAAGCGAAGGACGGCTTCGAATCGATATCGAAAATGACCACACGGAAGCCCTGCTGCAGTCGGGTGACAAAGGAAACGGGCTTGGCCTGGCGAATACCAAGACGCGACTAGAAAAACTCTACGGAGAACAAGGAAGCGTTACGACCACCACTGCGCAGAACAATCGGTTCTTAGTCTCGATTCAATTTCCGCTGGCCACGGCGTCATCTATAGTTTCTCAAGGGGCCGGACAATGAACATTCGCGTTCTGGTTGTTGATGATGAGCCGCTAGCTAGAGTTGGCATCACTACACGCTTGAGTGCTTATTCCGACATACTTGTTGTTGGGGAGTGCAGTACCGGCGAGGAGGCGCGCGCGAAGATTCCGCAGGTCTCGCCTGATCTGATTTTTGTCGACGTCGAAATGCCCGGTATTTCCGGATTAGATCTCCTGAGACAGTTGCCTAGAGAGCAAGCCCGGTGCATAGTGTTTCTCACAGCGCATGAGGAATACGCCTTGGATGCGTTCAATGTTGAAGCGCTCGACTATCTCCTTAAGCCAATCGACGACGCGCGATTCGGGGCTTGTATCGAACGTGCACGGCGCATGTTAGCTCTTCACCGGCAGGAGGCAAACTTCGAGCGGCTTTACGGACTTCTAACGTCTCCGGACAGAGAGGACAGTCGGGGTCTGATCAAGCGGTTTCCGGTGCGCCGAGGTAATGAGTTTACCTTCGTTCAGGTCGGTGATGTGGATTGGATTGAGGGGTTGAGTGACTACGCTGGATTGCATGTTGGCGGTAAAACCCACTTAGTCCGTGAACCTCTCACGTCGCTGGAGGCTCGCCTCGACCCGACGCAGTTCGTACGGATTCACCGCTCGACGATCGTCCAGGTGGAGCGCGTTGCACGGATAGATCCATCGGCAAATCGAGACGCAGTTCTAACGCTGCGAGACGGCAAAACCTTGCGTGTGAGCCGAACCTATCGCTCACGTATAGATGAGCTGCTGCATTATTCCCGGTCGGTGGTTCGGCCACAATGCTGATACCATCCCCGGTCGGCTGAGTACAAGGTGCGCTAGCGGCCAAGCAGAATGGAGCGTCCGAATGGAAAACGAATCGGTGGAGCGACGTGGCTCTTCTTGGCGTGATAGCAAATGGCTCATCCCCGTAGAGCTCTTTCTCGCTGTCGGCATCTACGTTGCACGCCAGCATCACATCTTGAAGGTTAGCGCGATACCATATCTGTTGCTCCTTGCATGGGTTTCGCTTCGTCTTCGTGGGGCCCAATGGAGACAGATTGGGTTTACGAGGTATCAGACGTGGACACGGACACTGTTGTATGGATTCGCCTGTGGTGTAGCATTAGAGCTTTTCGATCTGTTTGGCAAGCAGCGACTGCTCACGCGGCTGCTGGGAAGGCCGCCCGACCTATCAAGCTTTCCCGAGGTTCACGGAAATCTGAAGTACGCCCTACTGATCATCGGTCTCACTTGGGTGATCGCAGCATTTGGCGAGGAGCTTTTCTATCGTGGTTACCTGATGAATCGGATGGCCGATCTAGGCAAAGGCTCGCGTACCGCATGGGTTCTGAGTCTAATCCTGACTAGCGTTCTCTTCGGTCTAGCTCACCACCAGCAAGGCTTAACGGGCATCGTCGAAGAAGGGTCAGATGGCCTGATTTTGGGAGTGATCTATCTCGTCTTTCGCAGGAACCTTGCCATTCCGATTGTGGCCCATGGGGTCTGCGATACCATCGATATCGTTCTGCTTTTTCTGGGCACATATCCAAGTTCATAAACGCATGTTTACTCACGATATCGCCTATAGCTCGGTTGGGCAACGAATCGTCGGGGGCGGATCACCGTCCGCCCGTCAACTACTGGTTGGTAAACAGCGCCACGCGCCTCCGGCGCGGATGATGCTGCCTGGGTCCTTTTTTGCGACTCTGGCGGCATCATCATGTTGTGCGCACCGAAGCCGGATAAGATTTATGTCCACATCGCGGCTAAACAGATTTAAGACATCCCATACCGAGGGAGGCACAATGGATCTCACATTGGAGAACCAGCTTCAATCAACCGATAGGCAATAGCCTTCTTCGGCTGTCAATCACTTGAGCTTGACGGGGCCGTGCGCTATCTCATCGGGTAGCGGCTGGCGAACTTTGCCGTTCTGACGAGTTCCAAATGAGCTTTGCATAACGGGGGAGCCGTGCCAGTCAAGCATCCCCAAAAACCGCGCTGCCGGCGCAGCGGAAGGAGGAGCGACACGTCACCCCCAAATGGGATGCTGCCGGTAAACCGGCTTGAAATCTTAGGCGGGCGACGTGAACGCACTTTGAATCAGCAGTTTGGTAATGCGTGTATCCGGCGTGGCGACAATGCGTTTACGTGCGTAAACGCGCAGAGCGCCTTACAGCGCCCAATGTGTAAACGCGCTGATAGACAAGGGCTTCCATCATTCGGGCGCTTGACGGGCAAAATCGCAAGGTGCAAGCTATTTTCGAGGCGGGTTTCCCTATGAGCACTCCCCGCATCCCGGCTCCGTTGCAGTCTCCAGCCTCACCAACCAGTGAAGCGCGTCCGGTTCTCCGTGCCAAAACCATTGCAACCAGAGTCACGCCGGAAGAGTTGACGGAGGTAGAAACCGCCGCCGAAGGCGCAGGGAAAACCGTGGCTGAGTGGTTGCGCGAACTGGCCCTGAAAGCCGCGCGGCAACGTCCGGCAGACCCTACCGAGTTGGTACTGGCCGAGGTGTCGGCACTGCGCTACATGCTCCTGAATCTCTTTCACGCGACGGCTCAGGCGAACGCGGAAGGCAAGCACCTGCTACCCGATTCCGTGCTCAAAATCCGTGACCAAGCCAACACTAGGAAACTGGCCGACGCCCGCAAATTGCTTGCGGAGTTTCTGTCCCAGGGGGGACCGGACGGGGGCAAGCAGTGAGCCGCCCCATGCGTTTCCCAAGCCGGACGGGGCGGCTGTTCTGGTTCCTTTTCTGGCTTGCGGTCGGGCCGCTGGTGCTCATCTTCCCGGCTTCGGCATGGCTCTACTGGACACTCACGCCGTTGCAAAAGGTCTACCTCACGACCTATGCCGCCAGCTCTGTTGGGGCGGGGATGCCGCACAGCGAAATGACGATTCGATGGGTGATGAAGACCGCACCCAAGCGGAAGGCGGTTCCCGCTTCCGCCGAGGATGTGGTGTCCGGGCCGGACCCAAAACTGCCCGTCCGCCTCTCGCCCAAAGCTATCGAGGAGGGCTGGCGTGGAGTAGCCTACAGCGCCCCGGAGAAAGTGTTTTCAGACGGTCTCGCCAAAGGATTGCGGGAGTACGTTTATGACGGTGTGAGTGTCTGGTGGTTGTTTGGACGGCCGATGCTCAATAGCCTTGCCGTGTTGATGCTGCTCTATGTGCTCTGGCTCCAGAGGAAGCAGATTTTTGGGCGACGGCGACAACAAGAAGAACGCCACGGACGGAGGACCAAAGGCCCGGAGTTGGCATCAGCTTTGCGGTGGCGTGGCACAAAAACAGACGGCATACGGTTTCGCTTGCATTTCGAGAATCGCCTTTTGCGGTGGCTTCCCTTTGGCCCAAGCTATCGCATCCCGAAGCGACTTGAAGCAAGCCACATTCTGATGATGGGCGACACAGGTTCAGGCAAGTCGAACGCCATCCGGCAGCTTCTCCGTCAGGTTCGGGAGCGCGGAGAGAGCGCCATCGTTTACGACCCGGCAATGGACTTTGTGAGCGAGTTTTACTCGCCCACGCGTGGGGATTTGATTCTCAATCCGCTGGACCAGCGTTGCCCGTATTGGGGGCTAGGCGATGAGATCGACCGCGACGAAACGGCGACGACCATTGCCGCCGCGTTTCTGCCGGAAAGGGAGTACGAGAAAGAGTTTTTCACCGATGGGCCGCGCCGCATACTGGCCCACTTGCTCAAGCGGAGGCCGCAGCCCAGGGACGTTCTGAGGATGATGGCCGACCCCTCACAAATCGAGTTTGCGGTGAAGGGAACGCCATTGGCTGCCTTGCTCGATGCGGGAGCACCAGCACAGCGGGCGGGTGTGCTGGCGAGCTTAAACATGGTGGCCGACTGTCTGGAATTGTTGCCGGAGTGGGAGCATACGAGGCCGACCTTTGCGACGGCGGAGTGGCGCGCGAGCCGGAAGCGTTGGGTGTTTCTGACTTCCGCTCCCGCCTACCGCGCGAAGATTCTGCCGCTTCATTCCGTGTGGCTCGATTTATTCATCCTGCGCATGATGGGCTACTGCGAAGATCAGACGGCAAAACCGGTATGGTTTGTTTTGGACGAGCTGGCGAGCCTCAACAAACTGCCGCAACTCCACACCGCCGTCACGGAAAACCGCAAGTACGGCAATCCCGTTGTGGTGGGCTTTCAGGGCCGCAGCCAGCTTGAAAAACGCTACGGCCAGGACGCCGAGGCCATGCTTTCGCAGCCTGCAACCAAGCTATTTTTCAAGACCACCGAGCCACGCGCCGCCAAGTGGATTTCCGATGCTATCGGGGAAATTGAAGTGGAGCGGTTGAAGGAGTCGCGCAGTATGAGGCTGTTCGACAGCAGGAAATCGTATGCGATGGAGATTGCGACCAAGCCGTTAGTCATGGCTTCGGAAATCTCCGGCCTCGAACCGTTGCACGGCTTCATCAAGCTTGAGAATAAGGTTGTGCCGGTCCACTTCCAGTTAGCGAAAAAGCGCAGCAAACAACCGGAGTTCATCGAGCGTAAAATGCAGAAGGTTGCGCTCAGGCCGTCACCGCCGACGCAGGCGACGACGGCTCGCGCAGAGCAACCCAAGACGCCGACAGCGGCCCCGGCCGCGCTTCCACTTTTCGATGCGCCCGCTGACCAACCCACGGACAAACCCAAAGAGGCGTTTGTATGGGATGAGAGCAAAGGAATCGACTGATGGCAAACCGCACAGCGTACGTTTTTGTCTTCGATGGTTTTGCAGATTGGGAACCCGCATCCGCCTTGGCTGAGCTGCGGCGAACATTCGGGTTTTCTGTTAAGACCTTCTCTCTCTCGACCAATCCCATTGTGAGCATGGGTGGATTAAAGGTGACACCCGATTTGTCTTTGGAAGAAGTCCGGCCCGAGTTGGCAGGCATCCTCATCCTTCCAGGTGGTGATATGTGGATGGGAGGAGAGATCAAGGGGATTACAGCCCTCATAGAAACCGTCCATCAAGCGGCACGTCCGATTGCTGCGATTTGCGCTGCGACACTGTCCCTGGCACATGCGGGGCTGCTCAACGATCATCGACATACAAGTAACGGAGATGGATTTATCGCCAAATATGTACCCGCATATTGTGGTCATGATTTTTACGTAAAAGCGCCTGCCGTGAGAGACAGAAGTGTAATCACAGCGAACGGTCTTGCTCCGTTTGCCTTTGCAGCAGAAATATTTCGCGCTGTGGCACCCGACCGCGCAAATGACATTGCAACTTACGAAGGGCTTTATTCGCGTGGCCTGCTAGACGATTGAATTTTTCCTCTTGCCTAAGAGTGAGCCTACGATTCTCATAGGCAGGTACGAGACTGCCGCGCAATTATTGAGTCGCCCCATGCTGACGATCTCCAAACCGCTCTCAGCTTCTCAGGTGCGGATGTACCATGAGCGGGAGTTTGCGTCGGAGCGACAGAATTATTGGAGCCGTGACCAGCAAGGGCATAGCGAGTGGCAAGGCAAGCTGGCCGAGCAGTGGGGTTTATCGGGTCCAGTTGGCAATGAACACTTCGCGCGTCTGACCGAAGGGCAGCACCCGCACACGGAAGCGCAGCTTGTTCGCCATCAGGTTTCAAAAACCTATGAGGGAAAATTCGGCAAGGAAGTAACGAGTGTAGAACATCGCGCCGGTTGGGATGCTACGTTCTCCGCGCCGAAGTCAGTCTCTCTCACCGCCCTTGTGGGCGGCGATGAGCGCGTGCGAGAGGCGCATCGGGAGAGTGTGCGTGTCGCCCTGGGGGAGTTGGAGCGGTACACGCAGGCGCGGATCGGCAACGTCCACGCTCCGGAGACAACGGGCAAAGTCGTTGCGGCAACCTTCGAGCACGATACCGCGCGGCCTGTTGACGGCTACGCCGCGCCGCAGCTCCACACCCATGCTGTGATCTTCAACGTCACCGAACGCGACAACGGACAAACTCGCGCTTTACAGCCGCAGGAGCTATTCGCTTCGCAACGCTATGTCACCAGCGTTTACCGTTCCGAGCTGTCGATGCGATTGCAGGGCTTGGGCTACGAACTGGAGCGCGGCAAGCATGGACAGCCGGAGATCAAGGGCTATACGAAAGAGTATCTGGAGGCCAGCAGCCCGCGCCGGGAGCAGATCAAAGACCATCTCCGCGAGATGGGCATAGACGGAGCGGGAGCCGCGCAGGTCGCGGCCCACCGAACGCGGGACAGCAAAGAACTGTTATCGCCAGAACAGGTATTAACGCGGCACCGCGAGCTGGCCGCGCAATACGGACACCAAGCCGACCGGATCGTGGCCGAAGCACGGGCGCATGAACAGCGCCATGTTTACGAACCCGACCGCATCGCGCAGCAGGCCGTTACCTATGCCCGCGATCATCTCTTCGAGCGTTCCGCTGTGCTGGACCGGCGCAACATTTTGGAAGCGGCGCTTAATCGCGGCATGGGAGAAACAACGTATGCCCACATCCGGCACGAGTTCGCGCAGCGGGCCGCGCGGGGAGAGTTCCGCACCGTCGGTCATGCCGGAACAGAACAGCAGTACACCACCGCCGCAATGCTTCGCATGGAACGTGAAATCGTCACACGGATGCACGAAGGCAATCAGCGCGGGATGAGTGACCCGATGCTGGTTTCTCCGCAGATTCGGATTGCGACGGAAGACCGCCACCCGGAGCTGAATACCTCGCAACGTCAAGCCGTTGACCAAGTGTTTCTCTCCCGCGAAAAGATGGTGGGATTGGATGGCGTTGCCGGTGCGGGCAAGACAACGGCGCTGGCCGTCATCCGTGAAGGCGCGGAGGTGCAAGGGTACAAGGTCGAAGGCTTCGCGCCCACGTCCCGCGCGGCGCAAAAGCTGGCCGACGCAGGCATGGAAACATCGACACTGCAAAAGCATCTTGCGCGCGGTGAGAAGCCGGACACCGGAGAGCGCCGCCTGTATGTGCTCGATGAATCCTCGCTCGCCTCCACCAGACAGATGCACGAGTTTGTGCATCGCCTGCATCCGAATGACCGCGTGTTGCTGGTAGGCGACCGGAGGCAGCATGAGGCGGTCGAGGCCGGGCGTCCCTTCGCGCAGCTTCAGGATGCGGGCATGAAGACAGTCAAACTTGAAGAGATTATCCGTCAGAAAAACCCGGAACTGAAACAGGTGGTCGAACAGCTTGCGCGTGGTGAGGTGCGCGAGGCCGTGCAGGGCTTGGAGCGGCAGGGCCGCGTCCATGAGATTGCAGAGCGTGAGAATCGCATCACCGCAATAGCAAAGGAATATGCGAAGTCACCAGACGGTACGCTGGTGGTCTCCCCTGACAACCGCTCCCGCGTGGAGATCAACTTGGCAATTCGTGCCGAGATGCAGGAGCGCGGCTCAGTCAGTAAAGACGAGCATTCCATTGCGGCGCTTGTGCCGCGCCAAGACCTTACCGGGCCGGAGCGCACATGGGCCGCGCGGTATGAGTTCAACGATGTAGTGCGCTACGCCCGCGCATCGAAAGAGACTGGCATGGAGCGTGGCGAATACGCGCGGGTCAAGAGTGTTGATGCGGAGAAAAACCTGTTGACAGTCGTGCGGGCCAATGGCTCAGAGATGACCTACGATCCACGCCGTCAGCAGGGCGTATCTGTGTACCGGGAAGAACCGCGCAGCTTCGCCGTGGGCGACCGCATACAGTTCACCGCGCCAGCCAATGACTTGAAGATTGCCAACCGCGAATTAGGAACGGTCGAAGCCATCGGCCAGGACGGGCAGATGCGCTTAAAGCTGGACGGAGGCCGTGACGTGCAACTCGATCCACGCGAGCATCCGCATCTCGATCACGGTTATGCGGTGACGAGTCATTCCAGCCAGGGACAGACTGCCGAGCGTGTATTGATCCACGTCGATACCGAGCTGGCCGCGAAAGACCTGCTCAACAGCCGCATGGCTTATGTCGCCGTCTCGCGCGGCGCGGAGGACGCGCAGGTCTACACCAACGACCGCGAGAAGCTGCCGGTAGCATTAGGGCATGACGTATCCCACGAGAGCGCCCATATGCCAGCGATGAAGCCAGAGCAAGCCATCACGACACCGCAGCCGGAGATCGCACCTGTCATAGAACACAGCTACGGCATGGGACATAGCCTGTAACCCTACCTGCCCCGGATAGTAGGAGCGTAGCCCAGCCTGTCCGTGTGTCAATGCCGCAGCCGCTACGCGGTGCCTTCGGCAGCCTTGACACTCGGACCTAGCGGTTGGGCCAAAATCAGCCAGTTATTCCGGGGCAGGTAGGAGAAAACACAAACGCTCTTTGGGCTATGAACCCAAAGAGCGATGGGAAGCTTTCGGTTACTTTTGTTTGCCGACCAGAACGAACTCTCAGCCATCTTCATGAGAAAAACGCGACTGCGCCGCCGATGGAATCCTGCAGTCCGTGGGCCAGCATTCCTGGACGCAGGCTCTTGCGCCAATAGGCAAGCAATCCCAGGAGGTAGCCCTCGACCATGACGACAACCATCGCCTTGCCGTAGTACCCGTGGCCGAGGCCAAAAACCACCCCTTGAAGGATGAGAGCGAACATACGGTTGCCAGTCCACGCGCTGAATTGTTCCGTAAAGTATCCACGGAAGATGAACTCTTCACAAAAGCCGCCGCCCGTCGTTGCAAGAACCAGGAATACAGCAAGCTCGGATAGGGTCTTGGGCGTGAAATTGGCCATGTTGCTATCGGCGTTGCCCCTGACAAAATGCATCAAAAGCCCTACCAGCGGAACTGCTACCACAAGAAATCCGATTGAAATTCCCAAATCTTTGAAGAAACTGCCGAGTGTCTGCCAACGGCCTGAAACTAAACTGCCTATCGAGAGTCCGCGGTGTCTAAGTGCGAGCCAGATCAGAAGCACTTGAAACCACTCTGTCGTGAGGACTGTTAAGTAGCCTGAGAGCCGGGAACTCATGCCTGGCAGATGTGCGTTTGGCAATCCGTGCTGGTACCAGCTTGCGACGGACATTGCAGCTAGCGGCAGCAGCACCAGCGTGGTATGCCACCAGGGTGCGATAGGCTCTCTCGCAGTATCGGCGGACAGTATTGCTTTGCTCGATGACATTGTGTCTTTGTCTCCCCATTTCGTCAGGCATGGACGGAGCTGCTCAGCCCTGATGGCACCGGCAAGTTTGCTTTCACTCGGCAATATCAAATGTAGGCCGGAAACGTAGTTGCGTCCAGTTCATAATATTCACATTTAACTTGCGTGTTACACAACATTCGGTTCATCCTGATTGCAGCGAGGCCTAAACTTGTTTGCTGAACTCGAAGCTCTTGTCGCGGTAGCTGAGACCGGCTCGATGGAGCGGGCCGCCAGCGATCTTCGCCTTACCCCCTCAGCGTTGACTCGAAGGATTCAACGCCTGGAGGTTGAACTTGATGTCGTCCTCCTTGACCGGCACTTCAAGCCTACGAAGCTGACCCAAGCGGGATTCGAGGTTTTAGAGAAAAGCCGCGCTATTCTTTTGTCTTTGAGCGATCTGAAGGCTCCCAAGTCCGGGACAACTCCGGTCGGACCCTTTCGCCTGGGTCTCTCCCACGCTCTGGCGCGGCCAGAAATATCTAAAGTCATTATTGAACTGGGCAAGCAGTTTCCTCTTCTTCAACCCAATATCTGTAACGACATAAGTAGCCAGTTATTGGCACGTTTGCGACTTGGCGAACTGGATGGGGCGCTTATCGTCCTACCCATAGAAACGGCCCTGCCGCACGACCTGACGGGAGTAACGCTCTCGCAGGAAGCCATGCAACTCGTGCAAGCGCGAACTTCGGCCCAGCGAAGACCTTCGAGGTCCTTAGAATTTTATCGGCGGAATTGGGTCCTGAATCCAGCCGGATGTTTGGTGCGAGAAGAGATAAAGAGTCGGGTTGAAAGGTTGGGTGCTTCACTCATGATTGCCGCCGAGCTGCACAATCCTGATTTACAACTCTCGCTCATTGCTGGCAATGTCGGCGTGGGCATGGTGCAAGCCAGATTTCTACAGACACACTTTCTACGCTCTCAACTCAGCATTATTGAGCATCCGAATTTCAATCTATCCATCAGGATCGCCTTCTTTCGCGGAAGGTATCTTGGCACACGCGAGCGAGCCGCTCTCGAGTTTCAACGGATACTGGTGAAACACTTTGCGGATGCTGAAGAGACTCCTCTGCGGATTGTGACAGCCAGAACTTCTTAGGGGACTAATCGCGGGCGATCTCCGCATCCGAGATGCCCCGCTTCGTGAGAACCTGAATTTGTACCCGGTCATCCATGCCCAGGCGTCTGTATCCTGCCATAAAGCACCTCCAGTGGCTTAAGCCACTGGAGCTGCTTTACCCAATTCCTTGAGCTTTTACGACCTTGTTGCACTATCAACTTGAAGAGGGCCCGTAAGTTGCCTGCACAGTTCCTACACAGCCCAAAATAGCCTAATTATCTTCCGAAAAATCAGCATGATATAAAAAACCACTCACCCGCTCAGGATGACAA
>Ga0074045_10001871_pt1 | contig 19983 bp, 19 predicted proteins | sample BogForMeECP23OM2_FD_94442 | JGI IMG/M metagenome (GOLD analysis project Ga0074045, IMG submission 94442) | Bog forest soil microbial communities from Calvert Island, British Columbia, Canada - Bog Forest MetaG ECP23OM2 | ecosystem: Environmental > Terrestrial > Soil > Wetlands ...
CAGCGTGCCGGGAATCGCGGGGCAATTCACCTTTACCCAGGGACCAGTCTTCCATGGAGAAGTGGCGTGGATCATGCGTGCAATGATGTCTTTGCCGGTACCGCTTTCTCCCTGGATTAGCACCGGAACGTTGGCGCCAGCTATTTTGGTAAGACGGTCGCGAAGCGCACGCATCGCCTCCATGCCCCCGAATACCACACTGTCGGGAGGCATCTCCCCGAGGGGCTGGATCAGCGAACTGACTTGGTTCGAAGTGCTCATAGCAGCCGTTACCGAGCATCTGTGGGGAGGATTGCAGTCTGATGTGCACCCGGAGAGCCAAATGCTCCCGGCCCATACTTCTGCCCTCTTAGCCTAGCCTATCTAATTGATGAAAAGCAACTTACTAAAGAATGAGATGGACAGTCGCGGGTAATCAGCTGGAGTTGCGGGGGCTGGGGACTCAGTAAACCGGAAGGAAAAAAGTTTTCACATGGAGGAAGGGTGCTTCCGTCTTGGAGCTTTGGCAGCATCGTGAGCATTGACCAACGGCCGGGAGAATTTCAACCCGACGAGATGGAAGCCCTCGGCGTGCTGCATGCGCAGAACCTTGGCGCGAAGACTGCGGGCGACCCGGGGCAAAGAGGCAAGCGCCGCCAGGGGCGCGCTGGGAATCTCCAGCGAAACCTGTGCCGAGGGCGGGGGGCAGCGGCGAACCGCTACCAGCATACCGCCGGCCGAGACATTGAGAGCCGTGGCAAACTCCAGAAATTCTTTGTCCAGCTGAGCTCGACTTCTGACGAAGACAGGGATAGCCAAAGGCAAGCGCGGCCACCGTCGGCGCTCCTCCGCTGGAGATTCAAGCTTCACCTACACCTCTCCCTATCAGCTTAACCCAACAATCCAAGCATCTTAGGGGCCAAATCAGGATCAAGGACGAATAAGCCAAAAGAAACCGGGAGGAAAGTCGGAGAAAGGCATACCGCTCGGGCGGTTGGCACTGCAAGAACGGCCAAAGCGCGGGATTCTGGTGGTTTCTTCCAACACATGGCAGACGAAAGCCAGATTCAGGTCCGGGGAGGCGCTACAGGGGTCGAGTGCAAGATTTTGCTACACTTGGGTAATCAGCTTGCATTTTTCGTTGACAAGGAAAAGTGGGCTGGCATACGATTTTCGTACAGCATTCTTCCTTAACAAGGCGAGTGCCCTCCTCCCTCTGTGGATTCGCTCTTACCCCTTATGGCCACCGTGCAGAAGAATATGTGTGCTCCCGAGGCCGGGCCTGCGAAGAAGGCCACAGCCGAACCTGCCGATCGCGGGGCAGAAACACCGAATCCCGCCGATTTACCTCAGGCTTACAACGAGTTACAGGAGAGACTTCAGCGCACCACCAACGCTCTCGGATCCGCGGCGCACGATCTGAAAACCCCTCTGGCCATTCTGAATGGATACATTGAATTGCTGCAGAGTGAAAAGCTGGGCCCTCTGAATGATCGCCAGAGGGAAATACTGAGCGACATGCGGTCGAGTGGCAAGCGGCTGCAGCTATTCATTCAGGATTTTCTGATGTACAGCGCCCTCGAAACCGGCGGGCTGAAGATGCAGTTCGAAGTAGGCAACATCAACGAGTGCCTCTCCGAAGTTTGTCGCTTGTGGTCGACTCGCTTTCAAGAAAAAGGATTGGCGCTTTACTTTCTGGCCAACGACAAGCTTCCGGTGTTTCCCTTCGATTCTCCCAAGCTGGAGCGGGTAATCTCCAACTTGCTCGAGAACTCTTTCAAGTTCATTCCCCAGGGCGGAACGGTTTGGCTGCACGCGGAGCCTTACATGTGGGAGCGGCGTGCCGCGGCCCAACCCGCAGCTGCGGGCGAAAGACGACGGCAGGATAATCCGCAACCGAACTCAGTGAAAGTAAGTGTGTCCGATACGGGCCCGGGAATTCCGGCGGAGTTTCATCTGGAAGTGTTCGACGATTTCTTCCGCCTGCCCGGCAACGAGAACCAGGAGGGCATGGGACTTGGCTTAGCCATTGTCCGGCGACTGGTTCACGGCATGGGCGGAAAAATCTGGGTGGAAAGCGATCCCGGAGCAGGCTGCAAATTCTCCTTCCTCATTCCCTTCAAACCTTCTCCTGACAATGCTGGCAAAGGAAAGAATCGATGAGCGACACCGCCAAGATTTTACTGGTGGACGACGAACCCGCGATGCTGCGCTATATCCGGACGCTGCTGGAAGTCGACGACTACAAAGTTGAAACCGCATCGACCGGCGAAGAAGCCCTGCAACGCGTGGACAAAGGCCTCGAGCCCGACATGGTGCTGCTCGACGTGCTGATGCCGGGAATCGATGGACTGGAGACTCTGGAACAACTACGCCAGAAGCGGCCCGGCGTTAAAGTGGTGATGCTTTCCTGCGTCAACGACACCCGCAAAGTCGTGCAGGCCATGCGCCTCGGGGCACAGGATTATCTCACCAAGCCTTTCCAGAAAGCCGAGCTTGATGCGGTCATCAACCAGTGCCTCGGCCAGGGGAAGGGACCGGTTGGAGGGGACGTCGAGGAGGTCGGCGAAGATGTGTTCTTCATCGCTGCCAGCCCGGCGATGAGGAAGATCCGCTCGCAAGCCGCGCTGGTCGCGAACGTCGATATTCCAGTACTGCTGCTGGGCGAAAGCGGCACCGGCAAAGAAGTTCTGGCGCGCTTGATTCACAAGCTTTCGCCGCGCGCCCATCGAACTTTTCTAAAGGTGAATTGCGCCGCCGTTCCTGCCGATCTGCTGGAGAGTGAACTCTTCGGTTACGAGCCGGGCGCGTTCACCGGAGCGACCCACGCCAAACCGGGCAAGTTCGAGCTGTGCAACCGGGGAACCATTCTGCTCGATGAGATTGGCGAGATGCCGCCCGCGTTGCAGGCCAAGCTGCTGCACGTCCTTCAGGATCAGAGTTTTTCGCGCCTGGGAAGCCGTTCCATGATCAAGGTGGATGTGCGCATCCTGGCTGCAACCAACATTGATATCCCTCAGGCATTGGCGGCGAAGCGCCTGCGCGAAGATCTCTACTACCGGCTCAACGCCTTCACCCTGCAACTGCCGCCGCTGCGGGATCGCAAGGAAGAGATTCCCGTTCTGCTGAAGCATTTCATGACCCGCATGGCCGAACGTTACGCCCGGCCTCAGCTTCCACTTTCTCCGCAACTGCTCGACGCTTGCCAGGCGCATCCCTGGCCAGGAAATTTGCGGGAGCTGAACAATTTCCTGAAGCGCTACTTGATTCTGGGTGACGAGAATTTAGCGGTGGCGGAACTCCAGCCCCGCAACGACGGTCACGGCGGAGCACGAGCAGACTCAGGCACAGCTACGGGAGTGAAGAGTGGAGAGGCCGCCGGCGGTCTGAAGTCACTGGCGCGCAGTGCCAAGGATGAAGCCGAGGGAGAAGCCATCCGGCAAGCCCTCGAGCAGACCAACTGGAATCGGAAACAGGCAGCGGCCCTGCTCCAGATCAGCTATAAAGCTCTGCTGTATAAGATACGACAATACGGAATCGCCGAAGCCAAAAGCCATCATAAGCTTTCGGCCGGGGCATAGAGCCCGTCACCTTCGCCAAGATGGCTAAGCCGAAAGCCCAACACCGGATTTTCACTGCACCGTCAAATTGAAGCCTGCACTTTGGGAGAACGACCCTGAAGTCGCTGTGACCGTGAGACTGTAATTTCCTGCTGGAGTCCCGCTTACCGTGGTCGGCTGTTTACCCTTTCCGCACGCCGGCTGCAGAAGCACGAGTGCAAAGAGCAGCGAAAGCGCGGCCCCGCCCAGCAGCCAATGCCGCCGGCGCCTGCCTCCGGCGCCCACTCCCAGCAGGGCCATTCCCGGAACCATCAGCCAAAAAGCATAAAGCGGGCCGTGCCCGGCGCGTAAGCTCGCTGTCCCGTTGATGGGGCGAGCTGTAGTAGTCAGGTTGAGAGTGGTAGCGGAACTGCCACCAGGCAGCGTGAGAGAACTTGAGCCAAAGTTGCAAGCCGCGCCCACCGGAGCAGAGCCGCAAGTGAGCGAGATACTCCCGCCATACACTTTGTCCGCCGTGAGCTGCACAGTATAGCGAGCGGTGCTTCCTGCAGAGACGGTCTGGCCGTTGGGTAGAACGGAAACCGCAAAATCGGTTGCTTGGAAGGAAGCGGTTGTCGTGTTGTTGCCCGGGACCGGGTCGTTGTTGTTGATGGATGACACGCTGACCGCCGGAGAGTATTGCCCAGCCTGCGGGGGGGTTACGGTAAAGACCACTTGTGAAGTGGTGCCCGACTGCAAAGCAGGGATGGTGCAGGCGATCGAGTTGTTGGTCGGCGCGCTGCAGGTGCCGGAACCGGCGGTGGCGCTGGTGTATGGCGCCCCAATGCCAGAGACGATGACGTTCGAGGCCAGGTCCGGCCCCCGGTTAGTCGCTGTATAAGTGATAGTAACGGGGTTCCCCGCCCAGGCAAACGGTCCGGCAGGGGACATCACAGGGCCGACGCAATCTGGGAAGGCGATGCACAAATCCGCTGCCGTGCCCAGCTTTACCACGAATGCGTCGGAAGCTCCACTGATTTGGCTCTGGACCGGATTTTCGGTCTGCAGCAGACTGCTCGACGTGGTGTCTCCGGCGAAATAAGTATTAAGGCTGGAATCGACGGTGATGCTGGTGCCTCGATCCACCCCGTTGCCACCGAAGTAGGAGGCAAAGGACGCGACCTGGTTATTGCCGCTGACCGTGGTCGTCTGAATGTGGGCGAAGAAGGCGTTCTGCGTTCCATTGAGCGTGCTCTGGATTGTATTCGGACTCGTAACCGGGAAATCCGATGACTTGGTCCAGCCTGTAAGCAGCGCACCGCTGGCCGTATCCACGGCAATGGCCAGCCCGGCGTCGTCCAAAGTCCCGCCCAGGTATGAAAAATAGCCCAGACTCAAGCTGGTTGGGGTTCCAGTAGTGCTCTCGGTCGGATTGGTGAACCGCGCCACGTAGCCATCGCTCGGCACAGGAGCAGTGATTGCAGGACAGGTTGCCGGGGGTGTTGGGTTCACCGGAGTATCCAGACACTCCTGGAAGGCACCGCTGCCTGTGGGGACAACAAAATCGCTTGAGTTTGTGGTTCCGGTGAGATAGATGTTCGCCGAGTCAATAGCGATCCCGGTACCCGAATCGCTCGCCGTGCCGCCCAGATAAGTCGAGAAGATCAACTGCGCTGCGCCAGTTTGCGCGTTGTTGGGATTTAGCTTGGCAATGAAAGCATCGGTGGGAAACGGAGTGGTCGTCGGGGTTGAACAAGCCACAGGAAAAGTGATGACGGTCGGCGGAGGCGTGTCCAGGCACGGCTGGTAAGCGTTCACAATGGGGAAATCCGTCACCTGTCCACCGCCACTGCCGGCCTGGCTTTCGCCGCTGTTATAGAAATTCGTCGTTCCGCTGAAATAAACATTTCCCGTCGTATCCACCGCGATGCCGCCTCCAACCGCAGTTGGAGACGACGGAGTCGCACCGCCGAAGTACGTCGAATAAGCGATGCTCGCCGTACTTACGTTCTTGGTATTTACCTTGGTCACGAAAAATTGAATGGCTGCACGGGCTACGGTCTGATACGGCGGCGGCAAATAGGTAGCCGGAAAATCCACCGTCTGGCTCGGTGCATCACCGGAAGCCGTGGAAGTTGTGGTGCCGGTCACGAAGGCATTCCCGTTGGTGTCGATCGTCATCCCGCTGGCCACGTCGTTGCCGGTTCCCGAGAGGTAGGACGAATAACTGAGCCCTGCTCCCCCCGCGCTCAGAACGCTGACGAAGATGGATGTGCAGGTGATCGAGGCGCATTGCGAGCCCTTGGTCCTGGGCGCGCTCTGATAGGGCAAGCTGCTGGTTGGGAAGTCTGTCGAGGTAGTGTTGCCCGCAATGTAAACCTCGCCAGTAACATCCACACCCAGGCCGACGCTGGTGTCTGATCCGCTGCCCCCCAGGAAGGTTTCGTACACCACCGACGACGGCGCGGTGGGATTGATTTTGGCGACGAAGATATGGTTCGGACTGGTCGAAGAAAGCGACACCGGCGGAATCAAATTCTGGGTCGTAGTCGCAGCCTCCGGAAACGAGTTCGCCGGCGAGCCATTCGTTGTCCCGACGAGATAGATGAAGCCATCGTTATTGACGGCAACTGAAGGCAAGGTCTCCGAACCGCTGCCGCCGAAATAGGTGGAAAACTCAAGCAGTGGATCGATGACCAGTTCGCGGCTGCGATCGTAAGGTCCGACCTCGAAGCCCACGCGGTTGGCGCCGCGAAGGACGAAGCGTCCTTCCACCGGCTGCTGGCGGTCTCCGGCCCGCTGATAGATGCGAGGAGCGTGCAAGCGCACCCGGGCATCGCCTTCCTCGCCCGCAAGAATCAGATCGCCATCTTTCAGTTCGAGCCTGGCCGCTCCATCAAACTGCAGAACAGCTTGTGACGGATCGGCGCCGGGTGCAACCTGAAAGTCGTATTCCAGATGGCCCTGGTTTCCATAGAAGGCAAGATCGATCCCGGGGTAAACACTTTCGTAGCGAACTCCGGCAAACTGGGCGATGCCAGTGTGCCAGTTCTTGGGATCGTTGCCGAAAAGATAATTCGTCTTGCCGGGAAGAGCGCCGGTTCCGGCGAGGGCAGCCGACCGGTCGGCGCCCACCAGAGTCATGCGTATCGATTCGCCGTTCTGATTGCCGTTCTGCCCGGAGCGCGCTCCGTGCGCCGCCGGCAAAGCGAGCGCAGCTCCGGCGGCGTCGAGCAAAAGCGTGTATCCCGCTCCGCGGGCGAGAAATTTCACTCGCGGATCGGCCTGGCCCTGGTTCGGCTCGAAGATCAAAGGAAGTCGTCCGAGAATGGAGCGCGCGTCCGGCTTGGTCTGAGGAATTGCGGAGGCAGCTGGAATCGGAGAAGCCGCGAATTGGGCGACTGCCTTCTCAGAATTGGGGCGGGAACTCGTTCCAAGCAACGCGCCGCCGGCCACCAGCAAAACCACCGCCGCCATGAAGGCACGAACCGATACCCCCTTGCTTCCCGAGCCCCTGCCCACCAACGCACGGCCATTTCCCATTACGCTTTGCCTCCGAACCCAGATCAATTTGGAGAGAGTTGAGACGCCATTTGGTCAGTTCTTACCCGGCGCCGGCGAAACCGCCCGCTGCTGACACGTCATTAGAAACTGGCGGAAAATAAACAACTACTTAAACATCTGAGCGATAGCCAAGTCAAGCGAACCGGCTCAGTTTCATTGTCATCCCGAGCAAGCGTTCTTTGCGCAGCGAGGGATCTGAGCGAGCCGCGCGAAGCGTCGCGTTCGTTGCGACGCATTAGTCGCGCGTTTGCCTCGCTTCCTTAATCAAGCTGACCCAAACTTACCCTCGCAAGCACGCTCTGGGACTGTCAGATGCGTCCGACGACATGGAAAGATGCCGAAGCGTGGCCCGAAAGTGGAATGAAGCGGATTGCAGAACCAACGGAAATCTTGACGAAAACCTCTCCTCCACCGCCGGTCAGCACTCTTCAAGAGCATTTACCGAAGAAGTTCCATGGTCTTTTTGCTCTTGCAAACTGCTGGCAAATCTATAGATTAAAGTGCTATCAGGCCTGCCAAGTGGTGGCGGAGGTTGGCCCTCCGAGCCTGCCAGTTCATTCCGTTCCTGTACTGGATTCGGTCTTTAATAAGTTTGGCTTTTTCTGAGGAAGAATGCTTTCCGAAAACAAGCGAGGGATTCAAGCTGGTTCTCAGGAGCGGCGCATGATGCGGCGCTTCGATATGCGCCTGCCGGCGGTGGTTCGCTTGGGGGATGAAAACGCCGAAAGCTACGAATTCCAGACCGAGACCCAGAATGTGAGCGCGCGCGGTGTTTTCTTTTACCTCGACCGTCCCGTGCCCGCAGGAACCCGCTGCGAAGTCACGCTCACCTTCCCGCCCCATATCACGTTGACCGACGCCGTCCGGGTGCGCTTCACCGCCTGCGTGATCCGCGTAGAGTCGCCGCTACCCTCCCAGCGTATCGGAACCGCAGCCACCATCGAAAACTACGAATTTCTGCGTTCCAATGGAAGCTCGGATTTACTCAGCGCCCTGCAACAGGAATGGAAAGCTGCGAACTGACAACCGGACGTAGAAACCTACGTCTCGACAGCCTGGGACCTGCGCGGCGGCGGACCCAAAACTTTCGTATCGTAACGGCTAATAATCTTAGCTATCTCGGGGCCCCACTGCGGGCTGGTTGGCGCGACGCGGGAAGCCAGCTCACTAATCTCAGGGAACGATCGCTCAAATCCAGACGGACTGCCCCACCCGACAAACTTTACAGGCTGCGCGCCGCGGTTACCCTGGGCGTGTGGCGTTCCGTTAGGGATCTCCGCCACGGTTCCGGTTCCCAGGTCCCACCACTTGCCATCGAGAAAAACTGAAAGCACTCCGTCAAGCACAAAGAAATACTCCATCGTCTGCGGATGCAAGTGCAGAGCAGTCATGAAGCCGGGATCCTCGCGGAATTGACCCAGCCACCAGGTTCCTCCGGAACGTTCTCCGTCGACCAGTATCCGTGCTTCACCGAGGCCCTGGCTGTAAATGTGCGCTTGATCCGGTGTGATTATCATCTTCTCCGCTCGATTCCTCCGTCCCTTATTTGTTCAGATCTTTCATCTGCCGTCGCAGGCGGCTGTAACGGCGCACCAGGCTGCCAATGTACAGACCGTGAATCAGCCAGGTGGCAATGTAGCCGGCATATAGAAACTTGAGGGAATTCATCGCGACACCCCGCGTAGCGATTCCAGACCTTCCGCTTCTTCAACTTCACGGTGCAAGCGCTCCAGCCGGTAGCGCGCCCAGCACAGCACAATGGCGAAGCAGGAAAACGCCAGCCAGTTGATCAGCAGCACATGCAACATGCGCGGATCGATCGAACCACCGCCGCCGATTACCGGTTGCGGATGCTGCGTCCGAAAAAACCAGATCGAAAAGTACACCAGCGGCACATCGAGCGCGCCAAAGATGGCAAGCACCGCCGCCAGCTTCGGCGTTTGCGAACTATCAGAGAAGCGCCGCAGAACCAGATAACTTACATAGATCAACCACAGCACCAGAGTGGTGGTCAGGCGAATATCCCAGGTCCACCAGATGCCCCACACCGGCCGCGCCCAGATGGGACCGGTCACCAGCACCACCGTACAGAACACCACCCCCACTTCGGCAGAGACCAGCGCCACCACATCAGCCCTCGGATTTCGCCGGGCAAGATAAATCACCGAAGCGACCAGGTTGACGAAAAAAAGCAGGAAGGCGGTCCACGCCGAAGGCACGTGGTAGTAAAAGATGCGCTGCACGTCGCCCATGGTCCGCTCCATGGGAGCAACCCAGATCGCCTGGTAAAAGGCGTAGGCCAGCAGCAGCGCTGTAAGAATCGCGAATATGGGGAAGGCGCGTTTCATTCCGCCTGAAGCACCGTTTCAAACAAACCCAGACAGGCAGTAGTAAACACCACATCGTAGGTGAGGAGCAAGACGATCCAGAAGCGCGCCGAGCCGTCGCCGGCGAGGATGATGCGCGTGGCCTCCACCATCGATTGTACCGCCGGGATGGAGATGGGAAACAACAGCAGGGGCAGCATGATTTCCCGGCTGCGCGTGCGCAGCGACATCGCCGCAAAAAATGTTCCATTCACCACCAGCGCCCACGTCCCCAATAAAGCCACCGGAATTAACTGCCATGCCGGACCGAGAGCGCGCAGGTTATAAAAGATCACAAACAAAGGGGCCATCAGCGCTTCCAACAGGCTGACCAGAATAAAGTTGCCCAGCGCCTTGGCCAGAAACAAGGCCGTGGCCGGAGCCGGAGAAACGCGGTAAGCGTCGAGCACCTGGTTGCGCAGCTCGCGCGCCCAGGTCTGGTTGAGGGCAACCACGGCGGCGAAAAGGAAGGCAACCCATATCAGCCCGCCCGCGATTTCCCGTGACTCCTCCGCGTTCGGATCGAAGGAGAAGCTGAAGATCACAACCACCAGCAGGGAAAAGAACAGCATGGAATTGAGCGCGTCCTTGGAGCGCCACTCCAGGCGGATGTCCTTCGTTAGGGTCGCCACGGTGATAGAGCGGAGCGAGCTCATTGCGCCGCCGATCTGGTAAGCCCTGAAGTGCGGTCGACAATCTTGCCCGCCTGCATCCAGATAAATTCGTCGGCCACGCCTTCGAGCAGCGAGGCCTGATGAGTAACCACGAAAATCGTCTTGCCCGCATCACGCATCGCTTTGAGCAAACCCACCATCTCTTGCGCCGAGTGCACATCGACGTTCGAAAACGGCTCGTCCAGCAGCAAAATCTTCGGATCATGCAGAATGGCCCGCGCCAGCGACATGCGCTGGCGCATGCCTTGAGAGTAGTTCCCTACCGGCCGCGACAACTCTGGGTCGAGCCCTACCCAGCGAATCACCTGCTCGCAACGGCTATCGCCCGAAATATCGTAAAGACGGGCGAAGTAGCGCAGGTTTTCCAGTCCGCTCATCTCGTCGTAAAGCAGCGACGGATGAGCCATATAGCCGATCTCGCGGCAGGCCTCGTGCGGATTCTTGCCCAGGATGGAAATTGTGCCCCGCGTAGGCTGAGCCAGACCCGCCAGAGCCCGCAACAGAGTCGTCTTCCCTGCCCCATTGTCGCCGAGGATAACGTAGAACCGGGCCGCATCAAACTCGCCATCAACTCCGCGAAGGGCCGCAAAACGGCCGAACTGCTTAACCAACGCGCTTAGGGTGACGGGCATTCTGAGGGGCGCAGCCGCAGGGTCATTCACGGCAAAGGCCCGAAGGGAATTCGTTTTCCAGCGAACACAACAAAGAATCTATGGATTTCAGAGATTTTTTGCAAAGGCAGGAGTCGCGGGACTTAACGCGAAGGCCGCCGCAAAGCGGCCCTCGCTCGAAGCGGAATGCCCGATCAGTGGCCCCTCGGTTGCGGTTTCACTTTCGCCGCAGTCCTGACGCTGGACATGCCAGACATCATGGGCCCCATGCTCACCGGGCAGGTATCACCCGAAGCTGAAGTTTCCACTACGTTGGAAGTAATGTTTCCGCTTACGTTGTTGAGCGTGCCGCTCCCGGTCAACACGCCGGCGCAGGCCTCATTGATTGTATTGCCGGTTACAGTAGAGTGATTCCCAGTCGGCGCGCTGCTGGGTTCCGTGCATTCGCTGTCAATGTGAATACCGGAGCCGGAGCTGTTGAACACCGTGTTCGATGTGGCCGTGTTGTGGTCGCTGCACAGGTCGATCCCATCGAGAAGATAGGTAATTGCTGGAACGACAATCGCTGCATTGGTTGTCACCTTGTTGGAGGACACGTCGTTGTAATCCGCAGTCTCGACGCCGTCGGTTACGACCACGATCGCGCCTTGGGTATTGCTGACCGTGTTACCGCTGATCGTGACATGGCTGCCGCTGGTTCCTCCCGAGTCGTAGAGAAGAATCCCGGTAGAACTGTAACAATATGGGGTGTTATCCGGGGGGCCGCAATCTAGTGGATTGACGTACACGTCATCCGTAACCGTATTGTTTTTTATTACCCCGCGGGCCCCGTCGCTCATCTGAACGCCGTTCTGGGCGATCAGGGAAGTGGCACCGATTCCCACCACGTAGTTGCCGCTAATCGTGGCAACCGTTCCGCTGCCATCCGCGGTAATTCCGTTCTTGTCGTAGTCATGGACACTGCTGTTTTCGATGCTGACATTCGCCGTTCCGCTGGTACTGTAGCCGCTCTGGATGTAGATGGCCAACCCGTCCTGGCAACCGAAATCGCTCGCGTCCAGCTCTTGGTATCTAGTCGTCACATGGTCCACGATACCCGAAGCATTCTGATAGTAGATGCCCACGAGATCGGTCCCGCAACCGCTGAGGCCGTTATTGCTCCCGTCGACGGTGATGTTGCTGATCTTTACAAGAATCGGCGTAGCCAGAGAACCCGACGGCGTTTGGACGAAAATCTGTGCCGCGGTCGGCTGGCTGTTGTAAAGATCGGCGGCATTAGCCACCACGCCACCTGCCGGAGAGACGATCACCGGGTTATTCGCTCCCATTGCGCCTGAACCGGAAAGACCGTTTCCCGAGACCCCAATCAGCGTTAGCTTTTTAGTGATAGCCACCTGCTCCGCATAGGTGCCAGGGCAGACGTAAATGGTCGAATTGGATACCACTCCGCCGACTGCGACAGATATGGAGTTGAACGTCGTCGCTACACCGGCGACGCAAGCGGTTCCTCCCGCAGGGAAAACCTGTGCAGTGGAAGCGGAAAGATATAGTGGCGAAAAGCAGGCTGCCCCTATCGAAAGCAACATCGTCAAGACGGATCGGTGCGTGCGCGCAAAACTATTCACGGATGGAATCCTCCTCATGAGCAGAATGGAAATGCTAGGGCCCTGGGGAAAGTTGACGGGCGCGACTGTAAATCCTCGCGGGCAGCGAGTCAATCCGATTAAGGCTGTGGAAAAAAATTAACAAAGGGTGGGCTCCCAGAACGGATTGGCACAGGCAATGAAGACTTAGTGGCACCGCCGGCGAATCCGCCAGCCCCGGGTTAAGTCTTGTCGGGCGCGGCTTGCATCTGGTTCCCCGGCTGCTGTGGCGCGTACTTGGATGCGCACTTCGCCTGCAATGCCTTGGCATGGAAGACGCCATCGCGGCCGAAACTGCCGTCGGCCAGGGCTTGCGAGTCGTCCTTGAACGTATCCGGAGGCGCTTCGGTTCCGGTGTAGTCCACCGAGAGCAGTTGATCCTGCTCCATCAGCACAAACTGCACATGCGTTCCGTTGCGTTTGATCGAGCCGGGCTGCACATTTCCCGCCACCCGCAGACGCTTGGTGTAAGCTCCGTTACCCATCTTGTGGAGTTCGCTGATGGTCACGTAGTAGCTCTTGCTGTCCTGTACGCCCGTATAAGCGAGATAACCGAGCAGCAGCAGGATCACGACCGTCGCCCCGCCGAATTTGAGATAGGTTTTGCCTTGACTCGACATAAAGCTCCCCGCAAGGGGATGCACCTCACCCTTAAACTGTACGCGTCACCAGGAGCGGAATCAAGATTCCAGAAGTCGGAACCGTGCAGTCTTTCTTACACTGCGGCGTCATCCTGAGCGCAGCCGTTCTTCAGGCGGAGCGAAGGACCTCCCGTTTAACCGGCTTGGCGCGCAAGCCAGACTGCACGACCACTCAGCCAGGGTTCTTATTCTCAGCGTCCGTGCTCGACCGCGCTGTACATGTGAATGCGGGCCGAGGGCACGCAGGTCGTAGAGCCGTCGCGATGAGTCGTATCGGAGTACGGGCTGTCCCGGACGACCAGATAGCTCCGGATCGCGTAGCAAGTCACGTCCGAGGAATTGCCATCCGGCTGCAGAACAGTCACCTGAGTCTTGGGCAGATATCTGCCGGGGCGGTACACATATTGATCCGCATGAATCACCGAAGGATTAATTGCCTGATTTTCCTGGGATGCGGCAGCGCGGAAAGTATCGTCCTCAGCCGTCGCCAGAAACCGCGTGGCGAATAACGAAATCAACATCACAACCACGAGAAGGCGGGGGAAAGTCATACAAGCCCTCCTTTTATTGACGGATGATAGCATCATTCGTTAACCCTCAACCCGGTTTTCCAAACACAAAACACGGTCCGATAAAATGAGAGCAGCCCAATAATCTTATGATTCATCCCTGGCACGACGTAACTCCCGGCGACAAGCTCCCGCAGGAATTCGATTGCGTGGTCGAGATCCCTTTCGGATCGAGCGTAAAGTATGAACTCGACAAGGCCAGCGGCTTGATCAAGCTGGATCGCGTCTTGTATTCGGCCGTCTACTATCCCGCGAACTATGGCTTCATCCCGCAAACCCTCGCCGAAGACGATGATCCCCTCGACGTCCTCGTTCTATGCCAGGAGACGGTCGTGCCGCTCACCATCATTCACGCTCGCACCATCGGCCTGATGACCATGATCGACGCCGGCAAACAGGACCACAAGATCATCGCCGTCGCCACCGAAGATCCCGAGTTCAACTCCTACCACGAAGCCGCCCAGATGCCGCCGCATCGCCTGATCATGCTGCGGCGCTTCTTTCAGGATTACAAACAGCTGGAAGGAAAAGCCGTCGAAGTTGACGAGATACGCCCTCCCGCTGAAGCGTATCCCATCATCCTCGACGCGCTGCACCGCTACAGCGAACAACGGCGCAAAGGCTTCGCAGCGCCTGGCAAGCACTGAAGAACACGACACTCCGGTGTCACATTCCTTTGAAGACAAAACTGATCTGTTTGGTCTCGTTTGCCCCAATCGTGATGGTCTGCGTGGACGTGCCTAACTTCTCGTGCCACGCCTTGATGGTGTAGGTGCCGGGCGGAAGGCTGCGCAGATCGAAACTGCCGTCCTTGCCGGTCACCGCGAAATATGGATGTTTGAAGACCGCGACGTACCCGTGCATCCAGGGGTGCACGTTGCACTTCACCGGAATCGCAATCTCTTCCCGGGCAAACGATTCGTCGAGACTCGTCCCCGGCGGTTCCGCTTTGTTCCATTCACGATTATTCGCAGGGGTGGGATGGATGTTGTGCGAGGTGGGATCGTCATTCACCACGTGCAAGGGCTGGTTCGCCCGCACCGCCAGCACGTGCGGCGAGTACATGCAGCCCTTCTGTTCGACGACAACCGGCTGGGTGGGAGCATCAAAGGTACGATCGCCCAGGCCCTCGGCAACGAATACGATCACGTCCTGCAGACCGCCCTTCAAATCGGTAACAACTTCCTGTGCAAATACAGGTGAAGGATGTTGCCGCACGCAGCTCGGGTCCGCAGACATGTTTATCAGCTTGGGCTTCGGCAGCGTGCCCTCGAATCTCACTACGCCCTTCAGATCGGCGCCTGTGGTACTCGGGGCTGCGGAAGCGCTGCCCGCCTTCGCGGCGCCGGCGGTGGAGATGCCAAGCAACAGGCATAGCCAGATCGTCAAGGTAAGAACGCTTACAAAAACCAAATCCTTGCCCTTCATAACAAGTTCACCTCAATTCAGAATTCTCGTTTTGCAAAGCTCTGGGGTTTCGCCGCAGCCCTACTCGGTTCACTGCGCGCGCTGCGCTCTGACCCTCGCGTTAGCCATGGATGCGTGGTATCCACGGTAATAACCAGCCCCGAACATCCACCGGTCCTGGTGAGTCGACCAGCGCCCAACCGCGGGACGGAGCGGGTCGCCGTGTTCGGCTGCAAGCTTGCCCAGATACAACCCGTCGCGGAACGCTCCGTCAGTGGCAAAGCTTGCTTCCGGGTTGGCGGGTTTCACAGTGTTTTTGCTGTTGGCGAACAGTGCCATCGTTCCCAGCCAGACGGCAATTGCCAAGGTGCAGGTAGAAATTCTGTTCATGTTTTTTCTCCTCAGTTTTGATCGTTGTGGCCAGCCAACACCCGTGGTCTGTGGTTAGGGCCAGCAGGTAAGTGGGGTTGGTCCTACTAACCACCGACCACTAGCCACTGACCACCGATTTTGGGCAATACCTCGGCCCCACCGCCGAAAACGGCGGCCGCCTCACTCTCAGTTCGCAGGGGTTATTCGCTCGAGATGGGTCGAGCGTACGCGACGCGCGAAGTGGGGTTGTCACCACCTCGTCAGCACGCGGTCAATTCGTCGTCATCTTCTTGTCAACTTCCGGTCAGGGGATTCGCGATTTAGTAGGCCGGCTCTTCCGCCATCAGCACCGGTAACCAGGATGATAACGGTTTGTACTACGGTAACTTCCGGCTGCCCCGGACTGCCGGGTAAAATTCAACGAGTCTAAGTTCGCAGCTCCGGGTTAGTACTTCGGGTTAGTGCGAACCCAGCTGACTCCGCCGAAAGGCCTTGAGGAAACCGTAAAAGAGGAGATCATGAAAACTTTACGACATTGTGCCGTAATCGTGTTTTTTGTTGCCGCGTGCACCGCGCTTACCATGGCCGAAGAGCCGGGCAGGCATCCGGCTTACCTGCACGCCCTTTCCGACCTGCGTCACGCGCGCGCTCATCTGGAGAACGCGGCCCCCAACTATCACATGGACAAAGAAGAGCAGCATGCCATCGAGGAGATCGATAGGGCCATCGACGAGATCAAGCGGGCCGCGATTTGGGATGGCAAGAACCTGAACGATCATCCCCCCGTCGATGCCGGGATGGATCGCGCCGGCCGCTTCCACCGCGCCCTCGAATTGCTGGACAAGGCGCATAACGACATCGCCCGCGAAGAAGATGATCCTACGGTGCGAGGGCTCCGCAACCGCGCCATCCATCACATCGATGAAGCCCATCACATCGTCGATCACCTCGTCATGCAGGCCGCCAACTACTAAAAGCCATCGCGTGAGCGTTTTCGGGTACGGCACGGCTTTCAGCCGTGCCGCTAAGGCTTTCGGAAAAGACACGGGCTTTAGCCCCCGAGGGTTGCTACGCTGCTCCTGCCGATAAGGCCCGGCATTTATGCCGGGCCTTATTCATTAAAGTTTGCGACGGTTCCTGCCGATACAGACAAGATGGACTTCTCAGCGATAGCCCTCCAAGGCGTAGAACAGGCGCAAGTTCAACTGGACGCTGCCGCCGCCGGCCTGGCCAGCGCCGGGGACGCCGCTCCTACTGACGCTAACCTAGACACAGTCGATATTGCCTCGCAGATCGTGGCGCTGAACTCCGCCCAGGCGATTCTTCAGATCAGCCTAAGCGCGCTGAAAACTTCGGACCAGATTCAGAAGACTGCAATCGACCTGCTGGCCTGAACCTCACCAAACGTGACAGGCGTTCTCCGCCACCATGGGTTGTCCAGCCTTGCATCCCCACGCCTTCTGGAACTCGGGCATGTTCTGCACTACGCCGTCCACGCGATACTTGCCGGGCGAATGCGGATTGGTGAGCACGGCCATGCGTGCGACTTCCGGGCGCCGTTTCTCGCACCACACCCGCGCGAATCCCAGGAAAAAGCGTTGCTCAGGCGTAAAGCCATCGATCTTCCGGCCTTCCTGCCCGCTTTTGTCATCCGCGATCATGTGCTCAAGCGCCATCAAAGCTATGCGCGCGCCGCCGTTGTCGGCGGTGTTTTCGCCTAGCGTGAGGCGGCCATTCAGCTTCTGGTCGTCGATGGCAAAAAAGTTTGAATATTCATTGGCTACGCAACTGGCCCGCTTCTCGAACTCTTTGCCGTCCTGCTCGGTCCACCAGTCGTGCAGGTTGCCTCGCGGATCAAACTTGCGCCCCTGGTCATCGAAGCCATGGGTCAGTTCATGCCCAATTACCAGGCCGATGCCGCCAAAGTTCACCGCGTCGTCCATTGACTTATCGAAAAACGGCGGCTGCAGGATGCCCGCGGGAAACACGATTTCGTTGAACGAGCCGTTGTAATAAGCATTCACCGTCGGCGGAGACATCCGCCACTCCTTGCGGTCGATGGGCTTGTCAATCTTCGCAATGATGCGTTTCGACTCGAAGTCGTTGGCGCGCGCCACGTTGCCCAACAGATCGTTGGGTTTGATCTCGACCGAACTGTAATCGCGGTAAACTTCGGGATAGCCAATCTTGTTGCGAATCGCGTCCAGCTTGATCTTGGCCTGCTTCTTGGTCTCGTCGCTCATCCAGGAGAGTTCATGGATGTCTTCCGCCAGCGATTTTTCGAGCGCGTCCACCATCTTGAGCATGCGTCGCTTGCCGTCCGCGCCGAAGGTCAACTCCACATATCGCTGCCCCAGCGCCTCGCCCAGTTTGCCGTCGGTAAGTTCGACACAGCGCTTCCAGCGCGCCTGAATCTCCTTCTGCCCGGTAAGCTTTTGCTGGAGTCTAAAATTCGCCTCGACAAATGGCTCGGAAAGCCACGGAGCCGCGGCGTTCAGCACATGCCAACTGACATAAGTCTTCAGCGAGTCCAGTGATTCGGTTTCCAGAACACCGTTCACCTGCTTGAAGAAATCAGGATTGGTCACGTTAAGCTGGGTGAAGTTGGGCGCCCCCATTGCCGTGAAATAGCGGTTCAGATAGAAGTTCGGCCCCAGCGCCGCCGCCTCATCGCGGCTCATCTTGTGGTCGCGGTTCTTCGGATCGCGCCGCTTGGTGCGGTCCATGGAGTACGCCGCCAGCAAAGTTTCAAACATCAAAACGGTCTGCGCCGAGTGCCCCGCCTGCTGCTGGCTCTGCCCGGCGAGCGTAAAAACCTGCGTGGCATAGTCCACCAGCAGTTGCCGCTTCTCGACCTTATCGGCATCATCTTTCAGGTAGTAATCGCGGTCAGGCAAGGTCAGTCCGCCCTGGTCGATGTAGGCGATCACCTGGTCGGCGTTGTGCAGGTCGGGCTGGGAAAAGAAAGTAAACAGCGGGTTCGGACCGACCAGATGCACATGTGCGATCTCCTCGATCAGCGCGGCTTTGTCCTGCACGGCTGCAATGCGGTCGAGTTCGGGCTGGATCGCGACGATGCCCTTCGCGTTCACGGCTTTCTCGTCCATGCAGGAGCCGTAGAGATCGCCGATTTTCTGATCGATCGCATCACGGCCGGCGCCACCAGTCGCTGCCTTCTCCAAAATCCCATGCTCGATGTCGAGGTTGCGCTCGTCGAGTTCCACAAAACTGACCCAACTCGACTCGTCGGGAGGAATTTCGGAGTTCTTGATCCAATTGCCGCAGGCGTACTGGTAGAAATCCACGCAGGGATCGACAGCCCTGTCGATGGTATCGAGACTGAAACCAGGAGCCGGCCGGGAGGAAGTAGACGTTTGCGCCAAGCTGGCAGTAGAAACTATCAGAAAACTGATCAGCAGAATTGAAAGCGAACCAACAAAGCGCATTGTGCGATCTCCTGGGCGCGATCGTATAAAGACGAAACGTGATTTTATGCCTGCGCCTTTCCCGGAACAAGGACAAGGCCGCGCGGTCGTTTATCCCCTCGAGGATTGCGCTTACGGGATGCGTGAGTTCGCCATCCGCGACAACAACGGCTACATTCTCCAGTTTGGCCAGGAAATCTGAGTAGCCGCCTGCAACCGCAACTTACCTGCTGCCCGAGCATCCGAGTATAATCGGCTCCTACAAACTTCCGATGAAAGCTGGCTCCGAAAATGACGCCCACGAACGGCAATTCCGGCAGTGGCAATAACGGCTACAGCGTCCCCCAACCGCGCGCCGAGTGGTTGGCCCAGCGCAAGCGTGCCAACACCGACGGCAACTTCTCGCAGATGCACTACGCCCGCCAGGGCCTGATCACTGAAGAAATGGGATACGTCGCCCACCGCGAAAAGCTCTCGCCCGAACTGGTGCGCGACGAAGTAGCCCGCGGCCGCATGATTATTCCCGCCAACATCAATCATCCGGAACTTGAGCCCATGGCGATCGGCGTGGCCTCGCTGTGCAAGATCAACGCCAACATCGGCAATTCGGCGGTCACGTCAGAAGTGAATGAAGAACTGAAAAAGCTGCACACCGCTGTGCACTACGGCGCCGATACCGTGATGGATCTTTCCACCGGCGGCAACATTCACGAAATCCGCGAAGCCATACTCCGGCACTCTCCGGTTCCCATTGGCACGGTTCCGATTTACGAAGCAATCGCCCGCGTGAAACGCGTCGAAGATCTGAACGCCGAAGTCATGCTCGAAGTCATCGAAGAGCAGGCCGAGCAGGGCGTGGACTACATGACGATTCACGCCGGAGTGCTCATTCAATATCTGCCCCTGATTTCGAAGCGCATCACCGGCATCGTCAGCCGCGGCGGCGCAATCCTCGCCCACTGGATGGCTTACAACCACAAGCAAAATTTCCTGTACGAACGCTTCGGAGACATCTGCAAAATTCTCAAGAAATATGACGTCAGCTTTTCGCTGGGCGACGGCCTGCGCCCCGGCTGCGTCGCCGACGCCAGCGACGAAGCTCAGTTCGCCGAGCTGAAAACTCTGGGCGAGCTGACGAAAATCGCCTGGCAGCACGACGTGCAGGTCATGATCGAAGGTCCCGGCCACGTCTC
>Ga0074045_10001872_pt1 | contig 19979 bp, 14 predicted proteins | sample BogForMeECP23OM2_FD_94442 | JGI IMG/M metagenome (GOLD analysis project Ga0074045, IMG submission 94442) | Bog forest soil microbial communities from Calvert Island, British Columbia, Canada - Bog Forest MetaG ECP23OM2 | ecosystem: Environmental > Terrestrial > Soil > Wetlands ...
CATCAGCGGCGGTAAGGATGTGGGGTGGCAATACGGCGGACGCGGTGACCTCACGCTCAACATCGACACCCAGAAAATGGGATTGTGGCCCGGCGGCTTTTTCACAGTGGAAGTTGAGGGTAATTTCGGTAACGCTGTCAACAGCCAGACCGGGGCTCTCTTGGGGGTTAATACTAACCAGATCTTTCCGACGACGGGCAGTGACCAGTTAAATATTCCCAACGTGTCGATTATGCAGTTCTTCTCAGAATATGCCGGCGTGTTTGTTGGGAAACTCGCCACAATAACAAGCACCGCAGGAGACATGAATGAGTTTGCCCATGGTAAAGGGGACACCCAGTTCTTCAATATGGCATTCAACTTTAATCCGATTATCGCCTTGACAGTGCCTTACTCAACGCTGGGCGCCGGTGTGATCATCCTGCCTGTCAAAGACCCAAAAGAAGCCATCATAACTTTGAGCGCTCTTGATGGCAGTGGAACGGCAGACTCAAGTGGTTTTAATACTGTATTTAAGGGTAACACGGCCTATGCCATTGAGGGCAGGGTCAGAACTAATTTCTTTGGCCTTACCGGACACCAACTCGTTGGAGGAACGTATTCAGCCAAGAACTTCACTTCCATTGATCAGAACCTGCGCTTTTTCCTTGAAAACCGCGCCATAGAACAGAAAAATAACTCCTGGTCTTTCTATTATAACTTCGACCAGTACCTGTACGAGCCCAAGAAAGGCTCAGATCAGGGAATCGGCATCTTCGGGCGGTTTGGGGCATCGGACGGCAATCCCAATCCTGTACACTATTTTTACAGCCTGGGAGTCGGTGGAAAAGGTGTCATCCCCGGCCGGCAACTGGACCAGTTCGGAATTGGTTACTATTACATGGATATGAGCAACCCGCAGTTCACCGGTCCGCTTGCAACCAGGGAGTTTCTGAAAAATGAGCAGGGGTTCGAGGCCTATTACAATTTTGCAATAACGCCATGGATGAAGCTGACGCCGGACATACAGGTCATCGGACCTGCACAGAAAGATGAATTGAGTGTTCTTTCCATCGTGCCTCCCGTCATCAGCAGGACCGGCATAAATACAGCGACCGTCCTTGGCTTCAGGCTGCAAATGGTTTTCTGATGAAGTTTATGGTACTCGGGGATAGCGTGATACCGTGATAAAGTGAAACGAGGAGAGGATCTCCTTTAGGAATAGCGGTCAATGCCATGAAAAAAGTTCGAGAATCGTGAGTAACAAGGAGGAGAACATGGAATCGAAAATAGTACGTGATAAGGAGCCAAATATGAGCGGTGAAAACAAAGAACCGAACACAATGGACCGACGTGACATGTTGAAACTCATGGGCGCAGCCGCGGCTGGCATGGCGGCATCGGCCATTCCGTCGGCGGAAGCAGCCGAACCACAGCCATGCGAGGATCAGCCCAAGAATCCCTACGGCGGGGGGCCGAGCACCGGCCTGCAGTTCCCGCCATACTACCAGCCAACGCAGTCCGTCCGGAGCCGGATGAATTACTTCCCCGGCAGCGAGACCCTCGGACCGGACGAGATGCGGATCTCGTTCGTCGGCAGTTGTCCTGTCCCGGTCCGGCGCGACCAGGCGGGCACGGCTATGATGGTCGAACTCGGCAACGGCGACCGCTTCTTCTTCGACTTCGGCCCCGGTTGCATTAAGAACATTCTCGCCATGGGCGTCCCGGTGCCGGATATTAACGACATCTTCCTTACCCACCTGCATGTGGATCATTACCACGACCTGTCCTATCTCCTCCCATTCTCGGCGTGGGGAGGACGGTGGAAAATGCCCTTGCGGGTCACCGGGCCTTCCGGACGCACAGCGGATCTCGGCACCAAGGCCATGATCGCCGGTATGAAGCAGATGCTCAAGTGGCACTTGGAAGCCTTTGACGCCTGCCCTATCGGGGACGGCTACGAGGTGGAGGTCAACGAATTCGATTGGAAGGACGAGAACGGCATCTGCTACAACAAGAACGGCGTCACGATCCGCCATTGGAGGCGCTCGCACGTCAAGGACGGCGCTTCTGCCTACCGTCTGGATTGGAACGGCCTTTCGTTCGTGTGGACCGGCGATGGCCGCCCTGACGAACTGACGGAAAAGTATGCCAAGGGTGTTGATGTCTTTGTGACCGAGTTGCAGCCCGATTTGGCGCGCATCAACCAGCTTAAGTATGGGCTGCCTGAAATCCTGTTCAACTACACCGTGGACATCCATCATACGCTGGCTTATGCAACGGGCTACCTCATCAACCAGGTCAATCCGCGCTGCGGGATGGTCACGCACCTCGCATACGACAATGACACTCTCAACGAGCAAAGCGCGGACGTTCGCGCCCACTGGAAAGGGCTTTTCCTGTACGGTGCGCCTGACGTGGCAGTTGTCAATGTGACCAAGGACGCGATCTGGCACCGGATGGCCGCCCTGCCGGGATTCTCGGGCCAGCCTCTGCCGAAACCCACTCTGATGTTCGGCGACCCGCTGCCGATCGCGACGGGCATGGGCGTTGTCCCGCAGCCGAGAGTGCCGCGCGAGCTACAGCAGGAGCAAAGGACGCGCGACCTCGAGATTGATCCGCATAAGTACTATCCCCCGGACGTTTACCGTGAGCCGATCACCAAGCTGGCGAACCCGGAGCTGGTCGATCTCCGCGAGCTCGCGAAGGTGATGAACATTGATTTGAGTAAATTCATCAAGAAATAACGGTCTGGTCCGGATGTTCCGCCGCGTCCGTCGCGGCGGGATGCTCCGGGGCCGCGTCACGGATGAACCCGGTTCTTTTCCGGGCAAACGCCTTTTTGAGAGGAGACCTTAAACAATGGAAATCATAGATGACAATGGCAAAACCGTTCCGATAACGATCCTGACTGGCTTTCTCGGGGCGGGAAAGACAACGCTTCTGAATCGCATCCTGACTGGGAATCACGGCCTGCGCGTGGGGGTCCTCGTCAACGACTTTGGCTCGATCAATATCGACGCGGAACTCGTCGTCGGGGTGGACAATAACATGATCAGCCTGGCCAACGGCTGCGTCTGCTGCCAGATTCGAGACGACCTCATCGAGTCGGTCACCGCCTTGCTCGAACGCCCAGAGACCGTCCAATACATCCTGCTCGAAGCCAGTGGCGTCGCCGATCCCGGAGGGATCTTCGTGACCTTTAACGATCCCGATCTCAGGGACCGGATTAGACTGGACAGCGTCACCTGCGTGGTGGACGCGGATCAGGTCTTCGCCTACCCAGAGTATCCCCCTCTCATGGACCTCAAGCTCCGCCAGGTAGGGTTTGCGGACATGCTGATATTGAACAAGGTGGGCCTTGCCGGTCCCGAGCAAGTCGAGAAGGTCAGGGCTTGGCTCGACGACCATTTTAACCGTCTTCGAATCGTCGAGACTGATTACTGCGAGGTGCCTTACGAGATTCTGTTGGGTGTCGGGCGTTTCGATCCTGCTCGACCAGACCTTAACTCGCACGCCGTTAAGCATAGCTGCACCGACCCGACCTGTCATGACGACCGCCACGGGCATAACCACTCGAAGGTGTTCAGCACCTGGAGCTACGAGACGGACCAGCCGCTAGCGCTGGAAGCGTTGCGGGAAACAATGCGCAAGTTACCGGGGACTGTTTACCGTGTCAAAGGTGTGGTCTACACCACTGACGCACCACAGCGACGGGCGGTGTTACAGGTGGTCGGTAGGCGCGTGGACATCTCGTTGCAAGACAAGTGGGGCCACCGTGCACCGCGCACGCAGATCGTAGCCATTGGTGCGGTCGGCGGCATTGACGCGAGTCTGATGGAAAAGACATTCGACTCCTGCATATCGGCTGCAATAACGAGGTGAAGTTGCAGGGAGAACTAATGGGCGAAGAGAAGAAAGCAGCGAAAGCTTGAGGTAAGAATAAGCAAGAGGAGAGTTCAATGCAAGGAAACATCTTCTATAGATTAGACCCGCTCCTGATTTGTGCGGTTTTGATAGGTGTGTTAGTCGCGGCATCGGAAATTGGTTTTTGGGTAAATAAAGAAGATGGCGAGAGGTGGTCCGGATACTATCGGAAAGGCAGATATCGCGCTGATCATAGGCGCAGTACTGACACTGCTGGCCCTCCTGCTTGGGGTTACCTATTCGATGTCTGAAGGCCGCTTTGAAGAGCGGCGACAACTGGTTGTTGATGAAGCCAATGCAATAGGGACCACCTATCTCCGGGCAAAAACATTGCCAGAGCCCCGAAGTTCCGAGATCCAGGGCTTGCTGCGCCAGTATACGGCACTCCGGGTTGAAAACGCAGGCAGGATTGAGGACGATCCTGAGAAAATCCGTGAAACGGGCAACCGAGAAAAGAAACTTCAAAGTATGCTGTAGTCTCATGCGGCCACCCTGGCGAGAGAAAACCCCAATCCCGTCATCTCAGCATTTCTTGTGCCCTTGAATGAGATGATCGATCTTGGTACTAAAAGATTGGCCGCATTCAGGAACCGGGTTCCTTTGCCCATCTATGTGGTGCTTTTTATCGTATCGACTGTTGCTTTGTGGCTAATAGAATATTATTTAGGGTCACACAGACAGAAGGCGCTGATGGTAACTGGGACGCTCGCACTTCTCGTGGCATCGGTTATGTGGTTAATTATGGATCTTGACCAGCCTGTGCGTGGAGCAATTAGGACAAGCCAGCAGAGCTTGATTGACCTTAATCAGGATCTGAGCCAGGAGTCCGGCGAAGCTTCTCATTGAATTAGGAAAAAGGAAGCCGAATAACCGAGAGCCGCAGGCCTGTGAGGAAAAATAACATTAGTGGCCGAAACGCACACCCTTAGGTCGTTCCGATTGTGCTTGATTCTGGTGGTACTCTTGCCATAGGTGCAATCTTTTGAAAGTGTGGAATTGTTGCTGTACATCGCAAGAAGTCCTTGACAAGGGGATACCGTATTGTATTTTTCGCACAATTAAATTTATGGTATCCTCGAATCTGACAACGCAGTTTGGCGAAAATCACATACCACTGAAATTGGCCGCTTTTATCTGTAACCCCTTAATTTATAATCTTTAATGATGAATTCCGTATTGCTTGTGTTTGTGTATGTCAAGGGGGGTGTCCTCCCTTCGGCATTAAAAATATCTTTTAAGTTCAAATAGTTGTACGCAATAAAGTCTCGCCTAAACGATAACGTCTTTACATTCTAGTTCGGTCAGCTATTTTCAGAAGCAATAAAGTTCTTACATTGTTGGTCGACCAGAGTACTCCTACTTTATTCCAAGACATGCCACAGATGTCTGCACGCTCGGGAAGTCTCGACTTCAGTCCGAAACATGTGCGGTGATGTTCTTCCTCTTCTAGGCAACGGCAATGTCTTAGCCGTAAACAGATAGATTACGTGCGGACACTTGCAAGAGGTCATCTTAAATCCTACATGCATCAGTTCTATCAATAACGAAATTTTTCAGATTGCACTTGTATGTTAACCAGTAACATAAATCCTCATTATTTGTGATTGCAAAGAGAATTAAGCTGTGTCAGAATTAACGTATTGTATGACACGGTTTTTTAACAATTTTTTTATCTTGCTAGTCGCCCTGCTATTCATATTGGGAGTGGTCATACCATCCTTGGCAGCTAAAGAAACCAAACCGATCCTCATTCTCTACAGCCAGGAGAAGGAGCACCCGGCCCATCACCTGATTCAGCAGGGGATTCGTGCCGCCTTCCGCTTGAATAGGGTCTTCGAGGGCCAGCTCTGCGCGAACGGTGGAGAATCCCGGCTCGGACGAGTTCAGTTCTGGCGATCACAATTCGACATTGCTGAGCGCAGGCAGGCGGAACAACAAATTCTTCACTATCAGAAGCCTATCCTGGAGAAAATTGAAACATGAGTTGGGTCACTGTCATCTGGTCCATGGTTGCCTCCGCCTGTCTGACGCTGGCGGCGGTGCATTTGCTGGTCTGGTGCAATAAGCGCACGGCGTGGGCCAACCTGCTCTTTTCCTTGTCAGCGACGGCCACGGCCGCCTTGGCGGGCTGTGAGTTGTGGATCATGCGGGCAAAGACAGCCGGTGAGTTCGGCATGATCCTTCGGTGGGGCCATGTGCCGTTTTGGGTGTTGCTCATCTCGCTGGTTGGTTTTACGCTGATTTACATGCGGGCAGGGCGATTGTGGCTTGCATGGACGATCTGTGGCCTTCGCACGCTGTCGCTCATCCTCAACTTCGTCTTTACGCCGAATATCAATTACCGGGAGATTACCGTTCTGCGGCACGTCCGGCTCCTCGGCGAATCCGTCTCCGTCGTTGAGGGCATACCCAATCCCTGGATGCTGGTCGGTCAGACGAGTCTGCTGTTGTTCCTGGTCTTCCTCGTGGATGTTACAATTACGATGTGGCGGCGGCGCGAACGGCCGCCGCTACTGATACTGAGCAGCAGCATGGTGTTCTTCATCGCGGCGAGCATGGGACAGTTTGTGCTTGCGTTCTGGGGAATCAGCCCCGCGCTGCTGACTCCCAGCTTGTTCTTTCTGGGCGTCGTAGCGGTGATGGGTAGCGAAATGACCCGTGACACGCTCCGGGTCGCTCAGTTGTCTGACGAGCTTTACAAGAAGGAAGAGTGGTTGGATCTGGCGGCGGACTCAGCCGGGGTGGGGCTATGGTTATGGGATTTTAAAACCAACGTCATCTGGGCTACAGAAAGAGCCCGTATGTTGTACGGTTTTTCGGTGGACGAACTGATACCTTTTGAGAAATTTCTTTCTAGGCTGCACCCCGACGATCAGGGTTGGGTTGTCCAAGCCTCACAGAAGTGCATCCAAGAAGGAGCTGATTTCCGTTATGACTACCGTATTGTGCTGTCTGATGGAAGCATCCGATGGATGAGGGTTCTGGCCAAGGCGTTCTTAATGCCTACTGGTGCGCCGGAGGGGATGACGGGCGTGTCGATCGATATCACCGAGCGCAAACAAATGGAAATGGAACTCCAGCAAAAGCGCAACGAGCTGACTCACGTTGCCCGCGTCTCCACGATGGGAGAACTGGCCGCCACGCTCGCGCACGAATTGAACCAGCCGTTGGGCGCCATCCTCCGCAATGCCGAGGCGGCGGAGCTTTTTCTGGAGGCATCCTCACCGGACCTGGAGGAAGTGCGCGCCATTCTGGTGGATATCCGCAAGGACAATCAGCGTGCAGGCGCGGTGATCGACCGGATGCGTTCTCTGCTGAAGCGGCGCGAAGTTGAATACAGCCTGCTCGATTTGAACCTGCTGGCCGATGAAGTCATCACCCTTGTGCGCCCGGAGGTGGACGCACGCAAAGTCTGGCTGGCGCTCGAACCCGCTTCATCGCTTCGGCCGGTGCGCGGTGATCGCGTGCATTTGCAGCAGGTGCTGCTCAATCTTCTGCTCAACGCGATGGACACGATGAATGACTCCGCGTCCGATGGCCGCCGCATCACCGTGCGCGTCCAGGCCGTGGGCACGCAGGTCGAGGTCGCTGTGAGCGACACCGGCCACGGCATTCCGGCGGACAAGCTCGCTCACGTCTTCGAGCCGTTCTTCAGCACCAAACCGAATGGCCTGGGGATGGGGCTGGCTATCTCCCGCGGCATCATCGAGGCGCATGGTGGGCGGCTTTGGGCTAATAACAATAAAGCAGGCGGTGCAACGTTCACCATCATCCTGCCGGTGGCGGTGGAAGGCGACGCGAAGTGAAAGCACCCGTTCCCATTGTCCGGATTGTAGACGACGACGCCTCTTTTCTGAAAGCAGTCGCTCGAATGTTACGTGCATCCGGTTTCGAGGTGAAGACATTTGCTTCGGCGGCGGAGTTTCTGGCCCGACCGGAACTTGATGTGCCGGGGTGCGTCCTTGTGGATTTGCAGATGCCTGGCTTGAGCGGGCTGGACTTGCAGGAAGCGCTCGCGAAAGAGGGGCACAGGTTGCCAGTCATCTTCCTCAGTGGTCATGGTGATATTCCGACCACCGTGCAAGCGATGCGGCGGGGTGCGGAAGATTTTCTAACCAAGAGCGTACCGAAGGAGGATTTGCTCGACGCAGTGAAACGCGCGATCGACCGCGATGCCCGCGTTCGCGCCGGGAGTGCACGGCTGGAAGCGTTGCGAGCGCGCTTCACCGCGCTCACCCCACGCGAACGTGAGGTGCTGCAGCACGTCGTCCAGGGAAAGCTGAACAAGCAAATCGCCTACGACCTCGGCATCCACGAACGCACGGTAAAACTCCATCGCACCGCCATCACGACCAAGCTTGGTGTGTACTCGGTTGCCGAGCTGACGAAGTTGTGGATGGAGGTCGGCGGCCTCGAAGAGTAGCTGCGACTTTCCATCCGCGTCTCGTCACGTTCCCGACCTTCCCTAAAGGGCAGTAGACAGCGCCCCTCCCAGGTTATACAATGTATTCTATGGGCAGCACCCGAAACATCTATATCGCGGTTATTGATGATGACGAGAGCCTTTGCCGCTCGATGAGCCGGCTGCTGCGGGCCGCTCACCTTCAGCCGATCACTTATCCCTCCGCCGAAGCTTTTCTCGCGGACACGAAGCGTCCGAAGTTTGATTGCCTATTGCTCGACATCCAACTCAAAGGGATGTCCGGGCTGGATCTGAGCCGGAGACTCTCCGCGGTCAAGTATGCCACACCTGTCATCTTCATCACGGCGCACGATGATCCCCAGGTGCGGGCGCAGGCAGAAGCATCCGATTGCGCCGGTTTCTTCCGCAAGACGGCCTCCGGTGCTGAGGTCCTTGCGGCCATCCGTCGCACAATCAGCGTGGAAGATTCCGAAAGAGAGAACGGAGGTTAGATTATTATGTGAGGCACAAGCAGGATTTGGCCCGTTCACTCTCTACCTACGACCGCCAAGGAAGACATGTATATTTTCCTTTTCAGCCAGAAGGGCTTAATGGCAGGTCTTGGGATACAAGGCTCAAAGATTACTCAAGTCAATCCGGACAAGTAAATAGAAAAAAGGAGGAATGAAGAATGACACAAATGAAAACCATAAAGACGTTGCTACTAATTGTCGTGATGCTTATAGCGCTGGTTTTGATTACAGCACCCGCATGGGCGGAGGAGCAGAGCGAGGAAGAACTTGCAAAGGCAGCACAGAACCCGATTGCAAACATGATCAGCTTGCCGTTTCAGAACAACACCAACTTCAATGTCGGGCCCGAGAACGGGACGCAGAACATCCTGAATATCCAGCCAGTCATCCCTTTCCATTTGGGCCAAGAATGGAATCTGATCACCCGCACTATTATGCCGGTTATCTCACAACCCGCCTTTAGTCCGGGGCAAGACACCCAATTCGGCCTTGGCGACATTCAATTTTCTGCGTTTCTTTCTCCCGCAAAGTCGGGGGAATTCATCTGGGGTGTGGGTCCGATAGTACAGTTGCCAACCCATACGGACGACAGGCTGGGATCGACTACATGGGGCCTCGGACCGACTGCCGTGGCCCTGCGCATAGACGGTCCATGGGTGTACGGCGTCCTGATCAACAATGTCTGGTCGCTTGGCGGCAGTGACGAAAATAAGTATAACAATTTCCTGATCCAGCCGTTTGTCAATTACAACTTCGGGAAGACCGGCACATACCTTGTCAGTTCACCAATTATTACCGCCAACTGGAGGACAGGAGATTGGGTGGTTCCGCTGGGTGGGGGTATAGGGCAGATCTTCAAGATTTTTGGCAAGCAGCCAGTAAACGCTTCGATTCAGGCTTATTACAACGTCGTTAATCCTAATGGCATTGGTCCTGAATGGCAGACCCGCTTTCAGTTGCAGTTCCTGTTTCCGAAGTGAGACGATGGCAATATCCATGCAAACGGAACCAACGACCCGTGAAGAGGATATGAGCAAGCACATGACAAAGGGGCAACGGAAGAGCAAAACGCGACTAAAAGGAGACAACTATGAAAACCAAAAACAGACAAATCCTCATCGCCGCCGCGCTCGCTTGCGCGGTGGCTTTCGCAGCCACCGGCACACACGCCGAAGAAATCAACACACGTATCGGTAAGATCGAGACCGTCAACGGCTTCCCGACCGCTGAAGCAGCAAAGAAGATTTTCGACGAGAGCGACTTTCAGCGGGCGTCGCAAGCCTATCTCTGGGCACTACCTGCGGTCGGATTCCACGGCCTGCATCTCGCTCATCTCAATATCTTCGGGGCCAAGGATGGCGACGTCGTCCTTTATGTCACGCTTAAGGACAAGGCCGGGATGCTGACGCCGAATTTGACCACTATCTACGCGATGAGTTTCTGGAACCTTGAAAAACAGGGACCACTTGTCATCATCGTGCCGGCTGGCGCCTCGGCGGGCGGCGTGCTTGATATCTGGCAGCGGCCGATCACGGACGTGGGCCAGACCGGTCCCGACAAGGGACAGGGCGGCAAGTTTCTGATACTGGCTCCGGGAGCGCCAGATCCCATGAACTCCGAGTTCATCACGGTGCGTTCGAAGTCGAACCAGATCTGGTTCGCGACGCGCGGCCTTGGCGCCGATCCGGCCGTCGCGGAAGCTACTGTCCGCAAGTATAAGCTCTATGCCTATGACGAGCGGCCCAACCCGCCGGCGACAAAGTTCATTCCGGTCGGCGACAAGACGTGGAGCTCAGAGCAGCCGCGTGATCTGAAGTATTGGGAATACCTCCACGACGTGCTCGCACTCGAGGTGCCTGAGGAGCGTGACCGCTTTTTCTACGGCATGATGCTGCCCCTCGGCATCGTACAGGGCAAGCCGTTCACACCTACCGAAAGTCAGAAAAAAATCCTTACCGATGCGGCGGTCTTTGGCGATTTGCTCGGGCGTCTGACAGCCTATTCCAAGCGGGTGGAAGGCACGGAAGTTTGGCCGGGTAAGCATTGGGAATACGCCCTCATGGTCGAACTGGACCAGACCTACAAAGGCTATGGCCAGATTGATGAGCGCGGGTCGTGGTTCTATGAAGCGATCGGCAACACGGTCGGCATGCAGGGCCGTACGCTCGGCTTCGGGCAGCTCTATCTCGAGGCGCAAAAAGACAAGACAGGCGCCTGGCTCGATGGCGGCAAAAGCTACCATCTGCACGTGCCGCCGAACGCGCCGGTCGAGTTGTTCTGGTCGTTTACGATCTACGACAATCTTACGCGTGGCCCGATGATCACGCCACAAGGCGCGGCGGATATTTCATCCCGCACGAAAGAGCTCGTGGTTAACGCCGATGGTTCGGTCGATCTCTATTTCGGTCCGAAGAAGCCGGCTGGCTCCAACGACAATTACGTGATGACCCTGCCAGCAAAAGGTTGGTTCACCTACTTCCGTTTCTATGGCCCGAAGGAGGCCTATTTCGACAAGTCGTGGCAACTGCCTGACCTGGAAGAGTTGAAATGAACAAGCCAATCAAGGACTGAAAGGAGATAACTATGAAAACCAAAAACAGACAAATCCTCATCGCTGCCGCGCTCGCTTGCGCGGTTGGAATGGGCGGGCTTGCGTCGCAGGCGCTCGCTCAGGAGACACACTTTGATAAAATGGCCAACCTGCCTTTTGCGGAGAACCGGCCCACGAAGGAAACCGCGCAGACCCTGCGCGACGAACTGCTCTTCCAGCGGGCGACGCAGGCCTATCTCTGGGCGTTGCCGCTCATCAACACGCTTGGCATGAAGGTTGGCTCGGAAAAAGTCTTCGGCTCCGGTTACAACGTTCTGCCGATCTGGAAGAAACGCCTCGACGCCAAGACCCTGGTGACGACCCCCAACTCCGATGTCATTTACGCCATGAGCTACGTTGACCTCGGCAAGACCGGTCCGCTGGTGTTCGAAGTGCCGCCCAACCTGCAGGGAATCCTGCTCGACTTCTGGCAGCGCCCCATCCCGGTGGATGGGGGCAAGTTCTTTGGTGACGTCGGCCTGCCCGGACCGGATGCCGGCAAGGGGGGCAAGTTCCTGCTCCTCCCACCCGGTTACACGGGCGAAGTCCCGGAAGGTTATTATGTCTATCGTTCGGGAACCATGAACGTCTTCATCTTCCTGCGTTCGTTCTATCAGGATCCGAAGAATCTGATACCGGCCGTTGCGCTGGTTGAACGGTCGAAGATTTATCCGCTCAACGGCAAGGAGACGGCCAAGCCGATGCAATTCCCCGATGCCTCTGGCGTCCCGGCCAACATGCTGCCGGTCAGCGACGGCAGTGCGTTCGACCAACTCAAACAGCTTGTGGACAGCGAGGGCGCCAATCTCGCAGAATCCGATTCGCTCGGCATGCTGGCGTCGATCGGCATCGTGAAGGGTAAGCCGTTTATGCCCGATGCGCACACAAGGGAGATCCTCGATCGGGCTGCCAAGACCGCCTACAAGATGAGTCGTGTCATCGGCTTTCAGGATATTGTCAGTGGCCGCTCGTTTAGCGTTTATCCAGATCGTCGCTGGATCAACCCCATGGCCGACGCGACCCCGGAGAATCCTGGAGGGCCGTTCGATCTCGGCTGGAGAAGAACCGCTGGCGGCTATCTGGATCTCGATACGAGGATATGGTTCTTCACTGACTACTACTCAATCAGTCCGGGGATGATTTCCCAAGTCCCGGGCAAGGGAGCCAAATACATGATCGCTTTTACCGACAGTGAGGGCACACCGTTGTCTGGTGGCAGCAACTATCGCCTGAACCTGCCGGCCAACATCCCGGCCGGCAACTTCTGGTCGGTTACGCTCTACGAAGCTGAGAACGCTTCGGGTCTCCCCAACGGCCAGCCGTTCCCATCGCTTGGTTTGCGCGACAAGCCGGCGCAGAACGCCGATGGCAGCACGGATATCTACTTCGGGCCCAAAGCACCTGAGGGTAAGGCGGGCAACTGGCTCGCGACCGTGCCAGGCAAGGGGTATTTTGCCATTCTCCGGCTCTACGGCCCGACCGAAGCCGCCATCAACAAGAGCTGGAAGCCAAGCGACATTGAGAAGGTGAAGTCAACTAAAAGGTAATCTCCGAGTGTGAGATCATAAAGGAGGACACAGAGCATGGAGAAGCAAAGACTTAAAGAGGCTCGTGAACATAAAATTCCTTGGAAAAAGTGGGGGCCCTATCTGAGCGAACGTCAGTGGGGGACCGTACGAGAAGATTACAGCGAGAACGGGGATGCCTGGAACTACTTTACGCACGATCAGGCCCGATCCAGGGCCTACCGCTGGGGCGAGGACGGCCTCGCCGGGATCTCCGACGATAAGCAGCGGCTCTGCTTCGGGCTGGCACTTTGGAACGGCAAGGACCCCATTCTGAAAGAGCGTCTCTTCGGCCTCACCAACAGCGAGGGCAACCACGGTGAGGACGTAAAGGAGTACTATTTCTATCTCGACAGCACGCCGACTCACTCATACATGAAGTACCTGTACAAGTATCCCCAGGCGGCATATCCTTATGCGGACTTGGTGGAGACAAACCGTCGACGCTCCCGGGGTGAGATGGAGTATGAACTACTCGACACCGGCGCCTTCAATGACGACCGCTACTTCGACGTATTCGTGGAGTACGCCAAAGGCGGTGTGAAGGACATCCTGGTGCAAATAACCGCTATCAACCGGGGACCGGAAGAGGCCGAACTGCATCTGCTTCCCACCCTCTGGTTTCGCAACGACTGGTCGGCGTGGATTGCCGGACCGTCCGAGAAAGCGAACCTGAAGCAGATTGAAGGACCGGCGGGCACGAGTGCGGTTGGGGCAAGGCATCCGGTGTTGGGTGAGTACTACCTTTATTGCGAAGGCGATGTGCCGCTGCTCTTTACCGAGAATGAAACGAACAACGAACGGCTCTTTCCTGAGTATCCAAACGCCAGCCCGTACGTCAAAGACGGCATCAACAACTTCGTGGTACTAGGTCACCGGGAGGCAGTGAACCCAGATCGGCACGGCACCAAGGTTGCGGCGCACTATCGACTGATGGTTGCTCCAGGCCAATCGGTTACGGTACGACTGCGCCTAATTGACCGGGTCAGTCCCGGTGAAGGCCCCAATACCAAAGCCACGGCATCCCTGTTTGGGAGGGAGTTTGACAAGATCCTCGCCGCCAGGCTCCGTGAGGCCGATGAGTTCTACAAGTCGGTTACGCCTCCTACGGTGAGTGCGGACGCGGCGATGGTGCTGCGGCAGGCCATGGCGGGGATGCTCTGGTCCAAGCAGTACTACTACTTTGATGCCGACAAATGGCTCGATGAGCACAAGGCACACCCCTTTGATCTTCACAGCCGTCCGTCCCGGAACAAGGAATGGTTCCACATGATCAACGATCATGTCATCTCGATGCCGGACAAATGGGAATACCCTTGGTATGCAGCCTGGGACCTTGCCTTTCACACCATCGCCCTCTCGACCGTTGACACGGATTTTGCGAAGGAGCAGCTCAGCCTCATGCTCCGGGAGATCTATCTCCACCCGAGCGGGCAGATCCCCGCATACGAATGGAATTTCAGCGACGTGAACCCTCCGGTGCACTCCTGGGCTACCCTATTTTTGCACAGGACTGAGCAGGCGTTGCACGGTAAGGCTGACTTCGATTTCCTAAAGCGCGCTTTCGCGAAGCTCGTGCTGAACTTCACCTGGTGGGTAAACCGGAAGGACCGTTTCGGTAAGAATGTCTTTGAGGGGGGGTTCCTCGGGCTTGACAACATCGGCGTTTTCGACCGGAGCGCGCCTCTTCCTACCGGCGGCTATCTCGAACAAGCCGACGGCACCGCCTGGATGTCGCTCTTCTGCCAGAATATGATGGAACTGAGCGTGGAACTCGCGGGCCATGACCCAAGCTACGAAGACATGGCCACAAAGTTCGGAGAGCACTTCCTCTGGATTGCTTCCGCCATTAATCGGGTGGGCCATGAGGGCATGTGGGATGAGGAGGACGGATTCTACTACGATCTGCTGCGGCTGCCGGACGGCAGCGCGAGGCGACTCAAGGTACGGTCCATGGTGGGCCTGCTACCGCTCTGCGCCGCGACGGTCATCGAGCCGTGGCAGAGGGAGAGGGTTCCGCGCATCACAGCACTATTCCATGAGCGCCTGAAGCGGATGCCCGAAGTCCGGCAGAGCATTCATGCGACCGGGCCGGGTCATCTGGGCGTTGCGGACAGGGGCATGATTGCCCTGGTGAACCAGGAGCGGCTGCGCCGTATCCTTACAAGGATGCTCGATGAGAATGAATTTCTGAGTCCTTATGGCATCAGGGCACTGTCACGGTACCATCTGGAACATCCTTACGTATTCAATGTGGATGGTGAGGAATTTCACGTTGGCTATCTTCCGGCTGAGTCTGACACGGGCATGTTCGGCGGCAACTCAAACTGGCGGGGACCGATATGGATGCCGGTGAACGTACTTATCATCCGGGCACTGCTGGCTTACTATCTTTATTACGGTGACAACTTCAAGATAGAGTGCCCGACCGGCTCGGGAAGGATGATGAACCTCTTTGAAGTGAGCAAGGAGATAGCAGACCGTCTGACGCGCATATTCCTGCGTGATGAGCATGGCAGGCGTCCAGTCTACGGAGGGACAGAAAAGTTCCAGAGCGACCCTCACTGGCGTGATCATGTTCTGTTCTACGAGTACTTCCATGGTGACAACGGCGCAGGGCTTGGTGCGAGCCATCAGACCGGCTGGACCGGGCTGGTAGCAAAGCTCATAGAACTGTTCGGATATCTCGATCCTCAGAAGTACCTTGCTGCTGGCAGGGGCTCGGGATTCACCCGTCCCGGATCAGGTCGGTGAGGTGAAGCAATGAAACCATGGCCGAAACACCCGGTTATATATGAAATCAATACGTGGGTGTGGCTCCATGAGTTAAGCCAGAAATACGAGGGCCGGCTAACCCTGGCCTCTGTTCCTCAAGAGGAGTGGGACTTCTTGTCCTCCCTCGGTGTTGATGCCATATGGTTCATGGGCGTATGGGAGCGGAGCCCTGTCGGCATCGGAATAGCCATGCAGAACGAAGGGCTCCTTGAGGATTTCCGACGGGCCCTTCCTGACTTCCGCCCAGAAGACAATGCGGGATCTCCTTATTGTGTGCAACGCTACGCAGTGGACGAACATCTGGGAAGTCGGGAAGACCTTGCTATTGCCCGGCGAGAACTCGCCAAGCGGGGGCTCAAGCTTATCCTCGATTTCGTCCCAAACCACGTGGCGCCGGACCATTCTTGGGTAATCAATCATGCCGAATACTTCGTTCAAGGGAACGCTGAGGATGCGAGGAACGATCCGGCGTCCTTCGTTGAGGCGGGTGCAACGGTGTTCGCCCGCGGCCGTGATCCCTATTTCCCGGCGTGGCCTGATGTGCTCCAACTCAACGCCTTTCAGCCGGGGCTACGGCAGGCGGTGGTCGAGACGATCGCGGAGATCGCCGAACAGTGTGACGGTATCCGGTGCGACATGGCTATGCTTATGCTGAACAATATCTTCGAGCGTACCTGGGGGGCTCGCGCAGGAGTGAAGCCGTTGAACGACTACTGGACGACGCTTATCCCTGCGATCAGGGCGAGGTGGCCAGAGTTCAGGTTCATCGCCGAGGCATACTGGGACCTGGAGTGGGAACTTCAGCAACAGGGTTTTGATTACTGCTACGACAAGAAACTCTATGACCGGATGGAACACGGGAACGCCGAGAGTGTGCGTCTGCACCTCCTTGTGGATCGTTCTTATCAGGAGAGAATGGTCCGGTTCATCGAAAACCATGACGAGCCAAGGGCTGCCGCCACGTTTCCGGACGGAAAAGGGCGCGCTGCAGCCGTGGCGATCCTCACACTCACCGGGGCAAAGCTGCTTCATGAGGGGCAGTTCGAGGGGATGAAGGTGAGGTTGCCTGTCTTTTTAGGCCGTCGCCCTGCAGAGCCGGTCGATCATTACCTCTCAGACTTCTACCACAATTTTCTGAAAGCAATTAATCATGATGTCTTTCGGAACGGTGACTGGCGCCTCTGTGAGCGGAGCGGCTGGCCTGACAACCAGAGCTGCCAGAATATTCTCACCTGGTGCTGGGTCAAGGACGATGAGCATTACGTTATCGTCGTAAATTTCTCTGACGGAACCGCCCAGGCGCGCGTCCAAGTGCCGTGGGATGAGCTGAGAGGTAAGATCTGGCGCCTCAACGATGTGCTGTCGGGTGAATCCTACGACCGAAGCGGGAGCGAGATACGGGATTCTGGTCTGTATGTCGATATGGGGCCGTGGAAATACCACGTGTTTCAGGTGCGTCCATTGTGAGCGATGCCGTGTACGACGTCCGACAGGAACAGTATACGACCGTCATTCGTGAAATGATTAGGCACGAAAACGACGTCACCAATCACCGCATCATGTGGTTGTTGATCGGTCAAGGGTTTCTCGCCAACGCACATGTCATTGCGGAGCGTGGGGATGCATCCGCGTTTTTTATGCTTCCCCTTGTGGGGATCATCGTAACGCTCTCGGCGTTCCTGATGCTCTACAAGAGCTACCAGGCCCGAGGATATCTCCAGTTCCTGGGTAGGCGAGCCAAGCAGGGTACATTGCAGGAGGAACACGTGCCACTCGTGGGATGGCCGGAAAAGAGGATCAAAGGCTGGTGGCGGGATGTCTGGTTCTGTCCGTGGTTTGGGCAAGCCGGTGATCTGCTGGAACCGTGGCTGTTCTTGCCGAGCCTTTTCATGTTCATGTGGCTGATTGCTCTGGTGCAGCAGCGGACCCGGCTGGGCACAGGGGTAGTCTTGATACTGGCCGCTATTCTGACGGCAGGGATCCTTTCCGTGGAGTGCATCGCATTGGTCTGGTCGCAGGATAAGGACGAAGAGCGTATTGAAGAGCGAGATCGGGCTTCAAGGACTGGTAGTAATCAGGATTTGGATGAATGACGCAGTGCCGGTCAGAAAAAAAGCGCGGTCTCGGGCTTCCGCGTCCACGGGCCGCTGGAACCATGTAGGTCCTTTATGACACATACGGGGAGGAGAGTATGAATTGTATCAAAAGGGTAACACTGGTTGCCTGTTCGCTCAGCCTTTTCGCCCTCTCGGGCTGTGCGGCCATGGGGCCTCACACCGTTACCCGCGACCGCTTCGATTACACCGAGGCGCTCTCGGACTCATGGAAGCAACAAATGCTCTATAACATAGTGAAGCTTCGTTATGGTGACACGCCTGTCTTCATCGACGTGGCGTCGGTCATTAACTCGTACTCACTAGCAACCTCGGTCAATGTAGCAGCTTCCTGGCAAGCACCCTTCAGTAATAATGGAAACACCCTGGGTGTTGGAGGATCCGGAACATACACCGACACTCCCACCATCACTTATAGCCCACTGACGGGGGAGAAGTTCGCCCGGAGCCTGATGAGGCCGATCCCGCCGCCTGCCGTACTGAGCCTCATTGAGGCAGGCTATCCTATCGACATCGTTTTTCGGGTCTGTGTAAGCTCTATAAACGGCATAAGGAACCGATACGGAGGCTCTGCGCGCGCTCGCCCTGCCGACCCTGAGTTCTACCCGCTGCTGGAGCGGCTGCGAAAAATTCAGAACTCTGGCGCCGTCGGTTTAAGGGTACAAAAGACCGATGATATGGAAGGGGTGGTCATGATCTTCCGGGAAAAAGTCGACAGCGCCCTTAAGGAGGACGGCCTCTTTGTTAGGAGAACACTGGGGCTTGACCCGACCACTGGTGAATTCAAGGTTGTCTATGGTTCGATAGCAAAAGATGACAAGGAGATCGCGATTTTGAGCCGGTCGATACTCGAGATCATTATTGATCTCGGTTCGCAGATTGAGGTGCCTACCGCACATGTGGAAGAGAAGCGCGTGAACCCGACGATGACAGAAGAGACGGCAACAGGGGCGACCGTTCCCCCTCTCATCAGGATTCAGAGCTCCAGAGAGAAGCCCGCAGACGCCTTCATAGCGGTCCCTTACCGAGAGCACTGGTTCTGGATCGATGACAGAGATCTGCGTTCAAAATTGCTCTTCTCATTTATGAGTTTTGTCTTCGCCCTGACTGAGACGGGAGGCAAGGAGAATGCGCCGATTATCACGATACCTGCACGGTAATGATGTATACAACGAGGGATTGTGATGCATTGTCCAAGGCAAAGATGCCTGAGAGGAATAGCCGAGGTGATGGAGGACTCATCTCGCGGAGGTAACGTCTTCTTAGATAAAAGGATGTGCAAATAGACCTTAATTGACAGCAGGCAAAATGATGATAAGCTATTTAGCCGACAAGAGGCAAGGAGGGTGCTCCGATCATCAAAATCCCTGCGGGGTAAGCACCAGATCAAGATCGACCTTATCAGGAGCTTCCATAAGGAAGCAGGGAGAGAGGAAGCAATTAGTGAAAAAAACGCAGAGCAATGAACAAGAAGCTGCGGCGCATTCACGTTGCTTGTTGAAAAAGGTTAAAGATAGGGCGTCAAGGAGTAGTCGCTCAGTTAACATCAACAGTGTGGTGCATGACCGGCATCACGCCTAGGAGGATCAAATGAACTATTCTGCAATTTTTACAGTTATTCTTGCGATCTTAACCATGACCCTACAGGGCTGCGCCACACCGGCGCGACAGGCCGCGGTACCCATGGGCATGGAAGACCAGGCACAGGTGCCAGGGTTTGCGGATGTTCGTTACCGCATCGGCTTCGGAAAAGACACGGCTGCCATGGGACGAGAGGGTATTGAGTCTTATAGGCGGGAGCAGGCGCAGCTTGCAGCGAGCGGGCAAGGCGGCCAGCTGCCACCAGCCGTCTACCTCGCAGTCTCCGGCGGAGGCGACAATGGGGCTTTTGGCGCGGGGCTATTATGCGGATGGACAGCCGCCGGGGACCGGCCAGTATTCAAACTGGTAACGGGCGTCAGCACAGGGGCTCTGATTGCCCCCTTTGCCTTTCTGGGGTCGTCATACGATGCCCAGTTAAAGGAGTTCTACACAACGATCTCTCAGAAAGACATTATGGAGAAACGAAGCATGCTGGCGGCCATTACCAATGAC
>Ga0074045_10001873_pt1 | contig 19978 bp, 17 predicted proteins | sample BogForMeECP23OM2_FD_94442 | JGI IMG/M metagenome (GOLD analysis project Ga0074045, IMG submission 94442) | Bog forest soil microbial communities from Calvert Island, British Columbia, Canada - Bog Forest MetaG ECP23OM2 | ecosystem: Environmental > Terrestrial > Soil > Wetlands ...
CCGGCAATGTGCCAACTTACACTCATATCGATGTGCCTGCCGGCATGGAAACGGGAGCGAGTACGCTGGTAGTTGTGACCAATGGCATCCCTTCGTTTCCTGTCAACATAACGGTGAAATAGCCCGGCTTCCCGTGCGCAGCCAGGCGAGTAAATGGAGAGAGTCACCATGAAGGAGCTTCACACTGGGCGGGGGTGCTGTTCGGTTCCCCGCCCTCAAGCCCAGCTGGCCCAATTGCATTCCTGTCGAGAGCCAGGGTACGAGTAACGGGCCTTTCGCGCCATCTCATTGAGCTTCAAAATGCCATCGTTTGCTTATGGTGACGTTCTCTTAAACACGAAAATAGTGAGTGGCACGTGGGGCTGATAACTCTTGGCTTCCTCGCCCCAACGGTAGGTCGTGAAGTTGCCCAGCTCTGCAACACCGTCTACTACGTAGTGCTCGTGAATATATCTTTGAGCCCAGCTCAAGATGTCCTTAGTTGAGGCAATGCTGGAAGAAGCGATCCAAGAGTCGGGCAGATTGACAAGTACCAATACCGCTGGGCGTGCCTTTTCGATTTCGGCCATCATCTCTTTCTGCATGTCCAAGGCGTACTTTTGTCGTTCCAGGAGCGGATAGGCATAGATATATCCGGTAGCCGAGTGTCGATGAGAATAGAAGTAGATCTCTGGCTCCGAGCCCAGAACTGCTACGGTAGCGTCCTCCGGGGTGTGACTTCTAATGTAGTCGGCGATCTGTATTGCTTCCGGAAAGGGTTCGCGCCCATAAATAGCATCGCATGCCTCGAGCGGGTCCATCTGGAACAGAAACTCTCTCTGCTGAAAGATCGAACATGAAAACGCCACCAGGAACAGTAGCGCCGGTATTGCGCTCAGAATTCGTCTGCCGCGCCAATCCAACAACTTTACCGATGCGCAACTCACGGCTATTCCCGCCAGTATTGAGATTGCCGGCAGTATGAGAATAAAGTAGTGCGGACGAAAGTAAAGCCCAGGACACACAGCAAGAAATGAAACCAGGAGAAAGGAAATCGTGAAGAAGGCATGTGCCCGAGCACGAGTGCTCCATAGGAATGCGGTTAAACCCACCGCCGCGATCGCCCAGATCCATAATGCGGGCCCTATTACTTGGGGAACCACTGCCTTCAGTAGCTCAAGCCCCTCTGTCAGCTTCAGGTTGGTTCCGTACTGGCGAGCGTAGACGAATGTCCAAAACCAAAACTTGTGGAACAATCCGGCGCCTGCCATCATCAGGCAGGTGATAGCAAACGGAAGCGCGCCTCCCAGCGCCAGCGACCCTGAACTCGCGGCCAGGCGCTGCCAATTGGCAGGTGGCTTCCACATGCGACCTATCGTATAGACGAGGGCAAAGAGCAGAAATGCAAGCCCGGTCTGCTTCATGAGGAAGGCCAGCCCGAGTAGCAGTCCACTGGCGAAAAAGAGCCAGATCCGGTCAGATTCCAGCGCCTGCAGCAGCACCAGGATACCGGCGATCGCGAACAGAACTACGAAGTGAGTGGCATGGCTGTGGAAGCCCAGAACCGAGGGGCTAGTCGACAGGAGCGCGTAGCTCGAGCCGGCTATAAGTCCGGCCAGCCACCCGAATAGCCGCCTGGCAAGCAGGAACACGAGCAGCGTCGTCGCAGCATTCACAAGGATCAAACCTGTGCGAACACCCGCTGATGTTTGGCCAAATGTTGCAAGGATCGCCGCATAAGCGGCATAGGTGCCCGGTACCTTCATGTTGTATGCGAGCTGATACGGTGGAATACCCTGCAGCATCAACTGACCGGCATAAGCATATTCGCCTTCGTCCCGCTCCAGTGGCATGGCGCGCAGGCGGAACCGTAGCAGCGCGAAAAACACTATTACGAGGAAGAGAAGTGCGTAATAAAAATAAGGCGGTACGGGCCGCCTCATGCCGTTAGAGTCGTGGATCTTGACCTTCTTGCCGCGAGTTTTCTTGCCGCGCGTCATTGAGGCACGACCTATAAGCGCTTCCTCAGCTTATCCTACACCGCCCGGTGAAACAGACCAGGAGCGGATAGACATCTGAAACGCTAGTGAGCGAGAAGGCCATCCGTGACTGCGCGGGCGGTTTCCAAGTCCTTAGACAAAAGCTTGGCGCGCGCCTGGGCCGCCTGGGCTTCGACTTTACGACCGCTTTGTTCCAGGGCTTGTGCGAGCAGCCGATAAGCGACCGCCGACGGTTTGGCCGCGTTGGCACGCTGGTAATTCTGAATGGCCAGGCTTAGGTCGCCGGACCTTTGGGCCAAGGCTCCCAATCCAATCCATCCCCGGAAATTCCCTGGGTCCATGGCCACTGCTTTCTCAAAGTTTTCTCGGGCGTGCGTGTAGTCTTGGAGATCAAAATAGACAAAGCCCCTGTTGCCGAACAACTTGGCTCTGACCGGGCCTTCCGGCGCGATGCTTATCATCCAGTCATATCGCTCAATGGCTTGTTGCAGTTTCCCAGTCTGGTGGTCGTAGACGGCGATCTGCGTGTTACTGATGGGATCCGATGGGTATATAGCCAAGGCAGCTTGGAAGTGCTTCATGGATTCTTCGAGTTGTCCTTGCTCCATCAGTGCTATCGCCAGGTTGTCCTCAGCCATGAAATTGCTGCTGGTAACCTGCAAGGTGTGCAACCATAAAGCCGTGTTTTCGTTCCAGTAGCCGAGCTGATGATACGTGAGCACGGCTAGCACCAATAACACAACGACGCTGACCCCGCGAAGTACGACAGGAGCAAGATACTTCGGCGCGGCCCCATCGCGAATCACCCCGGACGCGCCGGTTTCGCGCGTCTTGGGGTGGAAGTCCGCCACCCCCCAACACACCATGATGAACAGGCCCACGAAAGACAGATATGCGTACCGATCGGCCATGGCCTGGATGCCTACTTGCACCAGGCCTATCATGGGCGCCAAGGTTCCCAGGAACCAAAGCCAACCCACCAGCAGATAGGGGCGACGTTTCCGGCCTGCGATGACCAGACCGCTAACCGCCAGCAAGAACAGCACCGCTGTAATGACCTGCCACGTGGGTAAGCCAGTCAACGGATGGGGGTACAGAGGTGCAAGGCGTGTAGGCCAGAGAGCCTTACCCACGTATCGCGCGTAGGAGACCATCGCATTTTCTAGCCGAATGGACAGCGGGAAGTACTGCAGGGAGCCTACAGCGCCACCCTTCTTTTGCGCTATTACCGTAACGATAGCGCTGGCCACACAAATCGCGAAAAGCGGGAGCTTCTCCTTCACCAACCAGAAAAAACTTCTCACAGGGAGAAGTGGTTCGGTTAGCGTTCCGGAAGAAACATCGGGACTGGCAACGGCCATCCGTCGCAAAGGCCAGTAGTCCCACAACAGCAGAACGAAAGGGAAAGTAATCACCTGAGGCTTGGCCATCAGCCCCATCACGAACAACAACGCAACCACGATGTAGCGCCCCGCTCGCGGCTCAAGCGCATACCAGCGGTAGGCCCCCAGCGCCAGCAGGAAAAACAACATGCTGAGCAAGTTCTTGCGTTCCGCGATCCAAGCCACCGATTCGACGTTGACCGGATGCAGCGCAAACAACGCAGCCACCATCACGCTGGGGCCCACATCGCCCGTGGCTCGTCGCAACACCCAGAACAGCAACAGCACATTCACCACATGCAGCAGCAGATTGGCGTCGTGATGCCCTCCAGGTTCCAACTGGAACATCTGGACATCCAAGGCATGGGAAAGCCAAGTCAGAGGGTGCCAATTGAACTGATAAAAGGTGGTGAATGCCCACGAAATGGTGTCCCAGTCCAGGCCGGATTTAATGTGGGGGTTTTCGACCACGTAAGTGGGGTCATCGTAATTGGCAAAGGGGTGATGGCTCACCGGAAAGTAAACTGCGAGAGTCGCGAGCACGATGAGCAGGCCAAGGACGAAACTCTCCTTCTTCAGCGAGGCCAGCCATCCCGTCTTTGGTGCTGACCGGCTGCTCTTGTCAGCCCCCTTCTTTCCGGAACTCTTAGCCCTCACGCATCCTCCGGACTTTACGTCGCCACTCGCTCGGCAACCCACGCCGAGCACTCGCGCGTGCCGAGCGGGCCGCCAACATCCACCGTCGTCTTCTTCTCGCGGACGGCTTCGAGAACCGCGTTCTCGATCTTCTGCGCCTCAGTGCTCATGCCGAGGTGTGCCAGCATCATCGCTCCGGTCAGAATCGATCCCATCGGGTTGGCGATGTTCTTGCCCGCAATCGCCGGCGCCGAGCCGTGCACCGGCTCGAACATCGAGGTGCGCCCGGGATGAATGTTGCCGCTGGCCGCCATGCCGAGTCCGCCTTGCAGCGCCGCGGCAAGGTCGGTGATGATATCGCCGAACATATTGTTGGTGACGATCACGTCGAGCGTGCGTGGCTCGCGCACCATCTGCAAGCACAGCGCGTCCACGTACATGTGTTGCGTTTGGATCTCCAGATACTCCTTCGCAACTTCCTTGAAGACGCGCTGCCACAGGCCGCCGGCGAAAGTCATCACATTCGACTTGTCCGACATCAAGACTCTCTTGCGGCCATTGGCGCGAGCGTAGTCGAAGGCGAAGCGAATGACGCGCTCCACGCCCTTGCGCGTGTTGATGTCCTCTTGCGTGGCGACCTCGTCCGGCGTGCCGAACTTGAAGTTGCCGCCCATGTTGGTGTACACGCCCTCGGTATTCTCGCGGATGACGGTGAAGTTGATGTCGTCGGGCGTGGCGTTCTTCAGCGGACAGAGCGAAACATCGAGCAGGCGCACGGGACGCACGTTGGCATAGAGGTCCATCCTGAAGCGCATGCCCAGCAGGATTTCCTTGGCGTGGATGTTGCTAGGCACGCGCGGATCGCCGAGCGCGCCGACGAAGATGGCGTCGAAGTCGCGAGCCAGCATCTGGAAGCCGTCGGCAGGAACGGTGCTGCCGTCGGCGAGGTATCGCTCAGCGCCCCAGTCGAACTTGGTGAATTCAACCGGCGCGCCGGTAGCGCGAATAACTTCGATGACGTTGGGAATAACTTCCTTGCCGATGCCATCTCCAGGAATGACTGCAATGCGCTTGTTGGTGGCCACGAAGAAAAGATAGCAGAAGTACAGGTCGCCGCTGTAATTGCTTCCCCCGAAATTCTCCGCGCTTACGGCATGCAATCACGACGTTCAGCCGTATACGGAAGTGCTACAATGAGTGCATCCCGCGAGGAAGTATCGAACCATGGCGACCGCCCCGGCTTCTAAGAAATTACGCAAAGACAGTTCGAGCAGGCGAGTCGATGCTGAGCAGATAGCAGATCTGGTTGTCGGCGCGGTCGAGAGGAAGCTCGCAAGACTGCCTAAGCCAGAGAGGATGATCGAACGTGATCGCCTCATTTCTTCTTTGAGGCAGGGTAAAGCGCGGCGATAACCGCCTTGTACTCCAGGGAATCGGGACCGTATCCCATATCCTTCAATATAGCGAGTGCCTTCTGACCCTCCCCTGCCATTACCGCCTCGACGACGCTGTTTCGCAAGCGCTCAATCTGCCTCTGTTCATCGCTGTCCAACAGGTGACCGGGCCTGTCCTTTCGGTCTGATCTGTACGCCTTGCTGATCTCGGCACTTTTCTGCGGCTCTTTCTTATCAGCCATTCATGCTCCGCACCTGTTGCAGTTTGAAACTTCAAGGGTGGTTACCGATCCAGGTCGGCTTTGTTCTAGGGAACTCGATCTCGCCGTGACCAGCGGGCCCTTGACGCTGGCTCGTCACGGCTGCCTGGCGAAGCCAGTCAGCGGTACCATGCGGCCAACCGCCGCGTCCCAGTATTCGGCTCCTCGAATGTGGACCTTCAGCAGGATGAGATTCGGATCATCGAGTCCCTTGGGAAACCACGTCTGGTAAAGAGGGCTCCACAACTCCTTCGCTTTCACGTGATCGCGTACCAGTTCGGCATGGCCGGAAATGGAGACATATCGCTGACCGCTGGCGTCAGAATGGGCGAGGTTCACGCGCGGGTCACTCTTGATTGCTTCCACTTTCTCGCTGTTGTTGCCGCTGAAGAACCAAACCACACCATCGCCGTCGATTTCAGCAGTCGCCATAGCGCAACTGTGCAAACTTCCGTCGGGCCGGATCGTCGTCAGCATCGCAAAGTCGATCCCCTTGATCAATTCCTTCAGTTTTGCAACAGGATTGTTGGTTTCTGCCATGTGAGATCCTTGAGTCAGGATATAGATGAATCAGAACTGGTCCGCCGGATCACGCAATTACACGCCGGCAGCGGTAATAAAATCGGCGGCTACCGCATCGGGTTTCCAATCGTTTCCAGAGTACACCTTAGCTACTTTGCCGTTCTTGCCGATCAGGACTGTGACCAGCCCATGCACGATCTGGCCGTCCTTCTGGTTGTAAGCCAGTCCGAAGAAGTCTGCCGCTTTGCGCACCTGCTCCGGCGAACCCGAAGCGAATTCCCAATGCGCGAACTTAGGATCGACCCGGCCAACATAACGCTCGCCGTAACTGCGCAACACCGCAGGCTTGTCGTTCTCCGGATCGATGCTGATGCTGAGCAGTTGGGCCTCTCCGAATGCTTTCGGGTCCTTCTGCAACTGCTGCATCACCTGGGCGAAGTTATTGCTCAGGCGCGGGCAGTAATCGGGAAATGGGCAGCGCGTGTAAATGAAAGTGAGCAACAGCGGCTGGCCGCGGAATTGCTGGAAGTGGATTGTCTTGCTGTTCTGGTTAACCAGCGTAAAATCTGGCACTTCGTCGCCGGGTTGCGGAATGCGAAGTGCCGAGGTGCCATCGCTCTCCGTCTCGCTGCTCTTAGTGAAAGTGATGTCCTGCAACTCCGCATGATCGCTGAGCACAAGCGTGGCGTGAACCTGGTCGCCGGGCGCGATGTTCTTGAACACCCAGGTATCTTTGTTGCTCACGGTGAACGGCATCGTCATGCCCTCCATCAGTCCGGGAATGTCCTGATGAGCAATTGTCAACTGGTGAGCGCCGGAATCGACAGCGACGACGCGCCCTTGCAGTTCGTAACGTTTGGCGGCAGGCTGACGCGAGCAGGCGGTGAGAATTATCAGACAAAGGGGCAAGAGAAGGCGTGTGCGGTTTGTGAGCAGACCAGTATATATGGGGAAATTCATGCTTTTTTCATTTTACGGAACAGGGTGCTATCGCGCCCCGGTCATCAGACTCCTGTAGAACTCACCGAGCCCGTTGAACATGATCTGGATGCCGATGCAGACCACAATGAATGCCGACAGACGTATGAGAATGCTTGTGCCATTCGGGCCCAGCAGCCGCTCCAATTTGTCCGAGAAGCGATAGCACAAGAAGATGGTGATGCCGATCAGCAGAATTCCAGTCACGGCCGCCAGCGCGCTGACGATAAGCTGGAGGTGGCTTTCTTCGTGCAGGTTGCTGCCCAGGGTAATTGCGACCGCGATGGATCCAGGCCCGACGGTCAGCGGCATGGTGAGCGGATAAAAGGCTTGCGAAAGAATCCTGTCGGTACTGGGCTGGCCGTCGAGTTGCCGCTCTTTCACATCGTCCTGCTGATTCAAGATGCGCCAGCCGGCGATGCTGACCAGCAGCCCTCCGCCCACCTGCACCGCCGCCAGACTGATCCCAAAGAACTGCAGAATATAGGAACCCACAAAGAGAGAAGCCACCAGCAGCACCGCACAGTTCACGGAAACCCGCATGGCCACGGTGCGACGGATGCTGGTGGAGTAGCCCTGCGTCATTTCGGCAAATATGGGGGCCATGCCGAACGGGTTCACGATCGGTAGCAGCGCGGCAAATACCAGCAGCACATTGCGTACGATTGCATTCATGCAACCAACAGCATAGCCCAACCGCCCTCGTTGCAATTATTACAATCAATAATTTTCATCTTTTGAGTTTCTTCGCCGGTTGACGGCGTCGGCATTTGCAGATTGAATAGCGGCAGCGCGCGCTAAGGATGTGCGCGACCGGGCACAAACATGGGAATTCCTCCTCGTACTTTCGGAGCCCTGCAAATGAAGCGGCGCGAGTCACTAGTGACGCGTGCTGTGGTCATGCCCATCCAGCAATTCATCCACATTCAGGGCATCAGCAGCGTTCTCTTGCTGGCGGCCGCCATCGGCGCGCTGGTATGGGCCAATTCGCCCTGGCACGACTCCTACCACCACGTCTGGGAGATGGAGTTGGCGCTTTCACAGCTTCGTCTGCCGGTACACGAATGGATCAACGACGCCCTGATGGCGATCTTCTTCTTCCTGGTCGGTATGGAAATCAAGCACGAAATCGTGCACGGCGAGCTCGCTGACATGCGAAGGGCCGCGCTCCCGATTTTTGCCGCTGCGGGAGGCATGATCGTTCCGGCGCTGCTGTATGCGCTGCTGAACGTCGGACACGATGGCTACCACGGGTGGGGCGTTCCGATGGCGACCGACATCGCATTTTCTCTCGGCGTTTTGGGGTTCATGAAAGGCATCCCGCCAGAGCTGAAGATTTTCCTGCTGACCCTGGCCATCGCCGACGATATCGGCGCCATCGCAGTCATCGCCATCTTCTATAGCGGATCGCTGGATCTATATGCGCTGATTTTTGGCCTGTTTCTGCTGGGACTGATCTTCGTGATGTTGCGACTGGGTATTTCGCAGCCCATCCTTTACTTCGTTTTAGCGGTGGGATTTTGGGTGGCGATCCTCCGCTCAGGAATCCATGCCACCATCGCGGGAGTAATCCTGGGGTTCATGGTCCCGACAACTGCGCCTTTTTCCCTGAAGGAATTTCAGGAGGTCGGAGCGGGCATGGTGCAACGCTTTCGCAAGGCGCTTGCCAACGGCGATCAGAAGACTGCCAAGAACCTGCTTGGCTCTTTCGAGCAGTTGGTGCAGAGCACGGAGTCAGCATCCGAACGGTTGACCCGTCAGTTGAACGACTGGGTGTCGTTCCTGGTTTTGCCTCTGTTCGCTCTGGCCAATGCGGGCGTGACGTTCTCGGGAGGAATCGCCCGTGAGTTACTGACCAGCCGCGTCGCCTGGGGTATCCTGCTTGGACTTGTCGCCGGCAAGCCAATCGGCATCGTGGGCTTCTCGAAGTTGGCGGTGCGCTGGCGTCTTGCCCAGCTCCCCAACGCGGTAAACTGGCGGCAGATCAGTGCGGTTGGCATGCTGGCGGGCATCGGATTCACCGTTTCGATCTTCATCAGCTCGCTGGCGTTCGACAACGACTTGTATCTGGCGGAGGCAAAGACGGCTGTGCTCGCGGCCTCTGTCATCTCGGGTGTGCTGGGCTACTTCGCGCTGCGCGAGAAAGCGCCGCTTGAGCGACCTGCGAATCCGGCGGCCACCGACGACTCACCCTAGAGAAAGGCAAAAGGAAGAGAAAACGCGCTACAATTCTTCAGGCCCGTGGTCAGAATCAGGTTGTCCGCAGCCCAGTCGTCTTCCACGAATTTCCTTGCGTGCCGCCTTTTCGGCCGCGCCGGACGACAAGGCTTCTCAGTAGTCGGCTGGACACATTCGCATCCGGCGTCACAACGAAAGGAAAACTAAGTTTATGCGCTCCAGAATCTCTGCGGTCGTACTCAGCGTAGTGCTTGTCCTCAGTCTCGCGGCCTGTAGCAAGAAAGAACAAAGCCAGAATCCGCCGACTACCACCGACACCTCCAGCCAGTCCCAGATGAATCAGCCCGGCGCCAACAATCAGCCGGCCGGAGGTCAGATGGCGCCTTCCCAGCAGATGGCGCCTTCATCAAATCAGCAAATGGCGCAGGCTCCGGCTCAACAGATGGCGCCCCCACCGGCACCCGAACCGCCCCCGCCACCTCCGCCGCTGGTGGTTCCGGCCGGCGTCCACATTGTGGTTCGTATGGGTAGCACAATTGATACCAAGACCGCGAGTGCGGGTGATACGTTCACCGGTTCGTTGGCACATGCAGTCAGTGCACGGCGAAGTTGCGATTCCGGCGGGTGCCGGCGTAACCGGCACCGTGATCGAGTCCAAGTCGCCCGGGAAGTTCAAGGGCGAGGGGGTCTTGGTAGTCTCCGTCACTGCGATCAACGTCGGGGGCGCACCCACGGCCGTCCAGACCTCGAACTATACGGTGACCGTCAAAGGTAAGGGCAAGCGCACGGCAGTTGCTGTCGGTGGCGGTACGGGAGCTGGTGCATTGATCGGCGGCATCGCCGGCGGCGGCAAAGGCGCTCTCATTGGCGGTCTGGTCGGGGCCGGCGCCGGCACGGCAGGCGCGGCCTTCACCGGTAACAAGGATTTGCAGATCCCGGCTGAGTCCGCCATTACCTTCAAGCTGGCGACACCGATCACAGTCCCGGGACACGCCCAGCCGGCGGCCAGCGGCCAACAACAGTAGTAAGCCCGACCAACCACTCTTCAACTTAAGTCAATCAGGAAGGCCTTCGAGCCTCCCTGATTTCTTGTTTGCTAAATCTGCTGGTGTTTAGGAGGCTGTTGATCCAATTTAATCAGCGGCTATACTTTCTTTTTCACCTTCGCGCGCCGTTCGGCTGCCCAGCCTTCTTTCGTGACCTGGCGGCCGCGGCCGATAGCCAGCGCATCGGCAGGGACGTCTTCCGTGATGCACGATCCTGCTCCGATGTACGCTCCCCGTCCAATTCGCACCGGAGCAACCAGCGTGGCATCGCTGCCGATGAAGGCGCCGTCCTCGATCACCGTCTGGTGCTTGTTCACGCCGTCGTAGTTGCAGGTGATGGTACCCGCTCCCACGTTCACGCCTTCGCCGATCTCGGAGTCGCCGAGATAAGTGAGGTGGTTCGCCTTCGAGCCTTTGCCCAGCCGCGTCTTCTTGGTTTCGACGAAGTTGCCGACGTGCGCTCCCTCGCCGATATCGCTGCCGGGCCGCAGATGCGAGTACGGTCCAAGTTGGGCCCCCTTGCGCACGATCGAGTCTTCCAGAATGCACCCCGGACGAGCCAAAACGCCGTCGCCGATCTCGCAGTTAGTAATGACGGAGTAAGACCGGATGCGGCAGTCGGCCCCGATCCTGGTCCTGCCGATGAGTTGCACGAACGGTTCGATCACGGTATCGGTCCCGATCTCGACGTCGGCGTCAATGTCGCAGGTTTCGGGACGGAAGATCGTGACGCCCGCCAGCATCAACTCCCGCGCTTTCTTGGCCCGCAGCCTGGCATCAAGTTCAGCCAACTCGATGCGCGTATTGACGCCCAGCACCTCGCTCGAATCGGACGTGCGCAAGGCCATCACCTTTTCCCGCGCCTTGCCCAACAAGTGCGCCATATCGGTCAGGTAAAACTCTTTGTGTGCGTTATCGGTTGTCAGCTTGTTGATGTGCGCGTACAGTGGCTTCGTTGCGAACGCATAAATGCCGGAGTTGATTTCGCGCTGCTCCACTTCCCCGCCCCGAAGGGCCTTTTGCTCGACAATGCGCTCGACTTCGTCGGTCTCTCTTCCCTTCCTGACCTTTCGGAACACACGTCCATAACCCGTCGGGTCTTCTGGCTCGGCTGTAATCATGGTCATTGCAGCCTGGTTTGCAAGGTGGAAGTCACGTACTTGCGTGATGGTCTCCGGCTGGATCAGGGGAACATCGCCCGACAGCACTAGAACAGTTTCGAAATTCCGTAACGCATCACGCGCCTCCATCATGGCGTGGCCGGTCCCGCGTTGCTCGCGTTGCAGCACAAAGCTGATACCAGTCGGCGCCAGCGCTTCGCGCACGCGCTCGGCCTCATAGCCGATGATAGCGAAGATGCTCTGCGACGGCACGACCCGGCTCGCCGCCGCCACCACATGCGCCAGCAGCGGCTTCCCGGCAATTTCGTGCAATACCTTGGGACGCCGCGACTTCAGTCGCGTGCCTTTGCCCGCCGCCAAAATCGCGATGGCGAACTGCCCTGGCTTGCTCTTAGCCTTGGCGGAGATAGAGGTCTGCTTTGCCATTTTTGATCAGGGACATGCTGCGAGAGTTACGATTCCCGGCGGAGTGCAGTGACCGGGGGCTCACGCAACTCCATCATAAGCTGTAGCAGGTCATGCGCAACATGATGCGTGTCGTGGCGGGCAATTAGACCGTCTTTCGGATCCACCGCCTCCAATAGATACTCGCCGAGGATCGGCTTCACCCCCAGCGCCTCGATCCGTTCCACGTCGGCCTCAATCTGCGACTGCTGCTTCTCGGCGTACTTAACGGCCAGCTCCGGAGACGCAGGAGTGCGGTTGACCAGGGCGTAGTCGAAGAACTGATGGTGAGCGTGTTTATACAGCGCGCGAATGTGATCGGAGGCCGTCAGTCCCAGGCTCTCGTTGGCCTGCGTCATCAGGTTGCAGACAAACACCTTCACTGCCCGCGAGTTCGCGATTGCTTTGGATACCCCGCGCACCAGCAGGTTGGGAATCAGGCTGGTGAACAGCGAGCCTGGACCGATGGTGATCAGGTCGGCGCTCTCGATGGCCTCCAGCGCCATCGGCAGCGGCTTCGCATTCGCGGGCTCCATCCGCAGTTCGACAATACGGCGCTGGCTGGCGGTGATGTTGGTCTCGCCACGCACAATCGAGCCGTCGTCCATGATGGCGTACAGTTGCGCGTTGCTCGTGGTCGCGGGATAGATGTGGCCGCGCGTCGCTAGAATCGCCGCAGAATGTTTCACTGCCTGGCTGAAATCGCCGGTGATGGCGGTCATCGCGGAGAGAAACAGGTTCCCGAAGTTATGACCGCCCAGCCCCTCGCCCGCAGGAAAGCGATATTGGAATAGCCGCGACAGCAGCGCCTCATCCTCGGAGAGCGCAACAATGCAGTTGCGCACGTCGCCGGGTGCCGGGACGTTCAGCTCCTTGCGCAGACGGCCGCTGGAACCTCCGTCGTCGCTAACCGTCACAATGGCCGACAGATCGGCTATGCCGGCGAGCCCTTCGGGCAAAGGCCCCTCACCGCCCGATATGACGTACTGCTTCAAGCCGTGCAGCACGGCAGACAGGCCCGTGCCTCCGCCCATGGCGACAACTCTCATGGGCCGCCACTCGGCGGATTCGGAATAGTTCTGCATCAACCAGTCGGACTGCGCGCGGCTAAAAGTGCCACTTCTCCGGCTCAGCCGGAGATTCGGCGCTGGTATCAGGATATAGCAGCTCAGTGAACCTCGGATCGTCGCCCAGGCTCTTGAAGTCGCCATCGTTTCGCGCGTGAAAACGGTTGGCCGGGTTCAGACGTATGGCCTCGTTCAGGCTTGTCAGGGCTTCGGGAAAGTGGCCGGTCAGGCAATTCAACACTGCCATGCCGTACCAGATGAAGTCGAGTTTGGGAGACTTTTTCGAAACCGCCTCGAGATTTTCACGCGCGCCCACGTAATCGCCCAGGTTCATCAGCGAAACGGCGTAGTCAAATTGCTCTTCGGGGGTCTTGAACGAGGTCGCCCCGCGGCTCAATTGCTGGTCGCAACTGTGCAAATGTACGGAGGCGCGGTCTGCCAGTTCGGGGCTTGGCCCACCGACAACCTTCTCAAAGAACGCCTTGGCCCGGTCATACTTATGGGACTGGAGGGCTTTCAGCCCGGCCTCATAGTTTTGCACAGCCTGTGCAAAGCGTGGATCGTCCGTGAGCTTCATGGGTTTGCTCGCACGAAATCTACTCTCCGAATCCATCGAGGACAGTAAGCCGCTATTTTTATTAGACTTAACGTCGTTTCCCTTAAGCTTTCGTGCGGCTTTTTTCTTCATCCAACGGTTTCCTTTGGGTTGTTCACCACCCCACACTGCTCAAAGGCTGTGGAAAATCCAAATCACATGCAGGTTGTTTGTGCTGAGTTATACCTGCAACTCGAAACGGCGTCAACTCCCCCAAGAAACGGCCCCAACGATGCCCGCGCTCAGTTGTTCTTCGCCGCCGATTCCAAATTGACTGACTTCCAGTCGCCCTTGATGATTCCGGCGCGGATCTGCGCTGGCGTCTTCTTCAGCTTCGTCTGCTGGTAGGCGTAGAAGACCTCTTTCATGCAGATACCGCACTTGGCTCCGTGCGTGCTCTCGAAGCAGGTGTGGAGGCTGTTGTGCCCGACGCGTTCGCAATAGCAGTAGCATGGCAGTTGGTACAGGACGCCGGGGATCTTTGCCGCCAGCTCGTACGACTGTACCTGATAGGGATATTGGAACGCTTCGCCCCAGAGCTGGTCCTTGGGTAGAATCGGCAACACGTCTCCCGGACGCAGTGGATGATCATTGTATGCGGGCACGTGGTCTCCCTGGGCAAAGGAGACGACGGTGGTCAAAGCGATCAGCGCGATCAGAGCGGGCCTGTTCATGACGATTTTCCTCGGGATGTCTGCTGACGTATTCTAGTGGAGTTCCCGCAAATAGCCCAAACTTTCCATTTCCCCGCAGCACCTCTTGAAACTATAGTGATAAGCAGCCCGTCTAATCAGTACAATGGATTCAACTCCAGACGACAATCCGTCCGCTTTCCAGGCGCAGCCGCGGCGTGCGCATACCCTGCTTTCGGGCTGGCTGCGCGATGTGCTCATCTCGCTGGCGGTTTCGGCGTTCTTCATCATCTTCCTTTACCAACCGGTCAAGGTTGAAGGAACCAGCATGATGCCCACCCTCCAGGACCAGGAGCGGGTCTTCATCAACAAGTTCGTTTACAAACTGGAGCCGATTGCGCGCGGCGATGTCATCGTCTTCCGCTATCCGCGCGATCCTGCCAAGAGCTACATCAAGCGCGTGGTCGCCGTCGCCGGCGATCAGGTCAGGATCGAAGATGGCGTGCTCTTCGTCAACGAACGCCGCCTGGACGAACCATACTTGCCCGAGCAATACGAGGATGTGCGCTCCTATCCGGAGACCGTGGTGCCGCCGCATTGTTATTTCGTGCTCGGCGATCATCGCAACCTCTCTAATGACAGTCGCGACTTCGGCCCGGTGGACGAAGACTTCATCTATGGCAAAGCCGTCTTCGGATATTGGCCGGTCGCCCGGGTGGGTACACTGCGCTAGAGATTCTGTAAGAATCCTCAAACGACCTATTTCGCCGCAGGCTTTAGCACTACCATGTTCCGCTCGTCGCCGGCGATAATCCGATTGAACTTCTTGACCTCGTCGGCCTTGCTTACAGGTACGCTCAGTTCCTTGACCTCAAACGTGCGGGTATAGCGAATCAGAGTTCCGCTGGCTTCCGTCTTCGAGTGATAGGTGGCGAAGCTGTAGTCCGCGTCCACCGCCGGGGGCAGATCATCCACTTCGTAGCCCGCGGGCAGTGCGATCTCGAATGTATCGGTGTCCCGTGCAGGCGCCGCGAACTCGATCGGATACTTCCTCGGCTCCTTGCTCTCCAATACCGCCGAAGCTTTTGTACCGATCACCCGAGGCCGCACCAGCACCAAGTTACCTGCATTCTTGGCGTAGTCTTGAGCTTCGATCGAGTAATCGAAGCCGAAGGGCTGGTCGTTCTGATGGAGGTTCATCACGTGGGCATTGGTGATGCGGTAGGTGGTCAGAGAATCGCCCAGCAACCTCTCGATTGGCTTAATCATGTCGGTGTCTTTTGTCGCGTTGCGCAATGCGCGCCGTTCACCGCGCGCCCGGTCGCCAATGCGGGTCTCCTTGATATCGCCTTTCAAGGTGCCATTCGTATCCAGTACCAACTTGGCAGTGCGCTGAATGCTGTTCATGGCTGGTGGTTGCGCTGGCAACTGGACGAGTTCCCCGCCATCGGGTGCCACCAGCAAGCCATAATTCTCCTGCAGGTAGCCGCCGATCTGGCCAAACGGCGTTAGTTCGTTGGTCGGGTCAAAGAACAAAAGCCTTCCGTGCCTGGGATCCTGCATCGTGGCAATCAAAGATGAATCGTTCACACCATCGGGCAACTTAATGGCAAGTATCGCGTGATTGAAGCCGCCGACATGAGCCGGCGTTTCAGGCGTGACAGCGCCTCGTTCGGCATTGATCAAGACATAATACGAATCCACCCCAATCTCATTCAGCATCGAACCCATGAGCGTCGCTTTGTCCTTGCAATCGCCGTAGCGGTGGACAAAGACCTCCCCTGCCCGATGCGGCTGCCAACCGCCGATACCCAATTCGATCGCCACGTAACGAATATCATTTTGCACAAATCGGGCCAGAGCCTGCATTTTGTCGAGCGGGGTCTTTGACGAACCTGTCAGCGACGCTGTTGTCTGCTTAATCTCCGCTGAAGCATCGCGGCGGCCGTTGGTCAGATTCAGGTACCAACTCCCCATCTGCTGCCAGTTGGAGAACCCGTTCAACGCCGGGCCTCCTGCAGGAAAGAAGGACACGACCATCTGTCCCTCCACTCCCTCCAAGGGAGGCATGTCCGCCTCCTTGCGAATGCCTTTCACGTCACTGACGCTCCACTGCCACTGGTTGTTCCCGCTCTGCCCTGCTTTCACCTCAGGATAGTTGAGCCACAACGCCCTGTATTCCCAGCCGGACGGCAGTTGCAGGGAGAAGCGGCTTTCTCGTACGGGAATCGCCTGCTGGAATCTCCAACTGCGCTGCAAGACCAGGGGCTGCTCTTCACCTTCATACTCATAGCCCACGATGTTGCCCACATCGGACGCCGGTATCTGAAGGGCCTTGATCTTGACGTCAGATATCAATTCGGCGCCCTCGATCTTTGGCAGTGAAAGCTCCGTTGCGTCTTTGTCTTTCACCTCGTAGACGTTGCCTTGTGCGGGTATACACCACCCCCGCAACCTGGTGATCTTCTTGTGAGAATTGAAAGGGACTCCGACGATACCGTACTCGCGACCTCCGGGCCGCAGTATCTTGTACGCTTCGCGGACTTGCTCCTTGATTTTGTCCGCGGAGATTACGATGACAATCTTTTCCGAGTACAGCAGCACAGCGTCAGTCTTTTCATCGTGGGCTGGCAGCGGCGCACTCAGCAGTGCGCGCATCCATTCAGGCACATCCGCCGCTGCTGCTTGAGGCACGAATGCCACGACGCAGGCCATCCAAAGAACAACCATCGGCAGTCGCGAATTACTTGCTGGCGGTCGCTGTGCCGGATTGCAGGACAATTTGTTGTTCATCGCCCGTCCTCGCTTGCTGAAAAAAGTTCCGCAGCGCGGGATAGTACTGGGTTTGCAGTATCAAGAAATTGACATCCAATGTCCGCGTCAGGTGCAACTTGCCTTTGTCGTTTTCCACCTTCATGCTGTAGGTGATGATGTGCCCATCCTGGTTCAGCGCTGGCGGCAGGCTGCTGATCTGCCAACCGGAAGGAATCTCCATTGTGATGTCGTCGATTTTCTGGAACGGAAACTCCATGTAGATCGGATGGACGCGCTCGGCATGATCAAACAGATGCTTCTCCGCACCGCTAAAGAGGCCAACAGGAACCAAAACGCGGCGCCCCGCTGCTGCTGTCCAGCCGGAGATCTTCAGTTGGAATTCCGCCACCAGCGGCACTGCTGGATCGCTCCAACTGGGATTGTTCGTCAGTTCCACGTCTAACGTGGCGGGAATATATCTCTTCACGTGGTTTTCAAGATATTTCTTTCGCTCGGCATCGTCCTCGTTGCGCTCTTCCACCCGCCGCTGCATGGCCTCCAGACCGGTAAACGTCGTGGTCAGCTTGCCTTCCAGATCACCGGCATCGGACAACTTCAGGTCAGCCTTGTGCTCGATGCGCGAAACCGAACTTTCCGGCAGTGGAGTTTTGATCCAGCTTCCGCCGTCCTTGTCGAGCCGCAATCCCGGAACTCCGGTTTCAGCCCAGGGCAGCAATCCAAACGGCGCAAACTTGGCTCCCGGATCGCAATAGACGTCCTTGCCGTTGAGCTTGATCAGTACAGCATTGGCATCCAGCCGGTAAGCTTCCATTTGACTGGGATTGAAGAAGTAGCTCCTGCGATCGGAGACCCACAGGCCATAAGCTTCGAATCCCGCAGCCCGAACCAGCGCCAAATACAGCCAGGTCAGTTCCACCCCATTGCCGTAGCTGCGCTTCAAGATATCCTCAACATTGTTAATTTCCTTGGGATTGTCGCGCTTTTCCTCTTGCTCCGTTTTCCTCACTTCGTAGGAGGTATTGCGGATCTGCTGCACTCGGGTATAGATCTTCTGCAATTTCAGCTCAGACGAATCATCCGGTGAAATCATCTGGGCGACCGCCTGCTGCATCGCGCTGCGCTTGTTGATGAAGCTTTCCAGTTGGTCATCGCGTTTCTTTCCAACTTGTCTCCAGAACTTGTCCTTGTCGGACTCCAGTACGTCGTAACTGTAGACAAAATCAACGCGGGATTTCAGCTCGTTCTCCGGCGGCATGAAGTCTTCTTTCTGGAAAGCGGGGATGTTGCGCGCCTCAAGGCGAATAACATGGTCGGGACCCTCCTGCGGCGGATTCGTTCCAGGCGGTAGCCCCTGCCAACTCCAGTGGACGGTAATTTTGCGATACTTCGGGTCATATGTTTTCAGGGAGAACTTGGCGTCCCTTGTGAACAGTTCCTCAGTGAGTATCCAATGCGAGCCGAAAACGTAATGTTCGCGCAAATCGTAGGTGTAGTAGTACTCGATGATACTGCCGACTTGAATATCCGCTAGCGTGAAAGTTCTTGCCAGGTACTTCGCACCTCTTGTTTTGTAAAGCGATTTCTCAAATATCTTGCCGTCGAAGCTGACGATGGAGCCGTCAGGCCTGATGGTCCGCGCCTTGATGTTGACGACCTCCTCGTTGTCCTTCAAAAATGGTATTTCGATGTCTGCGTATTTGCGTCCGGCCTCCGTCAGGATCTTAATGCGGACATAATGGTCTTCATGCGACGTGGAACCGTTATCGTCTCTGTCCACCTGGCGAAAGAGTATGATGGCTGGCGCTCCCGGAGCTAGCGGCTCGCTCTTCATCGTCAGTTCTTCGGCAGAGACAGGCTGGAAGTGATCGCTGGCGCTGACCGTGGCCGGAAGAAAGACAATCCACCATAGGACAACGACCAGCGACAATCGCGGAACAGTCGTGAAACGACGAAGAGGCATGGCAGACCTCCTTGGGGACTTGCCTGGGGCGCCAATGCGGGGACTTGCGGGCTGCTCGGTGCCCGGAATGAGAGTCGCCCCTTATTGTGTGCTGCCTGTATACCACGTTCCGAAGAAGAGGGGAAGTTATTGTGCGCTGCCTCACAACAGGTCAGTGACCGGCGTCACCGCCTTCTTGGTCGAGGTATTTGTACATTGAAGTTGTGGCTGTCGTGCGGTGAGGGCGGCAGCAGAATTCTAAATCGGAGATCGTAATCATGGCATACGTAATCACTGATACCTGTACCAAAGATGAACTTTGCGTCGATGCTTGCCCGACCGACTGCATCCACCCCAAGAAGGACGAGGAGCCTTTCGAGGCGGCCACCCAGCTCTACGTAGATCCCGAGGGCTGCATCGACTGTGGCGCCTGCGTTCCAGTGTGCCCTACCAACTCGATTTTCATCGTGGATGAGGTCCCGGCCGACAAGCAGGAGTTCATCGAGAAGAACGTCGCTTACTACGCCAAGGCGTAACGACTGGTTTTGGAGCCGCGCTGTATAAGATGGCGTGGTTCGCATCCTCGTGGTTCGAGGACATCGTCCCCGGCTGCGCGACTCAGCAGCGGAGGAAGGCTAGTTGCTGATCGCCCGTTGCTACTCGTAGATCGAGCACCCGCAGCCCGGCGACGGCACGTGGACTTTCAGGAAGTCCGACACCTTCTGATAGGCGTCAATCTGGTTCTCGACGCGCGCGAACCCGTGGCCTTCATTCTCATAAATCTTCAACTGCACTGAGCCGCCGCGCTTCTTGATGGCGTCGGCCACCTGTTGCGCCTCTTCCTTCGGGCAGCGCGGATCGTTGCCTCCCGCCAGCAGCAGCAGCGGCGCCTTAATCTGGTCCACAAAGTTAATCGGCGAGCGGTCCTCATACATCGCCTTGTTCTTCACCGGATCGCCCCACCACGCGTGATCGAACTGCTGCAGCAGCGGGTCTTCGTTGGCGATCTCGGTGAACCAGTTCACAAAGG
>Ga0074045_10001875_pt1 | contig 19976 bp, 14 predicted proteins | sample BogForMeECP23OM2_FD_94442 | JGI IMG/M metagenome (GOLD analysis project Ga0074045, IMG submission 94442) | Bog forest soil microbial communities from Calvert Island, British Columbia, Canada - Bog Forest MetaG ECP23OM2 | ecosystem: Environmental > Terrestrial > Soil > Wetlands ...
CTGCTCCATCATCGAGATGCGCGGACGCAATTTCTATACTTATTCCTTCGACCGCGTGCTCGCCGACATACGCGACGCCCGGGAGCACGGGGCACGCGCTCTGTTCATTGTTGACGACAACATCTCGCTCAACATTCACCGCTTCGAGGCGTTGTGCCGCGCCATTATCGACGCCGGCTTGAACGATATTTCGTATACAGTGCAGGCGATGACCTCGCCCATCGCCATGCACGGAGAGACGCTGGCGCCGCTGATGCGCCAGGCTGGGTTCCGTTACGTCTTTCTCGGGATCGAGAACATCCTGGAGGACGACCTCCAGTTCCTGAAGGCGTCGGCCAAGAACGAATTCCGGGAGAATGGCCATCGCACCGGCAACGCAACGCTGCGCGCCATTGATGTTCTCCATCGCAACAAAATGTATGTGGTGGGCGGGCTGATCGTCGGCAATCCTGATGATACCCGCGAGTCCATCAAGACCAACCTGGACTTTGCCAGCAGATACGTGGATTGGCCGTACATTCAGCATCCGACGCCGTATCCCGGCACGCCGATGACAAAGGACTTTAAGGCGCGCAATTTAATCATGATCGAGCGTATGGAAGAGTACGACGGCACGACGGCCGTGGTCGCTACCCAACACCTCTCTCCCGAGGAGATCGAGTATGAACGCTGGCGCGCCGAACGCTGGATGAAAACCCGGCACATGCCTGCGGTCATCGCGCATGAGCCGCTGTTTGTGCTGCGCAACTGGTGGAAGATGCTGGCACATACGTTCCGCGGCAGTTCGATTAAGTCCATGCTCGGGTTGGAGAGTGACCGCAAGGTTTTCGAGCGCTATCGCAGCCTGCGCAGCGCCGAGCGGGTGTATCTGTAATGTAAAGCGAAATCATTTTGGGTAGTGCGGGCTGTCGCAAACATTTCGGACGTCAGTTCTACAAATACATCAAACCGAAATCTCCCACAATCGCGTTCCCCCTTTCGCCGCAGAATCGCGGTATAACTAAATCACAGGTTTCTGTTTCATGCTGCCACACCCACCCACACACGAAAAGAAGGCCGGTCTTGCCTTTTGGGCGAACCGCGTACTGGAAGAGTGCGACAAAGCAAGCCAAGACTTCGCTCCCGATCCGGTGCACGACCTCCGCGTGGCTATTCGCCGTTGTCGCTCGATGGCAGATGGCTTTCTCTCCGTCGATCCCGATCCGGAATGGAAGCAGATGAAGAAGCTGGGCAAGCCGCTTTTCAGTTGCCTCGGTGAGCTTCGCGACACGCAAGTGATGTCGGAATGGGTGACTCGGCTGTCGGAAGATCACGATTCCGTTCGCCACCTGCTCCTGCAAACTCTGTCGCATAAAGAGAGCGCGCAAAAGGATGCCGCGCAGGAGGCGCTGCACAATTTTGATCGCAAGAGATGGTCGGCGCTGAACGCGAAACTGGCAAGACGGACTGGCAGAGTGCCGCTGGAAGGATTGGTATTTCAGCACCTCGCGCTGGAGCGCTTGATGGAAGCGCACAAGCTGCATCGGCAGGCCCTGAGGAACCGCACGCGAGTTGGATACCATCAGTTACGAATCGGCATCAAGCGATTCCGTTACACGGTGGAGAACTTCCTTCCCCAGCGTCACGAAAAGTGGGCGCCGGACTTGCGCGATCTGCAGGACGCTCTCGGCGAAGTGCATGACCTCGACGTTTTGCGCGCCATGATCAGGACCCATCCTGAGATCAAGGCCGAGGATGGTGAACGCTGGCAGCAGCGGATTGCGGAAGAACGGCAGAAGCGCCTGGACATCTACCGCGGCAAGATGCTGGGCAAGAATTCTCTGTGGCACGTGTGGCGCGCCGAGTTGCCAAGCGGCCCATCACTCGAGAAAGCCGCACTGGAGAAATTACGGACGTGGGCTTCGTTCCTCGATCCCGATGTCCATCATTCGGAATATGTCACGCGAATTGCGCTGCAACTCTACGACGCATTGTCGCAAGCCGGTGCTCTAGCCAGCAGACCTGAATGCCGCCGCATCCTGGAGGCAGCGGCCATCTTACATGATGTGGGAAGAAGCAAGAGCCCGAACGGACATCTCAAGCGCGCGTATCGCATGATTTGCAAGCTGGAGCCTCCACTCGGCTGGACCGCTGAGGAGTTACGCTGTGTCGCTGCCGTCGCCCGCTATCATCGTGGCGCACTGCCGCAAACTGGTGATTCCTACTTTGTCGGACTCAGTGCAAAGAGACGTTCCCAACTTCTGCCGATCATCGGAATTCTCAGGCTGGCGAACGCTTTCGACTCTGCGCATGATCGGAGGGTTGCACGAATCTCAGTCGAGCAACGCGACGGAATGCTGGCCGTCTATGGCCAAGGACTGGAAGAAATGAGCCCAACAGCCGAACGCCTAGCGCGTGCCAGGTACTTGCTGGAAGCAACCTGTGCAGTGGCAATCAGAATTCGTACGCTGTCCACGAAACCGGCGGCCTCATCTCGCATTGCGCAACGCGCAACTCATGTGGCCGCCAGTACGTGAGCAAAGCTTGCGCTACGCAGCCGCCTTTTTCTTCTTGTAGGGATCTCCGACAAATACAAACGGATACTTGCTCAGCGCCTGCACATCACCCGCTGTAGCATAGCGCTCGACTTCTTCCATCAGAGCCGATGCCTGGTCCGGAGGCATGTCCTTGGTAGCCTGCCAGAATTTATTGGGGAAAAACCAAATACGTTCGCGATGGTTGACTTCCGCAGTACTATCAGCAACGGAACTCATATATTACAGCTCCTCCCACAGTGTAAGACGTCCCAATTTGGAGAGTTTAAGGGGCCGATGTCAAACGATTGCGTCACTCATTATTATGAACCGCGGGACGGCAATTGTAAACCGCTACTACTGTGCCGTTGCGCTCCAAATTCCCAAAACAGCGCAAGCGAGTTTCCAAATTATGTAAGTGCAAGAAAGCACAAGGTGGAAGAAGTTTGCAAGTCGTTCTGTCTGTAATTTGACGAGTGGATGCCGACGTGCCATGCCGGTTGCCTGTGGAAAACAGAAAGCCTCAAACGGGGAATTTCCCGACGAGCGATCCATTTTATTGCCTGCCAAATGATATCTCACATTGTGGGACATAATAAGTTTCGCGGTTGACTCCTGACCGCTCGGAATTTCATCCAGCACTAGGGCGCAACGGCTGTCACGATCTGTGGCCGTAGTGCTGTATACTCGTCTCCCTGTATCGGGGCTCCGGAGGACGATGATCCATGAAACTGATGACTAAGTTCAACCTGATCCTGCTAGTTCTATTCGGGACCGGTGGCATCTTGATTGCGCAAGCTGCCTACACCTTCCTAACGAACAACGCTCGACGCGAGGTTTTGCAGGAAGCGGAGGTGCTGATGGCCAGCGCCGAAGCCGCCAGGAATTACATGTCTGACACTCTGGAGCCTTTGCTCGATCAAGTTCCCATGCCCAACGGCGAATTTCGCGCTGAGGTCGTGCCGCAGGTCAGTGCCATCGCCATGCTCACCCAGTTGAAGAAGCGCCATCCCGAATATGGCTACAAGTCAGCGGCACTCAATCCCAGGAATCTCGACCATCGCGCCTCGTGTTGGGAAGGCGAGATCATCACATGGCTGGAGAACCATCCCGGCCAGCCACAGTTCGAAGGAGAGCACGAAGCCGCAGGCGTACGCTCACTGTATCTTGCAAAGCCGGTTCGAATGGATTCGAGTTGCGAAGTGTGTCACACCGATCCCAAGATGGCGCCGGATGCCATGGTCACCAAGTACGGCCCCGCCAACGGGTTTGGATGGAAGCCCGATGACATTGTGGCCGCAGAGATTGTTGCCGTTCCCATGTCCGTGCCGTTGGCAATTGCGAACAAGGCATTTCGTCACCTACTGGTTTATTTGATCGCGACCATGATCTTGACGATCGCCGCGCTCGATGCCGGCGTTTACTGGCTCGTGATTCGGCCCCTGAAGGTGGTCTCGGCGGCCGCCGATCGAGTCAGCACGGGGGAGAAGAATGTGCCGAAATTGCGGGCCAGAGGCAAGGATGAGATTGCCACCGTGACCGCAGCCTTCAACCGCATGCAGGTGAGCCTGGAAAAGGCATTCAAGATGCTAGAGTAGCGGGAGGAGTCAGCTACTCGGGCAAGAATCGAGGAAGCTCGTGCGGTCTGTGCCCAGGTCGATTTCTTCCGCCACGGTGCGACGGAGCTCGCAGACGGTGGCGCAGCGCTTGGCCGCCCTCCTGACGACGACTTCCGCGATCGGCCCAATGTACTTGGCGAGTTCCTTGGTTATCAGTGAAATCGTCTCCGGATTCAGGCTCGGGTCGCCAATGGCGGTCTCGGTTATCGTCGTTTCCGAGCCTGCGGCAGACACCGGGCTGTTGGGCGGCGTGGTGGTTGGCTGTCCCGAGGGCGGAGCCCCGGGCCTCCAGATAGCCGACTGCTCAAGGCCCCGACCGAGGGCTGCACCCCTGCCGGCCACAATGTCCGTGGGGTCCCCAAGAATGTTACGCAATGCCTTGGCGAGTATCTTGATGTCCGATTTCCAGCGAGCGTGGGTGACCTCGACACAATTGCGGTAGGCTAATTCCTTAAGATCGTCGGGCAACTGATCAGCGCGCGGCATCTTCACTCCGCGCACGAGGACGGGAATAACGGGAACGTCGCGCTTGAGCGCGGACGCGGTTTCCATTCGAACAAAGTCGCCGGGGTCATCCAGACGACGTCGTCCTGACTCGTCCTTCGCATCCACCCATGTTGGACCGATTATGGCCAGCAAGGCGCCACAGGTGGCAATGTGCTCATCGATTGCTTTGCGAAAGTCGCGGCCGACCGAGATGCCGACTACATCCATGAATACGGAACGATCACCGAACATCTCGACAAGATCGTCGTACAGACGGCCGGCCTCTCCTTCCGAATCATTCCGCCGATAACTGACAAAAATGGCGCGCACTTGCAGACTCCCGCGGCACTTGCGTGCTACTCATTTCGCTTTTTCCGACCAGTGAGTGGACAAAGTGTACTCCCTGAAAGTTTGCTTTGCCAGAACAAATTTCAGCACGCATTTCCTTTTCTCGTAGTTTTCCCGCCCGAGAAAATCAAGTCCTCTGCAGACTAGGTGGTGTCTCAGTTTGAAAATCGCAGTGACAGAACAACGGTAAATAGTTAAGAATTGCGTCCCTGAAAGCAAAGTGGCCTCCAAGGTGAGCGCCAGCTCCGGGGGAGGCCACTTGCATCCGAACAAAGTCCACAGGGAAAACGGAGACCTGCCAAGGAGAGCGTTTTCCCGCGGACAACCTGCTAAAGAAGAGGGTCAAGACCCTGAACCGCAGGTCAGTGCGTGGGATTCGCGATCTCGGCAAAAGTTACAAGCTGTTCGAGTGAGAAACGCTCGGCTCGCAGGTGGAAGATCCTCCCGGCGATGGGCGCTTGAGCGACTTGCAATCGTCGAAAGCAGCACGCACAATGGGAGCGGGGATGGTTTCGAACAATACACAATCCATTGAACGGTAACATCCGTTCTATCTACAGTTATGCCGATACAGCCGGGCGACAACATAGGTGATTACGAGGTCCTGAGCCCGCTGGGGTCCGGCGGCATTGGAGAGGTGTACAAAGTCCGCCACATCATCTCCCAACGCACGGAGGCGATGAAGCTTCTCCGCCCCGACCGCACCGCGACCGAGCTGTCCGAACGGTTTCTGCGTGAGATCCGTGTCCTCGCCAGCCTGTCACATCCTCACATAGCGAGATTAAATACGGCGTTCAAGGCTGACGACCAGATCGCGATGGTCATGGAATTCATCGAGGGCGAAGACCTGCATTGGAAGCTGCGCTCCAAGTGGACTGGTAGAGCAGTGGAAGGCATGGAGTACATTCGCCAGGTACTGTCTGCCCTCGAGTATGCGCACGCTCGCGATGTCATTCACCGTGATATCAAGCCGTCGAACATCATGATCACGGCTGACGGCCAGGCGAAGCTGCTCGATTTCGGCATGGCGTTCAAGACCGCCGACTTGAGCGTCACGCGTCCTGGTTTCATCCTGGGATCGCTGCACTACATGTCTCCAGAACAAGTGCGGGGCGAACGCGTGGATGCCCGGTCCGACCTGTATTCCGTGGGGGTGACGCTGTACGAAATTGTGACCGGACGCCGCCCCTTCGACGGCAGCACGGAATATGAAGTCATGACCGGCCATCTCCAGCAGACGCCGAAGTGGCCTTCGGACGTCAATGCCGCCATACCTTACAGCCTTTCGGTAACGCTGCTGAAAGCGATGGCCAAAGATCCCGCAGAACGTTTTCAAGATGCCACGGAATTTCTGAATGCGTTGACTCACATCTCGCTGGATGATGCAGCGACGCTGCAAACGCTCGCTATCCAGCCGGGATCTGGAGGGTCACCGTCGGATCCGGCAAAGACTCCCATAGGCTCGCCCGTTGGCAAAACCAGGTCAGGCTCTGGCGGGCCGGGCACGAAAAGGTTCGATCCCGTGCTGCTCGACTCCGTGAGCAAGGAACTTGCTGTTTTTATCGGCCCCATCGCGAAGGTGGTGGTGAAACGGGCGGCGGAGCGTTGCTCCTCGGTGGAGGACTTGTATGGCGCCGTCGCTGCGGAGATTAATTCCGAGAAAGACCGGTCGAGTTTTCTGGCGCGCAAGCGACGGGTGTAGAACAGTTGTCAGTTGTCAGTTGTCAGAAAACCAAGAGGCAACTGACAACTGCTCCTACTGCTCCAGCATTCGCAGCGCCTTCGCCAAACTGACATGCATCCGGTTGAACGATGCGGTCACGTTGGCGATCTCATCTTTTCCGCGTACTTCCAGCTCCGGCAAGTCCGTCTCGCCCTTGCTGATCGTGTCTGCGGCCTGCGAGACCACGTGCAACGGCCGGATCACGAGCAGGTACAGCGCCGCGTCCAGCGCGCCGATAGTCACAACAAACGTGGCAATCAAGAAGAGCATCAAACGCCGAAAGGCCTTGCCGGCAACTTCGATCGGCACCGACATCGGCACGGAGACGACCTGTGCTGCGATGATCTGGTCGAGGTTCCAGCCGAAGCCGTTCGCGCTTCCATACTTTTTGATCATCGCCGCCGGTGCTACGTCCGGTGTGCTGTGACATTCCAGGCAACTTGGCCCCACCGCCATCGGGCTCGCCAGGTAAAGCTGGCGGCCGGTCGGGGTGTCACGCTCGCCTACCACCTTCTTTTCGCCGGGGTGATCGCTGAAATAGCGAATGATGTCCGTTTCCCAGTCGTCGGCGCGGTCCACCAGGTTCGTGGGGTTCAGCGTGGCCTCGCGATACGAATAGTTGGGATAACTCTTTCGCATCTGGTTGAAGATGGTGATCGCCGCGAAGGCCGGCACTGTCTGCGGTAAAAAGTTGGTTTCGTGCTCGGGGTTCTTGAGCAGCAGCGGCTTGATCTGGTTCGACGTGTAGTCACGGGTGGAGCGGGCGCTGGCCATCATCAGCTCTGCCTGCTGCACGACCTGATCGCGGGCGTTCTGCATGAGAAAGTTGTAGGCCAGGTGCGCGATGATCAGGCCGCCGGCCCCGAAAAACAGAATCAGCACGAGATTGAACTTTGTGAGCAGTTTCATAGCAATGTCTGGACGCTACACCGTCGCACCATCTGATCGCAAGAGGCCGAGGATGTCAAAGCTGCTGGATGGGACTAAGCCGGTCCCCGGAAGAAGCCTGACCGCCTTCACCGGCAGGGGGTTTTTGGCGGGAGCCATGCCAAAAATGAAGAAGAATCTCGACCAAGCCGGGTTCTTCATGAATGCGGTAGTAGATCAGAATCGGCGTGTGAGCGAGCTGGCGAACACCCTGGTAGTTCACCGCAGGGCTGCCGATGTACGGAAATCTCTTTAATATGTCGATGTGGTTTAGAAGGGCATTCCCGAAGCGTTCTGCGGAATCCGGGAAATTGGCCCAAGAGTACGCCAGGATTTCCTGAAAATCGGCTAACGCCGCTTCTGTGATTCGAATTTGGAAATCCACTGGGGAATCATCTCCCGGGCTTCTTCCACGGATACGGTGCGACCTTGATCAGCCTCTTTGATGCCTCTATTAATCGCAGCCGAGGTTTCAGGGTCGACCTCGACTTCCTCCGTGACCGGAATGTGGAGTCTTAGGTCAGCCATATACTTAGAATAGGCCCAAGTGACCAACCACACAAGCCTATCTTCATTTCTACCGAACGAAACAACGTGTTACACCTCATTCGAGTACTGCGTTTCCAAAACGCTTCGCAGTTCAGGGCTTCAGTAATCCAGCTCCGCGGGACGTCCCGTCAGCCGCTCGATGCGCTTGGCGATTGGCGGATGGGTCGAGAACAGGTTCGCGAAACTGACGCCACCCAGCATCGGCGCCACAATGAAAAGGTGCGCGGTCGAAGGCGAAGCCTGCATCGGGATGCGCTTCGAGTACGCGTCCAGCTTCTTCAGCGCGCTGGCCAAGGCATAGGGATTACCAGTGAGCTGTGCGCCGGTGGCGTCGGCCTGGTACTCGCGCGAACGCGAAACCGCAAGCTGAATCAGCGTGGCTGCAATCGGCGCGAGAATCAACATGAGCAGCCCGGCGAAACCGCCGCCGCGGTCGCGGTCGTCACGTCCTCCCATACCTCCGAAGAGCGCAGCCCAGTAGCCCATGCGGGCCAGCAGAGTGATGGCGCCTGCCAGCGTCGCCGCGATGGAGCTGATGAGAATGTCGCGGTTCTTGACGTGTCCGAGCTCGTGCGCCAGCACTCCCTCGAGCTCTTCATCGGTGAGCAGGTTCAGGATGCCTTCGGTGACCGCAACCGACGCATGTTGCGGATTGCGCCCGGTGGCAAACGCGTTGGGTGAGTCAGTGGGAATGACGTACATCTTCGGCATCGGAATGCCGATCTTCTGAGTGAGCCGCTCGACCACCTGATAGGCGCGCGGCAACTCCTCGCGAGTGACCGGCTTTGCTCGATACATGGCCAGCGCGATCTTGTCGCTGAAGAAGTACGAAACGAAATTCATGATGACGGCCAGCCCGAGGGCCATCTCCATGCCACGCTGGCCGCCGAAAACTTGTCCCATTAACAAAAGGAAAAGCGTCAGCGCGGTGAGCAGTAACGCTGTCTTAAATGTGTTTCCCATAGGTGATATATAGATGATAATCGCCGCGCCCGGTTACGTGAAATCGGGAACTCCTTGTGGCAATAGGACTTGCATAGCCCGGCAAAGACTCCGGCGATTCGGTACCATGTGTGCATGCGCGAGATCCCGATCGTTCAACCCAAGAAGCCGCAACCGCACGAGGAGCTGATCCTCGTCGGCTTGCGCGTGGACGCCAGCCACGACGGTCCGCAGTTCTACACCTTGCTCGTAGTCGGGGCTGAGAACGAGCGTCCGCTGGTAGCTGACGGACGTATTGTGTTCTTCAGACGCCCTGAACTCGCGGCCAAGGCGCTGGCGCTCGATGCCAGTCTGGCGCGGCTTGGCCCTCCGCCCGGAGAGCTTGAAACCTTCTGCGATGTGGCTGAGGCGCTGCACCGGGTGAACTCGCAAAACGCCGATCCGGAGGGAGTCGTCCTCGATTGCCTGCTGGTCTTCGACGACCTGGTGCGCGCGACCAAGCTGCACATGCCTGACCGTTATCAGGGTATCCTGACCGAGCTGGCGGCGCGTCTGACCGAAGGCGCGCAGTTGCGACAAATCTTTACCAACAACGCCCTGCGCGAGCATGTAGAGGATGCCTTGTTGTGGTGCGTGGGCGCGGTGACGGTGAAGGCGCGGATGCTGGCCGAGTGAACTCAAGGCGAAGGATTGGCGAAAGTCCAAAAAAACTCTACAATATCCAGCATGGCTGCGGGGGAGATTCCGGTCGCGCTCGCTTGGGCCCATCCGCTGGTTGCGGAGTGGTTCCTGGCCCGCTTTGGCTCGCCGACAGAACCGCAGGAGCAAGGCTGGCCGGAGATTCTCGCAGGGCGCACGACGCTGATCTCCGCCCCTACTGGCTCCGGCAAAACGCTCGCCGCGTTTCTCATCTGCATTGATCGCCTGGTGCGCAAGGCGCTGCAAGGCGCGCTGCACGACCGCACCGAAGTTCTCTATGTTTCGCCGCTGAAAGCACTGAGCAACGACATCCAGAAAAATCTCGAGGTCCCGCTGGGAGAGATTCTGGCGCTTGCGGCCGAACGCGGCTTTCTGATGCCCGAGATTCGCACCGCGGTTCGCACCGGTGACACGCTAACGAAAGAGCGCCGCGAGATGCTGAAGCGCCCGCCTCACATCCTGGTCACAACACCGGAGTCGTTGTACATCCTGCTCACCGCCAATAGCAGCCGCGCAATCCTGCGGGATGTCGAGACCGTAATCGTGGACGAAATCCACGCGGTCGCCGATGACAAGCGCGGCGCGCACCTGACGCTTTCGCTCGAACGGCTTGATTTGCTGGCGAACCATCCCGCGCGCATCGCGCTGTCGGCGACGCAGAAACCCATCGAGGAGATTGCGCATTTTCTCATCGGCGCGGGACGGCCTGCTCCGTCTATCGTGAACATCGGCCATCGGCGGAAACTCGACCTCGCGGTTGAAGTCCCTCCATCGGAACTCGGTCCAATCGCGAGTAACGAAATTTGGGGCGAGATTTTCGACCGGATTGCCGCGTTGGCGTTGCAGCATCGCTCCACGCTGGTCTTCGTCAACACGCGACGGCTGGCGGAGCGGGTGGCGCTGCACCTGGGTGAACGAATTGGCGAGGAACTGGTTGCGGCTCACCACGGCAGCCTGGCACGCAAGCTGAGGCTGGTTGCAGAGCGGAAGCTGAAGAACGGCGAAATCCGCCTGCTGGTGGCGACCGCATCGCTTGAGCTTGGAATCGATATCGGCACGGTTGATCTTGTCTGCCAGATCAACTCGCCGCGCTCGATTGCCGTCACCTTGCAGCGCGTCGGCCGTTCGGGACACTGGAGAGGCGCAACTCCCAAGGGACGGTTGTTCGCTACCACCCGAGACGACCTGCTGGAATGTGCCGCTATAGTACGCGCCGTCCGGCACGGTGATCTCGATCGCATTCAGATTCCGGCTTCGCCGCTCGATATCCTGACGCAGCAGATTGTGGCAATGTGCAGTTGCGAGGACTGGGACGAAGACGCGCTCTTCGACTGCGTGCGCGGCGCGTATCCCTATCGCGAACTCCGGCGCGAAGAGTACGACCGCATCCTCGAGATGTTGTCGCAAGGAATCGCAGCCAGGCGCGGCCGCTATGGCGCGTATCTCTATCGCGACATGGTGAACCGGCATCTGCGAGGGCGCCGCGGAGCGCGGCTGGCCGCCATAACGAGCGGGGGAGCGATTCCGGACACGGCGCTGTTCACCGTGGTTGCGCAACCAGAGGAAATCGTCGTCGGCACGCTCGACGAAGACTTCGCAGTCGAGAGCAACGCGGGCGACATCATGCTGCTCGGCAACACTTCGTGGCGTATCCGCCGCGTCGAGTCCAAGTCCGGGCGCGTGCTGGTGGAAGATGCCCACGGCGCGGCGCCGACAATTCCCTTCTGGCGCGGCGAAGCTCCCGCGCGCACTGATGAGCTGTCGCATCATGTGGCCGAATTACGCGAGCGCATCAGCGCGTTGCTGCCGAATACTGCGCCATTGCCCGTGCCTGCCAATCCGGCGGGCGAAGAAGTACAGTCGAAAACCCGCTTGCGCGGAATCGAGTCCAGTCCCGAAGTGCAGAACGCAGTCGCGTGGCTGAAGGACGAATGTGGGCTGGACGACGCGGGCGCGGAGCAACTGGTCGAATACATCGTGACCGGCCGCGCGGTACTCGGCGAGGTGCCGACGCAGCAGACGATCATCGCCGAGCGCTTCTTCGATGAAGGCGGAGGAATGCAGCTCATCATTCACGCGCCATTTGGCGGCCGCGTGAACAAGGCCTGGGGACTGGCACTGCGCAAGCGCTTCTGCCGCTCCTTCAACTTTGAGTTGCAGGCCGCCGCTACGGACAACGGGCTGAACATCGCGCTGGCCGAGCAACACAGCTTCCCGCTCAGCGATGTCTTCCACTACCTGCAAACCGAGACCGTGCAGGAAATCCTGGAGCAGGCCGCGCTGGCCTCGCCCATCTTCGCCACGCGCTGGCGCTGGGATGCGAACCGCTCGCTGGCGCTGTTGCGCTTCCAAGGCGGCAAGAAAGTTCCGCCACAGATTCAGCGCATCCGCAGTGACGACCTGCTCGCGTCGGTCTTCCCTGACGTTGCCGCCTGCCAGGAGAATATCGTCGGCGACATCCAGATTCCGGATCATCCGCTCGTGCACGAGGTTATGAAGGACGTGCTAACGGAGGCCATGGACATTGACGGCCTGCGGCGGGTGCTGGACGGGATTCGTAACGGAACGATTCGCTGCCTCGCTGTGGATACGCCAGTGCCATCGCAGTTTTCGCACGAGATTCTGAACGCGAACCCGTACGCGTTTCTCGACGATGCTCCGCTCGAAGAGCGGCGCGCGCGCGCTGTGCAGATGCGGCGCATGCTCCCCGAGGCGGTGTTGCAGGAGGTGGGCAAGCTCGATCAGGCAGCGATTGCGCGCGTGCGCGAGGAGGCGCGTCCCGATGTGCGCGACAGCGATGAACTGCACGATACGCTGCAGACGCTTGTGGCGCTTCCGGAGGAAATCGGCGATCCCGACTGGCAGCGCACGATTGCGAGTTGGATGCCGTTCCTCGCCGAGCTGATGGAAGGCTGGCGCGTATTGCGGGCACAAGTGAATGAGCGACATTACCTCGTCGCGTCAGAACGGGCGAAGGACTTTGCGCTGATCTTTCCGGAAGCGACGTTTGAGGTCGCGCCTCCGGAATTACCGTCGAACGCAACGTCGCGCGATGACGCGCTGCTTGCAATGGTCACCGGCTGGATGATGCACTGCGGGCCGGTAACGTCGGATGCACTTGGATACTGGCTCGATCTTCCCGCCGCCGACATCGAAAAAGCTCTGTTGCGCATGGAAGCTGCGGGCTCCATTCTGCGTGGCAACTTTACCGGCCTTGCAAAAGGCAGCGAGCCCAACACCGCCGAGTGGTGCGATCGCCGTCTTTTGGCGCGCATTCATCACCTCACCGTCGCTACGCTGCGCAAGCAGGTCGAGCCGGTTACAGCGGCACAGTTCATGCGATGGCTCTTACGTTGGCAGCACGTGGCTCCACAGTCGCAATTGAGCGGCGAGCGTGGGCTGCTCGAAGCCGTGCGCCAGTTGCAAGGCTTCGAGATTCCGGCGAATGCCTGGGAGAAGCAGGTCCTCTTCTCGCGAATGAACAACTACGATCCGGCAGCGCTCGATCAACTCTGCTTGACCGGAGCGGTGGGCTGGGGCCGTTTGTCGCCGCATCCCGCCACACTGGAGGATTCGGGCGAAGGCCGCCGCCGTGTGGTGCCCACAAGCGTTGCGCCCATTACGTTCTTCGTCCGCGAAGAATCGGACTGGATGCAGCCGCGACTTGCGGAAGAGGAACAGAACTACGAGCGCGTGTTGAGCGAGGGCGCGCGAACTGTGCTCCAGTTCTTGCGCCGACGCGGGGCATCGTTCTTCGCCGATATCGTGCGTGGTACGAGCAAACTCAAGGCCGAGATCGAGACGGCGCTGTGGGAGCTGGTTGCGGCGGGAATGGTCACCGCCGACGGCTTCGACAATCTGCGCTCCCTGATCAATCCGAGACGCCGGAACGCTGTGGGCGCGCCGAAGCTCACCCGCCCACGCCACACGGCCGGGCGCTGGTCGCTGCTCTATCCCACGGAAGGTTCGGACCACAACAAAATGGTCGAGGCCACTTGCTGGATGCTGTTGCGGCGCTACGGCGTAGTCTTCCGCGAGGTGCTGGCGCGCGAGTCCAACTTGCCGAAGTGGCGCGAGTTGCTCATTGCGTTCCGGCGCCTCGAAGATCGCGGTGAAGTGCGCGGCGGACGGTTCGTCAACGGATTCATGGGCGAACAGTTTGCTTTGCCGGAAGCTGTCGAGTCGCTGCGCGCCATGCGCAACCTGACGGCAACCGGCGACACGGTGAAGATATCGGCAGCCGATCCGCTGAATCTCGTCGGCTTTATCGTTCCGGGCGAACGTGTGCCGGCAATTTCCGGGAAGTTCGTCAGCTTCCGCGACGGCGTTCCGGTCGAAGGCGAAGAGCGCGCCAGCGCGTTGCGCGAGGCGGCCGGAGATTGACGCAACCGCTTATCGAAGGCGTTGATTACTACATGGAGAACGGTTTCATGGTCTTCACCGCCCACTATCTCTGCAATCGCGGCTACTGCTGCGAATCGGGATGCCGGCATTGCCCGTACGGTTTTGTGCGCGAGAATTCCGAAGAAGTAGATTCCAGTTCTGATTCGACAAAAAAGCGGGCGACTAGCCCGCTCATTCGCAAGATCCGAGAGACTGTCTAACCCATGGCATGGACGTGTTCGGGCTTTATCTTATAGAGCACGCGTTTCTCGCCGGGCTGCGCGTACGGATACTTATCCTGCCCCAGATACTTCTTTGCCATCTTGTCGATGTGCTGGGTCGCGCCTTCTTCCGTAATCTCGTGTACGCGCCCGCGAATCCCGAGATAGCGATAAGGGTTGTCAGGATCGATGAGAGCGATGGCCACCCGGGGATCGTGCCTGACGTCGCGGTCTTTCTGCCGCCCAACCGCCGAGTTCACCCAGATGTCGCCGTTCTGGTAGTCCACCCAAACCGGCGTGGTGTGAGGGCTGCCATCGGGCAGCAGCGTGGTAAAGCTGCCGAATGCTTTCTTCTGGAAGAGGTCGAGATAGTTTTCGGGAATTGAAGCGGACATACGTGTCTCCTTGCTTATTTCAAAGTGATGCCTAGCCGGAACTCCGAGAATTGGATTACCGGACTATTGTACGAGGTGCACGGACTTACGGCGCGTCCTTGACGAACTCGGGCTGCCTGCCCTCGCCCCAGGGGTCGTAGTTCTGCACAAAGATCATGCGGTCGCGAATGGTCGGATGGTCCCAGGCCCAGAACTCGGCCAACTTGCCGACGTAGGGGTAATCGAGCGAGCGCTCGCCCAGTATCTGGAACGCCTCCGCGGCAGCCAGCGGCGTGTCGGGGACCAAGCCGTGGATCACCTCCAGGCCGTACTGGTCCGCCTGGTACTCAAAATGGCGCGACACGGCATTGAAAGCCGGCGTGGCCAGGAACGCGAGCACGGAGATAATTAGGGCCAGCAGCGGAAGCGAGGCCCAATCGCTCAAGCCGCGTATGCCCCATCGCGCCCCATAGCGCACCACCATCCAGTTTGCCAACCGATAACCTATATAGAACAACACCAGGAGTTGCAGCAGAATAATCGTCAGTTCCTTGGGAATGTGGTGCAGGACGTAGTGTCCCATTTCGTGTCCGAAAACGAACAGCGTCTGCGGAGCGGTCATGTGCTGCATCGTGGTGTCCCACACTACGACGCGCTTGGTGGCGCCTAAGCCGGTGACATAAGCGTTCAACTCAGTGGTCTTTTCGCTGGCCTTCATTTCGAACATGCGTTGCGGAGGGATCTCCATGTCTGCGCGCTGCACGACGCGCTCGAGCTGCGCAACAAGATCGCAGTGTTGGTCGGCGAGCGGTTCGAACTTGTTGAACAGCGGGTCGATCCAGACCGGCTCGACGAACAGGACAAAGACGACGGTCGGAATCATAGCCACCCAGAAATAGAACCACCAGCGGCGCGGGCTGCGGCGCATCACGGCATAGAGGAGCCACCCGATGAGGCTGGCAAGCACGAAACCCATCAGCAAGACCTTGACCCAATCCCAGAACCATGACCCCCAATGCTGGACCGAGAGTCCATACTGCAGGCTGATGCGGTGCTCATAAGCGTCGAACGGAAGCTGCGTTAATTCGAGCACAAGAACGAACAACGACATCACGACGACGGCCTGGACGACTCGGAAGCGCGAAGCGCGCTCCGCCCAGTCACCCAGGCGCGCGCCGAAGCGCGTTCGCAACATGAGGTAGAGCACAACCAGGCTCCAACCCGCTGTAACGAAGTAGAGGGTGCCGTTCATCAGGTATAGAGCATAAGCCTTCTGCAGCTTGTCAGGAGGAAGGTTGTATTGCAAGAGTGGATGCGAGTTGGCTATTCCGGCCACCGTTGGCGAATCCTGGGCGGCTGCGGAGCGGGGACGAATGGTCGCACAAATGACCACCATCAAAATGGGAAGCAGCAATGTCCGGAACTTGCCACGCATGAAGGGTCCTCGGGTGGCCGGGAAGAGGGAAAGTTTAGCATTACCGCGACTGCTGACAAAACTAATCCCGAGAATCGTCTCCTCCAGGAGGAACCGCTGAGGGTACATCCCTCTTGTTTTCAGGAGGTTGGATGCAAATCTCCGAAAACGCACAACTCCTAGAAATTCAGCAGGTTATAGTGATTTATTCTTGACATTTCCACAGGCTGGGGTAGGATGAAAGTATCACCTCCGATCCGCTTCAGGATCGAATGGGCTCGAGGCCAAGGAAGTGTCACCGCTCCTTGGCAGCGGGCCCATTTTAATTGCTCGAGGCGCTCTGCTAGACTGCCTGCCGTCCATCCCGCACCGATGCAATACAATCATTCTTCATCTGATTCGCTCTATTAATGAATTCCAGACTGCTGTTTGCCTTGGGGCTCTTTTTCTGCCTGACGCCGTGGGCCTCGCCGCCTCTGGCCCTGCTCGCCGGTCTCATCTTCGGCGCCATCTCGATTCACCCCTATAAGCGAGAGTCGCAGAAGTTGTCGAAGGTACTACTCCAGTCGGCCGTCGTCGGGCTGGGCTTCGGGATGAACTTGCAGGAGGTGCTACGCGCCGGACGGAGTGGGTTCCTCTACACTGCGCTGAGCATCGGCTTCGCCATGGTCCTGGGCACGTTGCTGGGGAAGCTGCTGGCGGTCCAGCCTAGGCCCGCGTTCCTCATTTCCACAGGAACCGCAATTTGCGGCGGCAGCGCGATTGCGGCCGTGGGCCCAATCGTCGGCGCCACCGAAGACGAGATGTCGGTTTCGCTGGGCACGATTTTCCTGCTCAACTCCATCGCGCTACTGACCTTCCCAGCCATCGGCCTGATGCTGAAACTTTCGCAAAGCCAGTTCGGATTGTGGGCGGCACTGGCCATCCACGACACCAGTTCGGTGGTCGGAGCCTCGGCGAAATACGGCGTGGTGGCGCTGGCCGTCGGAACGACCGTGAAATTGGCGCGTGCGCTGTGGATTGTGCCCCTGTCCGTCGGCACGGCTGCGGTCAAAGGCAGCAAGACGCGCATCCAATGGCCGTGGTTCATCCTGTTCTTTTGCCTGGCGGCGGTGGCGAACACCTACCTGTTTCCCGGCGCAACCGCGTACCGGTTCCTGTTCAACGCCGGCAAGCTGATGTTGACCATCACACTGTTCCTGATCGGGGCAAGCCTCTCGCCGGCCGCCTTGCGCAAGGTTGGTCCGCGTCCGCTGCTGCAAGGCGTGCTGTTGTGGATTGTGGTCGCGGTGGCGAGCCTGCTGGCCATTCGCGCCGGGTGGATCGGAATCTGAGATTGAACTTTCGTGAGTTTAGAGAGCGTTTCGTCGCGATTGTCCTTCTCGCGGTTTGCTGGATTTCTCTCACGACGGCCGCTGCAGGCCAGGATGCATCCCCACGTCTTAAGCGAGAACCTCCTCAGCTCTGCGCTGCCTGTGTACGCAGCAACCTCGACTACCTTGCGGGTTCAGCATTGCACGGACGCGGCAGCGGGACTGAGGACGAGCATCTTGCCGCGAGGTTCATCGCCCGCAAACTCAGGCAGTACGGACTGGCTCCAGCAGCAGAAGATGGGCACTACATCCAGACGGCAACAGTACGATCAGGGGATGTGACGACGGCTTTCTCGAAAGTTGACGATGCGCCTGGGGCAATTTCACACACTTGGAATGTACTGGCCAAAATCGAAGGCTCGGACGAGAAAGACGAGATCATTCTGCTCAGCGCGCACCTCGATCACCTCGGCGTGAAGAATGGAAAAACCTACCCCGGAGCGGATGATGACGCTTCCGGCGCTGTTGCCGTGATGGAGTTGGCACGCGAACTCGCCAAGGAGCCAAGGCCGCGTCGAACGATCGTGTTTGCGCTGTGGGGCAGCGAAGAAAAGGGTCTCATCGGAGCGCGCTATTTTCTGAAACACCCAACGTTTAATTTACGAAATGTTGTCGCCAATCTCGAGTTTGAGATGATCGGCCGTCCCGATCCGAAGCTGCAACGCGATCAACTATGGCTTACAGGATGGGAGCGCACGGATCTCGGGCCGGAACTTGCAGCGCACGGAGCGAAACTGGTTGCCGATCCCCATCCAGAGGGGAACTTCTTCACTCGGTCGGACAACTATGCGCTCGCGAAGGACGGAATTGTTGCACAGACCATCTCAAGCTTCGGGCTGCACAAAGACTACCACCAGCCAACAGACACCCTGGCGAAAATTGACTGGCAACACCTCGACCGCGCCATCGCTTCGATGATTCGGCCAGTTACTTGGTTGGCCAACAGCGACTTCACGCCGAAGTGGAACGAGGGGCAGAAACCGTAGAGCAATTGCTACGCGTTGGCCTGCTCCAACACCTGCGACAGTTCTTCCCACTCCCGCATCAGTGGTTGAAGCTCTGCGCGCCGCTTGGCCAGCAGATCGGTCCAGCGCGCTGTTTCTTCTGCGCTGACAAAGGACTGCAACTCGCGCTCGCACTCCGCGATGCCATCCTCGAGCCGCGTGATGTGTTCCTCGATCTGCTGATGCCGCTCCTGCATCTGCTTGAGCTTGATGGGATTGATGCGCTTTTTCCCCTGCGCCTTCTGTTCCGCATAACCGGGCACGTCTGACAATGTAGGAGCCCAGTTGCCTCTGCCGTTTCCGTCGGCGGATTCCGGAGCATCTCCAGAGGCAGTCTCCCGCTGCTTCCGCCACGCGTAGTCTTCATAATTCCCGGGAAAGACTTCGAGGCGCCCGCCGCCGATCTCGAAGACGCGCGTGGCCAGCTTGTCGATGAAGTAGCGGTCGTGCGAGACGAAGACGACGGTTCCGTTGTACTTCTCCAGCGACTCGAGCAGCACGTCTTTGGCGCGCATGTCGAGGTGGTTGGTCGGCTCGTCCAGCAGCAGGAAGTTCGAAGGATGCAACAGCATCCGGGCCAGCGCGTAGCGGTTGCGCTCGCCGCCCGAGAGCACGCCAATGGGCTTGAACACGTCATCTTCGGAGAACAGGAAGCAGCCGAGCAGGCCGCGCAGCTCGGTCATGGTCTTCTGTGACGCGACGTCGGAAAGGTCGTCGAGCATCCGGCGCGCCGGATCCAGCTCCTTGTACTGGTCTTGCGCGAAATAATCCGGTTCGACGTTGTGGCCTGGTCGCAAGCTGCCCCCAGTGAGCGGCTCGATTCCAGCCAGCAATTTGATCAGCGTTGATTTGCCGGCGCCGTTCACGCCGACCAGCGCGATGCGGTCTCCACGCTGAATAGTGAAGTCCACGTCGCGGAACACTTCCTTGGCTCCGTAGCTTTTCGCAAGGCCCGAGCACTCAACCACCGATCGCCCACTGGGCTTGGGCTGCGGGAAAGTGAAGTGAATAGTCCTCTCTTCCGGCGGAATTTCGATGCGCTCGATCTTCTCCAGCTCCTTGATGCGGCTTTGCACCTGCTTCGCTTTTGTCGCCTGATAGCGAAAGCGATTGATGAAGGCCTCGAGCTGCTCGATTCGTTCACGCTGGTTCTTGTACGCCGCAACGAGCGAATCACGGCGCTCCTGCTTCTGCTGCAAATACTTCTCGTAGTTTCCGCTGTAGAACTGCACGCGCTTGTTCCAGATCTCGACGATACGATCCACCGTGACATCGAGGAAGTAGCGGTCGTGCGAGATGAGCAGATACGCGTATGGATATTGAAGCAGGTACTGCTCAAGCCAGTTGCGGGTTTCGAGGTCGAGGTGGTTCGTCGGCTCGTCGAGCAGCAGCAGGTTCGGC
>Ga0074045_10001876_pt1 | contig 19963 bp, 18 predicted proteins | sample BogForMeECP23OM2_FD_94442 | JGI IMG/M metagenome (GOLD analysis project Ga0074045, IMG submission 94442) | Bog forest soil microbial communities from Calvert Island, British Columbia, Canada - Bog Forest MetaG ECP23OM2 | ecosystem: Environmental > Terrestrial > Soil > Wetlands ...
TCCTGAACTTGGTTTTGACTTGTGGTGACTTCGTTTCGTCCTCGACCGATCTACCAGTGCTCCCTGAGAAGTCAGAATAAAGCGAGAGCCCTCTACAATGGGGATTTCTCCTAAGAGCGTCGCGAACTCTATATACTCCGGCAAAAGCGCAGCCAGCTGTTCCACTGTTTGGCCACTCCGCAACCAGTACGTCACTCCATTGAACTCAACTTCTTTGTAGCGCATATAACCTCTAAGAACTGCGCTCTATCCGCGCTCCGTTTACTGGACTACCGTTGCTTTCCATGGTCTTGGGTGTCATCCGCCGACCTGCAACTCATTGAAAATACGTTAGATTGTTGATTCGAATCCTATAGCGCCCACCATTTCATCCCAGGTCCAGCCGGATTGTCATCCTGAGCGAGACGCCTTTGTCTCGCGAAGGATCTGGGCGAACTGCGCGAAGGGTCGCGTTCTTTGCGACCCATAATCGCGCGTTCAGCTCGCTTCCGCATCACTTCCCCGCGTAGCTGACCCTCCAGATGGAATTCGATCCATCGTCGCTTACCAGCAGCGAGCCGTCAGGAGTCACCGTGATGCCCACGGGACGTCCCCAGACGTTGCCGTCGGGCAGCACGAAGCCGGTCAGAAAGTCTTCATACTCGCCGCTGGCGTCGCCGCTCTGGTGCAGCGGCACACGAATCACTTCGTAGCCCACGCGCACCGACTTGTTCCACGAGCCGTGCTCCGAGGCAAAGATGTCTCCGGCATATTCACCAGGAAACTGTTTGCCCTGATAAAAAGTGAACCCCAGCGACGCGTTGTGCGGCTGCAACAGCACATCCGGCACGATGGCTTTGTCCTTCAATTCGGGATGCTTGCCCGCGTGCCGCGGATCCTGATGGCCGCCGATATACCACCACGGCCAGCCGTAGAAACCGCCCTCCTGCACGTGCGTGATGTAGTCGGGAACGAGATTGTCACCCAGCGCGTCGCGTTCATTCACCGAGCACCACAGTTCGCCGGTCTGCGGATTGACCGCAATTCCTCCTCCTGGGTTGCGAATGCCATAGGCGTAAACGCTCAACACGCAATTTTCGGGATTGCAGACCAGAATGTCGGCGCGATTTTTCTCGCGCGGCGTGGTGTCAGTGTCATCGACGTTCGATGCCGAGCCGACCGCAACGAACAATTTCTTGCCATCGGAGGAGAACGCCACAGCCCGCGTCCAGTGCCCGCCTCCGGTCGGCAGGTCTGCGACATGTTCGGAAGAAGAACTCGCCTTCAGATCGCCGTTGTGATACGCGAAGCGCATCACTTCGCCTTCGCCTCCCACGTAGAGCCACTGCGGATCAGGGCCGGGAGGATAAAACGCCAAGCCGTAAGGGCGCTTCAGACCACTCGCATAAATGGCGGACTGCTCGGGCTTGCCGTCGCTGGTCATCCCGCGAAACACCCGGATCCGGCCTGCCTCGCTTTCCGCGAGAAAGATGTCGCCGTTCGGAGCTGTCTGCAGCGTTCGCGGATTGTCGAGACCGGTGGCGTACAACTCCACCTTGAATCCGGCGGGCGCCACCGGCCAGGCATTCTGCGGACGCGCCACCAGCTCCGCACCGTTGTTCGAGGATTGTGTCGCGTACGGTTGGGGAAGATCCTTCACCGTAATTTTGCGGACAGTTCCGGGCTTCTCGTAACGGAAGTCGGTGAAAGGCGGCGTCGGTGGCGCTGCCTTTAACATAGACCCACCATTATCCGGCGGCGCTGCAGCGGCTTCGCGGCCCGTTGGGGCGGCTCCCATTGATTTCACATAGCTGATGATCTGCCAGCGCTGTTTTTCCGGCAACAGCGCCCAGGAGGGCATCCCGTTATCCTTGTCGCCTTTGGTGATGAACCAGAAAATTTCTCCAGACGGGACGTGATCCAATTTGCCATCCACAAGTGACGGCACATTGCCCGTACCTTTTCCCAGCTTTCCGTGGCACGACAGGCAGTTGCGCGCGTACAGCGTCTTTCCCGCCTGGGCTGCGGCGGCCTGGCCTTCGTATGGATTCTTCATCTTTTGGGCCGAGGCGGGGGCGTCGTGGAACTTGGTATCAACATCGGCAGCGCAGAGCAGAGGCAGCAAAGCTGCCGCCGCGACAATGGGAAAGACAAGAGCAGGCGAGCGCATGGGTCCTCTCAAGGTTTATTGGGATTCCTGGGGCATTGGTTTTTTGATGCACTTCAGGTGCGACGGGATTTTATCAGGACTTTGTCAGTTCATCTCTCCGGCGATCTTGTTTCCGGCGATCTTCCTTTGGTGACTTCGTCGTACCAGAGCCGGTGATGGGTCTTGGCCCAGGCCGTGGAAACCTCACCGCGAATGATGGAAGTGAAACCGCCGCGGACCATCGCCGTGCCCATATAAACGTGAATGATGAAAGCGCCGATGGTCGCCAGTGCCGCGGCCACGTGCACCGTGACCGCCAGGTAGCGCAGCCAGCGCAGACTCCACGGAATGGATTCGACGAACCAGAGCCCGATGCCGGAAATCAACAGCAGCAGGATGCCATAGAACATCACCCAAAAGAACAGCTTCTGGCCATAATTGAATCGGCCCTCGGGCGGAAGCTCCTCATCTTCGTTCTTGATGTAATACTTCATCGCCTTCGACCAGCGCCGGTCGGCATCGGTAATGTTCATGTCGCGATGCCACATCTTGTACATCCAGAGAACGGACACCGCGAAGGCCAGCCCAAACCAGGGATGCCAGAAGCGCGCCGTCGGTCCGCCGCCCACCAGCGCGGCCAGCCAATACATGTACGGCGACCAGAAGGCCAGACCGGTGATCAGGCAATAGATGTAAGTGAAGGCGGCGACCCAGTGGTGAACCCGCTCGCTCAGCGTGTAACGAAGAATGCGGCCTCCACCTTCGCCGGCGGCGCGTTCAGAGGAAATGACATGCGAAGCGCTCACAGCTGGCCCCCGTTTCCATCCCTGGGTTCATGTACCTGCTTCGGACCAAAGCGCAAGTAGTGCAGTGTCACGCCCAGGATTCCGCCCAGCATGGCAAGATTCCCAATCCACTTCGCAGGGCCTTTCCAGAAGCGCACGACCCATGGAATGTGCGGATCTTTCGGCAAGCCGCCATAAGCCTCGGGATTGGTGACATCGTGAAGCACATAGATGACGCCGGTTCCGCCCACGCCCGCTGGATCGTAAACTCCCGCTTTCTCGATTCCATAATTCTCGCGAAGCTGTTTGGCGCGAGTTTCTGCCAGGTAGCTCATGTCCTCTTTACTGCCGAAGTGGAGGCAGCCGGTCGGACAAGACTTGATGCAAGCTGGCTCCAGTCCCTCGCTCACCCGGTCCACGCACAGCGTGCACTTGAACATCTTTTTGGTAGCAGGATTGAACTTGGGAATATCGAACGGGCATCCACTTACGCAGTATCCGCAGCCAATGCAATTCTGCTGCTGAAAGTCCACGATGCCGTTGGTGTATTGCACAATCGCGCCATCGGCGGGACAGGCCGCCAGACAGCCGGGATCGGCGCAGTGCATGCACTGATCTTTGCGCATGAGCAGCGTGATGCTGCCATCTTCGCGTTCGTGCTCGTTGAACTTGATCAGATTCCAGTAATTCCACGCCGTCGAAGGCATGGTCTGGTAGCTGTTGTCGAATACCGTGTCGGTGAAGCTGTATCCGTTCCATTCGAGGCACGCCACTTCGCAGGCTTTGCAGCCGATGCAGGTGGTAGTGTCGATCAGCTTGCAAACCTGATAGTCGCGCTCCACGTCTTCGCCGGGAGGGGGTCCGGCGTGGCCGGAAATTCTACGGATTGCCAACGTTGCCTGGCTCATACGTTCGTCACGCCTTCTCCACCTTCACCAGAAAGCCCTTGAATTCTGGGGTGAACGCGTTGGGATCGACCACGGTCGGCGTGAGGCGATTGAGGATGGTCCTCGCGTCTTTCCCTGCGTCTTCCTGAATACCGCGATAACCCTGGTGAATCGGGATACCAATCTGATAAACCTTTTTGCCATCAATGGTCATCGGCCTGATGCGCTTGGTGACGAACGCCTTGGCCACGTAATAGCTGCGCGCGCTGGTGACCTTCACTTTGTCGTTGCCCTTGATGCCCAACTCGGCGGCCAATTCGACGGGAATTTCGATGAACGGTTCGGGAATGAGCTGCACGTTCATCGGATTGTTCTTGGTCCAGTAGTGATAGTGCTCGGTGAGCCGGTAGGTGGTGCAGACGACATTGAATCCGTCGCCCGGCACGGCGTACTTATCCGCCGCCGTCTTGAGTCTCTTGACCACGGGATTGTTCGACTGACTCGGATGCAACACATTTTGCACCGGACTCTCGATCGGTTCGTAGTGCTCGGGGAAGGGACCATCGGCGAACAAGCCTAAAGGAGCAAATAACCGGCCTACGCCTTCCGCATTCATGATGAACGGACCCATGTGATCTTTGGGATTGGAGTCCGCTTTGAAATCAGGCACGTCGTTGCCCACCCAGCTCTGCGCCGATTCGTTCCACCAGACTTGCCTGCGCGTGGGATCCCACGGCTTTCCCGAGGGATCGCAGGACGCGCGGTTGTAAAGAATGCGCCGATTCGCCGGCCACGACCATGCCCAATTCTGGTAGACCCCCTGACCGGCCGGATCCTCGGTGCCGCGCCGGACCATCTGGTTTCCGGCCTCGGTCCAACATCCGGAATAGATCCAGTTCCCGCAGGCAGTTGTGCCGTCATCTTTCAGCCAGGCGAAGCCGGGAAGCTGCTGACCTTTCTTGACGGTGATCTGGGTTTTTGGATCGGTAAGATCCGCCAAGGCCTTGCCATTTAATTCCTTAGCCAAATCGCCGAGCGATGGATGCTGCGGATTCGTATAGCCCCACGTCAGGTGCAAGATGGGGTCGGGGAACTTGCCGCCTTCGGCCTGGTATAGATCACGCACCTTGAGAAAAATTTGTGCGACGATGTCCTGATCCAGGCGGCAGTCGCCCGGAGTTGGAACCGCAACATTCTTCCACTGCAGCCAGCGCGCCGAGTTGGTCATCGAGCCGTCTTTTTCGGCGAAGCCGGCGCAAGGCAGGCGATAGACCGTGGTGTTGATGGTCTTCATTTCCTCGGGCGTAATTCCGGGAGACTTCCAGAATTCGCTGGTCTCATCGGGATAAATCTCGCCGACTACCAGAAAGTCAGCTTTCTTCAGCGCGTCGATATTTTTCTGCGAGTCCGGTCCGATGGCGACGCCGTTCATGCCGAAGGCAAACATTCCCTTCACCGAGCCGCGATACATGTTGTCCCAGATCTGGGTCCAGGAGTAATTGCGATCCACTTTCGGCATATAACTAAAAGCAAAGTCATTTTCCTTTATCGCTGCGTCGCCGAACTGGGCTTTGAGGTAGGAGATGGCAAACTTCGGCGTGTTCGACCAGTAGTTGAACGAATCCCAGGGGGCGGGCTTGGAGGGCGTTGGTGTGATCCGTTTCAAATAAGCCGCCAGGTCAGTGTCGGTTGGGTTGGGCACTTTTAGATAGCCCGGCAGACTGTCGAACACTCCACCCATGTCGGTTGCGCCTTGGATATTGGAGTGGCCGCGAAGCGCGTTGACGCCCCCTCCGGCGCGCCCAACGTTGCCCAGCAGCAACTGCAGGATGGCCGCGGTGCGGATGATCTGGGTCCCAAAGCTGTGCTGCGTCCAGCCCACTGCGTACATGATGGTCGCGACTTTCTTCATGTCGCCATCTTTGCGGACGGAGGTGAACAGATCGGCGGCCTTGAGGAACTGGTCTTTCGGAACTCCGGTGATGCGCTCGACCATCTCCGGCGTGTAGCGCGAGTACTGCTGCCGCAATAACTGAAACACGCAGCGGGGATGCTGCAGGGTCAGGTCGTAAGCAACCTTCGGCGGCAGCGTGGGCAGGGGTTTTGCCGATCCCACGGGCGGTGCAGTTCCCGCAGGCGCCACGGGGGCCGGTGCGGCAACGTGGGCAGGGGCAGCCCCACCTGTGTCGTTGCCATCTTCGTAGGTCCACGAGGAGCGGTCGTAAGTCTGGGAGCCGGCGTCAAAGCCGGAATACAGCCCATCTTCCGGCAGCTTGAATCCCTCCTTCACGATGAAGGCGGCGTTGGTGTAGTTGGCAAGATATTCCTTGGCGATGCGATTGTTCTCGATGGCGTAGCGGAGAATTCCGCCTAGGAATGCAATATCCGCTCCCGCCCGAATCTGACAAAATAAATCCGAGGTGGCCGCGGTGCGCGTAAAGCGCGGATCCACCACGATCATCTTCGCGTTGCGGGTGCGCTTGGCTTCAATCGCCCACTTGAAGCCGCAGGGGTGATTCTCGGCGGGGTTGCCGCCCATGATCAACATCATGTCGGTGTTCTTGATGTCGACCCAGCCATTGGTCATGGCCCCGCGTCCGAATGTTGGTCCCAAACTTGAGACCGTGGGGCCGTGTCAAACCCTGGCCTGATTTTCTATATAGGTAAGCCCCAGGCTGCGCATGGTCTTGACGACCAGATAGTTGAATTCGTTGGTGTCAGTGCAGCCGCCGGTGAAGGCCAGGCTCTCGCAGCGGTTCACGGTGCGACCGAGCGAGTCTTTTTCAACGAAGGTGTTGTCGCGCGTCTTCTTCGTCCAACGGGCGATCTCGTCAATGGCCTGCGGCCATGCAATGTCTTCCCAGTGGTCCGAGCCAGGCCGTCGCACCTGCGGCTTCAGCAGCCGCCGCGGGTTGAGGATGTCCTGCTCGAGCGAAGCTCCCTTGGGACACAGCGTGCCGCGATTGATGGGATGGTCGGGATCGCCCTCGACGTGGATCACCTGCGGCGTCACATTCTTGGCCTTGTCGCCGATGGTGTAAATAAGGACGCCGCAACTCACGGAGCAATACGGGCAGGTCGATCGCGTCTCGGTGGCGCGCGCAATCTTCAGTTCTTTTAATTGCGCGACTGCAGGAGTCAGATCAAATCCCAGAATTGAAACGCCGGCTCCACCAACGAGCGCGCCCTTAAGGAAGGTTCTGCGGGAGAGTTCCATTGCGCATCCTCCGACTGCTTCGATCACCAACCGGACATACGGCTGCGCCCCAAATTGGCTAGAACTATAAACGCGTGCACTCCTCTCAGTCAATGAGGAGGAAAGGGTAGCCACGGCGAAGAGTGTTGAGCCCCGGCAGTTGCCTGGGGCCGGGATGAGGCCCCATAATCGCCCGTGGCTTCTCTCTGGCAGCAGCGCATCCGACGGGCCGAACAGCTTGCCGTTCAGCATCCCTTTGCGGCTGAAATCCTCGGCTTCTACGTTCACATTGGCCGCTTCCAGGAGGATCTCTACCAGTGCATCAAGCGCTCCTGTACCAGCGAGTATCCCTCGCCTGCATTCGGCCCGGATTCTCCCGAACTCCTCGCCAGTTTCCCGCCATTTCTCTCGCTGGTTGAGGAAAAGGCTCCCGCGCGGCTCGCCCAGCTGGCCCACGATCTGAGCGAATCAAACCCCAGTTCCTGGTCCATGCTGCTCAGAAAAGGCTGGTCCAACACGGACTCGCCTGCCGATCCGCAGGAATTCCTCGCACTCGCTTTTCTTCAACCCTATGCCGAATTCGTCCGCTCGCGTGCCCCGCTGCAGCTCGAGGGTTACACGCTTGCACTGTGTCCCTTCTGCAATCGCAAGCCTGGGTCCGGCGTATTGCGCCCACAGGGCGATGGCGCGCGGCGCAACCTGCGGTGCGGATTTTGCCTTGCTGAATGGGAGTTCCGCCGCGTGGTCTGTGCCGGCTGCGGCCAGGAGGACCATGCCAAACTCCCGGTCTACACCGCCGACGCCTTCCCGCACCTTCGCGTCGAGTGCTGCGACGCCTGCCACACCTACATCAAATCCATCGATCTCAGCAAAAACGGCCTCGCTGACCCTCTGGTCGACGAACTGGCATCGGTTCCGCTTGACCTCTGGGCGCAGGAGCGCGGATACGCCAAGCTTCGCCCTAACCTGCTGGGAATGTGACCGAGGTCTTGGTCTTCCGTAACTTCAAGGATGTAGTTTGTTCCCCTCATACAACCTTCCATCCGTCAAACTTGATCAGATACGGCATAGGCCGTGTAAGCTAAACCCATCACTCGACCGACAGGCAGACGGAGTTTCAATGATGCAATTTGGGAAGCTTTCGTTTTTTTTGTTTCGGGCACTCATCTTTCTATTAATCGCGGCCTCAACTTTGTGTTTTGCCGCCCAGTCCGACCGCATCACCGCGACTATCAATTCCGGGCAGATGGTCACGCTGCCGGGGCACGTTCATCCCCTGGCGCAACCGCAATATGATCAGGGCCGCGTGGAGCCCACATTCCAGCTGGGCTATATCACCATGCTGTTCGCTCCGTCGGCCTCGCAGACCAAGGCATTGGACTTATTGCTTGAACAGCAGCAGGATCCCGCATCGGCCAACTATCACAAGTGGCTCACGCCCGAGCAGTTTGCCAACCGCTTTGGCCTCACGGCGAACGATATGCAGACAGTCACGGCGTGGCTGCAGTCGCAGGGTTTCCAGATCGTCAGCGTCGCTCGCGGCCGCCAGTTCGTGGTTTTCAGCGGCACCGAGCTTCAGATCGAGAACGCCTTCCGCACCGAAATTCATCGCTACAACGTAAACGGCGAAATGCACGTGGCCAATGCGGTCGTGCCTTCTATTCCGGCGGGGCTTTCCGGAATTGCAGCTGGATTCCGCGGCTTGAATGACTTCGTCCCGAGGCCGTCACTGCGCCTCCATCCCGATTACACGCTCGGCGCATCTACGCACTATCTTGCCCCGGGGGATATCGACACTATTTATGATATCTCTGCCCTGCACACGGCCGGAATAGACGGGACCGGCCAGAAGATCGTTCTTGTCGGGCAGACCGACATCTACATCGATGACATCGACGACTTTCGCACCGACTTCGGACTCCCGTCGGTAAGCAGCTGTACTGGTCCTGGCTGCAACACTACGAACCTGCGATACATACAAGCGACCTCGGCTCCCGGCTTTCAGGCCGGCGATCTGGGCGAGTCCGACCTGGACCTCGAGTGGGCGGGCGCGGTCGCTCCCAACGCGCAACTTATTTTCGTCACATCCAACCTGGGATCGGGGGGTGTAAACTTCTCCGCGCAATACGCCATCGACAACAGCCTGGCTCCCGTTATAAGCATGAGTTATGGACAATGTGAGTCCTACGCCGCGGACTCAGCCGACACTCTTTCAACTCAGGATTTGCTCTTTAAGCAGGCGGCGACTGAGGGGATCTCGTTCTTGGCCGCCTCGGGCGATGACGGCCCCGCAACGTGCGACATCAATGACTCACAGAGTCAGGTGAAATCGGCGGTCAAGGGCTTGTCGGTAAGTTACCCCGCCAGCAGCCAGTACGTCACCGGCGTGGGTGGAACGCAATTTAATGAAGGCAGTGGAACTTACTGGAACACTGGCAATTCGAGCAACGGCGGCTCCGCGATTTCTTACATCCCCGAAAAATCCTGGAACGACTTTTCAGTCCTTCGATATTTGGACGGAGGCGGCGGCGGCCCCAGCAACTGTGCCACTGAGAACGCCGGGTTTACGGAGTGCGTTTCCGGTTTTCCCAAGCCTTCCTGGCAAAAGGGAACGGGGGTACCCGCCGACGGAGTCCGTGACGTCCCAGACGTTTCTCTGTCCGCCTCCAACGTCAACGACCCTTACATTGTCTGCACGCCGCTCTCGGAAGTAGGCAAGACGGGATCGACCAGTACTTGCGCCAGCGGCATAACCAGCGCATTAGAAACGGATAATTCGGCTTTCGGCGGCACATCCGCCTCAACCCCGGTGATGGCGGGCATTACCGTGCTGCTGAACCAGTTCCTGAACGGAAGTTCTGCCACCGGCCTGGGCCTGATCAATCCCATGCTCTATACGCTGGCCACCAACTCACCCTCCGCCTTCCACGACGTTCCGGCCGGCAGCAACAGCACTGTGAACTGCACCCCGGGAGATCCAACCGGGCAACCAGCCGCCCTGATTTGTCCAACTAGCGGGACCTTCGGGTTTTCCACCGGTACCGGCTACGATCTGGTGACCGGCCTCGGCTCGGTCGATGCCGATAATCTGGCTGAAGCCTGGCAGGCCACCCTGAAGCCGGACTTTGCGCTTACAGCGAATTTGAACTCTGTTTCCGTTTCCGCTGGGAAATCCGTCAGCTCCACCATAACGATTACGCCAATCGCCAGTTCGACTCCGGCAGTTGTGAACTTCAGTCCCAGCAGTTGTACGGGCCTGCCCACCGGGGCCAGCTGCAGCTTCAGCCCGAACGCAGTGACCTTCGACGGAACAAATCCTGTGACGACTACGCTGACCATTGCTACGCTGCCGAACATGGCGTTGCCCACGGGCGCACAGATCGTCACCGTTACGCCGACGAGCCCCGCCAACGTCAAGACCACCGTGAGCCTGACGGTTACCGCGACCGCCGAAACCTTCTCCTTGTCGTCAACCGCCAGCACTTTCCCGGTGTCTCCGGGCGGAACTGCTTCGGTCTCGATCGCAGTTAACAGCACGAATGGCTTCATCAACAGCAGCAACAACACGACTTCAGTGCCGCTCACCTATAGCTGCTCCGGCATCCCTACGACAGCGGAAATTTCCTGCCTATTCAGCCCGGGAAACGGCCAGTCCATCAGCCAGACTGCGGTCACCCTCAATCTTGGGACCACGGCCCCCACGGCGCAGCTTCGTCCGCGCGCCAGCGGCGTCTTCTACGCTCTGCTGCTACCCGGTTTGTTTGGAATTGTCTTCCTAAGGGGATCGCGCACTCGTGGACTGCGCCTGCTCAGCCTGATCGTGATTCTTAGTTTGTCTACGTTGTGGATGGGCGCCTGTGGCGGCAGTAACAGCAGCCTGAAGAATCCGGGCACGCCAGCCGGAAGCTACAAAGTTACGATCAGCGCCACCACCGGCGGCTCGACGCCGATCACCAACTCCGGCACAGCGCTTAGCATTACACTTACGGTGAATTAAGTTAAGCGGCTTTCGAACGGATTAGGTAAGTATATATTTGCCAGAATTAGATTCCGTTCATTACAGTTGTCGTTTCCGGTGGCTAACCCTGTTTCTCACGCAGGCGGTTGAGTGTTCGTCGCGGGCTGAAGGTTTCTTCGCTGGTGCCGATGATTGTGTTGTGCCGAAATCACGGGCTGTTGCGTCTGCTGTCGCTCGCCAGACTCCCAAGAATCCCAATCTCCGTTACGTCGCGCGGCAGCCGATCTTTGACCGCGAGAAAAAAGTATTTGGCTACGAACTTTTATTCCGCGACGATATGGAGAACGTGTTTCATGGTGGAGATGCCGACGCCGCGTCTCGCTCAACTCTTGACAGTTCGCTGCTGGTCGGCCTCGACGTGCTGTGCGACGGCCGCCGCGCTTTTTTGAATTGCACTCGCGATACCCTGATTCGCGGCCTGATCACGCTGTTGCCATCGAACAACACCGTGGCTGAGATTCTGGAGACGGTTCCACCGGACGCGGAGGTGATGGCCGCCTGCCAGCAATTGAAAGAAGCCGGATATCTCATCGCACTGGATGACTACGTCGCCGGCGATCGCCGGGAACCCTTGGCTGAAATGGCCGATATCCTGAAGGTGGACCTCAGGCTGACCACCGCTGAGCAACGCGCAGCTCTGGTGAAGCAGCACGGTCCGTGGCGCTGCCGCATGTTGGCGGAAAAGGTTGAGAGCCACGAAGAGTTCGTCGCCGCCCGCGATCAGGGCTTCGTCTATTTTCAGGGCTACTTCCTGCAACGGCCAGAAATGGTGGCCACCCGCGACGTTCCCGCGAACCGCATCAACTATGTGCGGATGTTGCAGGCCGCTTCGCAAGCCGAGCTCGATGTTCCCGGCGTGGAAAAGCTGATCAAGACTGAAGCCTCCATCTGTTACCGGCTGCTGCGCTATATGAACTCGGCGCGATTCGGATTCAGAAGCGAAATTCATTCCGTCCGCCACGCCCTGGCGATTCTTGGAGACAGGGAGGTGCGCCGCTGGGTGCGGCTGGTGGCCATTGTTGGCGCCGGTCAGGACAAAACCAGCGACCTCGTGCTCTGCGCCCTGGTTCGCGGCCGCTTCGGCGAGTTGCTGGGCCCGCACGTGCCGCACGGCGAAGCGGATCTTTTCTTGCTGGGATTGCTTTCCATGCTGGACGTCATGCTCGGCATGCCTATGTCGGAAATTCTCACAAAGATTCCTTTGGATTCTGAAGCCAAAGCTGTTCTGTTGGGTAAGCCCAGCCCCTTGCGCCCCATTTACCAGCTTCTGCTGGCGCACGAGAGCGGAGAGTGGGAAGCCGTCAAGGCCATCACCGAGAGCTTGCATCTCGATCCCGAAGTCGGCGCTGGTTTGTACTGGCAGGCACAGCAGTGGGCGCGCGAAATCTCCAGCGGAGCGTGAAAGGGCGGAAGCCGAAAGCGGCTCTTGCACTTCCGGCAATGTCCTGTTGTGCAAAAACCGGTTTACTTTGCCACTTGCGCCACCGACCAAGGACGAGTACCATTGCCTTGTTCTCATTGGCCACGTTCCCGCGTAGGCCCCCGCGTCCCAGGCCGTTCCCGGCGGCGCGACTGATCCGATAACGGATAATCGATACGCAAACATTAGGTTGTTTGGCTAGTGCGAGCTTGTTTCACCCGATGGCAAGTTGAATGGCAGTTGGTCGCGATTGCGTTCACGATTGTGTCCCAGCCAACCCGTGATTCAGCATGGAGAGTGGGCCATGCTTCCTCGATCGCAGCGCAGGACTTGAGTGAAAGTGTTCTTGAGCCGGTGGGGCACTTGTTTCTGGCTACCCCGGCTGGTTATCTTGGCAGCAAAGCTAATGCGCCGGCATATGGCACAGCTGGCCGCATCAATGGGAAACCATAAAACGTTAGATTTGTGATACTGCACCGGGTCGAATCCCGGGAAGAGCAGCTTTGAGAGGACTATGAACGCAGGACCAGGACGACCCTCCGGTGGTGGAGGCAGAAACCGCAGGCGGCGCGGACGCCGCCCCAACAATCCCCGTGGACCCCGCGCCGCGGGCCCCAGCCAGTCACGGCACAATCAGGATGGCATTTACACCGCTCCCATGGACCACAGCTATCGTGCGGCGTTAGCCGGCAATGGCAACAACGGCCAGGGAGCGCGACGCGGCCCGCGTCCCGGTTTCGCGGCGCCCTTTGCACCAGCCGACCCCGAGCCCCTGCCTGCGCTCCGCGAAGATTCCAACTCGCGCATCTTTGCCTTCGTCGACGACTTGTTTTTTGCCGCCAAGATCCAGGAAACCGCGCGCAAGCTCAATGTCAAGGTCGAGTTCGCCAAGAGTGACAAAGACCTGGCTGAACGCATGCTGCAAAACGGTGAAGAGAAGCCCTCGCTGATCATCTTCGATCTCAACAACGCCAACGCCAAGCCGCTTACCCTGATTCCCAAGCTGAAGTCGAAGCTCAAGAAGGGAACCTCGATCATTGGATTTCTCTCGCATGTGCAGGGCGATCTGAAGCAGAAAGCTCACGAAGTGGGATGCGACATGGTTCTGCCGCGTTCCGCCTTCTCCCAGAACCTGCCCCAGCTTCTGCGCCGCCACGGCGCTCCGGAAGACGAGAACCCGACGGTGCAGTAGCCCTATCCCGGAGGCCACCTTAGCGAACGTCCTCCCAAGAGGTGGACGTGGAGATGAAACACGGACTGTCCCGCGCCTGGGCCCACGTTGAGCACCGTTCGATAGCCCTGTTCGATGTTGCGCTGGCGGGCAATCTGGGCCGCGGCCAGGTGACAGCGTCCGATCAGTTCTGCTTCGTCCGCCTGAGCTTCTTTCAACCCGGCAAAATGCTTCTTCGGGATCACCAGCACGTGCGTCGGCGCTTGCGGATCGATGTCCTCAAAAGCGAACACGTGGTTGTCTTCGTAAACCTTCTTGGCTGGGATCTCGCCGCGGAGGATGCGGCAGAAAAGGCAATTGCTTGTGGCGTCGGTCATCGAGAAACTCCGCGGTGAGGATAACAATAGTTAGTGATCAGTGGCTAGAGGTCAGGAAAAATCCAGCGCTCACCCTGTTTACTAACCACTGACAACCACTGACCAGTAACTACTGCTGTCAATCCAGCCTTACCAGAAACACCGCGCCCTCGCTGGTTTGAGTTTCTGCTGCGAGTTGCCGGGCGCGCTCGCGATCGTCATCGACCACGCGCACCCGCACCCACCAATCGCCTGCCGGACTGTTGAATCGCCGCACGCTCGCCGTGCGATAGCGATGGGTGAGATGATCGGCGAGCTTTGCGGCCTCATCCTTATCGGGAAAACCGCCGATCTGCACCGCCCACTTTCCTCCGGTCTCGAGCGGCGCCGGGGTCTGCATCACTTCCACCTTCACATCGGCAACTCCAGGCAGGTAGACATCAATCTTGCGCGCCGCGGCCAGCGATAAATCGAGCACCCGCCCGGGAATGAACGGACCACGATCGGTAATGCGAACCAGAACGCTGTGGCCGGTCTTCAAATTGGTGACGCGGACGATCGCGCCCAGCGGCAGGGTTCGATGCGCCGCCGTCATGGCATGCATGTTGTAGACTTCGCCATTCGATCCCACGCGGTTGTGATAGGGCGGCCCGTACCAGCTGGCCCGGCCGGTTTCCGTGGCGATCGGCAGAGCGCCGGCAGGAATTGAAGGTTCGAGGATGCCGGCGTTGTTTTCCTCCGCGGCAGAAGAATGTTTCGGAGGGCGGCTCGGCGTTTTCATTTCCGCCTTTTCAGTCGGCGGTTCGGCGGCCGGAGATTGCTGTGCGCTGGGAGGCGGCGGCACATTCACCCGCGCCTGCTTGGGATGGCTGCAAGCGGAGGAGAACAGCAGCGCTATCAAAAGGATCAGAATCGTCATAACGCGAAAAGCAGCACGCGCAAGACGGATCGGAAAAACCGGCATGCGAAAAGGCAATCGGAACACCGTGTCTACTTCGGCGGAACGGTCCGGTGCTGCTCCATGTAGTCGGCTAGTTCGGCGAGCTTTTGACTGGCTAAACGCAGGCCCTTGGTCGAGTGCTGACGCACCGCAGGCACCACTTCTTCGTTCAGGTACTTGATGAATTCGGGGATCTCTTTCTCGATGCGTTCGGCGGCCTCGGCGACGGTCTTGCTGACGCGCGCCGATGCGTCTTCCACCTTGCGGTTGAAGTCGTCGTTCATAATGCTCCTCGATACGGCTGAGCGTGAATGAAGTCACGCAATGTTGCGGATGCCAGGCCCGAGTATTATTTCGTGGAAGCATAAGCATGGTCAATGGCGGGAATGATACGCAGCAGACGTGCGCGCCAAGGGGTTCGGATGGTTGCATGCTATTAGTCATTTTCGGTGCTGGGGCGTCTTACGATTCCGTCCAGCATCTTCCTCCCCCAAGCGAACCGATCGCGGCCCAGCGTCCATCCCACCTCAGTATCCGCCGCATGAGGAGCTTCGCCCTCCCCCCGCTTCAAGTCGTGGACGGGTATCCAATGCTAGTAAACGCGGGCCGCCTAATTTTTCCAGCTCTTGCCATCCCAGTAGAGGGCAAGGACGAGTTCTCCTGCCCCAAACGCCACGTTGAAAGGCTACGGAACCTGCTGGCGGGGGCCAGCAGGATCATGACGATCGGCTGGCGAGCGACCGAGGCTCATTTTTTGGAATGCTAGGTGCTCCAAAGAGCGGCGCGGATTTAATGATCGTCTCAGGAAGCCAAGCAGGTGCGGACGAGACCTACGCTCACTTATCCGGGCCGCTGCGACGACCAAGTCGGGCCGTGGTTGGGAGCGGTTTTACGAGCCTGATTCATAATTTAGACAAAATGGAAGAGTTCCTTAGCTGACTGGTCTTGCAGTAAGGATCGTATCCTTGATAAAGTAAGGATATGCCTAGAGTGACCTCTAAGCTGCAACTGACCGTTCCCAAGAAGATTGCCGACCAGTACGGCATTCGTCCTGGCGACGACCTGGAATGGGTTCCCGCAGGCGAGAGTATTCGAGTCGAGCTAGTCCGCCGCAAAGCCAAAGCAGGCCACGAACTGACCACCAAAGAACGCCTTGCGCTGTTCGATGCCAACACGAAATGGCTGGACGAACTCCAGGCCGATCAACTGAAGGAAGCCAAGGCCAAAGGCACGCGCCTCGCCCGCGAAACCCGGGGCTGGACGCGCGAGGAACTCTACAACGACGATCGGGGTCTGCCTCGTGGCTTCCCTCGTTGACACCAATATTCTGGTCTATCGCTGCGATCCGCGCGATCCTGAAAAGCGTACTGCGGCGCGCGAGTTGTTACGTCGCGGCGAACTGTCCGGCGAATTGCGCATTCCGCATCAGGCGCTGGTCGAGTTCGTGAATTCTGTCACCAGATCGCGCGGCAACGCCGCACCCATAATGTCGCAAGCAGATGCCACGCGCCAGGCAGAATTGTTTATGGCACAGTTTCCAGTGCTCTATCCGAACGAACACGTTTTCCGCACGGCGTTGCGTGGCAGGGCAACCTATCGGCTCCCCTGGTTCGACGCGCACCTGTGGGCCTATGCCGACTATTACGGCCTGCTGGAACTTCTTTCTGAAGACTTCGAGGACGGCCGGGTTTACGGCGCGGTGCGAATACGAAATCCATTTGCGTCCCTCGGACTGGCCTAAACTGGCAACGGACAGACTGAGAACCGTGAATAAGTCACAACTGATTTTCATCTGGTTTGCGAATTCCGAACCACACAAGTTTCGCCGCCGCTTGCTCGGCTGGTATCGGCGGCACGCCCGCGATCTGCCCTGGCGTGCCAGCTGCGATCCCTACCGGGTGTGGCTTTCCGAAATCATGCTGCAGCAGACGCGGGTGGCGGCGGTGCTCGAGCATTATCGTGAATTCCTGCGGCGTTTCCCGACAGTAGAGAAGCTCGCCGCCGCGCGCGAATCCAGCGTCTTAGCCGCGTGGAGCGGCCTGGGATATTACCGGCGCGCCCGCATGTTGCATGCCGCTGCCAAGCTGATCGTGCGCGAGCATGGTGGCAGCTTCCCCTCAACCACGGAAGGGTTGCGGGCATTGCCGGGGATCGGCCGCTACACCGCGGCGGCCATCGCCAGCATTGCCTTTGATGAGCCGGTCGCGGTAGTCGATGGCAACGTCGAGCGCGTGCTGCAGCGCGTGTCAGGAAAGCCGCTGGCTGGAGAACAATTCTGGGAGGCGGCCAACCATCTGCTGCATAAGAACCGCCCCGGCGACTTTAATCAGGCCATGATGGAATTGGGCGCGATGGCTTGCACGCCGCGTTCACCGTCATGTCTGACGTGTCCAGTGGCTGAACTATGCGCCACGCGCGGCGAGTTGGCCGTAACCACGAAACCAGCGCGGCAGAATAAACGCGAGATTCACTACTCGCTCGATTTCCGCAAAAAGAATTTCTCCGAGAAAGATTTCCGCATCCCAGAACCCAGCAATGGAAACCACCGCGCTGGCGAAGTGTTTTTAGTTCAGCGAGCGCGCAGCGCCTCGCTGATGCCCGGAATGTGGGAACTGCCGGAGCTGGAAGCCACGAATGGTCAGGCGATCGCATGGCTCACGCTCCGGCATTCGATCACCACGACGGACTACACCGTGCGAGTCTGGCAGCCTCCCACGCCATCGCGCGTCCGTGGCAAATGGATTCCCGTGCAGCGGCTAGAACAGATCGCGCTCACCGGACTGGCGAGAAAAATCCTGCGCAAAGCGGAAGTGCTTTGAGCGCCTCCGGCTTCAAATCTGTTCCGGCTCCTCGCTCCGATTGCCCATGTTATAATCTTGTATTCTCAGTCGCTTAGAGCGCGGAGGACCGTATCGACAAACGTTTTATCCGAACCAATGACCGTATTCGCGCGCGCGAAATTCGCGTGATCGGCGATGAAGGCGAACAGATTGGCATCATGCCTCCCTTCGAAGCCCTCAAGATGGCGCGCGGCAAGAACCTGGACCTGGTCGAGATTTCACCCACCGCGCAGCCTCCCGTGTGCCGCATCATGGATTACGGGAAGTATCTTTACCAGCAGGAAAAGAAAGAGCGCGAAGCCAAGAAGCATCAGAAAACGATCACGGTCAAAGAGGTCAAGTTCCGCATCAATGTGGATGACCATGACTATGACACCAAGAAGAATCACGTGCTGCGATTTCTTGACGAAGGAGACAAGGTAAAGGCAACCATCTTCTTCCGCGGCCGCGAGATGACCCGCACAGGCCTTGGCCGGCAGATTCTGGAGCGGCTGATCAAGGACGTGCAGGACCAGAGCATCGTAGAGTTCCGGCCCCGCCAGGAAGGCAACACGCTGCACGCGATCCTGGCCCCGAAGAAGTCGGCGATGGAGCGGGAGAAAGAAAAAGAGAAAGAAGCCAAGCAAAAAGCGAAGCAGGAGAAGCACGAAAAGCAGCTGCAGGAAAAACAGTTGCAGGAGAAGATCGGGGAAAAGATCGGGCCGGAAAAAGAAAAACAGCCGGCTCCGGCAGTCGCTGTCGCAGCAGGGGCTCCGAATCCTACTCCGCAGCCGTAATGCTTCTTACGGTGGGAGCGGAAGCCGTATCGCCCCGAAGATTCCAAAGCATTTGAAGGGTAGCAGTAGGTGAATCCAGAGCTGATGGCTGGCAACTGGCGGCTGGCAGCTGATCTTGAGGACTTATGCCGAAATTGAAATCGCACAAGGGCGCGTCCAAGCGCTTCAAGAAAACGGCCAGCGGCAAGGTGAAGCGGGGCCATTCCGGCCTGCGTCACATGCTGTCGTCGAAGGCCAAGAAACGTAAACGCAAGTTGGGCACGGCCACGCTGGTCAGCGATGGCGATCTCCGCAAGGTAAAGCGGATGATTCCTTATCAGTAGAAGTTGTTTTCTTCGTGTACCTTAGTGCCCTTCGTGGTGGAAGAGAACAACCACAAAGCGCATGAAGTATCACGAAGGAATGCGGGCCAAACATTGAGCCTGCCGGGCGAGTGAAGAGGCAGAGAGCACCGCAAAGGTGATCGTCCTTACCTCCAGCCGCCAGTACCTAGAAAGCAAAAAGGAGAGCACCAATGCCACGTGTAAAACGCGGAACCAAACGCCGTGCCAAACGCAAAGAGATATTAGACCGCGCCAGCGGCTACTTCCTTACTAAGTCAAAACTCTACCGTTCGGCAAAAGAGGCCGTCGAACGCGGCCTCAAGTTCAGTTTCAGTGGGCGGAAGCAGAGGAAGCGGCAGTATCGCTCGCTGTGGATCGTGCGGATTGGGGCGGCTTCCAAGCTGAACGGGTTGAGTTACAACCAGTTCATCCACGGCTTGAAGAAGGCCGGAGTGGAATTGGATCGCAAGATTCTCGCGGATCTGGCGGTGCGGGACGCGGCTGCGTTTAAGAGTCTGGTCGAGCAGGCCAAGGGCGGGCTGGCGTAGGCTTCCGGCTTTTTCGCGATACCTTCTGTTGTATTCGTTTCCAGCGTTGTCATTCTGAGCGGAGCGAAGAGCCTGTGCAGTCCTGGAGTTGCATAGGTCCTTCGCGCAAAAGACGCGCTCAGGATGACATGGCTAACGATGGGGCTCCACCGTTTCCCGATGGTATATACCGTTTCCAAATCAACGGACTACTCACCGAACTCCCTCCTGAAGGTTTTCGTGGACGCGAAGCTTGCGTTTCGATATGAGTTGGGCGCTGTAAATTCCCAAACGGAATGGAAAGCTGTTCGCGATCGGTGGATGGCGCGCAAGAATGGTCTTCTCACGCAGCTTAATGATCAGCTTAAGACTGCGCCCAAGGAAGCGAAGCGCGAGTTTGGTCAGCAGCTTAATGAGCTTAAGCAGTTCGTCGAAAAGGAAATCGACGGTTGGACTGAATTTGCGGAGGGCGGAGCGCGCGATCTAAGCCCCCGTTTCCAGGTTGTTGATATCTCCTTGCCCGGCATCCGCCGCCCGATCGGGGCGGAGCATCCAGTCATCAAGACGATGCACGAGATGGTTGGGGTGTTTCAGAA
>Ga0074045_10001878_pt1 | contig 19954 bp, 14 predicted proteins | sample BogForMeECP23OM2_FD_94442 | JGI IMG/M metagenome (GOLD analysis project Ga0074045, IMG submission 94442) | Bog forest soil microbial communities from Calvert Island, British Columbia, Canada - Bog Forest MetaG ECP23OM2 | ecosystem: Environmental > Terrestrial > Soil > Wetlands ...
ACCCTGGTCGGCGCGGCCAAGCAGTACTCGCAGCTGGACCGGGCGCCGTACCAGGTCGTCGACGTGCACGAACTGCTGGACAGCACGCTGCTGATGCTGTCCGGGAAGATCCCGCCGGGAATAGAGATCGTGAAAGATTACGACCAGTCGCTGCCGTCGATCCCGGCCTTCGCGGGTGAGCTGAACCAGGTGTGGACGAACCTGATCGACAACGCGGTGTCCGCGATGAACGGTTCCGGGACCCTGACGGTGCGCACCGGGATGGACCGGGACCAAGTGTTCGTGGACTTCTGTGACACCGGGCCCGGGGTGCCGCCGGAGATCCGGGACCGGATATTCGAGCCGTTCTTCACGACCAAGCCGGTGGGCGAGGGGACCGGCCTGGGTCTCGATATCTCCTGGCGCATCGTGGTGAACAAGCACCACGGGGACCTTTCGCTGCAATCGTCGCCGGGTGACACGCGGTTCCGGGTGCGGCTGCCTATTACCGCGCAAGATGATGCAGAGGAGAGCTAATGACGGAGATTGCGGGCATCGATCCTTCGGTGCCGCCAAGCGGTCCCGGGTGCGTCGAGTGCGAGGCCGCGGGCGGCTGGTGGGTGCACCTGCGCCGGTGCGCGCAGTGCGGGCATATCGGCTGCTGCGACACCTCGCCGATGCAGCACGCGACCGCCCACGCGACGGCCACCGGGCACCCGTTCATCCGCAGCTTCGAACCCGGCGAGGACTGGTTCTACAGCTACGAGACCAAGGAAATGTACGAAGGTCCCGAGCTCGCGCCGCCGCAGCATCATCCGGTTGACCAACCGGTGCCCGGGCCCAAGGGGCGGGTGCCGAGCGACTGGCGGCTCCACGTGCACTAGCCTTTGCCGACAGATCGCTAGATCGGCTGAGGAGATGGACGATGGAGCCGGACGGGTCCGCGCAGGTCGCCGTGTTCGTGGATTTCGAGAACCTCGTCCTCGGCGCGGTCAAGGAGCTGCCGGATCAGGCGAACCCGGCGCCGTACGAGGCGCTGACCCGGCTGTGCCGGGGTTACGGCAACGCTTCGGTGCGGCGCGCCTACGCGGACTGGGCCAATCCGCTCTTCGGCAGTCACCAGGACGACCTCGCGATGAACGGCGTCGACCTGATCCAGGTGGCGCGGGTCGGCATCCAGAACAAGAACGCCGCGGACATCCGAATGGCCGTCGACGCCATGGAGACGCTGATCGTGCATCCGGAGATCAGCGTATTCATCCTGGTCAGCGGGGACGGCGACTACTCGCCGCTGGTGCAGCGGCTCAGGGAGTTCGGCAAGTGGGTGGTGGGGGTCGGGACCGAGGCGAACGCCAGCCGGAAACTGGTCGCGGTCTGCTCGGAGTACAAGTACTGGGGCACCCTGGTGACCGAGGTCGAACCCGCGGCGCGGCCGACGGCGGCCTTCGATATCCGGGACGCGGAGCAGCTGCTGGTGCGGGCGTTCGAGGAATCCAACGGCGAGACGATGACCGCGGGCGGCCTGAAGAGCAAGATGCTGGCGCTGGACGCCTCGTTCGACGAGCACAACTACGGCTGCCGGAGCTTCCGCGCGTTGCTGGCCATGCTGCCGCACCGAGTCCAGATCGTCGAGGCGGGCGGCCCCGACCTTACCGTCAAGCTGATCGAAGAGCCGAAGAAGACCACGAGGACGAGAACCCGCAAGTCCTGACCGGCCGACTCCTGACCGGCCGGTTCCTGACCGGCCGGCCCGAGGCGGTCATCGGGGTCCGGGCGTTAGTTTGGCGATGCCGACCGTTCGCCTGAATGTCTCCGGCTTATCGAGCGCCCGGAGCATGTACTGGGCGACGTCGGCCCGCGAGGCGAACAGGCCGCGGCGGATGTTCTGGTCGTAGGCCGTTCGGTACGCGCCCGTCACTGGCTTGTCGGTCAGTCGCGGCGGTCGCAGGACCGTCCAGTCCAGCCCGCTGTCGCGCAGGACCTCTTCCATCCGGGCCAGGTCGGCGTAGTGCTCGCGCAGCACCGACTTCACGATGGGATTGGCCAGGTGCCGCATGAAGAACCCGTCGCCCGGGTCGTGCCTGGGCGGATGCGGGCGCGACGGTGAGGGCACGGTGCCGATGGGCGCCGCGCTGACTACGACGATGCGCCGGACGCCGGACGCCTGCATGGCCTCGGTGATGGCCTTGGTGCCCCTGTATTGAGATGGCAAGGTACCGTACTACCAGGGCTGGCCGGGGCCGAGGGATAGCGGCAGGCGGACAGCACGATCGGCCCGCCGCACGTCCTGCTCCGGCACGCGGAAACGGCCTGCTGCCACGGCGAAGGTCGCCCGCCCGCCGGCCCGGTGGGCGACGAGGCGGTTCACGGCCGCGGCCAGTGGGAGCGCCGGATGCGCGGAAAGCAGCCGCTCATGGTGATCGGCGATCCGTCCCCACGCGGCCAGGGCGCGGCCCGCGACCGGCAGGCCGTTCCACGCCAAACCGGTGCTGACGAGCGCGCCTTCGACCGGATCCAGACCCTTGGCCGGGACAACCGGCCCGGTCGCCCACCTGGCGCCCGGCTGCTGGCCCCACCAGTAGAACGGCCAGAAAGCTCCGTCGTGGCCGACGGGAAAGGGCAGCACCTCGGCCGCCTGCCCGTCCCGGCAGTAGATGTAATAGGGGCACTCGGTACCGGCGGTACCGAGTAGCGCCCCGGTGACGGCATCGCCGTCTGTCTCCGCGAGGAACTTTTCCGGCTCCTCCTCTGGCGGCATCCCGAGGACACGGCAGAACCCGGCAGGGCCGAGGACGCGGTCGAGCGCCGCGGCCGGCGAGCCAGGGTGAAGGATCCGCCTGATCGTCCGGTGATCATCGGCCGCCACCGCGCACCACAGCCGTTCGGCCAAGGTCGCAGTGGCCTTCTGCTGCTCCTTACGCACCTTCGGCGGGACGACTACCCGCCGTTTGGCTTGCGGCGGGACCGGCCTGGCCGCGGGTGCGGGCCGGGCGCCGCGCGGTGTGCCGGACACAGGCCGCGCGGGCTCAGCCGGACCGGGCTCGGCAGCGGACGGTCTGGCCGCAGCCGGAGCGGCCGCAGCGGGAGCGGCCGCAGCGGGAGCGGCGGTCGCCGGCGCGGCCGGCTTCGGGGGAAGGCACGTCTCGCAGCCGAGCTTCAGCTTGCCGGCCACCAGCGGTGCCTCGCCACCGCAGGACGGGCAGCGCGCCGGCGCGTAGGCCCCGGCTGGCAGCAGCCAGTCGAAGGACATCGGGTATCGCCGCATCCCCCGCAGGACGTCCGCTGGTACGCGCAGTGCCGGGACCAGCATCATGTGCAGCCGGTAGGGCCTGATCGTGTGGCGCGCCTCGTACTTCTCGGCTATCTCGGCGAGCCGCCTCGCCTCCTCCTCACGGGTGGCCAACAGCCGCTGCTCAAGCGCCGCCCTGCGATCGGACTGAGCGGTCGCCAGCCGGGCCTCGATGCCGGCGATCGCGTCCGCATAATAGGCGGCGGCACGACCGCGTTCGGCCTGGCAGGCACCGCTAACCTCCGCGGCGAGCGCCTGACGGCGCGCGATAGCGCCTGCGTCGATGAGCCGGTGCGCGGCGCCAACGGCCGGCATCAGGCCCTCCGGCCGCCGAGGCTGGGTCCCCTCATCCACGTCCGCACGGCACAGCCTGGCGACCAGATCCGCGGGCAACTCGCGCCTGGACGGCACGTCGACCCAGCGCTGCACCTCCTCCTGGAACCGGTCCTCGGCCGACAGCTCATAGGTGACCAGCGCGCCGACCTGGATGACTGGGTGCAGTACGACCGCGGGCTCGCCGGACAGGTCAATGCGGCCGTGGTCGACGGGGAAGGCATCCCGCACCGCGGCGAGCAGTACGTCACGTCCGGGAGGCACGGAAGCCGGCCTGGCCAGGACCAGGTGCCCGGTGTCACCGGAGGCCAGCACCCGTTCGGCGGCCTCGGCGAGGACAGGGTGACCGGCGGTGAGCAATGTGGCCCCGTCTTCCCGCGCGACGTCGGGGTCGGCGGTAACCCGCAGTTCCTCCGGAAGCCGGTAGGCGTCCCGCAGCGGCGGCGGAAGGACCACGTAGGTGGTGTCCCCGTCCGGTTCCCAGAGCCCCCCGGCTGCCGCCACATGCCGCAGCCAGAACCCGAGCGCCGGATCGGCGACGGGCGTCATGCCCCCTCCCCGGCCTGCTCGTCCTGATCGCCGACGAGGTTGTCGATCGCGGCCCGGGTGGCCAGGTAATCGGTCCTGGCCTTGGCCAGGTCATCCCCGATGGCCGCCATCCGCTCGCCGAACTCTGCGTCGTTACCAGAAGCCACGAACGCATCGAACACCGTGGTCTCGAAGTCGAGGTCGTCGTCCACCCGCCCGAGGATCATGTCAAGTTCCCCGACGACCAGCTCGAACAGGTTGATCTTCGCCTCCAGGACGCGCAGCACCTGCTCCTCAATGGTGCCGCTGGCGACCAGGTTGGTGAGCAGCACGTCGTGATCCTGGCCGACTCGGTGCAGGCGGCCCAGCCGCTGCTCGATCTGCATCGGGTTCCACGGCAGGTCCATGTTCACCATCACGTGGCAGAACTGCAGGTTGCGCCCCTCCCCCGCGGACTCGGTGGAGAGCAGGACCGGGGCGTCGTCGCGGAAGGTGGCTATCGCCCGTTCCTTCTCCGCGCGCGGCAGGCTGCCGTGATAGATCGCGGCCGGGATGCCGGCCGCGGCCAGGTGCCCGGCCATCTGATCGAGGGTCTGCCGGAACGCGGTGAAGACAAGGACCTTCTCCCCGCTCCCGGCGTGCCGCCTCAGCTGGTCGAGCAGCACCGCGACCTTGGCGGGGGCGGCAAGCGCCCCCGCACGGGTGGCCAGGTCATCCCAGCCGACCTTGGCCAGCGTAGGCGCGGCGGCGGCAGGACTTGACCCGGCCAGCTTGGCGACGCTGCGCAACGCGAGCCGCCGGGACGGCATGGCGGTGCCGGCCTTGGCGCGCACCCGTGCGGTGAGGTCGGAATACCAGTCGCGTTCCGGCCCGGACGGCTCGACCCGGAGCGTCTCCGCCAGGCGCTGCGGCAGCAGCACGCTGACCTCGCTGCGCCGGTGCCTGATCATCACCTCGGCGGTCCGTTTCCGCAGCGCCGCGACGTTCCTCGGTTCATGGTCCGGTGCGGCCGAGCCGGCGCCATGCGCCGCACGGAACTGCGCCGCAGTCCCCAGCAGCCCCGGCGCGACCAGGCTCACCATCTCGTACAAGTCCTGCAGGCGGTTCTCGACCGGCGTGGCGGTCAGCAGCAGTAGATGCCGAGACCGGAGCTCGCGGATCATCTTCCCCGAGGCGCTTCGCGGTGCGCGCACCCGATGCGCCTCGTCCACGATGATCAGGTCCCATTGGTCACGGGTCAGCGCGGACTTGAGCGGATCCCGACGTGCAGCCGCCAGCGAGGCGACGGCGACCGGCCGGTCGGCGCTCCCGCCCGCCGGCTCATGGCCAGGGACATCCCGCTCCCGGCCGACCCGCACGGTCGGCACCCCGAACTTGCGCTCCAGCTCCTCCTGCCACTGGGTCACCAGCCCGGCCGGCGCGATGACCAGGGCACGGTCGGCCAGCCCACGCAGCCGCAGCTCAGCGAGGATCAGGCCGGCCTCTATGGTCTTGCCGAGCCCGACCTCGTCAGCGAGGATCGCCCGGCCCCGCATCCGCCGCAGCGCGCTGCGTGCCGCCTGCAGCTGGTAGTCGAACGGGCTGAATCGGAGCGACGCCTCGGAAAGGAACGTGTCGAACCCCGGCCTGTTCCAGACCGTCACGGCCTCGTCCACCAGCAGCGACACCTGCCGGTCGACAGGAGCGGCCGGCCGAAGCCCGGCAAGCAGCGGCGCGTACAGCGCGAGGGCACCCTGCAGCCCGGCGTCCTGGTCGGCTGGCTGTTCTAGCCGGATATCCGCCACGCTGACCCTCCTCCGCGTGCCTGACAGCCATATATGGTCTCACGGACCGCCGGTACCCCGCACTGCACCACACCGGAGAAGATTTCGCTGATTCCGAACAGGCCGTCGACGGACGCCGCTAGGGCATGCGGTGACGGTGGCGGCCTGCTCAGTCGGACTGGACAACGGGGCTGGTGAGGGACTGCGCGCGGGATCGCTCGTCCGCCATCTGGCGGGCGCGCGGTGGTAGCTCCGCGCCTATCTCCGCGGCCAGACTATGGAACGCGTAGCTTCCCGGCAGGGCCTCCAGGCAGTCCGCGACCAGCTTGCGGGCCGAGTCAAGGTCGCCGGCCATGCGGGCGATCAGCGCACGCAAGAACGTGACCTCCGGGCCGGCTAGAGCGCGGTGGCTGACCAGCCGGTCCAGCAGCCCTGCGTCATCGGTGCCCGCTAGATGTCCGGCCAGCATGGCGTGCCAGGCCGCCAGGGTCCCGGCGCGTTCCTTGCGGGTGTAATCGGCGTTGCTCGATCCCCACGACCGCCTGGAGGCCTTGCCCTCACCGGCAGTCTCGTCGCGGGCGACGGCGTCCAGCGCGGACAGGTAGGCGACCGCGAAACCGCGCCACATGGCCGGTGCAGTGAGGAGTGGTTCCAGGACCTCGGCGAGCAGCGTCTCGTTCTCGGCCACCTTGCCGCCGCCACGGGTCCAACCGTACTTGGACTCCCAGCGGATCAGCTGCGGGGCGGCACGTTCGGCGAAGACGGCGAAGCCGTACTGGTCAAGCATCGTCTGCCAGAGCGCGGAAACCGCATGCGACACCACGAACCTGGCCGCCTCCACCGGATCCTCGGAGTGGAAGTAATCCACGCCGCGCATCTCGCAGGCCAGGCCGATCAGCTGCTCCATCGCCTGCTCGGCGGGCCCGGTGTCCGCGGCGTGCAGAGCCGACTGAGCCTGCGTGGCCAGGCTGCGGAAGGTCAGGCGCCACTTGGACCGCTCGGTACGTGACACCCGCCGGTCGCCGTACATGAACGCGCCGTCCCGCGCCAGCGACACGAACTCCGTTACGTCATCGAGCACCTGATCCGGGTCCGGTAGGGCCTGGGCCTTGCTCTTCGGTGAGTCGGGAGGACTCAGCGCGTCCTCGATCCGCTCCCGCGCCTGTGCGGTGCCGCGCCAGTACAGGGTCCACAAAACCTTGCGGAGCTGCTCGGCGTCCAGCGGAGACACCTTGGCGTAGAACTCTTCCCGGTTCATCCGGTTAGCGGGCATGACACCAGATCGTACGGCCTGCCCGGCGGCCGGTTACTGTGAATAGATGCCGTCGCGTCCCCGATAGGCCTGTTCGATAACCCGGCCGGTGTCTTCAGCCTGGAAGATCTCGCCGAGACCGTACGCGCGCTGGAACGCGAGCGGCCCGGCCGACCAGTGGATGAGCTTTCCCGCGCCGGAGTCTCGCACCGGCCACTGGCAGGTTGCCCCGCACGGAACCCCGCCCACCGGGGCACGGACTGCAATGGCACGTACCTGAAGGGCTGTTCTACGATGAGCCTGTCCAGGTGAGTAGGTACTCAAGTAGGGGAGATCCGATGTCTGCGATCTACGACTGGGCGACACCCGGGAATCTCCAGCCTGAGCCGATCACCGAAGAGATCTGGCGCAACTTGCCCGAGGAGTTCTGCCGCCAAGTAGAAGTCGTCAACGGGCAGGCGATCCGATGCGACTCGCCAAGTCGCGCCCATCAGACGGCTGTCCGCCGACTAGCGAACATGCTCGAATTGTCGGCCGAGGAGTACACGGCGCTGCATCCGGGATCCTGTCTTGACGTAAATAGCGATTTCGACATAACCCTCTGGGACCTCCCGGCCACGACGATCAGGCGCCCGGATGCCGCGCTCCATAATTGCGCGCCTCCAGACCTCCGACCGCTCCCGGCCTCGTATCTAAAGATCGTCATTGAAGTTGTATCGCCTGCCAGTGATAAGACTGACAGGGTCGAGAAGATGGGCGAGTACGCGACGGCGGGCATCCCCTTCTATTGGCTCGTTTGGGTTGCCGATGACCATGTGGCCTCGATAGACGTCCACGTACTTGACCACGCAGTAGGCGCTTATCGCCTGTTCCGGACGCTCGCACCGGAGGACGAAGTCAGCGTCATGGAGGTACCGGTCCGGATCAAGATCGAATGGAACCGGCTGAGCAGCCTAATCCGCTAGAGCACGTCCGTGGCTTGCGGCACCCGCCGTAGCGGGATTCGCGGCAGGAAGCCCCTTGCCCACCCTCGCCGTCCAGGATCAGCACGTGGCGATGAGTCGTTCGCTGTGTACCGTTACCTGTAAACATGCTGGGCTGCACTGTGCAGGTGCGCTGCCCTTCACGCGATCCGTTGAAGATGAAGCTGCGCGGGGTGGCGAAGTTCCCCATGATCGTGGAGGTCGAGCCGCTATTCGCGTGCAACCTCAAGTGCGTCGGGTGCGGGAAGATCCAGCATCCGGCCGCCGAGCTCAAGCGGCGGATGCCGGTGGAGCAGGCCGTCGCCGCGGTCGAGGAGTGCGGGGCGCCGATGGTGTCGCTCGCAGGCGGCGAGCCGCTGATGCACCCGCAGATCCACGAGATGGTCAACGAACTGGTCAAGCGCCGCAAGTTCGTGGTGCTGTGCACTAACGCGTGCTGCTGCCCAAGCACCTGCACAAGTTCACGCCGTCGAAGAACTTCGCCTGGATGGTGCACATCGACGGGCTGGCCGAGCGGCACGATGAGTCGGTCAGCAAGGAAGGCGTGTTCGACCAGGCCGTCGCCGCCATCAAGCAGGCCAAGGCGGCCGGTTTCCAGGTCTACACGAACAGCACGTTCTTCAACACCGACTCGCCGCAGACCGTGATCGACGTGCTGAACTACCTCAACGACGAGCTCAAGGTCGACGGGATGGAGATCTCACCCGGCTACGCCTACGAGAAGGCCCCCGCCCAGGACAGGTTCCTCGGCGTGGAGCAGACCCGCGAACTGTTCAGCGCCGCCTTCGCCGCAGGACGGAGGAAGAAGTGGCGGCTAAACCACTCACCGCTGTTCCTGGACTTCCTCGAGGGCAAGCGGGACTTCGCGTGCACGCCTTGGGGCGTGCCCTCCTACTCGCTGTTCGGCTGGCAGCGTCCGTGCTACCTGCTGGCCGACGGCTACGCCAAGAAGTACGCCGAACTGCTCGAGACGACGGACTGGGAGAAGTTCGGCCGGGGCAAGGACCCGCGCTGCGACAACTGCATGGCACACTGCGGCTACGGGCCGAGCGCCGTGCTGGCCACCATGAGCTCGCTCCGGGAGAGCATCCGCGCCACCGTGTCCGTGTGACCGCCTAGCCTGTTATCGGCGGAATCCTCTGCGCGCGTCGCGAGGCTCGACGTTGCCGAAGCACTCGAACCACGTGCCGGGCCGCAAATCACCCATCCTGAGATACTGATTCGCGTCACCATCAGGGTCTTCGATGCCGTCGAAGCTCTCGTCGTAGAGCATCAAGACATCGTGGTCCTGGAACAGGACCTCAGAGCACATGCCCCAGTCGTAATCATCACCGTACCGAGGGAGTACGTCGTGTTCTTCGTCCTTGACACCCTCTCGGTCCTCCAGCCAATCTGGGCTGTCCTCGATGGCCAGGTGCAAGACGATCTCTTCCGCATTGGTCCGCGGGACCGGCCAGTCACCGCGAGCGAGATCGTCCGCGAGATCGTCGCAGGCCCGGGCCACCTGCCGCCGCCAGCCGGCATCCTGGTTCCAGGTGATACGGGGGAGCTTGTCGAAGAACAGCCACTCCCCCCTGTCTTCCCTCTCGACAGGTCCGCTGCCATGCTCCTCGATATCGTCGAAGGCTTGGTCGGCCATGATCTCGAGCGCCGTATGCAGCAATTCGGCCGTGCGTGGGGTGAGCTGCCAGCCCTGGCAGATCTCGCAATCCTCCCGCCCGCAGCCGCACTCGTGCACGGGAAACAACGCCGCGAAGTCCGGCCCAGGGTTGATGGAATCTCGCGTAGCCGGGGACATAGGTTAAGCCTAGTAGGGCATGAGCACGAATTTCCGAGCGACGGCAGCATCCCAGACCCGTCGGGTAAGGGCGCCGCAATGCGCCGCCCTTACCCGACGAGACCAGGCGATCACGGCATACAACCAGACACATCCTGACCGCCCGTACTGACCACTGACCTCCACTGTGTTTCCGCGGAGCGCAGCGTGCCGCTTGGTCCTTAGCCGCAGGCTTGCGGTCTGCTCAGCGGTCAGGGGCTATGCACTTCCGCTCTCGCTGAGCCACGCAGTGGTGCCGTCCCGGCCAAGCGCCGGGATGTACGGAATGACGCCCAGATCGAAGGCCTGCGCCTGAACCGGCAGCGGAAGTTCGCGGGAGTCCACGATCAGGCCGTCCACCTGGATGTACCAGATCATGGGGCTTGCCTCGATCACATCCTCGCGCAGGAACTCCGCCGAGCCCCAGGACATCTTCGTCAGGTCACGGACCTGCTTGGAGGTGCAGTATGAAGCCAGATCGTTCGTGAAGATGTCGAGGTCAGGGCGGGTGGCGAAGCGGAGGATCAGGTCCTCAAAGATGCGGAACCTGCGGGCGAGGCGGCGGGCGTCTTTCGCGGTGGCGGTGCGCCGGTAGAGGTTCGCCGTGAGCCCGGCGGTGGTGAGTGCCCGGTAGCGGGTGAGCAGGTCTTCCAGGACGGCCGGTTCCAGGGCGGGCTGGCCGGCGAGGCGGGCGGCTGCGGCGGCGTCGCGGGCCTCGATCAGCAGGGCGGCCATCCGGGAGGCCCATTCCTGCTTCTGCGGCTCGAAGCCGTAAAGCCCCTTCAGGTCGCGGAGCAGGCGGGCCCCGCACCAGGCGTGCAGGGCATCGGTGAGGTGCCCGTACCCGGCGTATCCGTCCCGCACGATGACGCCGGAGTAGCCGGGGAGGACCTGCCCGGCGTCGATCGCCTCCGCTGACCGGTCGCCGGCGTGCATATGCGTGAGGTAGGTGGTGCAGGCCAGGTGCACGTACCTGGTCCCGCCGGCGGCGCGGGCCGGCGTCTCATCGGCGTGGACCGCCGGGGCGGCCCGCAGCAGCTCGCGGACCCGGTCTATGAACCCGCTGTCCCCGATCAGCGCGGCGGCCCTGGCCCGGATCCCGGCCATCCACCCGGTGGAGGCCGTGATCCCGGCGAGCTGGCACAACAGCACCGTGGCCCGGTGAACCGGGATGTAATGGCCGCAGGTCAGGTTCGCGGCCTGCGCGCAGGCCTCCGGCCCGTAGCGGGCTCGCGCCCGGACATGCGCCGGGAGCTCGCCCTCGGTCACCGTCCCGCAGCACGGGCACTCCTTCGCCTGCGCCACGTACTGGGTGACCTTCGGCTCCGGGGGCGGCCCGATATCGGTGACCTGATGCCGCCGCGACGCCGTCACCGGCTCCCCGGCCAGCCCGCGCCGCAGCGGCGGCACGCCGCCGGCGGGCAGTCATAGCTCTCATCCGGGTCATCGAGCAGGCACATCGTCACCCCGGGATCACCCGGCTGCTTACCCGGCCGCCGCTTCCCCCGCTCCCGCAGCGACCGATCCGTGCTCCTCTTCTCCTTCTTATGCGGGCCATCCGAGGAAGGCGGGCGCGAGGACGTGGACGAGTCCTGGCGCGCCCGCCGCTCAAGCTCATCAACCCGCGCCGAAAGCCGCTCGTTCAGCGCGGTCAGACGCTCAACCTGCCCGGTCAGCTCAGCGATCAGCCGGTACGCCCCCGCGAGCCGCACCGCCAGCCCGGCGGCCGACAGCGCGGACAGCTCCTCAGCCGAGGGCAGGCCAGGAACGGCGGACACAACTGGCAATGATCACCATTCCAGCCCGCCAATCAACAACGCGCCCCGGCGTAGTAACCCCGCGGCGCCATGATCTTGTGGGCCATGATCGCCCTCGTGGCCCGGCGCCTCGCTGCGACCGCGCATTAAGATCACTCACTCAGTGAGCCAGATTGACCTGCAGCAGCGCGGCCATCGCGGCGCGCCCGTGCCGGGCGGGCGCGCCTGGCGCAGCCTAACCTGCGAGGAGGACGCCTCCACCAGCTAAAGGCCGCTGTGGCAGGCTCTCTGCTACTGAATGTGCGCTACTGAATGTGCAGATGTTTGCCGGAAAGGCGCGTTGCATGAGTGAAGACGCACCGGAGCTAACCGCGGAGCTGGTGGTGGACGGGGCCGTGCCGTCGCAGCCGGTGATCTCGCCAGATGGGTGCTGGGTTGCGTATGTCGTCGCTCCGGTCGGCCGCGGGGGAGAGCGTTGTATGTGCGCGCTCTGGGTGGCCGCTGCTGACGGCAGCTCACCGCCGTGGAAGCTGACCGCGGGTATGGCGGCAGATTCTGATCCGCGCTGGGCGCCGGATTCGGCGTCGGTGTTTTTCTTGTCAGATCGCATCGGCTCCCGTCAGCTGTACCGGGTACGGGTCGGTGGCGGGGAGGCCGAGGTCCTGACGGACTGGCGCGGCGAGATCTCTGATGCCTGGCCGCTTGCGGATGCCCGGCTGGTCGCCGTGGTGGCCACGGACGAGCCGACTGAGGAGGACAAGCGCAGGCGCGCCGAGCGCGACGACGCGTTCGTCTGGGGACAGCAGCTGCGCTGCGGCAGGCTGCGGGTGCTTGACCTAGCCACAGGCGAGCTGCGTACGGTGGACGGCCTCGGCAACCGCCACGTCGTGGAACTGGCGGCGCGGCCGGACGGGGGCGCGCTGGCGGCGATCAGCTGGGCGGGTCCGGAGAAGGATCCGCGCGTGACCACCAGCGAGTTGCATGTGGTCGATCTGGAGACAGGGACGGCCCGTGATCTGGGCCGGATCGGGACCGAGGCGCGGTCGCCGGTCTGGTGGCAGGCCGGCGGCTGCTGGCACCTGGCCTACCTCGCACGGCCCGAGCCGTTCGGCGGCGACGCCGTCTACGATGTCGCCGTCTCCGCGGCTGCCGCTGTGCATCGTGACCTGACCGCGGGCATGGCTGTCTGCCCGACGGAGCTGGCGCAGGTCGCGGACGGCCCGCCGCTGGCCCTGTTCGCGGACGGGCTCGACACCGCGATCTACCGGCTCGACCCTGACCTGCTGCGGTTCGGGTGCGTGTCCGCCCGGGACGGCCTGGCCGACTCGCTCACCGCGTGTCGTTCCGGCGAGGTGATCGCGGCGCTGGCCAGCACCTCCTATGAGCCGGTGAACGTCCATGCCGGACCGCCCGGAGGCCAGCTCATCCGGCTCAGTGACACCCGGCCCGCCCTGCGCGCGATCAGATGGGGAAGCCAAGAACGCCTGTCCTATCGGGCATCGGACGGCCTCGGCCTCGACGGCCTGCTCGTCTTGCCGCCCGGCCGCAACCGCGCGGACGGCCCGTTCCCGCTCATCACATTGGTGCACGGCGGCCCTGATGCCCGGTACGCCGACCAGTTCATGCTCGCCCCGCATCCTACGGGACAGTGGCTCGCGACCGCGGGATACGCCGTGTTCTTGCCTAACCCGCGGGGCGGGGTGGGTCATGGCCGTGATTTCGCGGCGACGGTCGCGCGCTCGGTCGGCGGCAGCGAATGGAGCGACATCATCAGCGGGATCGACCTGCTGATTGCCGAGGGGGTCGCGGACCCGGACCGGCTCGGGATCGGCGGTGCCAGCCATGGCGGGTTCATGGCCGCCTGGGCGATCGGGCAGACCGACCGGTTCAAGGCCGCCATGATGGCCGCCGGGATCAGTGACTGGGGGATGCTCGTCGCGACCGGCGAAGGGGGAACCCTAGAAGCTGAGCTCAGCGGCAGTTGCGGCTGGGAGGGCACCGGCCCGCACCCGCACGACCAAGTCAGCCCGATCTCGTTTGCGTCGAAGATCCGCACCCCGGTGCTGATCGTGAACGGCGAGGACGACACTAACGTGCCGGTCAGCCAGGCGATCTACTTCCACCGTGCGCTCAGCTGGTACGGGGCCGAGCACGAACTCGTCATCTACCCGCGTGAGGGACACGGGTTCGCGGAGCGCAATCACCAGCTCGACCTGCTCCGGCGCACGCGTGCATGGTTCGACCGGTGGCTTCGCGATGAAGCGTCCGATGGCCGAGGATCACCGGCTTGACCAGCGGGCGCCCTGCCCTGCCCTCCTCACCCAGGACTTACGGCCTCGATCCATGGCTGCGGCTGCGAACGGCCACACCTGGAAACCACCCCGACTCGAACCCGCCGGATAACAGGCAACGCCCGGCACACGTCACATCACGCCGCTGACGCTTGGTGAATAGCTACCTTGGCGACACCGAACGCCGCGCTCAGATCATCCGCGGTCGCATATGGCCCGGAGCCCTGACGGCCCCGGTGGTGACGCTTGGTCATGAGATCATCGCACCACGTGCCGCCGACATTCTGATGTGGCGCGCTTCCCTCCACTCGGGCACGCAGGTGACCGAGACGGAAGCAAGGATCGTTCGGGCTGAAGGAAATTACGGCGAGATGCGAGACGGACGGTCAGTGTGCCACAGCAGCGGGCCCGGCCCGGATCCGGCATCCACGAAAGCGTGGCGGCCAGCGGCGGCCTCGACGCTGACGACGCGGCCCGCCGGGTCTCCGGTCGTGTGGGCGAAACCGCCCGCCGCTGGATGCGCCCGCAGGTAGTCGATGGCCTCGTCGATCGTTCTCGCCGATCGGTCAGCGCGGCCATCTCGCCTCGAACGTGCTCGCCCAGCGCGCGGAACGCCTCGCGGTCCGGGCCGTTCAGCACGATCCAGCGTAGCCCGCCTAGCTTGTGCTCAGTAAGCGAGGCGTTCATGTCCTGGCTCCTGGGTCGAGGCACCGCCATGACCATCATGGCATCGCGCGGAAACGCGTCGCGGTCAGTCCTCATCAACTGGACACGCCGGAAGTTCCGGCCTGCTGGCAGGAGAACCGGTATCGTACGGTGCCGTGCTAGATGGCGAACTGGTCTTCGTGCCGAGCGAGATTCCCCGCCGGGGCGTGTTCGCGCTCTGGGGCAAGGGCTCGGGATCGGCCAAGCTGGAGCTGGTCTTCCCCGGTGGCAGATACGGCATACGCAAGCGCCTGGTCTCGGCCGATCTCATCCCGCTCGCCGAGGCTCTTCCGGCCCTGCTCGCCATCGGTCCCGACGAGCAGGCCGGGCGGCCGATGCGGCGCAGCGCCCGGGTCTGGGCGGCGGCCGCTGCCGCGGGCGTGGGCCTGGTGGCCCGCGGCCGTCTCTTGCCGACCGTTGGCGCCGATGACACGGACGTCTGGCGGGCCGGGCCGCTCGATCCGGCGGACCTCAGCTGGCTGCGTGAACTCGCTACGGTGTTCCCGCCCGCCGCGCACGCCCTGGCGGTTCCCGGCTCGCGCCCGATGCGTCTCCGCTCTCCGGATTCGCTGATCCGCGACCTGTGGGACGCGATCGCCGACACGGTCGCACGCTCGCCCGCCGCGCCGCGGACGACCACGTCGGCGGCGTTCGCCGCAGCTGAGCCGACCGGGGTCGGCGATCTCGCGGAGTGGCTCGCCGACACCACGGACGGCCTGTCGGCCGGGGCACGTCTCGGCCTGCGGATCGAGGCTGTCCCGGCCTCACCCGTGGCCGCAGACGAAGACGACCCCGTTGCGGCGGAGGCGGATCCGGCGGAAGGGCCCGAAGGGGCCGAAGGGCTTGAAGGGCCCGAAGGGCCCGAAGGGCCCGAAGGGCTTGAAGGGCCCGAAGGGCTTGAAGGGCCCGAAGGGCTTGAAGGGCCCGAAGGGCTTGAAGGGGCCGCGCCGACGTTCCGGCTGGTACTGCAGCTGCGCAGCAACGCCGATCCGAGCCTGATCGTCGACGCCGCCGCGCTGTGGAGCCAGCCGGAGACGGTGCTCGCCAGGTTCGGCTCGCAGGCTGAGACGGACCTGCTGCTGGCGCTGCGGCGCGGCGCGCCGGTATGGCCCCCGTTGGCTGAGATGCTGCAACAGGCCAGCCCATCGTTCATCGACCTCGACGACGACGCGCTCACCAGCCTGCTCGGCCCGGCCGCCGAAGAGCTGTCGGGCGCCGGCATCGAGGTGCTGTGGCCGTCGAGCATGCTCGGCGACGGCGTTAAGCTGCGGGCGCTCGTCACGCCAGCGCCGGACAAGCTGACGGACGCCGGGTTCGGGCTCGACGCGCTGCTAGATTTCCGCTGGCAGCTCACGCTGGACGGCGCACTGCTCGACGCCGACGAGATCGCCGCCCTGGCCGAGGCGAAACGGCCGCTGATCAGGCTGCGGGGCCGCTGGGTAATCCTCGACCCGGCCCTGCTCGACAGGCTGCGCCGCCCGCCGCGGACGCGGATGCGCACGTCCGAGGCCCTCGGTGCCGTGCTCGCGGGCTCGGCGGAGATCGACGGCGAGACGGTCACTGTGGCCGCAGAAGGCCCGCTGGCCGACCTGGCCGCCCGGGTCACGGGCATCGCGTCCGCCCCGGCGCTCCTCGAGCCGCCGACAGGGCTCGCGGCGACGCTCCGGCCGTATCAGCAGCGCGGCCTGGCCTGGCTGGCCGGGATGTGCGACGCCGGGCTCGGCGGCTGCCTGGCCGACGACATGGGGCTCGGCAAGACGATCCAGGTGATCGCGCTGCACCTGCACCGGCGGGACATCAAAGCGGGTCCCACGCTCGTGGTGTGCCCGGCGTCGCTGCTGGGCACCTGGGAGCGCGAGATACGCCGGTTCGCGCCGGATGTCCCGGTCCGCCGGTATCACGGGGGCGGGCGGCATCTGCAGGACCTGGCCGTCGATGAGATCGTCCTGGTTACTTACGGCGTAGTGCTGCGCGACTCGGCGCGGCTCGCGGAGGTCGGCTGGGGCCTGGTCGTCGCCGACGAGGCTCAGCATGCGAAGAACCCGCTGTCGCGGACCGCGCGCGAACTGCGAGCCGTGCCCGCACCCGCCAGGATAGCGCTGACCGGAACGCCGGTGGAGAACCGGCTGTCAGACCTGTGGGCGATCCTCGACTGGACGACGCCTGGGCTGCTCGGGCACCTGGAGGCGTTCACCCGGCGGGTGGCGGTGCCGGTCGAGCGGTACCGCGACGCCGAGGCGACCGCCAGGTTCGCCGCCCTCATCCGCCCGTTCCTGCTGCGGCGCCGGAAGACCGATCCCGGCATCGCGCCGGAACTGCCGCGCAAGACCGAGACGGACTTGTTCGTACCGCTGACCGCCGAGCAGGTCACGCTGTACGAGGCGATGGTCCGCGAGACGATGGAGGCGATCGCCACCAGGCAGGGCATCGAGCGGGCCGGCCTGGTGTTCAAGCTGCTCACCGCGCTTAAGCAGATCTGCAATCATCCAGCCCAGTACCTCAAGCAACCGGGGCCGCTGGCGGGCCGGTCGGGGAAGCTGGCGGCGTTCGACGAACTGACCGACGTGATACTGGCCGGCGGCGAATCGATGCTCGTCTTCACCCAGTATGCCCAGATGGCGACGATCCTGCAGCAGCACCTGGACGCACGGGGGATCGGCTCGCTGTTCCTGCACGGCGGGGTTCCGGTGCCGCGCCGGGAGGAGATGGTGGCCCGGTTCCAGGCCGGCGAGGTACCGGTGTTCCTGCTGTCGCTGAAAGCGGGCGGCACCGGCCTGACGCTGACCCGGGCCACTCACGTGCTGCACTACGACCGCTGGTGGAACCCGGCGGTGGAGGATCAGGCGACCGACCGGGCATACCGGATCGGCCAGGACCGTCCCGTGCAGGTGCACCGGCTCATCGCCGAGGGGACGCTCGAAGACCGCATCGCTGCCCTGCTGGAGACCAAACGCGATCTTGCGGACGCGGTGATCGGCTCGGGCGAACGCTGGATCGCCGAGCTGTCCGACGCCGAGCTCACCGAACTCGTCAGCCTGCGAGCCGCGACATGAGCGACGATATGGCCGGGACAGGCGTTGAGCAGCCCGAATTCGGCCGCACCTGGTGGGGGCGGGCCTGGCTGGAGGCACTGGAGCAGCGGGCGCGGCTGGACCCCGACCGGCTGCCCCGCGGCCGGGACTACGCGCGCTCCGGAGCGGTCGGCGACCTGACACTGGCGCCGGGCGAGGCACGGGCCCGGGTACGGGGACGGAAGACCCAGCCGTATGAGGTCAGGATCCGGGTCCGGCAGTTCACCGATGACGAATGGGACCGGGTGCTCGCCGCCATCTCCGCCCGGCTCGGTCACGCGGCGGCGCTGCTTGATGGCGAACTGCCGCCCGAGATCGCCGAGGACGCGGCCAGCGCGGGCCTTGACCTGCTTCCCGGCGGTGGCGAGGTAGGACCGCGCTGCACCTGCCCGGACGACGCGGACCCGTGCAAGCATTCGGCGGCGGCCTGTTACCTGCTGACCGATGCACTGGACGCTGACCCGTTCGTCCTTTTCGTGCTACGCGGCCGGACCCGTGATCAGGTGCTGGCCGGGATCCGGGCGCGCCGTCGCGGCGCGGCACCCGGCCAGGCGGCCGGGCCGGGAGTGACACCGGCCGGCCAGGCCGGTACCGGGGTGCCTTCGGGGGTCGGCCAGCCGGTCACCGATGAGGGCGTCGACGCCAGGACGGCGTTCGGCGCGCCTTCATCGTGGGCGCCGATACCCGCCGTGCCGCTGCCGCCCCAGCGGCCCGGGAGCCCCGCGGCACTTCCGGTGGATCCGCCGCCGTGGCGTTCCGGCCTTCGCGACGACCTGCTGGAGCTAGCCGCGGATGCGGCCAGCCGGGCCTGGGAAATGGCGGTCGGCCTGTCCGCCGACGCCGGGCTGAGCCTCGACCCGGACGCCGACCTTGCTCGCCGGGCTGCCCGGGCCCTGGGCACGCCGGCGTTCACCGCACTCGCGGCGCGCTCCGGGATTCGTGAACGTGACCTCGCACGCCAGGCGCTGGCCTGGCGGCATGGCGGCATGGCCGGCCTGGAACTGCTGCGCATGGAGTGGGATCCGGTCACCGAAGATCCGGACGCCACCGAGCTGCTGAAGACGGCCCGGGCCGTGCTGCGCGCCAAGACTGGTGTCGCGGAGATCATCAAGGGCAACCGGATCACCGCAAGCCAGCTGCAGTTGCGTCTCGGCCGGGATCTGCGCTGGTATCCGTACGCGCGGTCGGGCGAGGACTGGGAGCCCAGCGGCCCGCCCGAAACCGATCCGGCCCGGGCCGTCGCAGATCTCTAGGGCACACAAGTCGCCATCGCAACGGGGTAATTTATCCCCCGCCCCAAGGTCTGCCGGTGGCACGCTCGCGAGCAGTTCGGGTCTACGCTGGTACACCGGATAACTGCCGCAGAGGGAGCGCCGCAGCAGCACGAGGGGAAGTTCCGATGAGCGTCGTCCCGGACATGGGGCTGCCGAACACGATGAGCGAGGCTGAGTATGACGCGCTCCCGGAAGGTGTGGCCCGCCGGATCGAGGTGGTTCACGGCTACGTGATCGTCTGCGAATCGCCGACACCCCAGCACCAGCAGGTAGCCCGTCGTCTGGCGAACACGTTCGAGGCCGCCCGGCCGAAGGAGCCGTGCACTCGCGTGCAGATGGAGACCGATGTAGTCCTCTGGCATGTTCCGAAGTACACGTTCCGGCGGCCCGACGTGGTGGTGTACCGCTGCAAGGAGGATCGGAACGCCAAGCCGGAAGCATCAGATGCCCTGCTGATGGTCGAGGTATCCTCGCCGTCGACCGAACGGGAAGATCTCGTAGACAAGATGGCCCAGTATGCCGCCGCCGGGATACCTGCCTACCTGGTCGTACGTATGTCCGCCGACGGCGGCATCATCGACGCCCGGGAGTTTCACCTCGATGCTGCCACCTATCAGTACCGGGTGGAAACGCTCATGGAGCACGGTGTGGTGCTGACCTACCCGTTCAAGGTTGCTGTGCCGTTTGAAGACCTAGTCGAATAGAAAGCGACCGCCCGATACGAGGGAAACCGCGCGAGCGCGGCGTTACCCGGCCATCGGGGACAATGAACCTTATGGAGGAAAACGGCGGCCGGACGGCGGACACGCCGCGGCTGCGGCGGGCCGGGCGGGTCATCGTGCTCGATCCGGACGACCGGGTGCTGTTGTTCCAGTATGACGGGCCACCCAACGGGCGGCACTGGTGCACACCG
>Ga0074045_10001879_pt1 | contig 19951 bp, 19 predicted proteins | sample BogForMeECP23OM2_FD_94442 | JGI IMG/M metagenome (GOLD analysis project Ga0074045, IMG submission 94442) | Bog forest soil microbial communities from Calvert Island, British Columbia, Canada - Bog Forest MetaG ECP23OM2 | ecosystem: Environmental > Terrestrial > Soil > Wetlands ...
ATCACTGCCGGGCGCTGGCGAATGGCGAAATCGCCTAGGTGCCAGACCACGTCGTCCGGCTTCACCGCCTCGTTCCACCGCTCGACCAGACCCTCGTTCATCGTGGCGACAGAGGCGAATGGCCGCCGATAAAGTCCCAAGGCGCCGCCATGGCCGAAATGGCTGTCGCTGGTAAAGAATATCGCCATACCGCTCCAGCGACCGCTCAGGCGACCGTGATGTCGGTCAACGGGAAATCGTCTCCTTTGAACAAGATCGGTACATCAAGCTCGCGGGCGTAAGCATAGGCTAAGCAGTCACCCATGTTCAGTGTGGCGGGATGCCGTCCTCTGCCGTACCGTTCGAACGCCGAAAGCGCGCGGCGTCCGATTTCCGCGGTGATAGGCACTATTCTCGCACCCTCGCTTGCTCGAGGAGGCGATCGAGGATCGTCTCCGCCGTGCGGATCTCGACGTGCAGGCCCGCACGATCCCAGCAACCGCTCATAAATCGCGATTGGCGAGGTGCAGGGAGCTACCGCCTGCTCGAGCCGCTTTGTGAGCGACGCAGCGTCACTCTCTTCGACAAGAATCGCCACCATCGCAGAGGCGTCCAGGAACATCAAAAGTCGCCGGAAAGCTCATCGAAGAAGGCCTTGTCGGCGGGTAGCCCGCCCGGTTTCGACAGCGATTTCAGCTCGTCCTGAATCGGCTTCAGCCGTTCGATCAGCGGGATTTCAGAGTGGACGCGCTGGTACTCATGCTCGACCGCTTCGCGAATCGTTTCGGTGAGCGTCTTGCGCTTGAGCCGCGCTAGCCGCCGCACCGCCTTGTCGGTCGCCTCGTCCTTGATATGAAACGCCATATGTTTATCGCTCAGTCTATACGGGTATTTCCAATTGTGTAGATAACCGGCGCAGAATCTGTCAACTCGGCCTTTGCGAAGAAGGTGAAAGCGGTGAAACAGCAGGCAGCCGCTGCCGGCCCGGATACTGCTCGTCCCGCCCCAACGCGTCTCGTGCAACGCGAACGCAGCGACCGTGTGGGCGCGATCGGACTGCGTACTCCATGGCTGGGCGATCTCTACCATCAGCTGCTGACTTTGCCTTGGTGGGCATTTTTGCTAGGGTTATCTGGCGTTTATCTCGGCTTGAATGTGGCGTTCGCGCTGCTTTACTTGCTCGGCGACGGCGCAATCGCGAATGCGCGGCCGGGGGTCTTTTCGGACGCCTTCTTCTTCAGCGTGGAGACCTTGTCGACGATCGGTTACGGGCAGATGTCGCCAGCCACGCCGTATGGGAACATCATCATGACCGTCGAAGCGCTGTTCGGACCGGCGCTTATCGCGGTTTCCGCGGGGTTGATGTTCGCCAGGTTCTCCCGGCCGACGGCTCGGGTGATGTTCAGCAAGGTCGCCGTCGTCACCGAATACAACGGGATCCCGACCCTCTCGTTTCGCCTCGCCAATGAGCGCCGCAATCAGATCCTCGAGGCGCAAGTCTCGGTCACCTTGGTGCGCGATGAGCGCACCACCGAGGGCGAATGGATGCGTCGTTTCTATGATCTGCAGCTCGCACGCCAGCGCAGCCCGATCTTTGCGATGACGTTCACGGTAATGCACCCGATCGACCCTGCGAGCCCCTTATGGAATGAGACGCCGTCATCCTTGGCGGCGCAAGCAGCGGAGATCGTCGTGACCGTGACCGGGTTCGACGAGACGATCTCCCGCGCAGTTCACGCCCGCACCTCTTATCTTGCGGACGAAGTGTTGTGGGGCCGCCGCTTCGCCGACGTCTTCACCGAGACCCAAGATGGCCGCCTGGCTATCGACTACCGCCGACTCCACGACACCGAACCGATCAACCCGCCGGAGCCGAACCCAGCCTCATAATGCGCCTGCCTGCCGGCGGCAAACTGATGTAAAAGCATTTCACATGAGCTGGTCGGGACGAGGGCCGGGCGGACGCCGCGGCTATCATCATGGCAATCTGCGCGAGGCGCTGATCCAGGCCGCCCTCGACCTGATTGCGAAAAAAGGTCCCGCCGGGTTCACCTTTGCCGATGCCGCACGATCGGCCGGGGTCAGCGCGGCCGCACCCTATCGCCATTTCCGCGACCGCGACGCTTTGATCGCTGATGTCGCTCGCCGCGGGTTCGAGCTGTTCGCGGCGCATCTCGACCACGCCTGGAACGATGGCCGGCCCGACCCCTTCACCGCCTTCGAGAATGTCGGCCGCGCCTATCTGGCCTACGCCCGCGATGAACCGGCTTACTATTCAGCGATGTTCGAGGCAGGGCTCTCCCTCGACGATGATCCGGAACTGCGAGAGGTTGCCGAGCGCAGCTTCGCCGTGCTGCGCAAGGCGTCAGAGACCCTCTGTGCTCGCCTGCCATCGGAAAAGCGGCCGCCCGCGCTGATGATGAGCCTCCATATCTGGGCGCTGTCGCACGGTATCGCCTCGCTTTTTGCCCGCGGCGACAGCGGGCGGCGAAGGCTGCCGATGACCCCAGAAGACCTGCTCGAAGCGGGGGTGCTCGTGTATCTGCGCGGCCTCGGCCTGTTTGCCCCGCCCGTCGAGCCGGAGCGGTGATGCAATTGCGCTTGACAGGCTGGGGGGCCATGTCTATGTGAATGTTACTAACATTTACATAGAGGCTGCCATGAATTTCGCGGCACATCTGGACGACATCGGCAAACCGGCCTGGATCGGGCTTACGGTCGTCAGTTTCATCCTGTTCTGGCCGCTCGGCCTCGTGGTTCTCGGTTATCTGATAGGGAGTGGGCGAATGGCATGCTGGGCACACGGCAGCGGAGACCGCTGGCAGCGTCGCATGGAACGGATGCAGCAGCGGATGGAACGGATGCAGGCTGCTGCTGAGCGGTGGAGCGGGCGCGGCTACCGCAGCTCGAGCGGCTATCGCGGCTCGAGCGGCAACCGTGCCTTTGACGAGTACCGCAGCGAGACACTGCGTCGACTCGAAGAAGAGCAGCGCGAGTTCATGGAATTCCTCAATCGCTTGCGGCACGCCAAGGACAAGGCGGAGTTCGACGAGTTCATGGCCGAGCGCGGCCGTCGGTCCGAGGGCCCCGCCTATCAGCCGCAGAGCGTCTGACGGCCGCCCCTCACCCTACCGCCCCTCACCCTACCGCCCCTGCGAGCGGGGGAGGGCTGGGGTGAGGGGTTTTTCCTGCCGGATCGGCGACTGCATTCGCCGGAGAGCGCCGCGCAAAACCGACTCTAACCCCTTTTTCCTGACTCAAACCACACCCTGCGCGCGGAGCGCCGCGACCGCCGCGGCGTCGTAGCCGAATTCGCGCAGGACCGCGTCGGTATGCTGGCCCTGCTCGGGGGTCGGACGCAGCTCGTCGGGCTGTGGGTATCGGCTCATGCGGATCGGCTGGCCGACGACCTTCTGCGGCCCGAGCTTGGGGTGACTGATCGGCTTGGCGATCCCGAGATGCTGGACCTGCGGGTCGCCGAAGGTCTGGTCGATCGTGTTGATCGGACCGCACGGTACGCCGGCCTTGTTCATCAGCTCGACCCAGTAGGCGTTCGGATGTCTGCGGATGATTTCGTTCAGATGCGCGATCAGTGCGTCGCGGTTGTTGGCGCGCGAGACCACTGTGGCAAAATCGGGATTGTCGAGGAGATCCTTGGCGCCGGCCGCCTCGCAAAAGCGCCGCCACAGACTGTCTCCCGACGCGGCGATATTGATGTAGCCGTCCGCGGTCTGGAACATGCCGGTGCCGGGCGAGGTCGGATGAAAGTTGCCTGCCTGCCCCGCGACCTCGCCCTTCATCAAGTAGCGCGCTGCCTGGAAGTCGAGCATAAAGATCTGCGCTTCGAGCAGCGAGGTGTCGACCCATTGACCCTCGCCGGTACGCTCGCGGTCGAGAAGCGCTACGACGATCGCATAGGCCAGCAGCAGACCGGCCGAGGTGTCGTTGATCGCAATGCCGACGCGCACCGGTCCTTGCCCCGGATGGCCGGTGATCGACATCAATCCGCCCATCCCCTGAGCGATCTGGTCGACGCCGGCGCGCCCGGCGTAAGGCCCGTCCTGGCCGAACCCGGAAATGCTGCTATAGACGATGCGCGGGTTGACCTCTCGGACCGCCTCGTAGTCGATGCCGAGCCGATGCTTGACGTCCGAGCGGTAATTCTCGACCACGACGTCCGCGCGCTCGACCAACTTGAAGAAGATCGCGCGGCCTTGATCGCTCTTCAGGTTCAGCGTCATCGCCCGCTTGTTGCGGTGCAGATTCTGGAAATCGAACCCGTCGCGCCGGCTGCCGGTGGCATCGACTTGCTCACCGGGCGGCTCGACCTTGATGACCTGGGCGCCCCAATCGGCGAGCTGGCGTACCGCCGTCGGGCCGGCGCGATGGGCGGTCAGGTCGACGACAACAAAATCGTTCAGCGGTAACGGGCGTGTCGTCATTGGCGGATCTCCATGACTGACGGCGGAATGCAATGATGTCATCAGCCTCCCGGACCTTGGCGGAAGGCCGCATCGGCAGCTTGTCTTTGCACCGGCGACAGGCTCGCGTAAAGCGCTTCGAGCGCCGGCAGGAGTCTCTTCATGCCGGCTAGCTCGATTTCGTCATATTGAATCTCCGCACGCAAATCGTCGACGCCGGTGGCATTGGCCGGGGGCTGATGCGGGGCGGCCGCCTCTGCCCGGGCATTGCCCCGCATCACATTGGCGACCGAGTTGAACTGCGCTTCCTGGGCGGGAGTGATTTGCAGCTGGCGATGCAGATTAGCGATGTTTGCCTCGACATCCGGCGGCGGGGGGCCGGGTCTCGCCTGAGCCAACATGACGCTCGATGCCGCGTGCAGCTGCGCTCCCGCCTTCCCGACCGGCGAGCCGAGGATAATCAGCAAGCCGCTCATCAGCCCGGCGATGACTGATCGGCCGATGTTGCGTGACATTGTTTGGAACCCTTTCCGCTGCGTGTAACCGGCGATTATAGGCATGCGCCGCGACCGTGGTTCCCTACCGACCTCCGATCAGCCGGATAGCGCCGGGCAGCTATGCACGACGGGTAGACCGATCCCTCGATTTCACGATATGGGTGCGAGTCGCCGCGCGTGTTACGCTTGATCTTGAAGCAAGGGATGAAGGGAAGCTAACCATGGCGTATGACCTGTTGATCAGCAACGGCCGCATCGTCGACGGCTCGGGCGGGCCCTCCTTCCGCGGCGATGTCGCGGTCAAAGATGGCAAGATCGCCGAGATTGGCAAACTGAGGGGGCCGGCCAAACGGACGATCGACGCCGAGGGCCGGGTCGTGGCACCCGGGTTCATCGACAACCATTGCCATTACGACGCCCAGGTCACCTGGGACCCGCTGTGCACCTATTCCTGCGACCATGGCGCAACAACTGTGATCTTCGGCAATTGTTCGCTGTCTCTGGCGCCGGTGCGCAAGGGGTCGGAGCGGCGCCTGTCGGAGTTCCTCTCCTATGTCGAGGCGATCCCGATGGAGGTGCTCGACACCCTCGAGTTCACCTGGGAGACCTTCCCCGAGTATCTCGACCAGATGGATCACCATCTCGGCGTCAACGTCGGCAATATGATCGGTCACACCGCCGTCCGCTATTACGTGATGGGCAACGACTGCCAGAAGCGCACCGCCACCGACGACGAAATCCGCCAGATGCAGGGTCTCGTCCGCGACGGCATGAAGGCCGGCGCGCTCGGCCTGTCGGTGTCGCGCAACCAGGGCCATTTCGACCCGCAAGGTGTCCACATCCCGGCGATCTGGGCGGACGAGAAGGAAATTTTCGCTCTCGGCGACGTGCTGCGCGACCTCGGCACCGGCCTAATCCAGTCGGGCGGCGGCAACGGTGCGGAGATGAAGGATGCGCTGATGAGCCGGCTCAGCGAGGCGACCGGCCGCACCGTCGTCTACAACAATCTCGGCCAGACAATGCGCCGGCCCGGCCAATGGCAGAAGCACATGGCCCAGGTCGATGCGACCACCGCAAAGGGCATCCGCGCCTTCCCGATGTGCACGCCGAACCGCATCACCGATTACTTCACGATGCGCAACACCCAGACCTTCCGCGGCCTGCCGGTCTGGCACCCGATCTGCCTCTCCTCGCCCGAGAAGCAACTGAAGGCCTACGCCGATCCCGAGGTGCGCAAGAAGCTCCACGAGGAAGCAGTCGAATTCAAGGGCGGACCGGCGATCGGTATTTGCAGCACCTGGTGGGACTACATGGTGGTCCAGACCGCGGTGCTGGACAAGAACAAGTGGATGGAGGGCAAGACCCTCGGTGAGGTCGCCAAGACCCAGGACAAGGGCATCATCGACTGCCTGTGTGACTTGACGATCGAGGAGAACCTCGACACCGAATGGCTGCACGGTGAGAACAACGTCGATGACGAGGCCGTCGCTAAGATCCTGACCTACCCGAACGCGATCATCGGCTTGTCGGACGGCGGCGCGCATGTGCAGTTCCAGAGCGGTTTCGGGTTCTCGACCCGGCTGCTCTCCGAGTGGGTGCGCGAGAAGAAGATCATGTCGTTGGAACAGGCGGTGCGGCGGCTGACCTTCGAATCGGCCTCGATCTTTGGCCTCTATGACCGCGGCATGCTTAGGCCCGGCATGGTCGCCGACATCGTGATCTTCGATCCCGATACGGTGAAGCCACTGCCGCTGGAGGTATTGCACGACTTCCCGACCGGCGCCAAGCGCATCAAGGAGCCGGCCCAAGGCATCGTGGCGACGGTCGTCAACGGCGAGGTGCTTCTGGAAGACGGCAAGCACACCGGGGCGCTCCCCGGGCGCGTCCTCCGTAACACCTACTACCACGCCAATCACGGCTGACACCTAGCCCCTCACCCCTGCCCTCTCTCCGGGAACGGGGACTTGCGAAGCGGGAGGGTGAGGGGGCGGCAGGCGTGTCACATCTTTGCTTCGACGCAAGGTTGGCCGCGAAGCACAGGCATGGCCCGGGACGGCCGCCGTCAGTGGAGTGTCATTGCCCCCGGCGCGTCTTCTCTCACTCTACGGACCGGTCCGGGATATTGCGCCACCAGCGGATCGGCGGTCAGCAACGTGATGCCCTCGACCATCGACTGCGCAACGAGGATGCGGTCAAACGGGTCCTTGTGTATTGGCGGCAAACTGTCGAGGGCGACGGCGTGCTCACTGGTAATCGGCAGCTCGGCATAGCCATTATCCAAGAGACCACGGCGCAGAAGCCGGGCGTTTACCCCAAAATCGCGCCGGCCGAGACCATGCTTGATCGCGACCTCCCACAAGCTGGCCGAACTGAAAGATCGGCTCGTTCTACGGATCATCGAGTAAGCTGCGCGCGGCGGCCGGCGGGGGTGCCCGCCGCCCACAGCAGCAAGTGCGTGTCCAGCAAGAGCTTCATCGACCGAGCCCGAAGAGCTCCTCAATCTCTACGCTGCCTATCCGGTCGAAATCGTCGGGCACTGTGATCTGTCCGGCCATGAACCCCAAGCGGCGAACTTGCCTTGCCGTCGGCGTGTCCAACGCCGTGACCTTGACCAGCGGTTTGCCCGCCTTGGCGATGACGAACGGCTCGCCCTTCGCGGCGCGCTCGACCAATCTCGACAGATGAGTCTTGGCTTCGTGGATATTGACGGTCAGCATGTGACGACCCCGATAGACTAAGTTTTGTTAGTTTAGTCGATATGAAGCATCGCGACAAGTTGTGGTCGACGAGCCAGCGCCAGCCGGTTACAAGCCGGCGATGAATTGGCTCACCAATTTCGTCTTGCCGAAGATCCGCGCAGTCGTCGCCAAGAAGGCCGTGCCGGAGAATCTGTGGACGAAATGCCCGGGTTGCGAGCAGATGCTGTTTTATCGCGAGCTCGAAGCCAATCTCCACGTCTGCCGCAATTGCGGTCATCACCTACGGATCGGCGCTGAGCAGCGCCTCAAACTCGTCTTCGATGACGGCACCTTTACGCGGATCGAGCTGCCAAAGGCGATCATCGACCCGCTCCACTTCCGCGACCGCACGCGTTACACCGACCGGCTCAAGGAAGGACAAGCGGCATTCGGCTCCGGCAGCGATGCGGTCGTCGTCGCCCACGGACAGATCGGCGGCTTTCCCGCTGTCGTGGTGGCCTTCGAGTTCCGGTTCATGGGCGGATCGATGGGGATTGCCGTCGGCGAGGCGGTGCTCGCCGCCGCCAACCTCGCCGTGCTGCAAGAGGCGGCATTGATTGTCGTTCCGGCTTCCGGTGGTGCCCGCATGCAGGAGGGTGTGCTGTCGTTGATGCAGATGCCGCGCACGATCATCGCCGCCGATATGGTCAAGGGCGCAGGTCTCCCCTACATCGTCCTGTTGACCGATCCGACCACGGGCGGGGTCTCGGCGTCGTTCGCGATGGTCGGCGACATCACCCTCGCCGAGCCCGGCGCCGTGGTGGGCTTTGCCGGTGCCCGGGTCATCGAGGAGACAATCCACGAAAAACTGCCGGAGGGGTTTCAGCGCGCCGAATACCTGTTCGACCACGGCATGGTCGACCTCGTGGTCCCTCGCGCTGAGCTGCGCGCCACGCTCGGCCGCATCCTCGGGCTTCTGCGCGATCCTCAACCGCAGGGCGCCGTCGCGTTGGTGAACCCGGAGGCTCCGTGACCGCAGAGACGAGCGATCGGGTTCTCGAGCGGCTCGGCCGCCTGCATCCGAAGCTGATCGACCTGTCGCTCGGCCGCATCGAGCTGCTGCTCGACGCACTCGGCAACCCGCAAGACCGGCTGCCGCCAGTCGTACACGTGGCCGGCACCAAGGGCAAAGGGTCGACGGTGGCAATGATGCGCGCCTGTTTCGAAGCGGCCGGCTACCGCGCGCATGTCTATACCTCGCCCCATCTCGTGCGCTTTCACGAGCGCATTCGCGTCGCGGGGCAACTGATCGACGAGGAGGCGTTGATCGCCTTACTCGAGGAATGCGAGCGCGCCAACGGCGATAAGCCTATTACCTTTTTTGAGATCACCACGGCGGCGGCGTTTCTCGCCTTTGTCCGCACCCCCGCCGATATCGCGCTGCTCGAGGTCGGGCTTGGCGGCCGTCTCGACGCGACGAACGTGGTCCGCCGCCCCGCGATCACGGCGATCACCCCGGTCTCGCTCGACCATCAGGCCTTTCTCGGCGATACCGTCGCAGCGATTGCCGGCGAGAAGGCCGGGATCCTGAAGCCCGGCGCGCCGGCAGTGATCGCGGCGCAGTCGGACGATGCCGAAGCGGTCATCGAGGAACGCGCCGCAGCACTTGGTGCGCCGCTCTTCCGGTCGGGGCACGAGTGGCGTTGCGAGGCCGCGGGCGCCGGGATGCGCTATGCGGGCGAGCGCTGGACACTCGATCTCCCGCTGCCGTCGCTGATCGGCGCCCACCAGATCGTTAATGCCGGCACCGCGATCGCCTCTCTCGAGCGGCTCGACCGATTTTCGCTGACCCCAGAAGCGATAGCGGATGGGCTGCGCCATATCGACTGGCCGGCGCGGCTCCAGCACCTGAGCCGGGGCGCGCTGGTCGACCAACTCAGGGGCTGGCAGGTGTGGCTCGACGGCGGACACAACCCGTTGGCCGGCCAGGTCCTCGCCGAGGTCGCCGCCGGCTGGCGCGATCGGCCGCTCTTTCTCGTCGTCGGCATGATGAACACCAAGGACGCGGCCGGCTTTCTCGCTCCGCTGGCGCCTTACACCGAAATGCTGGTCGCCGTCACGATCCCGGGCGAGAAGAATGCGCTGTCGGCCGACGCGATCGCGGCCGCCGCCCGCTCGGTCGGGATTGCGGCGCGCGCCGCCGGTTCGATCGGGGAGGCCATGCGGCATCTTGCCGGGCACCGCAGCGGACGCGTCCTGATCTGTGGATCGCTCTATTTCGCAGGCAAGGTGCTCAGCGAGAACGAGCAACGGGAAGGTACGCAATGATCTACAGCACTGATCACCTTCTGACGACCCATGCGGGGTCCCTGCCGCGCCCGGACGACGTGCGCGAGATGGTGCTCGCGAAGGCGCGCGGCGAGCCCTATGACCGGGCCGCGCTCGACGGGCGGCTGGAGGCGGCGGTCAAAGAGGTCGTCCAGCGGCAAATCGAATGCGGGCTCGACATCGTCAATGACGGCGAGTTGTCGAAGCCGAACTTCACCGATTACGTGTCTGAGCGGCTCGCCGGGTGTGAAAGCCGACCCGGCACCGGGCACCGCCGGCTCGACATGACCGCGCGCGACGAGCGGAAATTTGCCGGATATTTCGCGGCACATCCACGTCCGCGATTTTCCGGTGGCCAAACCGTTCCGGTCTGCGTCGGCGAGCTACGCTATGTCGGACAGGCCGAGCTTCAGAAGGACCTCGACAATTTTAAGACGGCACTTGCCGGAGTGACGGTGGCGGCGGCGTTTCTACCGGCCAATACGCCGGGCACGATCGAGCATTGGATGGCTAACGAATACTACAAGAGCGACGAGGCGTTCCTGTTCGCCGTCGCCGAGGCAATGCGCGAGGAATACCGGGCGATCGTCGATGCCGGATTTCTGTTGCAGATCGACGATCCCGACCTCCCCGATGGTTGGGCTTGCCTGCCCGACATCACGCTCCCCGACTACCACAAATATGCCGCGATGCGGATCGACGCGCTCAACCACGCGCTGCGCGACATTCCGCCGGAAAAGGTCCGATTGCACGTGTGCTGGGGCAGCTTTCACGGGCCTCACCACGACGACATCCCGTTGAAGGACATCATCGATCTGATCTTTCGGGTGCGCGCGGGAAGCTATTCGATCGAGGCGTCGAACCCGTGCCATGAGCACGAGTGGCGGGTGTTCGAGCAGGTGAAGCTGCCGGAAGGCGCCACGCTGATCCCCGGCGTCGTCGGTCACTGCACCGATTTCATCGAGCACCCCGATCTGGTGGCCGAGCGGCTGGTCCGCTACGCCAACCTGGTCGGCCGCGAGAACGTGCTCGCCGGCACCGATTGTGGGCTCGGCACCCGGGTCGGCCACCCGTCGATCTGTTGGGCCAAGTTCGAAGCAATGGCCGAAGGCGCGCGCCGCGCAACAAAGATGCTGTGGGGGGATCGTTTGTAGCGAGCTCGGCACAACCCGAGATGCCCTTGGCTGGGCTTCGCCCATGGCCGTCCGGTTCAAGATTTCGTGCAATCGGGGCGGGTCGATACGACGGACGAAACCATCTCCATTCGTCATGGCCGGACTTGATCCGGCCACCCACGCCCTCGCCACCCGCCGGAACCGCGCGCCAAAAGGCGTGGATCACCGGGTCGAGCCAGGTCGAGCCCGGTGATGACGACTGTCGATAGATACACTTAGCGTGATACAACCAATTTCCTTGAACCGGACAGCCGTGGGACATGCCCGGCCACGGGCGATCGAGGGACGCATCAACGGCGGTTCGGCTGGATCTGCGAGAGTCTAGGATCTTGAACCAAGCTCGAGCCCGTAGATCTCGCGCTGCTCGCGCACACCACGCAGCTCGTGATGACCGAGCGATACGAGGCGGCGGCTGTCGCCGATCACGGCGGCGAGTTCCGCGGAGACGAGCACCTTGCGGCCCAAGGGTTCGCACAGGACCTCGATGCGCGCAGCTTCGTTGACCGCCGGCCCGATCACGGTGAAATCGAGCCGGTCCACGGCGCCGACATTGCCGTAGAGCACCTCGCCGAGATGGAGTGCCAGGTCGACGCCAACAGCCGGTTTGCCGGCCTCACGCCGCGCGGCGTTCAGCCGGTCAACGGCACTCATCGCCTCTGCCGCAGCGTCGAGAGCTTGGCGACAGATCTCATCCCGCGTTGCGTCCTCGCACGGGAAGATCGCGAGCATGCCATCACCGAGGAATTTCAGTACTTGGCCGCCGCGCGGGCGCAACGACGCCGTCAGCGTCTCGAAGACCTCGTCGAGCAATTCGATGACCACCGGTCCCGGCGTGGTGTCGGCGATCGCCGTGAAGGCGCGGATATCGGCATACCATAAGACCGCACGGATGGTATCAACCGTGCCGCGCTCGACCGCTCCGGCATGAACACGCCGCCCGGCGTCACCGCCCAGATAGGCTCCGAGAAGTCCCGAGGCGATCGTGTAGCCGGCATGGGTCATCATCGCCAGCGAGACGACAGGCAGCACCGCCTTCAGCAGAACGAGATCGTCGTCGGAGAAGCCCTCTGGCCGGTCGGTCGCAAAGGTATAACCGACCCCGGTTCCCCGGGACGGGTCGCCATTCGCGCCGAAGCGGACGACCTCAGCGAAGTAATCGGTCGCGCCGGCGGCAGCGAGCTGCTCGAGCACTGGGAAATCGAGCTGCGCCTCGAGTCCGGTCAGACGGCGGCGCAGATGCAGCCATGACTCTGCCTCTTCACCCGAGGCTGTCGCCGCCCTCGCTTCGCCGAGGCGAATGAGGGAGCCGATCGGGCTGTTGAGTATGCCCTGCTCGTAGTCGTCGCCGCGTTCGAATTGCTGGGGCTGAATGGCGTTGAGCTGGCGCCACCAGGTGTAGCCATAGCCGCCCCATTGCGGATGCAATGTGCGCATCCCGGCGAAGGCGCGCCACAATGGCACCCCGGCACCGACGAGGCGCTGACACAGGCCGTCGAATAACAGAGCAGCCTCGGCGCCGCGAAGACCCTCGCCCACGGCCCAGACATGCAATTCGATGATCTTTCGCCCGAGCGGAGCGTCGAAACTCTGCGGGAGCGAGGGCATCCGAGACAGTGGCGGGGTGTCAGGCATCAGCGCTCGCTCTACCGAACCTCCCCCGGCTGCGCAACCGGGTCGTCGATGCAAGGGGGTGGACCCAAATTAGTGTACACCTTGCGAGATGGAGTTCGAATGGTGGGAAGCCAAGCGTCTCGCAGCCTTGAATGCTCGCCGGCTCGATTTTCTCGATGGCCGCTGCATGTTCGACGGCCGGCCGATCTGCACGGCTTCGTCTCCATGCGGCGGCGAGGAACGGTGGGTCAGCCTCAGGGAACTCGACAACGAACGATCGCGGTCGTTTGGACGCGGCGTTGTTCGGCCATCCGCATCATCACGATGAGGAAGCTCGCGATGAAGAGAAGAGGCGATGCCGTTCGCTACACGGCGGAGGAAATCGATGAAATGCGGGCGCGAGGCGAGAGCCGGACGGACTGGGCTGCGGTCAAAGCCATGACCGAGGACGAACTCGAAGCGAGCATCGCTGCCGATCCCGACGACGTCCACGAACCCATCGATTGGTCACGAGCGGCTAAGGGCATACCGCCCCGGAAACGCGACATTTCACATAAGGATCGACGAGGACGTGCTCGACGGGTTCCGGCAAGCCGGCCGCGGCTATCAGAACCGAATCAACGACGTGCTGCGCGCCTTCATGGAGAGTCGCAAGCGCGCATCGCGCTAGCGGGCGACCTTACGGTTCATCCGCATCTCGGGCTCGTCGAACAGATGCCTTCGCATGACGTCAACCGCTTCCCACGCGAGGCGGTTTTCGGCCCGTGCGGGACGCTCTTACCTTTGGCGCGTTCATTTGGCGCCGCCGACGAGTGTCACGCGATAAAGCCATTCGGAAAGCCGAACGCCGGAATTCCACGCGTCCGGTTTGATTGAGCGGGGAAAGCCGGGACGGTGGCGTCCTCCTGGACTCCGATATCCGAGATCGACATAGGAGCGCACGCGGTCCAGATGCTGGCCGGTGACAAGCGGGTCCATCTCCGCCTCGGGATCGGTGCCGAGTCCGATTTTCAGCGCCCGGACGCGCCGCATCAGCTCGCCCGCTCAAGGCTTCGGATACGCGGTGATGAATCTCGGATTGGGGTCGGGCGGCTCAATGATCCATACCGAAATGATGCAAGAGTTTCGGCCATCCGGCGCTACGAGCGAGCAACTGACCTCGAACTTGACCAAACGGATTGCTCGATTGGCTGGTCACCGAATTGTTCTGCGGGTGGTTCAGCAACGCACTTTTGAGCTCAGCCCAATGTGGCGGCGAGAAACCGAAGGACATGAAGAATTTTGCCTTGGCGGCCCCGGTCGGATGAATAGTATTCAGCAGATATCGGGTGATCTTCCGATCGTCTAGGATCGCGTTTGCGACCCTTGGCAGTTGGCTCATCCGGGATGGATGTCGTCGCGCCGAAGCGTGACCGTGCAAGGGAAGGGCTCCGCAAACTCGACCTCGTAATGCTCGCCGTCACGATAAACGTGAACGACGGTCCCTTTACCGCCTTCGGGCAAGACCCCGCCCTTGCACTCGACGGGATGCCTCAGAGCGACGGCGCTGAGTTCCAGAATGCTGCTTTTTGCGAACAGCTCGCCCGGCGCTAAAACGAACAAATCCTCGAATTGCGTGGGTTGCAGCTGTTTGTATGCTGTCTGCAAGACTTTCAAATAGGCCCAGGGCTTACCAGTCAGCCGCGTCGTGTTTTCGCACCACAGCTGCGCCGCACGATCCTTGTTGGCGACGTTCGTATCCTCTAGCCCCTTGGTCTCGACAATGTAGTGCGTGCCGTCGCCAGCCAGCACAACAAAATCCGGCTCGTAGTAACGCAAGTTGCCGGCATTATCTGTGTACTCGACTGCGAACCCAAATTGTTCCGGCAGCTTGGCGAAGCGCTGTACATCTGGCGCCTTCTGGAGGAGTTGCGCGAACTCCTTTTCGAACTCGTTGTGGCACGGAACGAGGTTGAAGATGCACTTGTCTGCCGCGAGTGTCGTGCGCGACCAAGGGAACGGCGCTGTTTCGGAAAGGGGCCGACCGGCGTGCAGAAGCTGTGGCTCTAACTCGGAAATGACCAGCTTCCGCAAGGCTTCGACGAATGTTTTCACCGTTACGTATTGGGCCACGTTGCTGCTGATCGCTTTGATCATCGCAGGCTCGTTCAACGTCACCGGCTCACCAAACGCCTTGGTTTCGAGGAATTCTCTCACCTTCGGCGCCAACGCCGAAAACTGCGACGGCAACTTAATATCCTGCGCGATCCGTCGCGCGTAATAGCCGATGACCTCCTCGGCTGTTTGCGGCTCCGGGATGGTGTATTCTCGTTCGATGAGCTTTTGCAGTGTAATGAGGTCGTAACCCTCATAGCGAAATGATTTGGCTACGGCGTCATCTTGCTTGCGCGGTAGCACGGGACAGGTGAACGCGGTCACGTTGAGCTCGGCGATTTCCTCCGCCAGAGACTTCTTGCGCGTGAGGATCGGGCTGAGAACCGGGATCGCGATATCTTTGTCCGTCTTGCTCGGATCGGGCGCGATGGTGATGATGCTCACCTTCTCGCCGATCTTGAACGTCTCGAGTTGAATGTCTTCTTCGCGTTCCAGCTGCTCGACGAACTCGATGAAGGTCTTGTTGCCGATCACGTCGACCCGCTCGACGTAGCCCGTGGCGCCACGGAACATGAGACGCAGCCCGCGTCCGACGGTCTGCTCGGGCAGGATGTTGGCTTTCGACGTGTAGGGCCTGAGACCGACGATGACCGTAACCCCCTGCACGTCCCAACCCTCGCGCAACATCATTACGCTGACAATGCAATTGATCGGACTTTTGTCGTCATCGACCTCGCGTGCGGCCTTTCGTGCGACATCCAGGTCCCTTTTCGATACCTCACCCGATCTGTCCGTGTGAATGATCAGCAGCCTCTCTGCGCCGAACTCCGACGGGTATTTCTTCCGCAGCCAATCGCCCACATCGTCGGCATCGGCCGTGTCGTTCATCATCACGAACAGCACCGGTTTCTTCCCAAGCGGTGACAGCTGCTCGCTATACTCTTTCCAACGTTCGACACCCGCCGCCAAGTACGCCTGATACCGCGTGCTTGCTACGTCTGATCGCTGCTCGGCAATCCCCTGAGCGATTCCTTTGAGCGGGCGCTTGACCACATTGTCGATGATGGCCTGCTTCAGCGGGTAGTCGTACACCGTCCAGGAGAATAGTTGCCCTTTGCTGTGCCTCGGCGTCGCCGTAAAATCCAATTGCGCGGCCAGCCCCCCGGAGAGGTCCGCGTTCAAACCACGGATGACCTTATTCCATTCGCTTTCCTCATCATGCGTGTGGTGCGCCCTCGTCACTCAGTACGACCACCGGCCCGCCGCGGTCGATAATGCGTTTGCCGAAGTCCTCGATCGCTGAGGTTTGCGCCGAGGGTTTTTGTCCCAGCACCGCCGTCAGTTCTTTGGGTTCGTCCTGCTCGCCTTCCGGCCTTTCGTAGAGCTGCTGCACATTCGTCAGGTACAGGGCGCCGAGCGAGCTTGCCCGCTCGCTCTCCCCCCGCATGTAGTATTGGAAATCCCGCCAGAAGATTTCCAGTTCCGGAGGGATGACCGGATCGGCGCGGAAAATGCGGCCTCCCGCAAAATCCGTTCGCAGCCGCTCAAACACGATCACGTTCGGCGCAATCAGGAGAAACGATTTCGCGAAGTCGTCGCGGGCCTCAGCCACTGCGTTGAAAAATTGCCACGCGATAGCAAGAGACATCACTTTGGTCTTGCCGCTGCCCGTCGCCATTTTGACGCAGTAACGAGCAAAATCATCGTATCTCAGCAGACGCAGGTCGCCTCGGGTAGCGAAAGTTTCCACCAGGCTCTTATGCCGGCGCGCCTCGGCGACATCGTAGAGATAGATCAGAGTCTCAACAGCTTCGCGCTGAAAATAGTGGTAGGCAAATTTACGGCCGTTTGGCAGGCGGTGATCGGTGTAGAACCAATAATTCAGCAGGATGCGCGTGGTATCGCTGATCTCATTATAGCCGCCCTCGCGCCAGGCTTTGACCTTTTCGCGGATGCCGGGTACCAACGGCGCTGTGGCGACGCGCGCCTCCAGGAGGGAAAGCTGATCGCCGTTCTGTTTGCGCCTTCGGGCCATACCTACGTCACCCTCACCTTTACGGTCTTAGTTGTATCACATTGCCAAGGATGTCGATGACCTTCGCGACGATCGCGTATTCGCCTGGATCCGGGTAGGTGTGCGTGATCTCCAGCGCGAGGGACTTGTCTTTGCGCGTCCGGTAGGTCTGCCATTCGTTGTGGAAGGTGTCGCCGCGGTTGTCCCAGTCAACCGCCCAGTAATCGATCCACTGCGACCAATGCTTAACGGCTCTGCGCGCCTCCTCCGGCACATCGTCCGGCGGAATGACAAAATCCTTGAGCTTCAGGGCGACGTTGCGCCGGTTCGTTATGACCTCTACCGAGAGTGCCGCCAATTCGAAGAAATGGATATCGCCCTGCTCTACCGCACGCTTGTCCATCACGTCCCGGGGAATGCGTAGGAATCGCATCTGAATGTTGGCCGCCGCAGCTTGTTGCCTTGCGACCTCGTTCAGTTCGAACGCAAAATCCCAGCCCAGCACATCGACGCCGTTGGTTTTGGGCGCGTCTTTGCCTGTGCCAACGGCGCGTCTGAACTCGGCCGCGATTTGAGCTACGTCGCCAACGCTGACAGGCGCATCGACGGCGCCGACGTGAACCATGCAGCCCGCTTTGACGCCATGCAGCCACGCGTAGCCGTGTAGGGGAATGGCTTGGGTGAGTTTCAGGACAAACTCGATATAGGCGCGCTGACGCTCGGCTGCTTTCCCGCCGTTGCTCTGGCCGAACTCCGCTCCCGCCCATAACTGACGCTCGTACTTCCCAAGGTTCTGAACGACGAACGGGCGGACCTTGGGAATCGAGAGCAGTCGCTTGCGCGTGGTGTGGATCGCGAAGCGGCCAAGATCGCACGCAATCCACCGGCGACCGAGCTTCTCCGCGACGGCGGCCGTTGTCCCGCTGCCGCAGACGCAATCTAATACGAGATCCTCTTCGTTCGACGACGCTTCGATAATGCGCTCAAGCAAAGCCTCGGGTTTCTGAGTTCGATAGTTCAGTCGTTCAGATGCTTGTGAGTTCACTGGGTTGACGTCGGTCCAAACCGAATCCAGAAGCCGGCCCTTTGTTTCATCCAAGTAGCGCTTAAGCCGCGGACGCTTCGAGTTATCGTTGGGATACCAAATGCGTCCCTCGGCATCGAGACGTGCCATTGTCTCCTTGCTGTACCGCCAGCCCTTTTCCGGTGGAGGAAACCCTTTCCACACATACATCATGTTTGGCCGGGGATTTGGACTCGTGATGTTGTCCAGCATGTATCGCCGACCTTTTTCATCGACATACGTGTACTTGTCTTCGAGATATTGCTCGTCGTGTTCCGTATACTGTGGATTCCAAACAAAGTCCTCCGTCTTCGTATAAAAGAGAATTACATCGTGGACATGGCTGTAGGTTTGCGAATCGCTGTGCGCAGTAGTTCGTTTCCAAACGATTTCGTTTTGGCATTTTTCTGGGCCAAACACTTCGTCCAAAACGCATTTTGCGGCGTGGCTCACATGCCAATCGAGGTGCACATAAAGGCTACCGTTCTCGTAGAGCAGCTCATGGAGCAAGATTGCTGTTTCGTAAAACCATTGCAGATAGGAATCCAAACCACGACCCCAAGTGTCGCGATAAGCTTTTTGCTCAATAATGCTCGGCTCTTTCGTGAACCTGAAAGAGTCGCCGCCCAGTGTTTCGGGATCGTCGGGCACCGTCGCCGTGAATGAGAAATCTGCGCCGGTGTCGAATGGCGGATCGATGTAGATCAGGTTCACCTTGCCGGCGAATTCCGCCAGGAGGGAAGGCAAGACGTATTTCTTGTCACCCCAGATCAGCAGGTTGCGCCACTCCTCTTCTCCGAATCCCGGGCCATACCGCAAACTACGTTGACGGTCCTGTGCCGACTCATTCACCGTCTCAACCGTCTGAAACGGGAGCGCTACCCGCAGGGGCGCCACGCGCCGACCGGCGGCGTCGTATTTCCCATCCCAGATCAGTTCCGCGCGGGCGGGTCGGCGCTGCGCGTTCGGCGCTGCATTGCCCCGCGCCGCATTCTCCGCCGTCTTGCGCCTCTCGTCCATTGCTTCGCGAATCCTTTGCCTGTTAACTTAACATATGGTTGCGCGCTAGACACAAGGCCGGCGAGCCGACTTCACGCCACATCGTCGCCCGCAGCGGCGCCGCCAAATCCTCATCTTCTGCATCACGTATTCCGCAGCTGCGCGCACGCCGGCCGGACAGCGCGTGGTCATCGTCTCGAGGCGCGGGTAGAAGCGTACCCCTCGGGCCTTGCGCCGCTAGGTTGCGGACACGCTTTTCGTCGTCGTCTTGCGCAAGCCGCGTTGCTTGCTCGACACCATCTGGGCGCGCGTCTTGCTACGTATCGAGCGCTCCCTTGAATAGACATATTGGCATTATTATATTAGTAATATCGCGATACAGGCGAGCGACCCACCACGAGGAAGCATGCTTCATATTCATCCGCAAGAGTCTCGGAAAGTGAGGTTAACGGGTCAGTCCGCCGGGGCCGATGGGCAAGGTCTGTTGTCAGTGCCCACCGCAACCACTGCGGGTGGTTTTGCTGTTGATTTGCTGCAGGTGCAGCAGCCTGAAACATTTGACTCAACGCAAAGGTATACCTCAACCGATTCCACGCTCCGGTCACCGCATCGTCGGCATGACGTATTCGGCACCGGCGCGGATGCCGGCGGGCCAACGCGCGGTCATCGTCTTGAGGCGCGTATAGAAGCGCACGCCCTCCGGACCGTGTACCGCCATGTCGCCGAATAGCGAGCGCTTCCAACCGCCGAAGCTATGGAACGCCATCGGCACCGGGATCGGCACGTTGATGCCGACCATGCCGATCTGGATGCGGTTGGAGAATTCGCGCGCGGCGTCGCCGTCGCGGGTGAAGATCGCGACGCCGTTGCCGTATCCGTGGTCGTTGACGAGCTTGGTCGCGTGATCGAAGTCGGGGCTGCGTACCACCGAGAGCACCGGGCCGAAGATCTCTTCCTGGTAGATCCGCATCTCGGGCTTGACCTCGTCGAACAGGCAGCCGCCGAGAAAGAAGCCGTTCTCGTAGCCCTGCAAATTGAGGCCGCGGCCGTCGACCACGAGCTTCGCCCCTTCCTGGAGGCCGAGATCGACAT
>Ga0074045_10001880_pt1 | contig 19936 bp, 13 predicted proteins | sample BogForMeECP23OM2_FD_94442 | JGI IMG/M metagenome (GOLD analysis project Ga0074045, IMG submission 94442) | Bog forest soil microbial communities from Calvert Island, British Columbia, Canada - Bog Forest MetaG ECP23OM2 | ecosystem: Environmental > Terrestrial > Soil > Wetlands ...
AGAAGTCAACATGACCAGCGCGGAGGATTGCACTGCGGTGCATTTTTGTTTTCAGCAAATGAGATTGGTCAGATGAAAGCTTTGCCTCGCATGACAAACATTCAAGGAATTCCTTCCGGGCTCCGGCTAAACGTTAGATACAAGTTTGCAAGTGACAACTGCTCGCCAATGCGTACCCAGAAGGAAAGGAGCTAACCACCATGAGTGCAGCCTACTCCAGCACGATAAGCGCAAGCATGAGGGAGTTCCCTCCGTTCCGACTGGACACAGTCAACGAATGTCTCTGGCGCCGTTGGGATGATCGAGATGACGAGCGCATTCGTTTGACTCCGAAAGCATTCGCCGTATTGCTATACCTGGTCGAGCACGCCGGACGACTGGTGACTCAGAACGAAATCCTCGAAGCATTGTGGCCTGATACGTTCGTCCAGCCCGAAGTGCTTAAAAGCCAGATACTCGACGTCCGGCGCGCACTTGGGGACGATCCAAAGAATCCTCGGTTCATCGCGACCCTGCCGAGGAGGGGGTACGAGTTCATCGCACCTTTAAGAGGAGGATCGGGCCCAAGCGATCTCGCGCTTGAGACGTCCCCCTCAAAATTCGTTGGTCGTGACACGCAATTAGACGAGCTACGTAATTGTCTCCTAAGGAGCCTGGCGAACCAACACCAAATTGTCTTCATTACTGGTGAAACAGGCATCGGGAAGACCACTCTGGCCGATGAGTTTGTACGCCGAGCGACGGCGAATTGTTCGGGCATTCGCATTGCACATGGTCAATGCGTTGAAGGCTACGGAGGCAAAGAAGCGTATTACCCGATGCTGGAAGCTGTGTCTCAATTGTGCAGCGGTTGCGGAGGAGACAGGGTGGTGCAGATACTCGCTGCGAAGGCGCCCACCTGGCTGGTACAGTTTCCCGCTCTTGTAAGGCGGGAACAACGCGAAACGCTGCAGCAGGAGATTGTGGGTGCGACGCGGGAACGCATGCTACGCGAGATCGGTGAGGCCCTAGATACGATTACTTCGGAAAACCCATTGCTGCTGATTTTCGAGGATCTTCACTGGGCGGACCCCTCTACAGTCGATCTCATCTCGGCCCTGGCGCGCCGCCGTGCAACTGGCAAGTTGATGCTGATTGGCACGTATCGTCCCGTGGATGTAACGCTCACGCAGCACCCATTGAAAGCAGTTAAGCAGGACCTGCTGGTGCATCAGTTGTGCCGGGAAATTGCGCTTAAACCGCTGACGGAGGCCGAAGTGGGGGAATATCTGGCGAACGAGGGGCCGGCGGCAGCCGTGCCCGACGGTCTAGCTGCTCTGGTCTATCGGCACAGCGAAGGCAATCCATTATTCATGGTCGCCGTTTTAGAGCACATGCGAGAGCGAGCGTTGATCGCAATTGAGAATCGAAAGTGGCAAATCAAGGTGCCGCTCGAGAGCATCCATCTGGAAGCGCCGGAGAGTTTGCGGCAAATGATCGAACTCCAGATCGAGAAGCTGAGCGCTGAGGAGCAGCGTGCGCTCGAAGCAGCAAGCGTCACCGGCGTTTCTTTCACGGCGAAGGCAAACGCCCTCACTGAGGTGGACCAAGAGAACTTCGAAAGCCTTTGTGAAGATCTCTCACGCCGGCAACACATGGTGCGACGGACGAGATCGCGTCGATTTCCGGACGGGACCATTTCCCAGTGCTACGAGTTCGCGCATGCACTCTACCGCGAGGTCTTCTATCGCCGGCAGGCGCCAGGGCGATGCGCAAGGCTTCGACTGAGCATCCAGGGTTCTGTACGCCCGGCGTAAACCCGGAACGCACGGCCAACATTCTCGTGATGGTCAAAGCAGGAATAGGGCCGCGGATACGACGACGTAAAAGTTGTGGTACGCGATTATGAGAGTCCTGGTCGCCCGATCCTGCTGTGGCTTCGGAAGAGAGCGAAAACCTGCCGACCAGCATGTTGTGGCCTGGCACTCAACCTGCACATGAGTTGCGCGTATCGGCATGATCGGCCGCGCGCGCTTCTCAGACCATGGGCCTGCATCACGACGTGCATCATGCCACTTATGTGAGGACCTGGATGCCGCGCTGGAGGTGTATTGCCAGCTCTTCTTGATGTCAAACTTTTGACAGGTGTTAATCGTTGGGCAGTGTCAAGATTAATGGTGACGGTGTCCAGATTATTGGGAGCGATTTCCTTCATGAAGGATGCCAAGCATCAGTCAAAGAGACACCCGCGGAAGGCTGCCACTTACCATCACGGAGATTTGCGCAGATCGCTTGTTCGGGCTGCGCTGGAGCTTGCGGCGGAAGGGCGGGACTGGAACTTTTCCCTCCGAGAGGTGGCGCGCCGGGCCGGGGTAAGTCACAATGCGCCCTACGGCCATTTCGCGCACAAACGAGATTTGCTGGCGGCGGCGGCGGCGGCAGGTCACGAATTGCTGCAAAGCGAACTCATGGCTGCCATTGGCAAGGTCAAAAAACCGCTTACGTCGTTGTTGAGAATGGGTGCTGCGTATATCGACTTTGGAACGAAGAATGCAGCGCTCTATCGGTTAATGTTTACCGCCGCGCTTGTTGGCCCTGACTGGCGTCCGGAACAGGCTTTGGCGTCAGGCGTCGCCACCCGAGCACTCCTGGAGGATATTCTCGGCCGCGGCGCCCGTAGTGGAGTTTTTGCTCCGGTGCTCAACCGAAAATCCGAGTTGCAGATCGCGGCTCTCCACGCGTGGGCGGCCGTTCACGGCCTGACCATGCTTTTACTAGACGGGCTCGCGACGGTGGAGAACCTTTCCAGTGAGCGAATGGCCCAAAGAGTGCTAAATACGATTTCGCGAGGTCTTGAGGCTGGGCGATGAAGGCAACCATATACCGAGCGTCTTTTGTTTTATTGCTGGGATTCGCGGCTCTTCCGATGATGTGGGGGCAAGCGCCAGGCGGGGATTCTGCTCCCCCACTCCTGACCCTGGACGACGCTGTCCGTATCGCAGCCGGAAACAACCGGGATGTACGGATCAGCGAACTGAACGTGGTGAAGTCTACAGAGTCAGTGGCGCAGGCCAAAACGAATTACCTGCCAAAGCTGGATTCGTACGCGCTGGCGGGAGCTCCGCTGCAGCAGCTGAACTTTACAGTTCCTGCCGGCACCTTTGGCACTTATCCCGGTGTTGGCCGGATTCCAGCAAAAAACTCGAACATCCAGTCGCCACAGCAATTCGGGGCCTTCGTGTATGCCTCCGCCGCGCAACCCCTGACCCAGTTGTACAAGGTGAAACTTGCCGTTCGGGAGGCTCGATTGGGGATCGATCTCGCCCATGAAAGCGTACGCGGCCAGCAGCAAGAGACCAGACGGCAGGTAAAGGAGGCCTATTACCAGGTGGCTCAGACGCAGGCACAGGTCGAGAGCGCGAAAGCGGCCGTGCAAGCTCTGACTGAGCTGTCCGGGCTGACGGAGCGGCGTCTGACCGAGCAGACAGTACTGGCCTCGGATTCCCTCACCGTCAAAGCCAAGTTGAAGCAGCAACGCTACCAACTACTCACTCTGCAAGATGCTTTTGAGTTGCAGAAGCAGGGCCTGAATCGTCTGCTGGGCCGTGACTTGCGCACTCAGTTCACGGTGGAAATGCAGCCGCTTTCAGAGATCGCCGAGTTGGACTTGGAAATTGCCCGGAAGCAGGCACTGAAGCAGCGCCCCGAGGTGCGTGAAGCCCGCTTGCAGACCAAGAGTGCGCAATTGGATGTCCGGCGGGAGCGCGCGGAGTACATCCCCGATCTCAGTCTGCAGGTGAGCTATATGTCTTTTCAGAATGTCAATTTCCTGCCGCAGAACGCCGGAAGCACGGGATTCCTCTTCCAGTGGCAGCCGTTCGACTGGGGTTACAAGAAGCACAAGATCCGGGAGTTAACTGCCACTTCCCGACAGAAGGCACTCACTGAACAGGACGCTGAGCAACAAGTGCTGCTGGATGTGGAAGATAAGTTTCGCAAGTTGACGCAGGCTCGCGTGCTGCTGGACGCGCAGACCGATGCGCGTGCAGCCGAGCAGGCAAAACTCAAGGAAGTAACCGACCGTTACAGCCAGAAGTCGGCACTCTTGTCCGACTTGCTGCAGCAGCAGGCGGCCGTCTCACAAGCGGACGCGCTGTACCAGCAAGCGCTGGCAGGATTTTGGACTTCCCGTGCGGAGTTTGAGAAAGCGATAGGCGCGAATTAGAAGGTTATGAAAAGCAAGTCTTTTCTGGAGACCTACCAAGTGAAAGCTTTATTTCGGATAACGATTTACGGTGCACTGTTGATGGCGTTGTTGGGATCTGCACTTGGCCAGAACACCCAAACCGACTTCGACCATCAAGCCAACTTCTCTCAATATAAGACGTTTTCGTGGGCGGCAATCAGAGCCAGGGATTCGCTTTGGGGCGCCCGAATTAAGAGTGCGGTCGACGCCCAACTGGCGTCCAAGGGCTGGACGCAGGTAGATAACGGCGCGGTGAACACCCAACCGGCCAACAGCCAGCCCCAGGCAGAAAACGGCCCTAAGTTCCCGTTCCCACCGCCCCCACCGCCAGCCGCGGCACAGCAGGAACCAGCTTTGTCATGCCCTACTTCCGCACCCTGCGTGGTCGTCATGGCGGTCCTGACTACCGAGACCCAGAGATCGCTTAACGGGTTCTTTGACAGCTTCGGGGGCGGATTGGGCGGCTGGGGAGGCTTCAGAGATGGCTCAATTAACATCTCGGCGCAGGACTACCAGGCAGGAACGCTTGTGGTCTATATGTTCGACGCAAAAACAAAGCAGCTCCTATGGCGTGGCAGCGCAGAGGGAACGCTCTCTGATAAAGCCGAGAAAAATGAAAAGAAGCTGGAAAAAGCCGTAGCCAAAATGTTCAAGGATTTTCCTCCGGGCACGACTAAACACTCTATGTAGCGCGAGCTGGACGAGGCGCCAGAACTCACGAGGAGTTCGAGGAAGCGGTAGGGGCGAATTAGAAACTTATGAAAAGCAAAATTGACGATAGCAGTCGGGTTACTAATCGCGGCGAGTTGCGGTTGCAGCAAGTCATTGCGACCAGTCATGCCGGCAGTTCCGGTGCAAGAAGAAATCCGATCGAGATGCGGCCAGAAATCAAGGCTGAAACGAGGAGTCGTCCCATGAAAGTCAGTGCCAGACTGGCAGTAACAGCTGGGCTTTTTGCACTCATGGCAGCCACGAATGGCTGCCACCAAGGTACGCAAGTCCTGGCAAAAGCTCCGACGCCGGTTCATTTAGCAGAAGTAACCCTATATGCATCGCCCGAAGGTCTGCGCTACTCGGCTTCCATCCTGCCGTTCGCACAGGCCAGCCTGTCATTCAAGACTTCAGGCTACATAACAGAGATTCAACAGGTCGTGGGCGCAGACGGACGTCGCCGAGATGTGGGTACAGGAGACTATGTTGGCCGCGGAGCTGTTCTTGCGCAGATCCGTCATCAGGATTTGAAAAATCAGCTCGATCAGGCGGAGGCGGAGCTGCGACAAGCCGAAGCGCAGCACGTTGTGGCAGGCCAGGATTACGAGCGCGCCAAAGCGTTATACGCCACCCAGAGCCTGACCAAACCGGATTTCGACCATGCACAAGCTACGGATGATTCAACGCTCGCTGCGGTGAACCAGGCCAAGGCCGCTTTGCATCAGGCGCAATTGGCATTTGAGGATTCCGATCTGAAGGCGCCATTTTCCGGATACATCCTTGCACGCAACATTGAGCTAGGGGATCTGGCAACACCCGGGACTGCAGCTTTCACGGTCGAAGACACGCACGCAGTGAAAGTTAGTTTTGGAGTGCCGGAGTACGCAGTAGGGCACCTACGTCTGGGGCAAGAGTTCACCATTCACCTGCAGGATGATGCGAAAGATTATCAGGGGCGAGTCACCAGTATTTCCCCAAGCGCCGATCCGAAAAATCGCGTCTTCACAGTAGAAGTGACGGTATCGAACCAGAGGGGCTCGTTGAAGCCAGGGATGATTGCCTCCATCAGCCTAGCCGGAATTTCCAAACCTCCGGTTCCCTCGGTACCGCTTAGCGCAGTCGTTTCTGACCCCGTGAGCCCGGATCACTACGCGGTTTTCGTGGCGCAGGAGCAGGGCGGTAATTGGGTGGCGCATGTGCGCGAGGTCACACTTGGTGAAACGCAGGAAAGTCTCGTGGCTGTGAATGGCGTAAAACCTGGTGAAAAGGTGGTTGCCGTTGGAGCCGCCCAATTGAAGGACGGCGATTCCCTGCAGGTGATTCCGTAAAGAAGGGGCGAAGATGGCATTCAAAAGCGATCAGGAGATTATCGAACGTACTCACAATCTCCCTAGATTTTTTGTCGAGCACCCCCAGATTTCCTGGATGCTCCTGGTTGGTGTACTCGCGTGGGGTTGGTTTGGATTTAGGTCTATGCCCCAACGCAAGGACCCTGACATCCCAGTGCGCGTCGCGCTCGCGAGTTGTCCCTGGCCCGGTGCCACGGCGCAGCAGGTAGAGCAATTTATCACCAGGCGGATTGAGGACGTGGCGTCCGAGAACAAGACCATTCATCCTGGAACAGCTGCGGACTACGGGATCAAGTCCGTATCGATCCCCGGCTACGCGTATGTCTACATTCAGCTAGACGCCGGAATCACCGACATAAAGAGACAGTTCAGCGATATCAACCTTAAAGTAAATGCGCTGAATTCTCAGCTGCCCCAGGGCGCCGGTCCGATTTCGTTTCAGAGCGATTTCGGAGATACCGCTGCGCTCATGCTTACGATTGCGAGCCCAAAGGCGGACCCGGTCGAAATTGCGGTCCGCTCGCAGGCGATTCAGGCGGCGATCCGGCAAGCCCGTGGGTCTAGGAAGAAAAGTGGAAAGGGTCAGCCAGTCACGGTCATTTACTCCTTCCCGCAATCCCTCTCTCCACGGGCGACGATCCTCGACGAGGCATATCTCTTTCAGGAAGAAGCCCGCAACGCTGGAGTCATTCGAGACTCGGAAGTTATCCAGGGAAGCGGATTTGTCGGCTTGGACGGAAGTTCCAGTTTAGATGACGTCGCGATTCGGAACTTTATCCAGGATTTTTCTTTGAAGCAGTTGAAACGATCAGAATTGCATCCCGACGCCTGGGATCCAGTTGTTATCCGTGACCCCGCCGAAACTCGAGAGAAGCTGGCCCAGGCCGCAGGCGACAAGTACAGTTATGCCGATCTCGACGACTTTTCCGACTTAATCGGACGTACCGTTCAAGGAGCCCCCGAAGTAACCAAAGTGGAACGCCGTGGCGTTTTACCGGAGAACGTTTACCTCGAATATTCCCAGGATCGTCTGGCAGCTTACGGCTTACGTCCTGCGGACCTATCCCCACTGATCAACGCCCGGAACATTATTGCTCCTGCCGGGACTTTTGAAACTGGGGAGCGCCAAATCATCCTCAATCCCTCCGGACAATTCAACACCGTAAAAGCCATCGGGGATGTCGCGGTATCCACCACATCGACGGGAGCTCCAGTATATCTACGCGATCTGGTCGAAATCAGTCGCGGGTACCAGAGTCCTGCCCGGTATCTCAACTACTACACCTGGCAGGATGCGAACCACCAATGGCACCGCAGCCGTGCCATCACGCTCGCCATCTATATGCGAGACAAGGAGCAAATTGCGCGCTTTGGCCAGTCGGTTGAGCTTAAGCTTTCGCAACTACGGAAAATTCTTCCCCCAGACCTGATTGTGGCGCACACCTCCGACCAACCGCTTCAGGTGAAGGAAAATATCAACCTTTTCGTACGAGCACTCGAAGAAGCGATCGTCCTGGTCGTCATCGTTTCCCTGATCGGATTTTGGGAGTGGCGTCTGGCTCTGATGATGGCGCTGGCAATACCAATCACCCTGGCGATGACGTTCGGCATTGTGCAGCTATTGGGAATCGATCTTCAACAGGTTTCCGTTGCAACGCTCATCATTGCCCTCGGACTACTCGTTGACGTCCCGGTAGTAGCGGGCGACGGCATTAAACGTGGGTTGGCGGACGGATTGCCTCGAAACATAGCTTCCTGGATGGGTCCGACCAAGCTGGCGACGGCAATTTTCTACGCAACGCTCACCAACATGATCGCCTATTTGCCGTTCATGATGCTGACGGGCAACACGGGCGAATTTCTGAAGAGCCTCCCGATCGTGATGGCGACCTCTTTGATGTGCGCTCTCTTCGTGGCGATGACCTTCATTCCTTTACTTGGTTACTACATTCAGCGGGCTCCGGCGAAAAAAGAGTTGACCCTCGAGGAAAAGCGCAACCGAGGATTCTACGGCTTCTACAACCGACTCGTGGGCAAAGCGATTACACATCGTTGGGCGGTTCTGGGTGCCTCGTTAATCTTCGTAGTAATTGGCGGCCTGTTTGCTTCCCGTTTGAAGACCCAATTTTTCCCCGATGATGTTCAATATTGGTTTTACCTGGACGTCTGGCTGCCCAATGACACCCCGTTGAGCACGACCAACGACACGACTCTGCGGGCTGAACAGGTTGTACGACAGGTTATTGCAAATGTGGCTCCGAGCATTTCAAAGCCAGAAGATGAGAAAAAGCTTCTGAAATCCGTCACCAGCTTCGTCGGCGGAGGTGGACCCCGCTTCTGGTTTTCGGTTACACCGGAAGCGCCACAAACCAATTACGCCCAGGTGATTGTTGAGGTCAGCGACAAGGAGGCTACGCCGAAAATCATACGGCCTTTGCAGGAGGAGCTTACCAAGCAGGTGCCTGGTGCGTGGATTACCGTTCGTCAGCTCCAGACGAATCCGGTGGAGAATCCTGTGGAACTACTCATCTCAGGACAGGCGGACACAGATGCGAAAAACGAAGCCAGCGATATCCGGGCCCTACGACAAATCGCCGCAGAAGCGGAGGATATCGTTCGGCAGAGGCCGGGGTTTGCCGTTCTTCGCGATGATTGGTTCCCCGACAGTGTCCAGGCAAAGATCCAGATCGATCCAGACCGTGCCAACGTCGTGGGTATCACCAACGCAGATGTCGCAAATTCATCCACGGCGGCCATGAGCGGCACAACAGTGGGCGTGTTCAAAGAAGGAGATAAGAACATCCCGCTCGTCGCCAGATTGCGGGTCCAGGAGCGTGTTCAACTCGCCGACATCAAGAATCTGTATGTCTACGCTTCCCAGAGCAGCAACAGGGTACCTCTGCTTTCTGTCGCGACGTTCAGAACTTTTCTAGAAACGGGTCACATCGCTCGCCGTGAGCACTTCCGCACCATTTCGATCCTATGCTACCCGCAGCCGGGAGTTCTCGCGTCCCAGATTCTTGGGCCGATTCTTCCAAAATTGCAGCAGTTTCAGAAAACACTACCTCCTGGTTATCAGCTCCGAATCGGCGGCGAGAAAGCGAAACAGGATGACGGCTTCGCAAATCTTACGGTGGTCCTTCTGATCTCCTTGGTCGGCATATACCTCGCTTTACTCATTCAGTTCAACAACGCAGTAAAACCTCTTTTGGTATTCGCCGCTTGTCCCTATGGCGCGATCGGCGCGTTGATCGCATTGGCAATTATGGGTGCGCCGTTTGGCTTCATGGCTTTCCTGGGCATCGCGAGCCTGATCGGAGTGATTGTCAGCCACGTTATCGTGCTTTTCGATTTCATCGAGGAAATGCATGAAAAAGGGGAACCCTTGGAGCGAGCGCTTCCCGATGCCGGCATCCAGCGTATTCGGCCTGTGATGATCACAGTGGGAGCGACCATCCTCGCTCTTTTCCCGCTCGCCCTCGAAGGCGGCCCGCTATGGCAGCCCCTTTGTTACGCGCAGATCGGTGGGCTTGCCGTGGCGACGTTTATCACGCTGCTTTTGGTTCCCGTGTTTTACTCGATCTTCGTCTTTGACCTGAAGTGGATTAAGTGGGAGGTAGCAGAGAAAGAAAGAGAAGAGGTAGGTGCCGTTCACTGACGCCTGCAGGAAAGAGGAGAGAATGAGCCCATTTCAGAATGCGAACCCAGCGACCATTACTGCACTGGCGGCCATCTTCGGATCGCTTGCCGGCGCATTGGCGTCAAGTGTAAGCACATGGATCGCTCAAAAGCATCAGGATCAACGGGATCTCATCGCCAAAAGGATTTTTCACCGTGAGCAGTTGTATTCAGACTTTATTAGCGAAAGTGCGCGCGCTTTTGCTGATGCAGTGGAACACAATCTTCGGGACGTCAACAAGCTCATCCCGACCTATGCAGCTCTCAGCCGCATCCGCGTGAGTGCCTCAGCCGATGTGCTCGCCAGCGCTCAACGAGTTGTCGATCACATTGTTACTACTTATTCGGAGCCAAACCTCACTCCCGAGGAAATTCAGTCCCTCGCTGCCAAGCGTGACGACCCACTCCGCGATTTCAGCAACATCTGTCGCAGTGAACTGGAATCACTGTGGAAAGGTTTGTAACTGCTCAACTCGACTTGGCATATACGCAGCGAGAATGCTTCCGTAGACTCGCTTGATCTGTGCAAGCACCCGGCCTTGCTACCGTTTTGACGGAGAGCCCACGGTCAAGCGGAGCATGACACTGCACACGCACAACACGCTAGTCACCTTTGGCGCCGCAGCCATGATCCCCAAGGTGCACTCTCTTTCCTTGATCAAGTTCTTTCGAGGGTCGTTTCAACCGCTTTTACCTCACTGGGCAGAGCGAAATGAAACGTCGCGGCTCCTATCGAGAATTGTCCACGGCGAACTCGGGTCGAGGGGATATGGGAAAGCTATAAGCTATACTACGTCCCACGGACCCGGCTCTGTCCGGATTCTTCTGTCGCCCAGCCTTTACGAACATTTTATGGAACTCTTATGCTGCCTTTCTGGAGTTCCCGGTCCAATGATCGTGGAGCTGAAAAGCAATCCGCACAGAATGACTCGGAGATCAAGAATTATGTGGATTCACGAAGTCGCACCGGAGAGGTTGGCAGAGCTTTTTCATCACTATCACCAGGCATTGACAACGGAGATTTCAGGAAAGGGCAGCGAATGGCATAACGCCTGGAACGAGGTTCCGCAACAGGAGAAAAGCCGCCTGGTGTCAGCCGCGCGATTGGCTCTGCTGGAACTGGAGTCGATGACCAGCGACCGCGCCCAATCGCGGCAGTATTTTGCCCAACCGGGCGAAGCGGAGTGGGGCTGCTAGTCGATTCGGCGCAGGTGGTGACTGCAGAGTTTCGCGGACCCGCCTTTACGAAATCTTTATGAATTCCTTAAACGACTCTTACGTCTGAAGCAGTTTACTGGGAGGTTGCGCTGGCCCACGGCTCGGAGGGGACAAGTCTTCGGGACGCAGTCGTGGCGCCGCCCGCCGACCCGCGGCTTAGTTGTCCCGATCCGCCACTAACTGATTGAAGCAATCGGGGCCGGAAGCCGAGCACCCGGGCTCGGAATATACTCAGTTCCAGAAGAATTCGGAATCGGAGCCATACCATGCAGGACGCGATCTTCCTTGCGGTGACGATTATATTTTTTGTGATCTCGCTGGCTTACGTTGTCTTTTGCGAGCGCGTGCGGTGAGGCTGATATGAGCTCTGGACCAATCATCATGCTGGTCATTTGCGCGGGATTGCTGGCATACCTGGTTTACGCGATGCTGCGTCCGGAGAAATTTTGATGACCGCGAATGGGTGGCTGCAAATCTTCTTCCTGCTGGTGGTGGTGTTTCTGGCCACCAGGCCGCTGGGCGCGTTCATGGCGCGCGTGTTCAGCCGCGAGCGAACCTGGCTCGATCCGGTGATGCGGCCCGCGGAACGGATCCTCTACAAGCTTACGGGCGTGGACGAAAGCCACGAGATGGACTGGAAGGAATATGCGCTGTCGCTGATCCTGTTCAGCGGCGTTTCCATGATCTTGCTCTATGTTCTGCAGCGCCTGCAGCAGTTGGCGTGGCTGCCATGGAATCCACAAAGGCTGGCAGGAGTGCCGCCCGCCCTGGCCTTCAATACGGCTGCGTCGTTCACGACGAACACGAACTGGCAAGATTACGTGCCCGAGACCACTATGAGCTATCTGACGCAGATGGTGGGTCTGGCGTACCACAACTGGGTTTCGGCGGCGGCCGGTATGGCGCTGGCGATCGCGTTCATCCGCGGCATCGCGCGGCGCGAGCAGAAGACGATCGGCAATTTCTGGGTCGACATGGTGCGCGCGACGCTGTGGATTCTGGCACCGCTGTGCTTGATAGGCGCGCTGCTGCTGGTATCCCAGGGCGTGGTACAGAATCTGAAGCCCTATGACACCGTGCAACTGGTCGATCCCTATGAGACGCCGCAACTTGGCTCCGACGGCAAGCCGCTCAATGGAGCTGACGGCAAGCCGTTAATGCAGACGGTTACCCAGCAAGTGATCGCGCAGGGGCCAACGGCGTCGCAGGAGATCATCAAAGAGCTGGGCACCAATGGCGGCGGCTTCTTAACACGAATAGCGCTCATCCGTTTGAAAATCCCACTCCCTTCACAAACTTTCTGGAGATGTTCTGCATCCTGGCGATTCCTTCCGCTCTTACTTATACGTTGGGAACAATGACGGGCTCCCCGCGCCACGGATGGGCGGTGTGGGCGGCGATGGCTTTGTTGTTTCTGGCAGGAGTGACCACGGCGTATTGGGCCGAGGCACGGGGGAATCCCTTACTCGCGGCAGCGGCGCAGCATGGCTCGCATTCTTCGTCAACCCCGTCTTCAGCTGTGCAAGCGGCGGGCAATCTGGAAGGAAAAGAAGTTCGCTTCGGCGTGGCGAACTCGGCGCTCTTCGCCACGGTGACGACCGACACAAGTTGCGGTGCGGTCAACTCGATGCACGATTCGTTCACCCCACTCGGTGGAATGGTGCCTCTGATCAACCTCATGCTGAGCGAAGTGATCTTCGGCGGGGTGGGCGCAGGAATGTACGGAATGCTGGTGTTCGTGATCCTTTCTGTTTTCATTGCCGGATTGATGGTGGGCCGCACGCCAGAATATCTGGGAAAGAAGATCGAAGCCTACGACGTGAAGATGGCCATGCTGGTGGTGCTGATTTTTCCCTTGGCGATTCTGGTATTCACGGCAATTTCGGTCTTGTACAGCTTCGGCACTTCGTCCATGGCAAATGCGGGGCCGCACGGATTCAGCGAAGTACTCTATGCCTTCACTTCCGCCGTGGCCAACAACGGGTCGGCCTTCGCCGGGATCAACGGCAACACGCCCTGGTACAACACTTCGTTAGGCGTCGCGATGCTGCTGGGGCGCTTCATGATGATCCTGCCCATGCTGGCAATTGCAGGGAATCTGGCGGGCAAGAAACAGGCTCCCGCTACTCTGGGTACTTTCCCAGTGACTGGGCCACTGTTCACGGTTCTGCTGATCGGGGTGGTGGCAATTTTGGGGGCGCTGACTTTTTTCCCGGCCCTTAGTTTGGGGCCGATTCTCGAACACCTGCTGATGCAGGCGGGCAAGACGTTTTAGGCAACTGTCGCAGGCATTCTTTAAGAGCAGCTATGGCAAGCAAGAAATCAAAACGCAGCCTCTGGGATTTGAAGATCGTGCGCCTTGCAGCGTGGGATTCGGTGTTGAAACTGCATCCCACGACCATGATGCGCAATCCAGTGATGTTTGTCGTGGAAGTGGGGAGCGTGGTGACCACTGTACTGCTCATCATGGAGCGGGCACGGTCGCGGGCGGGGTTCGGATTCAATCTGCAGATCACGTTGTGGCTGTGGTTCACCGTGCTGTTTGCCAACTTTGCCGAGGCCATGGCCGAAGGCCGCGGCAAGGCGCAGGCCGAGGCTTTGCGCCGGGCAAAGGCGGAGACCATGGCGAATCGGTTGCTTCCCGGCGAGAAGATAGAAAAGGTTCCGGGGTCCAAATTGCGCTGCGGCGACCTGGTGCTGGTGGAGGCCGGAGAGTTTGTTCCCGGCGATGGCGAGATTGTAGAGGGCGTGGCTTCGGTTGACGAATCGGCCATTACGGGTGAGTCCGCCCCGGTGATTCGTGAAGCCGGCGGCGACCGCTCCGCTGTAACCGGTGGCACGCGCGTGCTTTCGGACTGGGTGAAGGTAAAGATAACCTCCAATCCCGGCGAAACTTTCCTGGACCGCATGATCGCGCTGGTGGAAGGCGCGGAGCGACAGAAGACGCCGAACGAAATCGCGCTGAACATTCTGCTGGCAGGGCTGACGATCGTGTTTCTGCTGGCCGTGGTCACGCTGCAGCCATTCGCCATTTATGCGGGCGCGCCGCAGACCGTGTTCGTGCTGGTGTCCTTGTTAGTGTGCCTGATTCCAACCACGATTGGCGGACTGCTTTCGGCGATTGGAATCGCCGGAATGGACCGCTTGGTGCAGCACAACGTGCTGGCAATGTCGGGGCGAGCGGTGGAAGCGGCGGGTGATGTGAATACGCTGCTGCTCGATAAGACCGGGACGATTACCCTTGGTAATCGACAGGCCACAGAATTCGTAATGGCTCCTGGTGTGACCGAAGCGATGCTGGCGGATGCGGCACAGCTTTCATCTCTGGCAGACGAAACTCCGGAGGGCCGCTCGATTGTCGTGCTGGCCAAAGAAAAGTACGGATTGCGCGGGCGCGAGATGAGTTCGCAAGACGCCGAGTTCATTCCATTCAGCGCGACCACTCGCATGTCGGGCGTGAATCTGAACGGGCGCGCCGTCCGTAAAGGGGCCACCGATGCGATTGCAAAATATCTCGAAGATCAGGGCAGCCCGCTTCCGGCAGAGGTGCGCAGCGCAGTGGAAACGATTTCGCGCTCCGGAGGAACGCCGCTGGTGGTCGCGGAGAACGGCCGGGCGCTGGGAGTAATTCACCTCAAGGACATTGTGAAGGGCGGCATGCGGCAGCGTTTCGATCAACTGCGCGCGATGGGAATCAAGACCGTGATGATCACCGGAGATAATCCGTTGACGGCAGCGGCGATTGCGGGCGAGGCAGGCGTCGATGACTTCCTGGCGCAGGCTACGCCCAAGGACAAGCTGGATTTGATTCGCCGCGAACAAGGCCAGGGAAAACTTGTGGCGATGACCGGCGACGGGACCAACGATGCGCCGGCACTGGCGCAAGCCGATGTAGGCGTCGCCATGAATACGGGCACTCAAGCGGCAAAAGAAGCCGGCAACATGGTGGATCTGGATTCGAATCCCACCAAGCTGATTGAGATCGTGGAGATCGGCAAGCAGTTGTTGATGACGCGTGGAGCGCTGACCACCTTTTCGATTGCGAACGACGTGGCCAAATATTTTGCCATCATCCCAGCGATGTTCGCCGGGACGTTTCCAGTTCTGCAGGCGCTGAATGTGATGCATCTGGCGACGCCGCAGTCAGCGATTTTGTCGGCGGTCATCTTTAATGCTCTGATCATTGTGGCGCTAATTCCGCTGGCGCTGCGCGGAGTGCAATATATTCCTGAGGGCGCCGCCGCTCTGCTGCGCCGGAACCTGCTGGTGTACGGTTTGGGCGGAGTGATCGTGCCCTTCATCGGAATCAAGCTTATCGACTTGGTGATTGTGCGGGCAGGATTGGCTTAGGCGCTTAGAGCGGGGCGATTTGTTATGAAGAAGAATCTCATCATTGCTGTACTCATGACGCTGGTAACTACAGTGATGTTTGGTCTGCTGTTCCCCCTTTTGGTTACAGGACTCGCGCAAATGTTGTTTCCTGCACAAGCCAATGGAGAACTGCTGACCCGGAATGGCCGCGTGGTGGGTTCGCGGTTGATTGGGCAGACATTTTCCTCGCCGGGTTATTTTCACTCGCGTCCATCGAGCGCGGGCACCGGCTACGACGCCGGCAACTCGGGTGGATCAAATCTGGGACCCACGAATCAATCGCTCATCGCGCGAGTGCAGGGCGATGCTGACAGGTTGCAACTGGAGAATCCGGGGGCGGCGATCCCGATGGATCTGCTGACCACATCCGGCTCCGGACTGGATCCACATATTTCACCAGAGGCGGCTGAATTTCAAGTGCCACGCATCGCTAAGGATCGGGGTTTGAGCGAAGATGTGGTGCGTGAAGCGGTTCGCCAGCACACCGAGTCCCGGCAGTTTGGATTTCTAGGCGAGCCGCGGGTCAACGTTCTCGAGTTGAACCTTACGCTGGATGAAATATCCCCGAAGCCGGAAGCGCACTGAATTGCCGGCGCAAGAGCATTCGCCATTGCGGTCAAGACGCTTGCTACTTTTTCTCAGCCTCGGGCGGCTTCGAAGCCTGCTGGATTTTTCCAACCATCTCTTTCACCGGTCCTGACATCGGGCCCTGGGGGTCGAGCCGCAAGTACTCCACGAATTCGGTACGCGCCGTCTGGTTGTCGCGTTTCCGCAATGCGATATTTCCCAGGAGCACATGAGGCGGCGCCATCGTGGGCAGCAGCGCGACGGCCTTTTTCGCCTGAGATTCCGCGTCATCCGTTCGCCCGACCGCAAAGTAGGTCTTGGCCAATTCGTAGTGTCCGCCCGCGGATGCATCATCCAGTTTCAGGCCTTCATTCAGGTTTTTCTCGGCGTTGGCATAGTCTTTTTCGCGATTTTGCAGGGTTCCCAGCGTAAATCGCGCGTCCGGCAATTTCGGATCGATCGCGATGGCTCGATCCAGCGAAGACTTTGCCTCTGCCGTATTGTTTTGCTGAATGTAGACAGACCCCAGCAGCACGTACGCGTCGGCAAACTGAGCGTAGGACTTAACGGCTTTGTTGAGATGATCAATACACTCTTGCGGATCCTTGCCCTGCTGCCAAAGATCGCGCGCCTTCAGGAATTCTTTGCGCGCCTTTTCTGGAACCGAGGCCAGTCGGGCGTCGAGAGGACTCGGGACCCCTCCTGGAGGCGTTGTCGAGCCTGACCTCGAATGCAGTTCAAAGGTCAGGTAGGCCATGGGGTTGGTGGTCATATCGATGGTTTGAGACGATTCGTAGTATCCGGGAAAGTTGACCCTGACCGAATACTGAGTCGGATCCAATCCCTGCAGCTCGAATTTCCCCGAAGCGTCGGTCTCCGCCTGGCCCGAATAGCCTGAAGTCGAAGCTTCGATCATTACGACCACGTGAGCTATTCCCTGATGCGTATCCGCATCGCGGACGTTGCCACGAATCTCAGTGCGCAGGGTGGCGCGGGAGCTGGCCTGCGCCTTACATGGCCGAGATGAGACGCACAGCAGTCCAAGCAAAGCTATAAAAACCAGAGTAGGTTTCATCAGATCCCTTTCAAGGCAAGCGGGAGCAGTTTACCCCAAAAAGCGAAAAGGAGGGCGAAATATCCGCCCTCCTAATTCGTAGAACAACATGGATCAGAATACCCACTTCGCGAACAGACGTGCGTTGAAGGGTCGTTGGAAGGCCGGAGGAACTCCAAGGATTCCGCTGCCTACCGGTTTCAAGAAGTCAACGTTGGGAGTTCCCAGGGAGGCGTCCTGGAACTGATCAATTCGCTGTTGAGTTTTCTGGTTGGCGATATTGAACAGGTCAGCGCCAAACTGCAGAGCCTGTTTTTCGCTAACCTTGATCTTGTACTCGGTATGCAAATCTCCTTCACCGGTAACGGGGGTGCGGCCAAGAGCACCGCGGCCGCCGAAGGGCACTTCTCCCGCATTCTGGTAGACGGGGTGGGCCCTCAGGTCATTGATGGGAACGCCGGTGTTAATGCGTACGCTAGTCCCCACCGTGAAATTGCGCAGGAATCCCGTAGCGAACGTGTAGCTGACGAAGTTGTTGAAGATGTGTCTACGATCCGTGTTCAAGAACCCGATGCCAAACTGGTTCCCGAGGAGGCCCAGCTTTCCGGGTGTGAAGTCGAATAGCGAACTGATGCTCGGGTCGGCTTGACCGTTGTCGTTACGGAAGGCTCCTTCGTAGTTACCAGCCAGAGTTGACCAGCGATAATTCGAACGCCATTGCCACCCGTGGCTGAAGCTCTTGCTGACTTCAACCTCGATGGCCTTGTAGGTTCGAACTGCATTGGCCTGACCATCGGGGATACCATCTGACCCGGGATCGCCGGCAGTGAGCGGATTGTTGATGCAAATATCAGCCAGCTGCTGTGTCGGAACGTAGGGATTGTTGATCGTTCCGCCGGCAGGCTGCCCTCCGGGGAAAGTCCCATTGCAGGAAGCCGGCAGTCCTCCGACTGGATACACCGACTCATTGGTGTTAATAAAATAATCGCTGGTTGCCGACGGATTTCCGATCACAAACTGCTGAACTTCTCCCAACTTCGCAGCCTCGGGTGGAACGCCGGACTGATCCTCAACGATTCTGCGCAGACGACGTTGTTGGTAGCGCAGGCTGAGAACAATCCCCTTGGACAACTGGCGCTCAATGCCGCCGACGTACTCTTCAATGTACATCTCCTTGGTTCCGTGGGCAATCGCCTCTCCCGATTGCAGAGAGGTATAGAGGTAAGGACTGAGCACGTGAGCGTCATCAAACGCCGGCGTGATTACACCATTTGCGCTTTGAGAAAGCGCGCAGGGATTGGCTATTGCGTCGCAAGGAGTACCAGGGTGCGGATTCGTGTAAGGCGGCTGCCAGAAGGCGAACTCGGCATCCTCTTCGTTGCTCAGAGAGCGGATCGCCATGTCCAAAGGAATGGAGTAACCGTAACGACCATAGTTTGCATAGATCTTGGTCTTTCGGTCGCCGACCGGATCGATCGAAACGCCAAGATTCGGAGACCAGTTATCGGTGAATGTGTAGTGGATCTGCGTGGGTGCGTTGTTTGCCAGCGGATTGTTATATTTCGATCCGATTAGCGTTTGCTGTTCCCAGCGCAAGCCGGCATTGACGATTAAATGGCGGCCGAGGGCCACAGAATCGTTGCCGTAGGCGGAATGGTAGCGACCGTGGGTGTCAAAGTTCGGCGTACTGAAAAACCCTCGGTCCTGCAGGATAATCACTTCCGTCTCGCCTTGTCCGGGTACATTCTCCACAACACCAGTGGGGATGCCGAATGCGCTGGCCGCGTCGATTTCGAAAGAGTTGGCGGTATCGATAAGGCCGCTCGGGAGGCCGGAAGCGCTAGCCAATCCCGCGGGGACTGCATAACCGCCGCCGGAAGCCTGGCGATTTCCCTGGTAGGTATTCCGCTCGTAGTTATAGCCGACGCTGAAAGTATGCTCCGTTTTGTAGACGCGGAAAACTTTCTGGGTGCCGAAAGCCGTTTTCCAGTTGTCACCAGCGGTGTTCTCGTAATATCCCAGGCCCTGATGATTGTAAATCCCGGTAAGCGCGGTATTCGGCCCGCAAGCGCTGGGCGTCCCCGCCACGTTCAGGGCCAGACAGCCCGAACCGGTATTATCGGTGATTTGGAAAACGCCGGGCGAGCCGGGGGTCTCATTCAAGTAATTGTGCCCCCAGGATAGTGAAGCGTTCACCAACCACGTCGGGGAGAGGGTCCCGTTGTAGCGCAGCACCCAGTTCCGTGTTCCGTTGTTTACTTTGCTGTAGGCGGTATTGTTAATCGTCGCCAGGGCTAAGCTTCCGGGACCATTCGGAGCGGCGCTGGTTTCACGCGTCGGATCGCCGAAAACAGAGCTTTCAATGACGTGCTTGTCGCTGAGTTTGAACGTCAGCTTCGCATCGTAGTCGTAGCTGATTTGCGGCACCGTTGCAGTGGTAGGGACCGCAAATGGACTGATGCCGTGCAGATTGCCGAACTGGTCATACAGCCTGTTCCACGCAGGGTTGAAAGAACCAAAAAAGAAGAGATGATTCTTTAGTTTCGGAACATATCCGCCGAACTCACCGGCAAAGTCCCATTCTCCTTGGTGAATCGCAGCACCCTGTTGGTTGGTGCGATCAGAGTTGTCGGGATTCAGATGCTCTACTTCAAATTGCTGCGGCCCAAGAAATGCGCTTAAGCCACCGTGGTATTCATTGCTGCCCGACTTGGTGACGATCTGTATGACTCCACCGTCAGACTTGCCGTACTGGGATTCGAG
>Ga0074045_10001883_pt1 | contig 19922 bp, 12 predicted proteins | sample BogForMeECP23OM2_FD_94442 | JGI IMG/M metagenome (GOLD analysis project Ga0074045, IMG submission 94442) | Bog forest soil microbial communities from Calvert Island, British Columbia, Canada - Bog Forest MetaG ECP23OM2 | ecosystem: Environmental > Terrestrial > Soil > Wetlands ...
AAGGACAACAAGCTTTTTGAGTTTCTTATTCTGGAGGGTGCGCAGGCCGGGCTGAGCTGGGAAACAATTCTCAACAAACGCGAAAACTATCGCGCCGCCTTTGACGGTTTTGATGCGCGGCGCGTGGCGGGGTACGATCGCCGGAAGATGGCTCAGTTACTGCGGAACCCGGGGATCGTGCGCAACCGGTTGAAGATCGCCTCCGCCGTGCAGAATGCCCGCGCATTGCTACGGGTGCAGGAGGAATTCGGTAGCTTCGACCGCTATGTGTGGCAATTCGTGAACGGGCATCCGAAAGTGAATCTGCGGAATGCCAGAAACCCAGTTCCTGCCCGCACAGCGGAGTCGGACGCAATGAGCAAGGATCTGAAGAAGCGCGGCTTCAATTTTGTGGGATCGACTATCTGCTACGCGTTCATGCAGGCGACGGGAATGGTAGACGACCACATCGTGCAATGCTTCCGGCATGGAAAAGGCGCCGAGTCGCTACGATAGGTCGGGAGGGCACACTGCTCAAGCAGGAGCGCGGCCTGGATTGACATGCATTAATGCGATGACCAAGTCTTCACACGCTTATCATCAAAATCGAGGCCGAATATGGGATGCGCGTAGGTTCCGGAGATCCGCACCGGAACAACTTCTCCCTTTCTGGTTTTCTTGAAGAATGGATTCATCATTTTCAGCAGGACCGCCTTTGAGCCGCTGGTGGTCTTGGAGATTTCAGTGTCAACGCGCATCTGGCCGCGCAAGTCAATTTTGTAATTAATCAGATTGTAGGTTCCGTGCAAACGGGCCGCTGCGCCGGGAACGCCGAAGGAAAGATCGGATAATCTTGCCGTTCCCGCCAGGAGGTTGACTTGTCCTTTTAGACCGGTGAGCGCCGTTTCAGGGTCGTCCTGATTCTTTTCTCCTCGTGCGCCGGCGCTAAGCTTGTCCACCCCCTGTTGAGTGGAAGGGTCCGAAAAAGTTCCGCCTGCTACGCCGAAGCCGCCTTGCAACTTAACCTTCTTGAGAAAGTCCTGATCGCCGGGAGGAATTTCGAGCCGGCTCTGCAAGGTCACGCTGCCCGACATGGGAGGACGATCGGCGGTTACAAACAGTCGCAGAAAATCCTCGATACGGGCGTTGCTCGCACTCAGGTCGATCAGCGCGGTTTTTCCGGTTCCACTGGACGAGCCAGCAACGCTGCCCTGCGCCACGACGCGAGTCTTCAGAAAATCGGCTTGCACACGTTTCAGGAAGGTGTCTCCATGGATTGCATCCACGTAGGCGCTAAATTCCGTTGTCAAGCGCACGGGGTGGCCGCCTGATTTCACTTCAAAGTCAGGCGTGTCGGTGACGCCGGAGATGTCGATGTGAGCCAGTTTGCCGGAAAACTTTCCCGTAGAAGACACCTTGCCGGCGATGCCCTCGTATACGCTTAGATCGGCCTGGTCAAAGTTATAATTTCCGGAAATCGGTGTCTCTCCGGGATCGTTCCGATTCCAGACTCCGAACTTTCCTCTGGCTGTCACTTCGCCTGGCGGTTCGGGATTGTGGACTTTCACCTGGTACGTCAGAGGACCCTTCCACCCCACCTCGCGCAGAAGCGCTTCGTGAATGTCGAAGCGCAGAGACTGTTTGGCGGGATCCCGCAGAGCAAACTCGATGGCGGAGCCATTGGCGACGATTTCGTCAACGGTAATTTTTGAAGGGGTGGTGTGAAACGGTTCCGCGGTGCCGAAGGGCGGAATAGATATGCGCAGTCCCTCGGCTGTCAACCGGCTCACCCTCTGGGCAAGCAGACCGGGGTAGGAGCCGAGAATCGTCAGCTTCTCGATGGTGATAAGGGGCTTTACGTCGGCAGAGCCGCGCCTGAAGACGACACCTTCCAAGATGCAACCTGGAGCGGGGAAATATGTCTGATGAAAAGCGCGGATTTGCACCTGGCTGTCGCTGGCCTCGCGCAGGTCCTGGATCACACGGATTTGTGCGAAGGGCCACCAATAGATCAATCCCACAACAATCGCACAGATTGCCGCAGCCCCAACAATCCCGGTGAGGATGACAATCTTCCGGAAACTCCCGCGGCTTTCCTGGCGCCAATTCTGAGTCATACGGGGTAACGCAGGTGAAGCGCGAGGCATGATGAGTTTGGAGGCCGCAGGGACTACTTGGGTTGCTGTCGAATAACAGTATGTTCGCGCACGCCCGAACAGTCAATTCGCGCGGCGATTGCAACTGCAGGCTCCAATAAGAATCTGTTTTTCCACAGATTCAAGAGGCCGGCCGACTCCAGTTTGTATAATTTCTGTCGGCCGTGGGGCGGGCCGCCGCCGCGGTTGCAATGGCGGGAAGCGTCGATTAAGCTAGTGTTCTCTTCAGTAGATGTATCGCGCCGGGATGGCGGAACTGGCAGACGCAGCGGACTCAAAATCCGCCGGTACTTAGTACCTTGGGGGTTCGACTCCCCCTCCCGGCACCAAGCGCTAACTCTCCGGCGCAGCGGCTTCGGGCAACGTTGATGAACCTAGCCCTGGTGGCAAAGGTTTTGGCGTTACCTGGAATCACCAATGATTCGCCGCGGACATTTGAGCGGCAAGACGCATTTCTAGCGTTACAATGGGTTTCCGATTGCGATGAAATTTCAACTGCGAATTCTTATTTTTTTCGCGCTGGGAGTGGTTGGGGCCGGCTTCCTTTTCATTCAATTGGAGCGGCGGCCGGGAACGTTTGCCAATGCAACTTACCTGGGCGCGTTTCTATTGCTCGAAATTGTTCTGGCCTGCCTCTGGCGATTCGAAAAAGTGTTCTTCCCAGCGACGATGGGATGCTTTTTGCTGGCAGCGACGGGGCTGCCAGGTGCAGGAGAAAGTTTTACCGTTCGTTGGCTTTTTCTGGCCGTGGGCGCGCTGGTGGGCTTCAACCTCTGGTTAAGAACCAATCGCGCACGGCATTTTGGATCCTTCCACCTGGTCGCATTATTCTGCGTGTTTTCGGCACTCGCGTCGGCAAGCGCTTCATCCTCAAGCCAGACCGGGCTGCTTAAGGTAGCAAGCCTGTTCTTGCTATTTTTGTATGCGGCGACGGGTGGGCGGGTGGCATTGGTGGGGCGGGAGCAGGCCTTCGTTCGCGGACTGGTGCGAGCGTGCGAGATTCTGGTTTTTGCGACGGCTGCAGCCTATTTTGTGGGCTACAACTTATTCGGGAACCCAAACAACCTGGGCGCGTTCATCGGAGTCATCGCTACGCCGGTTCTGCTTTGGGCCGCACTGGTTGCTCAGGAGCGAGCGGAGGTGCAACGCCGTTACACTGCGTTGGCGCTGTGCGCGATCCTGCTCTACGTTACGGTATGCCGGGCAGCTATTGTTGCGGATGCCGCAATCACTATCGGACTCACGCTTGGCCTGCGCCGCCCAGGCTTGCTCATAAAGGCAGCCTTTGCCGGGGCTTTGTTGCTTGAAATCATGGCTGTCGCCAATCCTGCTCACATGAGCGAGTTGGCGGGTTCGCTGACGGGAAAATTCCTTTACAAAGAAGGGCAAACGCACTCGGGCGTTCTCGGATCACGGCAAGGGCCATGGGATGAGACCATTTCCGCAGTCAAACAGCATCCGTGGTTCGGCACCGGATTCGGAACCAGTGACCTGGGGAACGAACGGCCTGATGTTGCGGGGTCGTCCATCTACACGGTGGAAGGATCCAATCGCGAGCATGGCAGCAGTTATATGGCGATGGCCGAATACATGGGGATGTTGGGTATTTTGCCGTTTATAGTTCTGTTGATTCTGGTGGTGCGATCAACGATGCGAGTGTTGGCCTGGATTCGAAAAACGGGAAGCCCATCGCATTACGCGGTTCCGTTCGCGCTGATCACAGTGGCAGGTTTGATCCATGCGGGATTTGAAGACTGGCTGTTTGCGGCGGGATCGTATGTTTGCGTGTTCTTCTGGGTCTCGGCCTTTTTGCTGGTAGACCTAGCTACCCGGGAAGGAACCAACGCGCCGGCCGCGAATACGGCTTCTGCTCCCTTCGCCACCCAAGTGCTGCTCCGGAGACCCACTACGTCGGTCTGAATCGAGACATGCAATCTTTTCGCGTCGCCAACCGTGCGCACGTTCAACAACTGGGCGACAAGTGGACGGTGGTATGCCTGGCTTTACTTCTCCTGGCAGGCACCGAGTTTGTGATCCGGGGCCCCGTCCGAGCCCTTCAGACTGCAACCGGGTTTAACGATTTTCTTTCGCCATACGTGCAGGCGGACGCATTCGTACATGGTCTCGACCCGTACAGCCCGCAGGTTCTGCTGCGTCTATGGCCGGCGACGGCTTCGCACCTTTTTTTTCTGCCGAAGGAAGTGGCGAACGGCTCGCTGGTCGCGAATCGAGGGATACCGACCGCCTATCCGATCACCGCGCTGGTGCTGATCGCTCCCTTCAGTTTGCTGCCTTGGAATCTAGCGTATGCGCTTTGGTTCGCGATGAACCTGATCTTGTTCGCAATCATGCTGCGGGCGCTAGTGAAGCTGGCGGGATTCTCTGGTGATGTTTATTGGCCGGCTACGATTTTGCTGGTGGGAGGCACGTTAGCGCTCGCTCCTTTTCATACCGCGATTGTGACCGGCAATGTCACGCTGGTTGCGGTGGAGATGAGTGTTATCGCGATTTGGGCAGCGCGGCAGCGTCACGAGATTGCGGCCGGACTCTTGCTCGCGGTAGCCGCTGGCATGAAACCGCAAATCGGGCTCTGCTTTCTTTTTTATTATCTCTTGCGGCGGCGGTGGCGAATCTGCGGGATTGCGGCGGGACTGCTCGCGTGTGGCACGGCGTTTGGCTTACTGCGGCTGCAGTTTGGGCATACTCCCTGGCTCGCGAACTATCTGAGTGACAATCAGATTCTGCTGGAAACCGGTGTGCTGGGGAATTTCACCCCAATCAACCCTACAAGGTTTGGGCTGATTAATTTGCAAGTAGCTTTGTATCCGATTCTTGGCGGTGTTCGGGTAACGAATGCTATGGCGATGGCGATGGGAGCGATCTTGCTTGTGGTATGGATCGTCAGCGTGGCCCGGAGAGAATCTCGCGACGATGGCGAATTGCTGGACTTGAGCGCGATTGCCGTTATCAGTCTGCTGCCGGTTTATCACCGGTTCTACGACGCGACGATGCTGGTGCTGCCATTGTGCTGGGCGTTGATTTCTTTTCGAAGAGCGCGCAGGTTTGCCGTGGTTTCATTGTTATTGATGTTTCCGTTCCTGATTCCAGGAGGGACGCTGCTGGAAACGATGGAAGTTGGCGGGCGCATCCCGGCGGGGTTGACGCGTCATTGGTGGTGGGATGGCTTCGTGATGCCGCATCAGGTTTGGGCGCTCTTGTTCCTCGGAATTCTATTGCTGCGTGAGATGAGCGTTTATGGGCGCTGGCCCACTACCGGGACTGCTCAAGGTTAGCCCGACGGCTCGGGCAAGGTGCATTTTCTATCGTGTTTCCGATAAAGTAATGGATTCCCATGCTTGATCTGAATTTCGTACGCGACAATCTGCCCCGGGTGGAAGAGATGCTGCGGCAACGCGGCGCGGACCCGGCTGCGGTGCTGAAGGATTTCCGTGACGTCGACGCGCGGCGCCGAGAAGCCATCACGGAAGCGGAAACCCTGAAGGCGCAACGCAACAAGGCTTCCGAGGATATCGCCAAGCTGAAAAAAGCGGGGCAGGACGCCGGGGCGGCGATCGCCGAGACGAAAGATCTGAGGGAGCAGATCCAGGCACGAGAGAAAATAGCTGCCGACTTCGACGCGCGGCTGCAGGAGATTCTCTCCGGGATTCCCAATGTGCCGCACGAAAGCGTACCGGTGGGGCATAGCGCGGAAGAGAATGTGGAAGTTCGCCGCTGGGGAACGCCTCCGAAGTTTGACTTCACGCCCAAGCCGCATTGGGATTTGGGAGCGGAACTTGGGGTGCTCGACCTGGAACGCGCCGTCAAGCTCACGGGCGCGCGGTTTGCCGTGTACTGGGATCTGGGAGCGAAGCTGGAACGGGCATTGGCGAACTTCATGCTCGATCTGCACACGCGCGAGCACGGGTATACCGAAGTTCTGCCACCTTATCTGGTGAATTCCGAATCTATGTACGGCACGGGGCAACTGCCCAAGTTTGCCGCCGACTTGTTTCGAGTTCCGCACGGGGAGAAGGACCTGTGGCTGATTTCCACAGCTGAGGTTCCGGTCACGAATCTTTACCGTGACGAAATTCTGGATGCGGCGCGGTTGCCGATTTCGCTCACGGCGTACTCGCCATGCTTCCGCAGCGAGGCGGGATCGTATGGGAAAGACGTACGGGGCATCATCCGGCAACATCAATTTCAGAAGGTGGAGCTGGTAAAGTTTTCCCGGCCGGAGAACTCGTACGAAGAACATGAGAAGCTGACGCGGAATGCAGAAACAGTTCTGCAAAAGCTGGGATTGCACTATCGCACAATGGCGTTGTGCACAGGGGACATGAGTGCATCCTCGGCGAAAACGTATGACATTGAAGTGTGGCTGCCGGGACAGCAGTTGTTTCGCGAGATTTCATCGTGCTCGAATTTTGAGTCCTACCAGGCGCGGCGGGCGAATATCCGCTATCGCCCGGAAGGCAAGAACAAGACAGAGTTCGTGCACACGTTGAATGGAAGCGGGTTGGCCGTCGGCCGAACCTGGGTGGCGATTGTCGAGAATTACCAGCAAGCGGACGGGAGCGTGATCATTCCGGAAGTGCTGCGGCCCTATATTGGAGTGGAGCGGATCACGGCGAAGAGATTCTAGCTGCTTACGTGGGGGCACAATGATAGTAAGGAAGCGAGCCAAACGCGCCCTTCGTTCGCTTCGCTCTCTCAGGGCAGGCTATGAAGATCGCGCGGCTCGCCCAGATCCCTGCTGCGCAAAAAGCGCTTGCTCAGGATGACAAGCAATTCTTGTATCATTGCCAAGGAAGGACACGGTCAATACACTTGCAACGTGTGGAAATCAGCACGAGCGCGGCAGGCGCGCCGGCTCTACCGATGAGTGGCGTCTGGCCTACAATCCGAAGCTATATTTTCTGGCAGCATGAGCGTGGCACACTGCACTACGACATCATGGTCACGCTGATTCTTCTGTTTATCTTCTCTTCGCCGTATTGGATTAACTTCAACGATAAACCTGTCCCTCGCGATCCGCATCTCACGGACGTAGTTGTCACGCCCGACGCGCAAGGGGGGCTGCTTTATGAAATTTCGGCGGCCGCAGTCTCGACTGGCGACGACGGTGCGATCCGGGACCAGTTGTTGCACATCATCAAGCCGATTTCGGGCGCAGTGACGATCGTAAAATACGAAGCCGTTTCAAATTCAAAGGGGAAGGTTCAGAGCTACCGGGTCTGGGTAAAACGACAATAGTGAGGGCAACCGGAATGATCTTCGTCGGCTTCCTTTGGCTGGCGGTGTTGAGTTTGTCCTCAGCCGCGCAGGATAAGGCGCCGGTGACTGTGGACAGCGTCCTCGAAACCATGGACGCGACCGCGGCCCACTTCCAAACCGCGCAAGCCGATTTCGTTTGGGATCAGTATCAGAAAGTGGTGGATGAAACCGACACGCAGAAAGGCACGGTTTACTACCGTCGGTCGGGCCAGCAAATCGAGATGATGGCCGACATCAAGGAACCCGATCGAAAATACGTGCTCTACAAAGAGGGCAAGCTTCAGGTGTACCAGCCGAAGATTGAGCAGGTGATTGAGTATTCGGCCGGTGCGAACCATAGTGAGATCGAGAGCTATCTGGTTCTGGGCTTCGGAGGCAGCGGGCAGGATTTGAAGAAGTCGTTCGACGTAACTTTTCAGGGCGAAGAAACGATTGACAACATTGCGACGGCAAAACTGCAACTGATTCCGAAGAGCGAGAAGGTGCGAAATTATTTTAGCGAGGCGTATCTCTGGATCGACTTGAGCCGCGGCGTCTCCATTCAACAGAAGTTCATGCAGGGGCAGGGCGATTACCGGCTGGCAAAGTACTCGGCGGTGAATCTGCATGCCAAGATCGGCAACGACGTGTTTCGCCTGAAAACCACGAGCAAGACGAAAACTCTGTCACCTCGCGGCTAAGTGGTTGAATCTGAAGCGCAAGAATGTTGTTTCAGGAAAATGCACACGGGCGCTATACTGCCTTGAGAGTAGTGGGTTGAGTCCACGCATGGCTAAAGTGTTCACGATTCCGGTTCCCCCGAAGTTGGGTCGTTCCACAAAAAGAGAACGTACGTCCGATCCTCGCTACGTTGACGGGCAGCGGCTGCTGGTGGAGGCCATGCGATACCTGGCGCAAAGCGACCCGGTGAGCAATCGCTCGGCGATCGAGTTGATCTCAGAGCACGTGCGCACACGCTTCCGCATGAGCGATTCGCCGCTGTCGTAAGAGTTTTCGAGAAAAAATCTCCAGGGATTGAAAAGAAAAAGGGACGGCCTAGGCCGCCCTTTTTTAGTTTCCTTTGAACCTAGAACGAGAAGCGGAGCGAGTACTGCATCACTCGGGGCGAGGTTAGTTCGGTGTTGAAAATGCCGAAACCAGTGTTATTCACGAGAGTTTGTCCTATGAGAGAGCCCGCTGCGTCGAAGCGCACGGAGTTGGTAATGTTGAATACTTCCCAGGCAAATCTAACAGCCTTTTGTTCACCCACGTTCCACATTTTGGAGAGGCCGGCATCGACTCCGAAGTACCCCGGGCCACGGAAGTTGTTGCGCTGCCCGGCTTCGCCGGCGTAGGTCGGACGGAATGTCTGCAATCCACTGGCGCTGCCTGGTGAGCAGGAACAGGAGATGGTTTGCTCAGGATTTTGGAAGACGGTGGGACTGCCGTTGGCCTCCATAAATACGCCGGTCTTCGGCTTAGGACCGGTCAAAATAGAGGATCCTTCGAGTTCGAAATCCGTGGACCATCCATTACCGGCTTCCACGGAGAAGGGAAATCCGCTGGTCCAGCGATAGATGCCGTTCAAACCCCATCCGCCAAAGATTCCATTCATCAGGCCTCTGGCGCTGCTTCCCCAATGACGGCTTCGGCCGTAAGGTAAGTCCCAAACCCAATTCGCGTTCAACTGATGAGTGGTGTCGAAGTCCGAAGGCGCACGCCACAAATTCGGCGAGAAGGCATTGATCACCTGGCTGTTAAAGGCCAGGCCATTCGACTCAAATCCGTTCACGCGCTCGGCGTTGGATCCGACATCGATCGACTTCGAGTAAACGTAGTTGAAATCGAATTGCAGACCAGCCGCCATAGCATGGCGCAAAGAGATTTGCAGGCCGTTGTAGTTGCTGTTGCCGCGGCTTTGCCAGCCGTAGAGTGAGGAGAACTGGGGCTGGTAGAACGAGAATGGCGTGCCGTTCGGTCCGACAAAGCCGCCGAGCGTATTGGAGCCGGTTCCGGCGCAAGCGGGGAAACAGAACGCGTCCAGATCTTCCAAGGAGAGAGTCTCGTTGCCCAAGTTGGAATAGTAGAGGTCGTAGATATTCTGCGTAGCCGTCGGATTGGCGGGAGTCCCAGGGGCGGCACCGATGACATTCGCCGAGCCTGCAGCTTGCGGAAACATATTTTCCCAGAACGGAATTTTGGCGATGGAGCTTTCGGGTGTTCCGGCGTACGCATTCCTGTCCAACGTCTGGGCTGCAGAAAAGTAATCCATGTGGCTTTTTGGGTCGACCAGATCGAGCGGTTGAGAGAGGTCGATTTCCTGCAGGAGATGACGAGCAAATCGTCCGGTATATGTCGCCTCGATGACGAAGCTGTGCGGCAGTTCTCGAGTGAGAGAGAAGTCCACCACATGTGAATAAGGCGTCTTCAGGTTGTCGTCGATCCCCCAAGCGATCTCTAGGCCGTAGGTACTCGGGTCGGTTGAGGGAGTGTAGGGGAATCCGTGGGGACTGGGCACACCGGGACTTGGAGGAAGATTGGCCGCGCCCAACAAGCCGGTAAAACGCGGCGTGGTATCCACGCCCAAAACACCCGCTGGATTGCTGATGGTCGTGGTAAGACCCCATGAACCTTCCCGATCGAATGTATTGACGACTCCCTCGCCGAAGTGGTCGTAGTACATGCCATAACCGACCCGGATCGAACTCTTGCCCTTGTCACCCAAAACGCGGCGCCAGAAGCCACTATCGGCGTGTGGCGCATAGGCGACGGCGAAGCGGGGAGCAACGTCGTTATAGTTCCAGGCCCAATAAGGCTTTTTGCCGTTGGCTTGGCCGGAAAGACCAAAGCTGAGCAAGGGCTGGTTCACTACCCCCTGGTACATGCTGTTGATACGATTCTCAAACCACTGTTGCATGTTTACGGTAGGCGATACCTGGTTGCCGTCGGCTTCATAGGGAGGTTGCAGGAGCGAATAGCGGAGGCCGTACGTGATCGTCAAGTTTGGAGTCACACTCCATTTGTCCTGTAGGTACATCTCCCCTTCGAAGTTGTGAAAGTGCCGAGGGACGAGTGCTCCGTTGGGGATTTGGTTGGCGTTCTTGTCTTGGTTGGTGACTGTGTACACCTGGCTCATCAGGCCCGCAACCTGCGCCGCCGCGAAATCATAAGACGCGCCGAAGGACGGATCGACCGAAGGATAAGATCCCCCGGCGCCGGCGCCCATGAGCCCCGGGTCCAAGCTTACCCCCTGGTTTGAGATGAACGATGGGCTCATCCAATACAGGTTGGCGTAACCTGACGAAAGATTCTGTGCGTTCGACTCACGGTTATTGTGAATCAGGCGCCAGTTCGTGCCGAACTGAATGGTATGGCGGTTCTTGGTCCACGAAACATCGTCAATGAAGTTGTGCACCGGGACGTTAGTAAGAATGGTGGGAGTGTCAGTGGGGCTAAGCGCTTGGGTATCGTCAAGACCTCGGAGGGTATTGTAGTCCTGATTGTTAAGCCCAGTCTTCCCCAGCCCTTGGCGGATAAATGCATAGCGGAAATTGTTGATCAGGTTGTTGCGAATGATATAGGTGTAGCCGCCAGCAATTCCTTTGCTGTTATTGGTGACAAAGTCGTCAGCTGGAAGGCCTGGAAACTGAGGGGGCTTCGATTCGCGGTCATTCTGCAGATTACCGCGTATGAACAGCGACTGGTTCCCATCGGCGGTAATTTTGTAATCCAGCTTGATGATGTAGGTGTCGAGCGTGATCGGGTCATTGCCGGGGAAAGTGAACCCTGCAGAGTTCAAAGCATCTCCGCTACCATTGACGGCATTGCCGCAAGCTGTGCAGTTGGGCAACGGGTAGTGCATGAACAGGGCATTGGGGTTGGCGCCGCCGATGTTGGCGATTAGGCCATTGGGACCCCCGCCATAAGGATTGCCTGGCGTCGCGGGACAGGTGTTGTTAGCCTCGCATCCTTGATCGAGGGGCGTGATGCCTGCCGGGTACAGAGTGGCGACCAAATCCGGCGCGTAGGTTGGGTTGCTGGCGACAGAGAAGAGTTGATTGGCACCGTTATATCCGGTATTACCGGCGAAGCAGTTGGGATCGCCATTCGGGTAAACGGAATCGCCGACGGGATTGCAGAGATAGGTAAGAATGCCTTGCCTTAGACTCGCAGTGGGCACGATCCTTGTGATCTGTTCCTGCTCGGCAGTCCGCTGGCCTTCAAAGGCTGCAAAGAAAAACAAGCGGTCTTTTTTTATGGGTCCACCGATCGTCCCGCCAAATGTATTGCGGATTTTGTGCTGAGGAACATTTGGCAGATTTGACTGCAACTCCGACGCCTTGTTGAACCAATCGTTGGCCACGTCGAAGGTGGGCCGATTGTATTCGTAGACAGAACCGTGGATGGAATTGGTCCCACTCTTGGTCACCAGATTCATCTGAGCGCCTGACGAGCGGCCGGACGCGGCGTCGTAGTTGCTGGTGGTCACACGGAATTCTTGAAGCGAGTCCAACGTGGCGCGCATCGCGCCCTGGAAGGCATAGCCTTCCAGTTGGTCGTTATCGTCTAACCCGTCGAGTGTAATGTTGCTCTGGTCGCTGCGAGCGCCATTTACAGCGCCACCGCGGCTATCGTTATCCTGCTGATCGGTGGTCACATTGCCGATGAAGACGACGCCCGGCTGCAGGCTAAGAATGGAGGCTGGGTCTCGACCCTCGGAAGGAAGATCCGTTAGTTGGCGGGCAGTGAAATTATTTCCAAGGGTTGCGTCTGTGGTGTTAACCATGGGAGCTTCCCCGCTGACATCGACAACCACGGAACTGCCCTGAACCTGCAGGGCGAGGTTCAGCGTCGCAGGACTGCTGACTTGCAGGACAACGTTTTCCCGTTTCACTTTGGCAAAGCCCGGCGCCTCGACGGTAAGGACATACTTAGCCGGAGGGACCTCGAGAAACTGATAAGTGCCTTGACTGTCCGTGGTGGTATTGCGCAAAAAACCTGTCTCCGCGCCGCTCAGAGTGATCGAAGCACCTGCGATTACCAAGCCCTTGGAGTCGGAGATGGTGCCATGCAGGGACGAAGTTGCGGACTGAGAGAACGTCAGATTGTGAAGACTGAGGAGGAAGACAACCGAGAGGATAACTACACGTGAGCCGAAACGCATTGTGAACTCCTCCACCCACGGGGGCGTTGCACTTCGATTGTGTTTGCCCAGAGATTAGGGATGTCCGCGAGACCCTGGGAGACTGATGGGGCGCTATTGTGCAACTCCGGGGCCACAAAGTGCAAGCTGAATCTTCAATGGTTATGGCGGTGTAAAACGTTTGAATACGGCTTTTCACATACCATGTTCCAGATTTAGAAGCCTGTTTATGCGGGGTTTCGATGCATGCGATGCGATTTACCGATGAAAAGGGCGGCGGCCGCGACTATGACCACAGGATAGCATTCGAGCGTATAGCGGGGCTCGGGATTTTCCAGAGTGCCGAGGAACAAGGAGCGTATCACGAGGAAAAAGATCAGAAGACCGAAGCCATGAGCTTCTCGCCCGCGCAGGAACCCTGCCAGCGCGGCCACCACGTAGACGAAATTCACTAGGCCGAAAATGATGCTGATGGCGAGCCATCCGCGTGCGTCGTTGAACTCCCACCAGCGCGGATCGGAAGGCAGCAATTCGGTGCGAGGGCGCAACCACATGTCGGCAATGCGCAGAGCGGAAAGCCACAAATAATAACGGAACGGCGCGGAGTGAATTCGCGCTGACGCGAGGGCAGCAAAGCGCGCATCGAGTTCCGGAGAGACGTCATGGTCACGGTTGTAGTTGGCGAAAAGGCTTACAGTTTCCTGGCGCTGCTGCTCCGAATCGAATGCGCGGCGAGGGAGTTGCTTCACGTTTATTTCGGAGCCGGGAACGTTCCAATAGATTTCCTCGACGGAGACGTAGTCGACGATCCAGGTCTTGGTCCAGCGATTAAATCCCATCATGACGGGTTCATCGGAGTCGTTGGCGTAGCGAGGCGCGAGGGGCTCGAAACGGTGCAGCGTGTGGAGGTTGCGCAGCGTCCAGGGGACCAGCGGCGCGAGAGCGCTGACGAGCAAGATAATTCCGGCGCGCAGAATCGGAAGCGGGCGGAGCGTTTCCGGTTTTTGCCCGAGGATTGCCTTCAGAAAAAGTAGGACTAAGAATCCTGCGATCGCAGCCAGCAGAATTCCACCGTCGGGCCGCAACAGGATGCAGGCTGCGATGGAGAGACCGCAGCCGGTCCACTGCGCGGTTGATTTTGAGTTGGTTGGCTGCGAGAAGGACGCGAGTCCCATGCAAGCGAGATCCAGCGCCAGCACGGTGAAGAAGATCTCCAGAGTTTCGGTAAGGGCCGCGGCAGAATAGTTGGCGAGGAACGGGCATGCTGCAGCGAGCATGAACGCGGCTTTCGCCGCGCGCTCGTTGAATACCCGCCGCGCCAGATCCGCTACCAGAAAACAGGAGCCCAGGTCGAATAAGATCTGGATCAGCAGTACGGCGCGGAAGTTGCTCCATCCGAAAACGGCGAAAACTGCTGCCAGAAACGCCGGATAGCCGGGCAGCCGGGACAGCGTTGGGACGACATGGCCGGAATTGGTGATGCCGTAAACGCCATACTGCAGCCAGTTCATGGCGATATCGGCGTAGAGGCGCGAATCGTCGACAATGCCGGGAAAATGAAGGACGAAGACAAGCCGCAGCGCGACTGCCACCAAAGTTCCTGCCAGAAAGAATCGAGCATCCTTACGCAGCAGTTGCAGCACGATGAGAATATAGCGCGTCGGAGTCAACTTCGCGGTGAGAAAGCGCATCTTAATTCATTAATCGTGCTTATCGGGTTGCCCCTGTGACTTCTCCTAAGAATTGACCGCCTGCCGCCTGCAGCATACGATGATCGCTTAGCTACCCATGGCTGAACCTGTCTTTTACGACCCGCAACGCGCACGCTGGAAGCGTCTGAGACGACTGGTGGACGTACTGGTCGCGGCACTCTCCGCGCTCATTATTTTCTTCGTCTATACGACGCTGCGGGACGAACGCTTGCCGGACTTGCTGTTTGCTCCGCAAAAGCGGGCTTTCAAGGCGCTGAAAGAAAACGAAAAGGACAAGAGCCGGGAGCGTCTGAAAAAGCTGGCCAGTCGCTCCCACCGGAAGTCGAAGTTACCGGCATCCGAGGTGAAGCTAAATCAGGAAGAAGGCATTCGGGCGGCGTTCTATGTTCCCTGGGATGCGGCCAGCTTTTCTTCTCTACGCGACTTCGCGCGCCAGATTGACTTGCTGTATCCCGACTGGCTGCACGTGCTCACCCCCGACGGGCACCTGCAGGGGGTGGACGACCAGACGAACAAATTTTTTGATGTGGTGCAGAACAACTCCGTGCGCCCGGTCGACGACCGCGTGATGCCGTTCGTTAAAGCGGAAGCCTCCAACATGGAAGTCTTCCCAATGATTAATAACTTCGACGGTGCGAACTGGGTGGGAGACATCACGGGGTTTTTGAATGATCCTGACGCGCGTGCGCTATTTCGCAAACAGGTAGGCATGTTTCTTTCCTCAGACCGCTTTGGCGGTGTCATGGTGGACTTTGAAGCCTTCCCCGATTCTGGACAGCCGGGATATGTGGCGCTGTTAAACGAGCTTTCGTCGGACCTGCATGCGCGAGGGATGAAGCTGTATGTGAGCGTGCCGCCGCACAACAAGGGATTCAACTACGCCGCAATTTCCGCGCCTGCGGACGGAGTGGTCGTCATGAATTACGACGAACACTATCCTGGGGCTGCATCGGGGCCAGTCGCTTCCCAGGACTGGTTCGTCGAGAACCTGAAATTCGCGGTCAGCGCGATTCCCAAAGAGAAGCTGATCTGCGCCATCGCCAACTATGGGTATGACTGGGTGCTCAAGCCGAAGAAAGGAAAGCTGCCACCCGAGGTACATGACAGTTCCGTCAGCGTGCAGGAAGCCTGGCTGGCAGCGCGTGATTCTGATGAAGATGTGACCTTCGATGATGATGCGCTCAATCCGCATTTCAGTTACTTGGACGAGCGCAGGCTGCGCCACGATGTGTGGTTCCTGGATGCGGTGACAGCGTTGAACCACATGCGAGCCGCGCAGACCCTGGGCATCCAGACTTTTGCTTTGTGGCGACTGGGCGGCGAGGACCGGTCCTTATGGCGGGTGTGGGATGTTCCCGGCGATCCCGGCGCCGCAGATAAATTGCGAGATGTGTCTCCCGGACAGGATGTCGATATGGAGGGTCAGGGTGAAATCCTTCGCATCGAAGACCGGCCGACCCATGGCACTCGCGACCTTACCATCGACGCAAACACCAAGCTGATTACCGACGAAAATTTCCAGAACCTGCCAGAACCTTTTCGCGTGGGACGCTACGGGTACAGTCCTAACGAAGTTGTGCTCACTTTTGATGATGGTCCCGATCCGGAATGGACGCCCAAAATTCTTGACGTGCTCAAGCGCGAAAACGCGACAGCCACATTTTTTCTGATCGGCATCCAGACAGATAAATTTCCGGGAATCGCCAAACGGATTTACAACGAAGGCCACACTATCGGCAATCACACCTTCACGCATCCGGATGTCAGCAATATTTCTTCGACCTACATGAAGGTGGAGTTGAATCTTACCGAGCGGCTATTCGCGAGTCTGATGGGCGTTCGCGCCAAGTTGTTGCGGCCGCCGTATGCGATTGATGAAGAGCCGGATACCGCCGACCAGGTGAAGCCGCTCGAGTTCGCGCAAGACATGGGCTACATCACCGTTGGGAACCGGATTGATCCCAATGATTGGAGTGACAAGCCGCGGCGGCACACAGCCGAGGAGATTTCTTCGTACGTGCTGGCACACCTGCCGCCTTGCGGGCCGAACGACCTTCGCTGTGGCAACATCGTGTTACTACATGACGGCGGCGGCAATCGCGCCGAGACAGTCCGCGCATTGCCCATGATCATCGATGGCATTCGGGCGCGCGGCTATTCGATTGTTCCGGTCTTTCAATTGTTCGGCAAGACTCGCGCGGACGTAATGGCCCCGTTGAGCACTGGAGAACGATGGGCGGCGCGCCTGGATGGGCTGGGCTTCTGGCTCTTCGAAGCCGGCATCGTCTCGATCACGTGGATCTTCTTCCTCGGCGATCTGCTCATGACGGGGCGATTGCTATTTATTGGAACGTTCGCCATCTACGATCGGCTGCAGGAAAAAATATTTGGCAAGCCGGCGGAAGTGGCCTCGTACAAGCCGAAGGTTGCAGTGCTGATTCCCGCCTATAACGAAGAAAAAGTTATTGTGCGAACGGTGCGGGCCGCGCTCAAATCTGACTACCCAAACCTGCGCGTGATTGTGATAGACGACGGCTCCAAAGATCGCACGCTGGCCGTCGCGCGGGCCGCCTTCGTTCCGGAAGAAAAAGCTGGAAAGGTTCTCATCCTTACCAAGGCGAATTCCGGCAAGGCGGAAGCGCTCAATTATGGCATCGAGCATATTCGGGATGCGGAGCTTTTCGTGGGCATCGACGCCGATACGATCATCGCTGGGGACGCCATTTCGCGCCTGGTGCCGCATTTCATCAATCCCAAGGTTGGGGCCATCGCGGGCAACGCCAAGGTGGGAAACCGGGTGAATTTGTGGACGCGCTGGCAAGCGCTGGAGTACATCACCAGCCAGAACTTCGAGCGCCGCGCGTTGGATGTGCTAGGTGCGGTCAGCGTGGTGCCGGGAGCGATTGGAGCGTGGCGTGTTTCCGCCGTGCGCGAGGTGGGCGGATACCAGATTGATACAGTCGCCGAGGATGCCGATCTGACGATGGCTTTATTGCGCCGCGGCTACCGTGTGGAGTATGAAGATCTGGCGTTGGCCTACACCGAGGCTCCGACCAATGCGAATGGGCTGATGCGCCAGCGTTTCCGCTGGTCTTTTGGAATTCTGCAGGCGGTTTACAAACACAGCGGGGTGTTCGCGCGAAAAGGGGCGTTGGGTTTTGTCGCGCTGCCGAACATCGTAATTTTCCAGATTCTGCTGCCACTAGTGTCGCCGCTGATCGACATCATGTTCGCTTTCGGCGCGCTCTGGTATTTCATTCAGAAACATTTTCATCCGGACTCCACCGATCCATCGAGTTTTCACAAGCTGGTTGCGTTCTTCTTCGCCTTCCTGGTCATCGATTTTCTGGCTTCGGCTCTGGCGTTCGCCCTCGAACGACGCCGGCCTGATGACAAGGAGGACCCGTGGCTGTTGAGCCAGGTCTGGCTGCAGCGCTTCGCCTACCGGCAGGTATTTTCGGTAGTGCTGTTCAAGACTTTGAAGCGCGCGCTGGAAGGCAGGAAATTTGCGTGGGATAAATTGGAAAGGACGGCGGCGGTGAAGCGGGTCGCGTCGGAGGATCGGGAGTCGGTGAATGTGCCATAGCGGCTTTGGATGCTTAGTTACTTTTCGCTCTCTTTGATAGCTGATGAAGCGGCGGCAGCGATCATCTTGCACAATCCTGCAGCCTTTTGTGGGCATCTTCCTCGCGCGTTTTTGCTTATGCTCTGCAGAGTCTCGACGGGAACTGTCGCATCGATGTGGCGTAGCACGAACTTCTCAAACCCAGGATTCGCCGTACTAATTACCACCAATTTTGGAAAATCATCCCAATGATTAGCCAATAGCGTTGTCACGGCGTCACTCACTCCTTCACCAATTCCACCATCGTCGCACTGTCGATACTGTCTGTAGAAATCTCGTGCCGAGTCCCAGCTGCCAAGCTGATCGGCTTTGTCAGAAGCTTGCTTGTATTGCTTCTTCGAGCACCGTGTCTGCGCGTCGGCCTTCGCGACTATCAAAGCGAGCACAACAAACGTCAAAAATAGGGAAAAGAAGCGCATAGATTTTACCGGAACAGCAAGGGGGCAAACTCAGCTAGATTCCTCCGCCAGACCATCCAGGTGTGCTCCCCCGGCGTTTCGATTTGTGTAGCCTTCACGCCTTTGGACTTGAGCCATTCGCGCAGGTTGCGATTGATCGTAATCAGATGGTCCTCGGTGCCACAGGCAATCCAAAGCAGATGAAGTTGCTGGTTTACTTTCGCATCGAGCGAAGGAAAATCTTTCGCGAAGTCCTCAGGGATACCGCCGGAGCTGAAGGCGCCGATCCAGGAAAACTTGTCGAGATGGTTCAGGCCAGTAAGCAGAGATTCCGAGCCACCCATCGAGAGTCCGGTAATGGCGCGGGCATTGCGGTCCTGGGTAATCCGATATTCCTTCTCGACTTGCGGCATCACCTCGGTGAGGAGAGCTTCGGTAAACTTCCTGAAGTTGGCATCACGCAATTCGGTATTGCTCCACGCGTCCCAACCCAACCGCACAAAATCCATGGTGCCATAGCCTAAAGGCATCACGATGATCATTGGCTTAGCCTTGCCCTGGGCGATCAGGTTGTCGAGAATCACGTTGGCGCGGCCGACGGCGGTCCATCCACTCGCATCGTCGCTGAAGCCGTGCAGAAGGTAGAGAACCGGATACTTCTTCTGTGAGCTTTCGTAGCCGGGCGGAGTGTAGACGTAATAATCGCGCTCATCGTTTGCGACCGCCGACTTGTAAAAGTGATGATGGACTTCGCCATGCGGAACGTCGTTCAACTCCCAGAGCAGGGACGGTGGCCCAGGAACGTGTGCAGCACTCGAAGTGTCCAGGAGGTTCGGCACCAGCAAGGGGTTTGAAGGGTCGATCAGGCGCACGCCGTCGGCGACGAAGGAATAACCGTAATAATCAGGAGCAAGAGAAGTTGTGGTCACGCTCCAGACGCCTTGGTCATCCTTCTGCATCGCTTGCGGCTCGGCGCCTTCGAGGTCGAGCTTCACGTCCTTTGCGTTGGGCGCGCGGAAGCGGAACGTCACACTGCCGTCAGAGTGCACCTCGGGAGAAACCACGGGGAGGATGCGGGCTGGAGGCGGCGCCGACTTAGTCTGTTGAGCTGCTACAAACCCGGAGAGACAAAACAGAAGCAAAGAGAGGTACTGAAAAATGGGGTGAGGCTGCATTGCGTGCTCCGTAACGGAGGGACCGATAATGGTTATTGTTTCTGCGCTGCCACGTCCAAGCGCGTCTCGGCTTTGTGCATGGCGTTGAGAGCGCGCTCAACATCCACATTCGTGTCGCCGCTGGTGAGGCGTTGCTCGGCGCGGGCTTTGGCTTTGCGGGCGCGCTCCACATCGATCTCGGAAGGGCGCTCGGCGGTTTCGGCGAGGATCGTGACTTTATCCGGCAGCACTTCCGCAAAGCCCCAGGCGACCGCGAGATGCTGCTCCTGTCCGCCATCGCGAAAAGTGATTTCGCCCACTGCCAGTTCGGTGATGAGCGGGGCGTGTCCGGGCAGCACGCCCAGATATCCGTTCTTGCCGGGGATCTGAACTTCCGCAGCCGTCGTCTCGACAACTTTCTTTTCGGGCGTGACGATCTCGAGTTGGAAAGTATCTGCCATCAGTTCTCAGTTCTCAGTTCTCAGTTCTCAGTTCTCAG